>CXWJ01013359.1_pt1 | contig 15299 bp, 16 predicted proteins | sample 590841 | NCBI WGS metagenome assembly CXWJ01 (sample SAMEA3498367, study PRJEB10139) | wastewater metagenome | biome: wastewater treatment plant; material: activated sludge | place: Austria | collected 2015-01-21 | reverse complement strand
GCTCTACGTCGCCACCACCTACCTGAGCCGCGGCGGGCGCGGTGAGCGCCACGACGTGCTCGAGGTCTGGGACACGACGACGCTGGGCTTCAAGTACGAAGTGCTGCTTCCGCCCAAGCGGGCGCAGGCGCTGAACTATCGCGGCCTGGTGCGGCCCACCGCGGACGGGCGCTTCCTGTTGGTGCAGAACGCCACGCCGGCCACCTCGATCAGCGTGGTCGATCTGAACGAGCGCAAGCTCGCCAGCGAAGTGCCGACGCCGGGCTGCTGGGGCGTGTTGCCCTCGGCCACGCAGGCGTCGCGCTTCGCGATGCTGTGCGGCGACGGCAAGGTCGCCACCGTCACGCTCGACGCCAAGGGCCAGGTGGCCGATCGGCAAGCGAGCGAAAAGCTCTTCGATGCCGACCGCGACGCCTGGTTTCACAGCGCCGATCAGGTGGGCGACCGCTACTTCTTCGTCTCGTTCCTGGGCACGCTCACCGAAGTGGACGTCTCGACGCCGGTGGCCACGCTCCAGGCATCGAGGAACCTGGTCTCGGCCGCAGACGCGAAGAAGAACTGGCGCCCAGGGGGCTACCAGCCGTTGGCGATTCACCCGTCGGGGCGCTGGGCCGTGGTGGCGATGCACGACCAGGGGCGCGAAGGCTCGCACAAGTTGCCCGCCAGACAACTGTGGGTCTTCGATCTCGCCTCGGGCAAGCGCGTGGCCACGGCGCCGGGTGAAGGCACGGCCGCGCTGGCGTTCTCGAAGAACGGCGAACGCCTGCAGGCCATCGACGGCACCACCGGCGCCCTGCGCGTCTGGCAATGGGCGGACGGTGGCCGCATGAAGCTGATCACGATGGTCAAGGCAGCCGGAGAGGCGCCGCTGCACCTCGAGTCCCATGAGTGACGCCTACCTTTCTGCCCTGCCCCTGGGCCCGCTCGACCCTCTGGTCGTGTGGGTCGCGGCGGCTGGCCTGGCGACGCTGCTGGCCCACGCAGCTGTCATCAAATGGACCGACCTGGCGTTGTTCGAGCAGCATCTGGCGGCCTACGGGGTGCCCCACGCCGGGTTGCCCGCCGCCACCCATGCGCTGCCGGCACTCGAGGCTTTGGCGGCCGTGCTGCTGCTGACACCGGCACGATCGTTGGGCGCATCGCTGGCCGCTGCGCTGCTGCTGGCCTATGCGGGCGTGATGGCCTGGCACCGCATTCAGCGCCACGAACTGGATTGCGGCTGCGGCGGTGAATCGTTGCCGGTGACATGGGCCCTGGTGGTGCGCAACCTGACGCTCGCCGCACTTTGCATTCCGGCAGCAGCCACGCCGGGCGCTCGCGCCATGGGTTTGATGGACTTCATGGTCATCGCCGCGGCGCTGCTGCTCGGCAGTTTGATCTATGCCGCGCTGAACCAGATCCTGCGCCATCGCGGCGATGGCCGGGCGCGCACGACTCTTTGGAGGGAAAGCTGATGGACACCGTGACCGTATCCGTAGTGCTGTTGTGGCTTGCCGTCGTCGCGCTCGGCGTGATGCTGTGGGCCTTGTCGCGACAGGTGGGCGTGCTGTTCGAGCGCGTCGCGCCGATGGGCGCCCTGGTCACCGACGCTGGCCCGGCCGTGGGCGATGCGTCGCCGTCGTTCTCGCTGCGCGGCATCCAGTCCGAAGTGGTCGACATCGGCGGCAGCGCCGAACGGGCCACGCTGCTGTTCTTTTTGTCGCCGACCTGCCCGGTGTGCAAGAAGCTGATCCCGGTGCTCAAGGCCCTGCAGCGTGATGAACGGCGCCACCTCAGCATCGTGCTGGCCAGCGACGGCGAACAGACCGACCACCTGGGCTTCGTGCGGCAACAGGGGCTGGAATCGATGCCCTACGTGCTCTCGACCGAGCTGGGCATGAGCTACCGCGTCTCGCGTCTGCCCTATGGCGTGCTGCTCGACACGGCCGGCACCGTGGTGGCCAAGGGGCTGGTGAATTCACGCGAACAGCTCGACAGCCTGCTCAACGCCCACGACATGGGCCAGCCGTCGATTCAGCAGTACCTGAGCGGCTCGGCCGCCTGAACGTCACACCCTGGAGCAACTCCGATGCGCTGGTTCCTCGACTTGATCGACAGGCACTCCGAACGCACCTTGCGCCGCGTGGCCCAGACCCACGGCCGCCGCAGCATGCTGACGCGCCTGGGCGTCGCCCTGGTGGGCGGCGCGGTGCTGCCGATGCTGCCCTTCGACCGCAGCGGGCAGTTCATGTCCGCGCACGCGGCGGGCGCCGCCGGCGGGCCGAAGACCGACGCCACCGACGATCCGTCCAAGTGCGAATACTGGCGCTACTGCGCGTTCGACGGCTACCTGTGCACATGCTGCGGCGGCAGCCTGACGCAATGCCCTCCAGGCACCGAGGCGTCGAAGGTTTCCTGGGTGGGCACCTGCCTCAACCCCAAGGACAACCGCCAGTACCTCGTCTCCTACAACGACTGCTGCGGCAAGAACTCGTGCGGCGAGTGCTTGTGCAACAACAACGAGCGCGAACGTCCGGGCTACCGGCTGGGCGTGCACAACGACATCAACTGGTGCATGGCCAACACCAGCCCGATGTTCCACTGCACGACCTCGCTCATCGTGGGTGTGGCATGAAGCGGCAATGCCTGCTCGTGGCGCTGGCGGGAGCAGTGTTCTCGCTGCAGGCCGCGGCCGACGGCGCGGCCCTGTTCGCGCAGAACTGTGCCACCTGCCACCAGGCCGATGCCTCGGGCACGGTCGGACTCGCCCCTGCGTTGAAGGGCGCGCAATGGGCCAAGCTGGGCGCCGACCGCCTGTATCTCGCCACCGTGCTGGTGCATGGGCTGTCCGGGTCGATCAAGATCGATGGCCAGACCTTCGTCGGCAGCATGCCGGGCTTCGGCGCGCAGTTCGACGATGCGGCGCTGGCCGCGATCGCGACCCATCTGCGGCGCCTGCAAGGTGCCGCCGACGACAAGCCGTATNNGCCGTATGCGGCGGAAGAGATCAAGGCCGCACGCGACCGGCCCGGCAGCCCGCCGCAAACCAGGACGCGCCGGATTCAATTGCTGGGCAACTGATGACTGCCTACGCCTGCTTCGCGATGGCCGCCCTTGGCATGGTGCTGGGGCGGCCGGCGACGGCGCAACCGCCGACGGACATGGTGCTGGGCCGGCAGGTGCCCGCGCGTGCCGACGCCCCTTCGGCTGCGACGACGAGCCACGCCCGCGCGCACTACGTGCTGCATTGCGCCGGCTGTCATGGCGCCGACGGTGCCGGCTCGCCCACCGGCTACGTGCCTGACCTGCGCCGGCTGGGAGGCTTCCTGCGCGTTCCCGAAGGACGCGATTTCGTCATCAAGGTGCCCGGCGTGATGGGCTCCGGTCTGAGCGACGCGCAGGTCGCAGAAGTCACCAACTGGATTCTCACCACGCTGGCCAATGCCCCGGTCCCGCTCGGCCATGTGCCATTCGACAGTGCCGAGGTCGCCCGCGCCCGCGCAACCCCTTTGGTCGACGTCGCATCGCAGCGGCGCCGCATTCTCGAGCAGGCCCGAGCCATCGGCGTCGAGATCGAGTGACCCTTTCCTGACTCAAATGAATGACGCCGAACCCCGGCGCGTGGAGGAGACCACTGATGAAGTCGAGCACCAAGTTGTTCACGGCGCTGGCCTTGCTGGCCTGCGCGGGCACCTGTGCCGCGCAGGCGCGGGACGCCGCCCGGCTGGGCAAGGAACTCACCGGCGTCGGTGCCGAGCCGGGCGCCAACAAGGACGGCAGCATCCCCGCCTTTGCACCGGGCGACGCCGTCCTGCCGGGCTGGGCTGCCGGCAAGCCCCGGGCTGACTTCTTCAAGTTTAAGTCGGAGAAGCCGCGGTACTCGATCGACGCGAGCAACGTCGACAAGTACGCCGACAAGCTCGCTCCCGGCCAGGTGCAGATGGTCAAGCAGACCAAGGGCTACCGCATGGACGTGTACCCGAGCCATCGCTCCTGCACCAACCCTGACTTCGTGCTCGAGAACACGAAGAAGAACGTCGCTGCCGCCAAGCTCGGCGCCGACGGCTGGAGCCTGGCCGACGCCGTGGTTCCGGGCATCCCCTTCCCCATCCCGGCCAACGGCGCTGAGGCGATGTGGAACTACAAGTTCAAATATGCGGGCATCGGTTTCGAGTGGCCGCTGAACTACGTCTCGCTGTCGCCGCGCAAGGGCGCCACTGAATGGATCCAGGCAGGCGCGACGCAGACCTATTACTTCCCCTGGGGCAAGAAGGGTTCGGCGACGCTGTCGCAGATGCCTCCGGTGGAGTACTACACCCACTTCGCCTATGACTCGCCGACTGCGCTGGCCGGACAAGCGCTGGTGTTCGTGAGCTACACCGACAAGGCCAACGACACCTTCTACTACTTCCCCGGACAGCGCCGCGTGCGCCGCATGCCCACCTATGCCTACGACGCGCCCCAGGTGGGCTTCGAGAACCAGTACACGCTCGACGAGCCGCGCATGTTCAACGGCACGATGGACCGCTTCGACTGGAAGCTGGTCGGCAAGAAGGAGTTGATCGTCGGCTACAACGCCTTCGGCATGTACAACCCGGCGGCCAAGCTCGGCGATGTACTCAAGGCCGATGCGCCGGCCGCCGAATCGCGGCGCTACGAACTGCATCGCGTGTGGGTCGTGGAGGCCACGGTCAAGCAGGGCGTGCGCCACCTGGCGCCCAAGCGCACCTTCTATCTGGACGAGGACAGCTGGTCCGTCGTCGTCGCCGAAGACTACGACGCGCAAGGCAAGCTGTGGAAACTGCGCGAGAGTTTCGTCATCCCGGTGTTTGAAACCGGCAGTTGCGACAACCCGGCCTTCGTGCAGCACAACCTGATCGAAGGCCGCTATGTGTTCGACCAGAGTCCGCTGGGCGCCGGCAAGGACATGCGCTGGGTCGTGGAGTCGAAGGAGCCCAAGTTTGCGGCGGGCTACTACACCGCCGAGAACCTGCGCTCGGTCAGCGAACGCTGAACTCCCACACATCGCATCAACCTGAATCGGCCGGGAGGCCCCTATGACGATCCTTCGCACGACCGCGCTCGCCGCGGCCGTCGCCCTCGCGTGCGGCAGTGCGGGTGCATTCAATTTCGAGTCCGAGTACGTGTCGGGCAGCTTCAACTCCACCGTGACTTCGGGCATCGGCCTACGCCTGCAGAACCCTGCCTGCGACCTCGTCATCCAGGGCGCGCTGGGCAGCGGCGCGCCGGCCGGTTGCCTGGCGCCCACCGCGCTGCTGGGCGACCAGGGCAACCTCAACTACGCCAAGGGCGACCTCTTCGCGGGCTATATCAAGGACACCAGCGAACTGCTGTTGAAGTTCCCGGACAACTGGCGCTTCATGACACGCTTCAGCCTGCTGTACGACCCGGCGGCAGTCCGCACCACCGACTACGTGAGCGCCGCGAATCCACCCGGCGTGGGCTCGCTGACCAGCGACGCGAAAAGTGAACTGCGCTTTTATCCGCGGCTGTTGGACTTGTGGGTCAGCAAGAGCTTCCAGATCGATGACCAGCAAGCCCGCGTGCGCCTGGGCAACCAGGTCGTCAGCTGGGGGGAGAGCCTGTTCATTCCGGGCGGCATCAATGCCACCAACGCGGTCGACATCCAGCGCTTGTCGCAGCCGGGCACCCAGCTCAAGGAAGCGATCCTGCCGGCGCCGATGATCAGCTTCGCCACCGGCCTGGGCCACGGCTTGAACGTGGAGCTTTATTACCAGTTCTTGTGGAACGCGAGCTACTTCCCGCCCACCGGGGGTTACTGGTCCACCGTGAACGGTCTCGGGGCCGGTCATCAGGCCTACGGGCTGGCCACGGTCGATGCGCCCGATTCCGGGCAATGGGGGGCCAGCCTTCGCTACCAGGTCGAGGGCACGCAGCTCAACCTCGGCTTCTACGCGTTGGGCTACAACGACAAGACGCCCCAGTTCAGCATGAACATCAACGGCACCGGCGCCGTCGGCTGGACCTACGCGAAGGACCGACAGCTCTACGGCGTCAGTGCCAACTTCCCGGTCGGTGATCTGGCAATGGGTGCCGAGCTGTCGTACCGGCCCAAGGATGCCGTCGCGCTCAACGCCAACACCGGCTGCGCCGGCCAGGGTGGCAACTGCTGGGTGGACCAGGCGAAGTACCAGTTCGCGCTCACCGGCTTGCTGAGCCTGACGCCGAGCGTCGGCGCCCCGGTGCTGAACGCCCTGGGTGCGAGCACCGCCACGCTGCTCGCCGAAGCTGTCGTCATTGCGTATCCCGGCCTGAAGTCCACCTATGGCGGCGACGCCATTTCCGCGGGCGGCTGGGGGTGGGGGCAGGAAACCAACCCTGCCGCATCGCCGATACCGGTGGGTGACAAGACTTCGTGGGGCTTCAACTTCGACTTCAGCTGGGTCTACGACGGCACGTTGATTCCCGGCTGGCAGGTGGTGCCGGAGATTTACTACTTCCAGGCTGTCAGTGGACGCACGCCCAACGCCGCGGCCACGTTCATGCAGGGTGCGAAGTCGGTCAACCTGCTGTTGACCTTCATCCAGAACCCGGCGACGTGGCAGTTCGGCCTGAACTACGCCAGGTTCTGGGGTGGCTCGTCGCCCTTTGATCAGCCCTTGGGCGACCGCTCCTACGTGGGTGCGTACGCGTCATTCAATTTCTGAGAGTCCCCACCCCACGCCTGCGGCGGGTTCGCGGTGGGTGGGGCAACCGCAGTCTTGCTGGCCTGAACGAGACATCCTTGGTTTCCACATCTACACCTTCGGCACTGCAACGCGCACTGCTCCACCTGGAGGAATTCTTCTTTGGGCACCGCGCCGCGGTGCTGGGTGTGCTGCTCGCGCTGACCGCCGCAATGGGCTGGTTCGCCCTGCAACTGCGCATGGAGGCCGGCTTCGAGAAGCAGATGCCGCTGGGCCACGAGTACGTGCAGACCTTTCAGAAGTATCGCGACGACGTGCTCGGCGCCAATCGTCTGAACATCGTCGTCAAGGCCCGCAGCGGTTCGATCTGGACGCCCGCCGCGCTCAAGCGCGTCTACGAGGTCACGCAGGCCGTGATGTACCTGCCCAGCGTCGACCGCTTGGGCGTGCAGTCGGTGTGGACGCCCAACTCCTTCGTCAATGAAATCACCGAAGAAGGCTTTCGCGCGGACCCGCTGATCGCAGGCACGGTGACGCCCGAGCAGATCGATGCCGGCCTGATTGCAGGAATCCGCCAGGCCGCCAGCCAGGGCGGGTTCATCGGCACGCTGGTGTCGCGCGACGAGACCAGCGCGATGATCGTGGCCGAACTCGGCGAGGTCGATCGCGAGGGCAAGAAGCTCGACTACGTAGCCTACAACCGCATTCTCGAAGAGCAAATCCGCGCGAAGTTCGAGGACAAGGATTTCGAAGTCCAGATCATCGGCTTTGCCAAGCAGATCGGCGATATCGCCGACGGCGCTTCGTCGGTGCTCGAGTTCTGCGCCATCGCGTTGGTGCTGACGGCGCTGGCGGTGTACTGGTACTGCCGCTCGGTGCGCTTCACCCTGCTGCCCATCGTGTGCTCGCTGGCTTCGCTGGTGTGGCAGTTCGGCACGCTGCAGTTGCTGGGTTTCGGGCTCGACCCGCTCGCGGTCTTGGTGCCCTTCCTGGTGTTCGCGATCGGCGTCTCGCATGGCGTGCAGCAGATCAACTTCATCGTGCGCGAACTGGCGCATGGCAAGACCTGCATGCAAGCCTCGCGCGCCAGCTTCACCGGCCTGCTGATCCCCGGCACGCTGGCGCTGGTGACGGCCTTGGTCTCCTTCGTGNNGCGGCATCGTTGGGCGTGGCCTACAAGATCATCACCAACCTGGTGATGCTGCCGGTAGCGGCGTCGTACTTCGACATGAGCGCGGCCTATGCCGAGCGCGCGATGCAAATCAACCATCAGCGCGCACAGTGGCTGCGGCATATCGCCCGTGTGGCCGAACCACGCAATGCGGCCATCACGCTGGCCGTGGTCGGCGCGGTGTTCGGGCTCTCGGTGTGGCAAAGCAGCGACCGGGTGGTGGGCACGCTCCAGCCGGGGGCTCCGGAACTGCGGCCCGAGGCGCGCTTCAACCGCGACGCGGTGGCCATCTCCACGAATTACGACACGGGCCTGGACNNGGCCTGGACTGGTTGAGCGTGGTCTTCAAGTCACCGCCCAACTCGTGCGAGAACGTCGCCATCGGCATCTGGCAGGACGACTTCGTCTGGGCCTTGCAGCCGGTGGAAGGCGTGCTGTCGGTCGTCTCCTTCGCCGGACAACTGCGCCTGTACAACGAGGGCTACAACGAGGGCCATCCGAAGATGTCGGCGGTGCCGATCGACGCGGGCAACTACTCGGCGCTGGCGACGGAGATCGCGCGCATCCGCGGCATGATGCGCAAGGACTGCAGCATGACGGCGGTCCACCTTTTCCTCACCGACCACAAGGCGACCACGATCAACCGCGTCATCGCCGCGGTCAAACAATTCCGCGACACCGAACCGATGGCGGGGTCGACCATCCGCCTGGCCTCGGGCAATGCCGGCGTGCTGGCGGCCATCAACGACGAGGTCGAGCACAGCGAGCTGCCGATGATGCTGTACGTGTACGGCGCCATCGTCGTGCTCGTGTTCCTGGTGTATCGCGACTTCCGCGCCGTCCTGGCGTGCTGCCTGCCGCTGACGGTGGGCACCTTCATCGGTTACTGGTTCATGAAGGAACTGCAGATCGGCCTGACGGTCGCCACGCTGCCGGTGATGGTGCTGGCGGTCGGCATCGGCGTGGACTACGCCTTCTACATCTACAACCGGCTGCAGCTGCACCTGGCCAACGGCCAGCCGATCGTCAAGGCGATCGAGCACTCGATCCTCGAGGTCGGCACGGCCACGATCTTCACCGCCATCACGCTGGCCATCGGCGTGGCGACCTGGTCGTTCTCCGAACTCAAGTTCCAGGCCGACATGGGCAAGCTGCTGGCCTTCATGTTCATGGTGAACATGGTCATGGCGATGACGGCACTGCCGGCGTTCGCGGTGTGGCTCGAAAAGCTGTTCCCGCGCAGGGGGCCGGTGCGCGCCCCTGGGCTGCTGGCGCATTGAGGGAGGGCGAACGATGGCAGCTGATGGGAGGCTTCGCGGCAAGGCGCTGGGTTCATCGCGAATCAGGTGCGCGCTTGCCTGCGTTGTCGCAGCGTTCGTCTCGAGCACCGAGGTGTGGGCACAAGGCGCCGCTGAACCTGCGGCGGCCAGGCTCGAACCGCGGCCAACACGGACAGCGTCTCATGCACCCAAGGCGGCGTTGCTGGGAAGCGCGCGCGCCGGTACGAGGATCGTGGCCGTCGGCGACCATGGTGTCGTGCTGTTGTCCGACGACGAGGGCAAGCAGTGGAGGCAGGCCAAAGCCGTTCCGGTTCGCTCGCTGCTCACCTCGGTGAGCTTCGCGGACGCCAAGCACGGCTGGGCGGTCGGCCACTGGGGCGTGGTGTTGGCGACGGACGACGGCGGCGAGACCTGGGTCGTGCAGCGCAGCGATACGGCCGAGGATCGGCCCCTGTTTGCCGTCCACGCGTTCGACTCGCAGCACCTGGTGGCGGCAGGCCTATGGTCCCTGATTCTCACCAGCACTGACGGCGGCAAGTCCTGGACTGCCGTGAAGCTGGCGCCACCGCCCGCAGACGACGGCAAGGCGGCCACCCGGGCCGACCTGAACCTCTTTCACCTCTTTGCCGATGCGCAGGGCCGTCTGTTCGCCGCTGGCGAGCGCGGCTACCTGCTGCGCTCGGACGACCGCGGCCAAAGCTGGACCTACCTGCCCACCGGCTACAAGGGTTCGTTCTGGACCGGTGCGTCGCCGGCACCGGGCGTGCTGGTGGCCGCCGGCCTGCGCGGATCGATCTACCGCAGCGTCGACGACGGCAAGACTTGGTCGCGCGTGGACAGCGGCAGCAAGTCATCGATCACGGCCATGCTGAACAGCAACGGCAGCCTCGTCGCGCTGGGGCTGGACGGCCTGATGATGTCCAGCACGGACCAGGGCGCCAGTTTCACAGGCAAACCCCGAAACGACCGTGCGGCAATGACGTCGGGCATCGTGACGGCTGGCGGCCGGGAGTTGTTGCTGTCGCGACAGGGGATCGTCAGGGACTGATAGCCGCTTCGCGTTGCCGCCGCTGCAGAGCCGTCTTGCCCCCGCTGGGGGACGCCCGCAACCGTTCGGCCGTCGCTGGGGCCGCTGCAGGACGCAAATGAAAAAGGACTGCCACGGGCAGTCCTTTTGTCATTCAACTCTCTGGTGGGCGGTGCAGGGTTCGAACCTGCGACCCCTGCCGTGTGAAGGAAGGGGTATCGCACTCTTGCGGTCTTACACGGAGTCGATATTCATAGGTAATTCGTCGCCATAGCTCCACATGATTGCGCTAGACTTTCTAGCACCTGACTAGCACTTCTAGCACTGGAGCACCTGATGGCCCGCCGCATCGATACCGTCGAAGCCCGCACTAAGCTACCCGCACGGCCCGCCCCTTACTGGGTTCGACTGCTTCCCGGCTGCAGCCTCGGCTATCGCAAGATGGCCACAAGATCGGCAGGCACCTGGTTAGCCCGTGTCTACGACGACGCAACCCAAAAGGACACTTGGCGCTCACTTGGCGGATTCGAGGGCTTCGCCGCTCATGAGCGCTATGGCGCAGCCAAGAAGGCAGCCGAGGCTCTTGCGCAGCACCTGGAGCGCGGCGGCGCGGCCGAGGCAATGACGGTCGCCCAGGCATGTGCCGCCTATGTGAAGCACCTGCGGGCCGAGGGCAAGGCGGACACGGCAGACGACGCCGAAGCGCGCTTCAGGCGCTGGATCACGGACGACAAGCTGGCCCGCATCGACATGCGCAAGCTGGCACCGCACCACCTGCGCGAGTGGCGTCAGGCACTGATCGCCGCGCCGGTCATCTTGAACCCGCATGCCGAGCAAGAGGACCAGACCACCCGGAAGCGCTCGCCCTCCAGCGTGAACCGCGACATGAGCGCGCTGCGTGCCGCATTGAATAACGCGCTGGAGGGTGGCGCCGTGACAACCGATGCGGCGTGGCGCCTTGCGTTGCGCCCAATCGCCAATGCAGAGCAGCGGCGGGACCTGTACCTCGATCGGAGTCAGCGCGCGGCGCTGATAGGCAAGGCCCCGGCCGATCTTGCTGCGTTGCTGCGCGGCCTCTCGCTGGTGCCGCTGCGTCCGGGCGCCCTGGCCAGACTGACTGCCGGTGACTTCGACAAGCGCCTTTCGGCCATCACCATCGGTAAGGAAAAGGGCGGCGCCGAACGGCGCATCAAGCTGCCACCGGAGACGGCTGCCTTCTTCGCAGAACAGTGCCGCGACAAGCTGCCAGGCGCCCCACTCATTGCTCGGGCCGACGGCAAGGCATGGGACAAGGACTCGTGGAAGAAGCTGATCAAGCCAGCAGTTGCAGCCGCCGAGTTGCCTGCCAAGGCCACAGCCTACACGCTACGCCACAGTGTCATCACCGACCTGATCACTGGCGGGTTGGACGTGTTAACGGTAGCCCGATTGAGTGGCACCAGCATCGGCATGATCGAGCGGCACTACGGGCATCTGCGGGCCGACCATGCCGCAAGTGCGCTTGCGACCTTGGCGCTGTAGGTAGCNNCATCCCGACAATGCGCTGCGCGATTCATCCCCCCCCGGGGGGGATGTCCAAATCGCCAGAGGGGGTTTACTGGCGATTTAGGAGTTCTCGGAGACAGTGGGGCAGGCTAATCGACTGCTCACCTGACGGACGAAAGCGCAACGATGAATGCTGTTGCTCAGGCTGTTGGATCTGTAATAATTCCTACGCGTCGTTTTAGGCGTCCACGATCTTCGGGCCCTGGCCCCACATCCACCGGCCGTGCCGGTTAACCCAGCTAGACCTGGGACATGGTGTGGCAGAGCTTTGCCTGAGAAGATGATCCGTGCGGAATCGTCCGCATCAATTCACAAGCCGGCCCTCGCGCCGGCTTTCGCGCTTCTGGTGACTCTCAACATCTGAGGTCATCACCAACACATCGTTGCCGACTCCACAGTAGGCACGATTCGTAGGTCAGTCGACAACGATTTGGCCATCACCCGCCCGCCCTGGTTCGCCACGGCGGGCTTTTTCGTTCCTGGAGCCCATCATGAGCAATCCCAAAGCCACGAAAACGAAGCGCCCAACCGTGCGCCCTCCGCTACCCGAGTCCCACAAGGACGTTGCGCTTGCCGACATCAATGACGTGAAGGCGCTCGTCCGCCTTTCGGACTCGAAGATCTACGACGACGTGCGCAAGGGATTGTTTCCCGCGCCAGTGATCCGTCAACCGCGCTTTACGCGATGGAAGCTCTCGGCCATCCGGGCCTGGCTCATCGAGCGCACAGGCAGTCCAGGGGGAGCGTGACACATGCATACGAACCCCAACGACTGCGCGTCGGCGCAGAGCCTGGCCGCACCTGCGCGGTCCGAGAAAGACGATGCCCGCGAGCTTGGCGGCGGCGCGGGCATCGGAGATCACGGAACAGCAGACAGCTCCGATTCTCGCGGCAACACGCTTGCGGCACAAGCAGCGCTGACTATAGAAGGCGAAGAGTTTGCGCGAGCCTGGTTGAACCGCCTGCACGCCGACATGGCGCAGCCCGGCGAGCTGGCTGTACTGCTGTCGTTCCTCTCCGGCGAGATGCTGAACGGCGCGTGCCGGCTAATCGAGAAGGCTCTGCGAGGTGGTCGCCATGCATGACGCCGCACAAGCCTTCCGCGCGGCGATCCTGGCCACCCTCGGCCAAGCCCCTGCCGCGATCGAGCCTGGCAAGCTTCAGCGCTTCGCCACCAGTAACCGGCGCGGCGACGATGCCGGCTGGTGCAAGCTGTTCGAGGACCGGCGCGCTGGCGTGTACGGCTGCCACCGCCAGGGCATCAGCGAACACTGGAGCGCAGCCGACCGGGCAACCATGAGCCGCAAGCAGCGCGTCGAGCTGGCCCGGCAAGTCATGGCCGCGACGGCAGAGCGCGAGGCACAGCAGCGCCAGCAGTGGGCCAAGAACGCGGACCGCATCGCCTGCGTGTGGTCGCAATGCGTGCCGCTGGTGCCCGGCGATCCTGTCACGCTGTACCTGAAGCGGCGCGGCTTCGGCGGCGTGTGGCCGTTGCCCGGGGTGCTGCGCCTGCATCGTGCGCTGCCCTACTGGCACGGCGCCGAGAAGCTGGGCACCCATCCCGCGATGGTGGCGCCCCTGCTCGCGCGCGATAGCCGCGTGGTGGCGCTGCATCGCACCTACCTGCACGCCGATGGTCGGCCGGTGCTGCGGGACGGCCGGAAGGTCAAGAAGGTATTCGCGGCTGGGCCGCTGGCCGGTGCGTGCATCCCGTTGTTCAAGCCGGTGAACGGCTGCATTGGCATCGCCGAGGGCATCGAAACCGCGCTAGCCGCCTGGTGCGCATCGTCGGTGCCCACCGTGGCCGCCTACTGCGCCGGCAACCTGGCCGCGTGGCAGTGGCCGGCCGGCGTACAGCGTATGGTGATCTTCGCCGACCATGACCCGGCCGGCGCCGATGCGGCCCACAAGCTGCACCAGCGTGCGCGTGCCGGCGGGCTGGACGTCAACCTCATCAAACCGACCGAGCCCGGTTCGGACTGGTGCGACGTGTGGGCGAAGCGTGACGCCCCGATGATCGAAGGGGACGGCGCATGAGTGCGGTACCCGACGACCTGGCCGCAGCGCGCGCGCTCGGCAACGCGGAGCCAGAAGCCCCGCGCCCGCTGCCTGGCGAGCTGCTGCCCGTCGATCCGTTCCCGCTGGCTGCGCTGCCCACAGCCTTCCGGCCCTGGGTTGCCGACGTGGCCGAGCGCATGCAGTGCCCCGCCGACTTCGTGGCCGTGCCGATGCTGGTGGCGGCGGCATCGCTGGTGGCGCGACGCGTGGCGATCCGCCCGCAGCGGCGCACCGACTGGACCGAACGCGGCAACCTGTGGGCGTTGATCGTCGGCCGGCCCGGCATCATGAAGTCGCCCGCGATGGCGCAGGCATTGGGTCCGTTGGAGCGCATGGAATCACGCGCCGCCGAAGCCTTCAACGACCTGGCCGCGCAGCATCGCGCCGATGTGCAGGCCGACAAGCTGCGCGCCGAGGCCGGCAGGAAGGAAGCGGCGAAGCTGCTGCGGAACGATCGCGCCGCCGACGTTGCGCACCTGCTGCGTGATGCCGACGACGAAGCGCCGACCCGGCCGCGCTACGTGGTCAACGATCTGACCTACGAAAAGCTCGGCGAAGTGCTGGCCCAGAACCCGGATGGCGTGCTGAGCGTGCGCGACGAAGTGCGCGGGCTGCTGCTGCACCTGGCGCGCGAGGAATCGGCGCCGGCCCGTGCCTTCTACCTTCAGGCATGGAGCGGGGGGCGCTATACCTTCGATCGCATCGGACGCGGCACCGTGACCGTGCCCGATGCGCGCCTGTCTATCATCGGCGGCATCCAGCCCGGGCCGCTGTGCGAGTTGGTGCGGCAAGCCCGGCGCGGGGGTGGCGACGACGGCATGATCGAGCGCTTCCTGATTGCCTGGCCCGACTCGCCCGGCCTGTGGCGCGAGGTTGACCGCTGGCCCGAAACCATGGCGCGGCGCGCGGCCTGGGAAGCCTTCGACCGCCTGGACGCGCTGAATGCCGACACGCTCGGCACCGAGCGCAACACCGATTCGGACGGTGACGCACGTGGGCTGCCCTTCCTGCGCCTTGACGACGGCGCGCGCGAAGCCTTCAGCGACTGGCACGCCGAGCTGCACCGCGAACTGCGCGCCGCCGAGGCCGAAGGCTTGGAAGGCGCGCTGTCGAAGTTCCGTCATCACGTCCCCGCGCTGGCGCTGCTACTGCATGTAGCTGATGCGGGAGTCGGGCCGGTGGCGCTGCCGGCGATGCGGCGCGCGCTGAACCTGGCCGAGTACTTCGCCAGTCACGCGCGGCGGTTGCATGCCAGCGGCCGGCGCCTGGCCGTGCGCGGTGCGCGGCTGATTCTGGACAAGGCGCGCGGCGGCGAGCTGCCGGCGGAGTTCACGGAGCGCGACGTTTACCGGCCGCAGTGGGCGGGGTTGTCCGAACGCTCCGCCGTGGCCGAAGCGCTTGACCTGCTGACGGCGCACGGCTGGTTGACCGAGACCGAGCTGAGCACCCTCGGCCGGTCGAAGGTGCTGTACAGCCTGACCGAAGGGGCGCGTCATGGGTAAGTGGGCCGCAGCGCTGGCCGCTCACTTGGCCAATGAAGAATCAGGCACCCCCCTATAGAGGGACTGCCT
>CXWJ01007476.1_pt1 | contig 15304 bp, 17 predicted proteins | sample 590841 | NCBI WGS metagenome assembly CXWJ01 (sample SAMEA3498367, study PRJEB10139) | wastewater metagenome | biome: wastewater treatment plant; material: activated sludge | place: Austria | collected 2015-01-21 | reverse complement strand
CTCAGGGGCTCAACATACGGCACAGAGTATGCCTCGCCCCTGCGCTCGCTGCGGCCTTGCCGTCGACCTTTTTGAGCATCCTGCGGATATTCTTGAATCAGGGTAAGACACTCGGTCATCGCGTAGTACTACCTGGTAAAAGGAGCGTTTCCACAACTTATCTAGAGTTGAATTCCGGAGAAGGCCATAAACCCAAGCGCCATCAACCCCGCAGTGATGAAGGCGACCCCCAGTCCCTGCAATCCAGCGGGGATGTCGGAATACTTGAGCTTCTCACGCACCCCTGCCATCGCGACGATCGCGAGCGCCCACCCGACACCTGAGGCCACCCCGTAGGTGACGCTCTCGCTGAAGTTATAGTCCCGTTCAACCATAAACAGGCATCCACCGAGAATGGCACAGTTGACGGTAATCAGCGGCAAAAAGATCCCCAGCGAGTTGTACAGTGACGGGACATATCGATCGAGAAACATTTCCAGCACCTGGACGACCGCCGCAATGACGCTGATGTAGGTGATGAGCCCAAGGAAATCCAGGCTAATCTCAGGGAGCCCCGCCCATGCCAGCGCGCGATCCTTTATCAGAAATTGGTAGATCAGATTATTGATCGGGATGGTCAGACTTTGGACGACGATCACTGCGATACCGAGTCCGAGCGCGGTGCCAATTTTTTTCGAGACGGCCAGGAACGTGCACATGCCGAGGAAAAACGTCAGCGCCAGATTCTCGACGAAGACNNGGCCACCTCCGGACGGGGCGCGTGATAGATCTTGTATTCAGGTTGTTCCACTTGTGCCGGTTTCCAGGAACGCACCACCCAAATGATCATGCCGATCAGAAAGAACGCACTCGGAGGCAGGAGCAACAGGCCGTTCGGTACATACCATCCGCCATCCCGATCAAGCGGGAGGATCGGATATCCGAACAAGGAACCCGAGCCAAAGAGCTCGCGTATGACTCCGACGACCAGTAGCAGGGCGCTATAGCCGAGGCCGTTGCCAAGCCCATCGAGGAAGCTGGGGAACGGGGGATGTTTCATCGCATAGGCTTCCGCGCGCCCCATGACGATACAATTGGTGATAATCAACCCGACGAAGACCGACAGGTCCTTGCTGATGCTGAACGCATAGGCTTTGATGAACTGATCGGTGACGATGACCAGCGACGAGATAATCGTCATCTGTACGATGATGCGAATGCTGCTCGGGGTATGATTGCGGACCAGACTGATGGCGGCGTTGGAGAAGGCGGTGACGACGGTCAGCGCGATGCACATCGTGATGGTCGTCGAGAGTTTCGATGTCACGGCCAGTGCCGAGCAAATCCCGAGGACCTGTAGGATGACCGGGTTATTATCGACGATCGGTTCGAAAATGATTTTTTTGTGTTGGTACGACATGAGCGTTAGCTCCTTTCCTGTCGCAAACGGGACAGATACGGCCCGTACCCTTTGTCGCTCAGCCAGAACTTCAGCGTATTCTCCACGCCTCGCGAGGTGATGGTGGCGCCGGCAAGTGCGTCAACCTGATGTTGACCTTCGGGAGAGGAACTGTCAACCGCGACCTTCGTCACCTCAATCCGAACCTTCCAGTTCTCGTCGAAGAGGACTTTGCCCGTCCATTGGGCGCGCCACTTGGGATTGTCGATCTCTCCTCCGAGCCCCGGGGTTTCGGCATGCTGATAGAAGCGGAGGCCCTGCACCGTTCGCAGATCCTTCTCCAATGCGAGAAATCCGTACATCGTGGACCAGAGCCCGTAGCCGTAGACCGGCAGAATCAGTTTCTTGAACTCACCGTTGGCGCCGACGATCCGATAGACCGGCAGGTAGCGTGGTTCTCGCCTGATCCCCGCCACATCCTCTCGGCGAGTGAGTTCGGTGGAGATCGCGGGATCCTTTCCGGCCTTGACGATATTAAAGGTGTCAGGATCAATCCCCTTCACCTCGTCACCGGTCGCCAGTTCAATCATGTGGGCGTCAATTCGCTTGAGCGCCTGTTCTTCCGTCAGCCCCTCCTTGAGCAGGCCGGAGACCGCGATCACATTCCGTATGAGGTCAGCCTTCTGATTCGTTTCCTGAATCGGTCGAAGGAGCACCGCCGCACCGGCCACCACCACGGAGCAGACCAGACAGAGGACCAGCGTCACCAGTAGCGTCCTGCGCGCACTCTCAACCGGCGCAGCGGATACAGCGGAATCTGATTCAGGCGCGGACATGGCGGCGAAGCCTCCGTCGGATGTTGAGCTGGACGACCGCGTAGTCGATCAGGGGCGCGAACACATTGGCGAACAAAATCGTGAGCATCACGCCTTCCGGAAAAGCTGGGTTTGCCACGCGGATCAGCACGGTCATGGCCCCGATCAGAATACCAAAGGCCCAGCGCCCGGCACTCGTCATGGCGGCCGACACGGGGTCAGTGGCCATGAAGACCGCGCCGAAGGCAAACCCGCCCAGCACCAGGTGCCAGTACCAGGGCATCGCCACCATAGGATTGGTCTCGCTGCCGACCATATTGAACAGGAGCGAAGCTCCGACCATTCCGACAAAGCACCCGATGATAATGCGCCAGGAAGCGACCCCTGTATAGATCAGGAATGCTGCGCCGAGCAGACAGGCCAGAGTGGAGGTCTCCCCCATAGAGCCAGGCATCAGGCCTATGAATGCATTCCACCAGGTCAGGCCTCCCTTGATGATCTCGTCGACGCCGCCCACTTTCCCAAGGCTGAGCGCGGTCGCGCCGGAATAGCCATCGACGGCTACCCACACGCGGTCACCTGAAATTTCGGCGGGATAGGCGAAAAACAGAAAGGCTCGCGCGGTCAGGGCGGGATTGAGAAAGTTCTTACCGGTCCCGCCGAAAATCTCTTTGCCCAGGACCACGCCGAAGGTAATTCCGATGGCCACCATCCACAGCGGCATATCGGGCGGCAGCGTCAGCGTGAAGAGCATGGAGGTCACCAGAAAGCCTTCATTGATCTCTTTCTGACGCACCGTGGAGAAGACCGTTTCCCAAACGCCGCCGACGATTAAGGTCACCAGATAGATCGGCAGAAAATACAAGAAGCCATGGACCGTATTGGCCAGAATACTGCTGGCATCAAACCCAAGATTGAGAGCCGTCAGGAGATCGTACCGCCAACCTGCCTTGGTCACCCCCATCTTGGCGAGGGCCAGATTGGCCTGATAGCCGGTGTTGAACCAGCTCCACAGGATGCAGGGAATCAGCGCCACCACGACGTACACCATCAATCGTTTCAGATCGATGCCGTCCCGCACATGCGGTGCGTGGTGCGTGGTTTCGGGAGAGGAATAGAAAAACCCATCGACCATTTCGAACACGGGATAGTACTTCTCATACTTGCCGCCCTTGGCAAACAGAGGTCTGAGATGATCGAGATACCGTTTCATACCTGCCATCAGCCTTCTTTCTCAATCTGGCTCAATACGTTCCGCAACACCGGGCCATAGTCGTTCTTCCCGACGCACACGAAGGAGCAGAGGGCGAGGTCTTCCTCATCCAATTCCATACAGCCCAACTGTTGAGCCATGTCGGTGTCGCCCACCATCAGGTAACGGAGCAACTGTGTCGGAAGGATGTCCAGCGGCATGATATCTTCGAAGTTCCCAAAGGGCACCATGGCGCGATGACCTCCGTTGAGCCCGGTGGTCATCCCAAACTCTTCCTTGCGGTGACGGAAAAGGCTCGACAGCATGACGTTGCTCTGGGAGAAGGTGTTCCGCCCGGGCGTGAACCAGCCCATGAACGTTCGTTCAACCCCTTCGGGAATCACGGATATCTGAAGATGATGGCGCCCCAGATAGGACGACCAGCCGGCTGCGTGACGCCCCGACAAGATCGAGCCGGAAATAACACGGTTCTCACCGGCATGAAGCTCATCCTCGATCAATTCTTCGATACAAGCGCCGAGCCTGGTCTGCAACAGACGTGGCTGTTTGACTTGCGGCCCGCCTAGCGCGACGATACGGCGAGTTGATAAGCGGCCGCTGGTAAACAGCTTGCCGATCGCGATCACCTCTTGGTAGTTGAGATGCCAGACAACCTTATTGACGTCCACCGGTTCGAGAAAATGGATGTGGGTCCCCGGTAGACCGGCTGGGTGCGGGCCTTCGAAACTCGCCTGACGTACGCGGGTGAGACCTTGTGGCACCGGCAGTTCGGCTGTGGGTGATTTGCACACCCACAGCGGCATGGTGCCAAGGCACGACAGCACCGTCAGGCCGTGGCCGAATGCTTCAGCCTCTGCGGTGATAATGGCAATAGGATTGGCGGCCAACGGGTTGCTGTCCATCGCGGTCACGAAGATGGCCGCCGGACGAGTAGTCGGGTCTGCAATCTTGCTGTAGGGACGCGTGCGTAACGCTACCCACAGGCCTGATGCCAAGAGATTCTCCACCACCTGCGCTTCGGTCAAGCCGGCCAGCTGGTCGGCAGGGTAGGATGCAAAGGTCTCCTCGTCTTCGGTGTCGTCAAGCCTGATGACGACTGACTGAAGGAGGCGTTGCGCTCCACGATGGATCGCACGCACCGTGCCGGCACCTGGGGCCGTGATGCGTACACCGGGTAACTTCTTGTGCTCGAACAGCGCTTGACCGAGCTTGACCTTGTCCCCCTCGGCGACCAGCATGGCTGGCTTGAGATCGACATGATCCACGCCGAACACGCCGACATGGCGGACGGGTTTGACAAGCTGGACCAGCTGCTCCGGCTTCCCGCTGATCGGCACATCCAGCCCTTTTTTTATTCTGATCATCATGGCAGATGCGATGACAGTCACGCTGTCCTAATGGGTCAACTGCGATGGTTAGGAGCTGATGTATTGTGTACGCTGCTGGATGAATCTGTCCGTTTCGTCAATCATGAGCCCGGCCATACGTAAAAGGGGCAGTACACGATCAGCGTGAAAGGGCCTAGTACAACTGTTTGGACATCGTGATGTCAAGCCTTCAATTGGGGTCGTCTGGATCGACGGTTTCGGGTTTGAGGTTTCATGTTTTAGGTTGTCCAGAAACGTGGAGCCTCAAACTTGGAACCTGAAACTTGAAACTATCCCCGGCAGTTAGGTGGCGAACCGTCGTGAACGATGAGGGCTAGGACTTCACATTGATCCTCCGACCTCCCAGTACTACACTACCTTTCAGACATGGTTCCCCCACTCGTCAGATTCGGTACCTCGACTTGGACCTACGAGGGGTGGAAAGGCCAGGTCTATCTCAAGGACTATCCTAAGGGGACGTTTACCAAGCACTGCTTGACCGAGTACTGGCAGTTTCTTCGCAACGGCTCACCGCTTTTCCGTACCGTCGGCAATGATTCCACGTTTTACCGGCCACCGACGAGCCTGCAGCTTCGTGCCTACCGCGATCAGATGCCTGAGCACAGGGAGATGTGCTTCAAGGTTTGGGAAGACATCACGGTGCCGGTATTCGCACCACATCCACGGTATGGAGTGAAGGCCGGCAAGCCGAATCCTCGTTTCCTCGATGCACAGCTCTTCAACGACCTGGTGCTGGCTCCCTTTCGAGAAGCTCAGTTCCAGGATGGCACCGGCCCATTTCTATTTGAGTTTCAACGTCACGATCTATCTGTGGGAGAGTTTACCTCTCGACTCGACACGTTCTTTAGCCGGCTTCCGACTGAATTCAAATACGCGGTCGAAATCCGTAACGCCGGCCTCCTTGGACCTGAGTATCGGAAGGTGTTGGAAGCGCACGGCGTGGCGCACGTGTACAACCATTGGTCCTACATGCCTGCATTAGCGGAACAGCACAAACGGATGCAGGGGACGTTCACAGGGCCATTCACTGTTCTCCGCCTGCTCACGCCGCTCAAAATGAGTTATGCGGACGCCAAGAAACGGGCAACGCCCTATACCAAAATTGTCGCGGAACTCCCGGAGATGCGTAGAGACACCGTATTGCTCATTCAGCAATCGATCAACCACGGCAAACCGGCCTATGTCCTAGTGAACAATCGGAGTGAGGGCAATGCACCGAAAACCATTCAAGCGCTGGTGGAGATGTTGTAAGTTGCAGGGTCAGTCGGGTGTGAAAGGCCTATTCAGTTGGCGCTGTTTTCTCCATGAGTGTTGTTGCTCCGTCTCATTGCCATCGCACTGACGTTACGTGATCTGTGCTCGTCCGTTCCTGATGAACTCCAGCTCAAGATTCCCCTGGTCGTGCCGAAATAGACAGAGGATCCGTCCGTGATTCGTATAGCCGGATGGACAATGCGGCCAAGGACATGCCTTGGTTGATCATCTATCCGCATCCCTTCTTGATCAAACCAATGACAAAGTCACTCTATGGCCCAATGGTATTTGGAGCGATTACCTGCTCCTTGTTGGGCCTCGTGGGATGGTTTCACGTCCAGTTCTCTGAGGTGGAGCCACCGACACTGGATTCAAAAGACGTGTTTGTCTTCCAAGGTCTCACGGGACCGACGGAGAAGACGGTCGTCGCGCCCTCCAGTCTCTCATCTCCTCATACCTATGCCATCGGAGGTCCGAGTCGATTAGCCCTGTTACTGACAGAGGAGCGATCAAACTGGTTGGGATTGGCGCATGGGCTGAAGTCCATCGGTGTACCGTTCGTCGTGACACGAGACTATCGGGAGGCACTCAAGCATCGGGTCATTCTGGTCTATCCAACGATGACAGGAACATCATTTTCGCGTGAGGCCATTCGCGCGTTGGCCGCCGTTCCGCGTCATGGCGGTACCTTGATTGCTACCCAGGTATTGGGTGGGGGACTCGAAGAAGTCTTTGGCTATTCGGACGTGGCGGAGGCATTGCACAATCAAGAGATCCATTGGAATCGTGCCCATCCTCTTATGGAACGGATGACCGACCCAGCTGAATGGGCGACCAAACTAAACGGCAAGCAGGAAAATTCCGTCGGGACCTACAGCTATGCGCAGGCCAGGGGAGCGCTCGGCAGTTATCCTGACGGGTCGGTGGCTGTGACGGCAAAGGACTATGATAGGGGGCATGCCTATGCCATCGGCATCGATCTCGGTGCCCTGTTGTTGAAAGGCTATAACAACCGTGCCGATGGGTTCACGACCAGTTTTGATAATCGATTCGATCCCTCGCTAGATGTCTGGCTGCGCCTGCTGAAAAGGATGTATCAAACAGGAGAGCCGAATGCGGTGACGATCGGCACGGTGCCGTTCGGGAAGTCGCTCTCCGTTATGTTTACGCACGATGTCGATTTTACGCAGTCCATGGCGAATGCGGTGGGCTATGCGGAGTTTGAACGAAGCAAGGGCCTGACCGGAACCTACTTTATTCAGGCGAAATACATTCGGGATTATAACGACGACATCTTTTTCGATGAACAAGGGGTACGACATCTTGCCAGATTGGCCGACCTCGGTATGGAATTAGCCAGCCACACCGTTGCACACTCCGCCTCGTTCAACACGTTTCCCCTGGGAACGGGAGAGGAACAGTACCCCAGTTACCGTCCGTTTGTGAAAACCCGTGCGAGGGCATTCGGCGCAACGATTCTCGGGGAACTGCGCGTGAGCAAGTTTCTCATCGATCGGCTTGGCGGTGGCCCTGCGATGGTGTCATTCCGACCCGGTGAGCTCTCGAATCCGTTCAGCCTGCCGCAAGCTTTGATGGCAACCGGGTTTCGCTATAGTTCCGCGGCGACGGCGAACAATTCATTGACGCACTTGCCGTATCAGATGACCTATGACCGGTTGTCGGAGTCAGAAGTCGACATCTTTGAATTTCCCGTCACCATTGAAGACGAGGAATTGCCGCCGATGGGAGAACGTATCCCGCAAGCTCTGGTGTTGGCGAAACAGATTGCCCGATATGGTGGCACGGTCGTGGTGCTGATTCACCCGAACATACTCGGTCACAAGCTTGAGTTCGAGAAGCAATTCTACGAAGCGGTCAAAGACTGGGCCTGGTTCGGATCCATACGGGAATTTGGGGACTGGTGGTCAGCTCGCAACTTATTGCACGTAGACGTGGCCGGCAAAGCCGATCGAATGATGGTATCCATCAATGCACCACGACGAATCTCCGGTGTGACAATCGAAGTGCCGATCGGGTGGACCCTGTTGCCGCAGGAGGGAGTGACGCAAGATGGGAGGACGATCATTCTGGATGTGGCCGAACAGGCGCGGGTGCTCCATTTCGCCGTCGCCGGGGCGCTACGGAACCTCTAGTTGGAGACTGCCATCTCGTCTATTTCGCCCGTGCTGTGCTAGGGAAAACCCAGGGTGGAGGGGAACGGACCCCATCCCTCTTTCCGGTAGCCCGTCCCGACCATCTCGCCCTGTGACTACGCCCTTCGTCAGCTGCCGAATTTCGCCGGAAACTGTTTCGCGATGGCATTCGTGAGCGTATCGGCAATCACATAGACATGATGCTCCATCGCCGTCCAGGTCTCGTCCTCACCCTGGTAATCTTTGTCCTGAAACTTGTTGATTTGAGCCACGTGATGGCCAATATTCGTGGTGAACAGGCTGCGGATCGTGTCTTTGGGGAGGTGCGGATTGATCTGACTGAAAAGGTTGGCGATCTCGTCGGCGATCGAGGCCCCTGTCGCTATGGCCGCCTCCTGGCGGCGCTTATCCCCGGAAACTGTGGCGTCGGAGTAGGCCTGAATCATATCATCGTGTTTTGTGAGGAGGGTACGAAACCGTCCAGCTGTTGCATCGCCGTAGAACGGAACCAATGTCTTTGCCATATCTCTTGCGTTGGCCGCCACCGCTTTTTCTGCAAAATCTCGAGACCTTCGATCACCTTTCGCGTTATCCATTACGACATGGCGAATCCAAAACACGTGTCGAGACCATTCATCACGTAACACGGCCTGCAGGTCGGCCACGGTGACCGGATGTGGGTCAGAGAGGGAACTTCCTTCATGTGCGCAACCCCCTAGGCCGATGATGGTGAAGACCAGCAGTGCGATGGAGCGATGCAGTGTATTCATGGCAACCCCTTCTGTATCGTAAGGTTAAATGGACGTCCTTTTTATCCTGCAGCAGAGGTAGCGGTTCTAGTCCCTCAAGACAATGCAGGTAATCTAACGTGACCTATACCGCGTTTACATGTCGAACGTGTAAACGTTATGTAAACAACAGGTAAACAATCGCAGCAGCCCAAGGAGTGTGACAGGCCTTACAGAAACAAGTACAGCGCAGCCACCACACCAAAGAATTCGGAGGTGTTCTTCCCTCTGAGACTGAACCATGGACCGGCAATCAGACCGACGTGTTGCGTGAAGTGGTATTCCACGGCCGGCGCAATGGAGAGAAGATTGCTGTATCCTTTGCCTACCATCGCCGGCTCACCCTGTGCGCCGACGCCTGCGGTTCCAGAGAAGTGCGTGGCATTGATCGTCTGGAATCCGATATCGAGCGCGAGAACGATATGCCGTGTCAGCGTATATTCCCCTGCTACGGTGAAGGTGGTCACGGATCCTGGCTCAACACGACCCGTAGTATCGAATCCTCCACCGTAGGTATTGAATCCCTGCACCGTGACGGGCGAGTAGAAGCCGTAGGATGCATTCAGGCGGTACCTCAACACATGATCTCCTCCCGGCCGTAGTACTTTCTGTCAGTCCTTTTCTATCCGGACGGCAGCGGCCCTGGTATCACGAATCAGCGTATTGTCGATTTGACGAGCGGCTCATGCAATTTGATAAGGAGCGTACTACACCCGATCTCAGGATCGAGGTCAGTGAGAATATTTTGAATCTTTACACCAATGGCCTGCTCAATGCGTCCTTGTAGTACATGCTGACAAGAGTCGAACAGGGCACGATGAAATCGACGGAGCAGCTCGTGACCTTCAGGTGACCTGGCCAGTTCCGTCTCTGCTGGAATGGACCTGCTTCGGGCTGATGTGACGTAGATCAGCTCGTCATACACGTGGGCTTGTACGTGCGAATAGTTGGACTTCATGAACTCTGTCTGAAAATTCAGGATGGCAAGCGTGACGGCATACTCAATCTCGGCTCTATTCAGGGTCATCTCGGACATGGTCTAGATCCCATCTTCACGCCAGGAGCAAATCCACTGTCCAGTTTCGGGGTCTTCGAGTTTTGTGCTGAAGCGATCACGAAGAAAGGCATCTTGCCGCTCGGTGAGTAGCGAGGAGCCTGTCTGGGGGTGAAGAGATGATGATTCCAATGTGAAGAGGGGAACCTCTACCCCTTCCCATGTCGTAATGCCAAGGTCTTCAGCCGTCAAGACTCTCATGCCTCACCTCCTGTGAGATCTGTGCCGATCCATGGCTGAGGCGATGGCGTTCCTGCGAACGCCCATCGCCTCATGAGGGACATCAATAGGCCTTGCTGAATCCGGCTTCGCCGTCGTAGTTCCACAGCTTTTGCGCGGCGGACCACCACCAGCCCTTCTTGGTCAAGGCGTCCAGGAATGTATTCACATCCGCATCCTGCACATCCTTGGTGGCCATGAACCGGCACCGGTACCAGTTCACTTGAAGGAGATCGGGGCTGACGAAGCCAGGCCAGACCTTCGTGCCTCTGTTTGAGATGAATTCACATTTGAACGGCCCGATCTCGTCGAACTTTGGAATGCCTTTGTCCGTGATTATGTACATATCGATTCCGACGAGCTTGATGTCTCTTTTCTTCTTTGTTGCTTTGGCAGTTTCGGTAAATGTTGGCATGGGATATCTCCTTGTTGAGTCTGTGCGCTCAGGCTTTCGCGTGCATCTTATCCACGATGGCTTGCGCATACTCGTCCGTTTTGGCTGTTCCGCCGACGTCGTATGTCACATGCTTTCGCTCGTCGAGCACTGCGAACATAGCCTTTTCAATACGAGCGGCAGCTGCCTCTTCGTTGAGCCAACGGAGCATCATGATCCCGGAGACCAAGACGGCCGAAGGATTGACCTTCTTCATGCCGGCATACTTTGGTGCGGAACCGTGCACGGCTTCGAAGATCGCGCAGCCGTCACCGACATTGGCGCCGGGCGCAAATCCCAAACCGCCAACCAGTCCAGCGCAGAGATCAGTCAGGATGTCGCCGTAGAGATTAGGAAGCACTAAGCAATCAAACTGAGCCGGATTTCTCACCAGCTGCATACAGCAGTTATCCACGATGATGTCGCCGGATTCGATATCCGGATACTTTTTGGCGACCTCCCGGAAGGCATCGAGGAAGAGGCCGTCTGTCATCTTCATGATGTTGGCCTTGTGGACGCAGAAGATCTTCTTACGTCCGTTGGCTTTGGCCCACTTAAAGGCGAAATCGGCGATCCGGTAGGAGCCCGGCCAGGTAATGACTTTCAAACATTGCGCGACTTCATCCGACACCATGTGTTCGATGGCGGCATAACAGTCTTCAGTGTTCTCGCGGAAATTGATGATGTCGATCTTGTCCCAGGGTCGCTTGAGCACTGGGATGAGTTTCGCCGGCCGCACATTCGCNNCTTTGAGGGCGACCTTGTTTTTCGCGATGTTTTGAATAGTCTTGTCGGGCAGGAGGGTGCCGTACTTTTCGAGACAGTCCAAACCGATGTCTTCGTACTCCCACTTGATGTCAACACCACTGGCATCAATGACGAGCCGCACCGCTTCGCAAATTTCCGGGCCGGTGCCTTCTCCCGGTAACATCGTGACGATATGCTGTTTCCCCATTGAGAACCTCCCTTAAGCAGCAAGGGCAATCGGACCATCCGCTCCCCTTAATTACGGGTAAATGCAAATTAGAGTCCAGGCCGGTTGATGTCTACACGACAAGCGAGTAACTCGGAGATACAAAGAAATGCGTGAAAAATAGCGTCTCTTGAATTGGAGTGAAAAAGTGGGCGTCTCGACGCGATGGCTTGCTCGTGCATCGATGCACGAGTTGCACTGTGTCCTGTGCATGGATGCTCAGTCAGCACATTCACGAGTGAAGAGACTATCGGGAGAGCGGCTCGGAAGCGGGCAGTCGAGTGAGGTTGGATGATGACAGCTACCGGGGACGAACCAAGAGTACCGAGGCCTCAACTTTGGTGAGTAACTGTTCAGCGACCGACCCGATAACCAACCGTTCCAACCCTCGGCGGTTTGAGGATCCGACCACCACAAGATCAGCATCCGATTCATTCGCGAGCTGAGCCAGGGCTTCGGCGATTCCATTCAGGCCATACATGGCATCGGCCTGCACGACTCGGGTTTCTGTCTGTACTCCCTCACCAACCGCAGATTGAGCCTGTGCGAGCAGCTTGAGACCGGCTTGGTGATCGGTAACGTCCGAATCAGAGGCGGCGTAGACGATGCGGAGCGTCGCCTGATGGGACACGGCCATGCGCGTTGCCTCTATTAACGCTTCCATGGAAGTCTTGCTGCCATCGATTGCCACCATAATGTTCTTGAACATAACGATCGCCCCCTCTCACGACTGTGAGGTATGTTTGAAGAGCGCGAATAGCTATCGCTCGGTCCTCAAGCTGAGACGCCAGCATGAGGTCGGTTGGTTACGTGATATCGCCGCTGTCACTCTTCTTGAGGTCGTCAATGTATCGCCTGACAATATCCCGTCCAGGCATCTTATCCAAATTCGCATACATCATGTAGTGCACCCCTCCGTGCACCGCCAGGGCAATCAGCAAGCCTTCAAAAATACCCACCTTGAAGACCAGGACACCGCATAAAATAGCGAGAATCACGGCATAGGGGCCATGATGGGTCACATGGATGAGCCCCTCGATCATCTTCCAGCCGGTGAAAATCATAATCACGGCCAATGCGAACTTCGGGAGATATTCCAGTGCATGGGTGTTGAAGGTAAAGAAGGTCACGACACAGCCGATGATGAGAACGGAAAACTTAGTATAGGCTCCGGCCAAGCGATTGGTGGTGCTCTTGGCCAGGCCGTCCAGATTCGTCATCCCGCCGAAGAAGCTGGAACCCATATTGGCGATCCAGATGGCCAGCAGGCTGTTGTTGCTGTTGCACTTGCGTTTGAGCGGGTCGATCTTTTCAATCGCGGCATTACTCATGACCTGTTCAATGACGTCGATCGATGCCAGCATAGCCGCAAATACGAGCATCGCCAGAGCCGTCAAGGGACTGTCGAAGTGCGGGATCGGCAGCGCGAGCTTCAGCTCTGTATCCTCCATGGAGAGCATCGGCACTGTCACGAATTGGGCGAGGATCGTTCCTGCCGCGATCAGTGCAAAATAGGGAATGGCAGGTTGTGTCTTCTTAAACGTGAGGAAGAGATAGACAAAGAGGCCATACCCGATCATGGAGATCAGGATGATTTGGATACGCGCGCCGTTGAGGAACGAGTCCGGGTCTTCCATGTCAGGAGGGAGCTCATAGGTAAAGGCCAGAAACTTGAGCGCGATCTTCAGCCCAACGCCTGCCAACAGTCCTTCCACCAAATACACCGGCACGGCGACTAAAATATAGCGCTGCCAGTTGAATCGCCAAATGATGGCCTGGATAGTCGCGGTCAGGAAAATCGCGAAGGCCATATTCTCTAACCCGAAGGTGGCCACACCGACGGCCAACACCGGGGCCAACCCCGCCGCAATTCATGGGCAACCGATATAGTTGCCTGGCCTGAACCAGGCGTTGATCCAGCCGATGAAGCAGGCAAACGCAACGGTGGCCAGTCCGACCTTGATGGGATACTCGGACATCATGGCGATGCCGACCGTCAAGGGGATCGCCATCGACCCCGCAATCAAACCGGCGGCCATATCACGTCCTGCATATTGGGCTTGGAATGCGGCTGATCCGGGTGGAGTAATCGGCTCTGTTACGGCAGGCTGATCACCGTCCGTCGCACTTAGTTCCGGCTCATGTGACCGTATATCGCTTTCAGCTTCGTAAGTTGTCATCAGTAGTCTCTTAATTCGGCCTGGGGATTTGTCGTTGTCGTAGTATCGATTCTCCGCCCTCCCCCATATCCTCGTATGCGACGAACGCATCTCGTTCCTGCACACAGCAAGAAGAGAGCCGCGTATCTTATTCGTGGATCTGTCAGTTAAGACGCTGTGATTAAAGGGAACATGGCGAGTGGCGTGAGGTGGGAGTGCCCCCATGATAGGGCAGACAGTTAAGAGATAGTGTGCCGATGCGCACGCGCGTGCGTCCGCGCACGGTTCGAGAGGATCTGATGAGGGTTGGGAATTTAGGCGATGCTGACATAGCCGACCCTCCAGCGCAGAGTCAGTTCGGCACCACCCGAACGACACCCTTACATATGTCCGAGCTTACGCAATGTTTCCATGCCGCGGCCTTCGTCCTGCGCTCGCCCGCTCCGTTCTGCGATTGTCGTCACGCGGAGCTCCGAAATGATCTGCGGAATGGTTGAGGCGCATGATGTAACCGTGCCGGTGCAAGGCACACACCCCAGACTCCGATATCGAAGCCCATTACCTTGATCGAAGTAGAGAGTGGGGAGAGGAACTCGTTCAAGTTCCAGATATTCCCAGATGTTCAGCTCTGTCCAATCCAAGAGGGGATGAACACGGATATGGGATCCCACAGGGAACGTGGTATTAAATTGATCCCACAGCTCCGGCGGCTGGTCTCGGAAATCCCATTCGCCATGTTTATCACGCAGTGAAAAGTACCGTTCTTTGGCGCGGGTTCCTTCTTCGTCGGCACGTATGCCGAGGATGATCGCGGTCCATTTGTGTCTGGCGATAGTTTGTTTGAGGGCTTCGATCTTCATCGCGGTACAACAGGTCACGCGTCCTTGTTGGGGACCCATTCCTGCTGACAATGCTTCGGTGTTCTGGCCCACGACCAGATCGAGATGCCATTCACGACACAGCCGATCCCGATACTCGATCAGCTCCGGCATTTCGTACCCGGTATCGATATGAACAAGTGGAAATGGCACATGGCCAAAGAACGCTTTCCTTGCCAGCCATAGTAATACGGTGGAGTCTTTCCCCATGGACCACAGCATCGCCAGATCGTCGAAGTGCTTGTACGCTTCGCGAAGGATGTACACACTCTGATCTTCCAGTGCCCGCAAGTGTCTCATGCTCTTTGCCTCATGTGGTCAATAGGCTGCCGGTTTGGAGAAGGTTCGATTCGAGACCAAATCCAACACATGGAGTCCGGCGAACTCTGCCTCACCCGGGCCCAAGGCAATGAATCCTATCTGTCCGTCCTGAGGCAGCACGGCATCCTCGACAGCGGCGACTTGGGCGCCATCGATATAGACCGCGAGTCTCCCCTTATCGAGATGTAAGAAATTGATTCGTTGGACTCGTATCGTATGCCAGGATTTTGGCGTAAGCTTTGCCGTGACTTGTCCCAGGACGGTCACAACGCCGTTCA
>CXWJ01000053.1_pt1 | contig 15316 bp, 10 predicted proteins | sample 590841 | NCBI WGS metagenome assembly CXWJ01 (sample SAMEA3498367, study PRJEB10139) | wastewater metagenome | biome: wastewater treatment plant; material: activated sludge | place: Austria | collected 2015-01-21 | reverse complement strand
GCTGCGCTTCGCCATTCGCGAAGGCGGCCGCACCGTCGGTTCGGGCGTCGTCTCGAAAATCGTGAAGTGAGGATTGGAATAGGGGTGTAGCTCAGCTGGTAGAGCATCGGTCTCCAAAACCGAGGGTCGGGGGTTCGAGTCCCTCCGCCCCTGCCAAATCTCGAACAAGCGACGACTGAAAGCGAAGTAGTGAAGGCAATGGCGGACAATACAAAGAACAACGATGGTAAGGCCGTCGACCAAGAGCGACCGCGGCAGGGCTTCTTCGCCCGGCTTGCGAGCGCGCCCGCGTTCTTTGCCGAGGTTCGCCAAGAAGCGAACAANNGTGACGTGGCCGACTGTCGCGGAAACGCGGGTCACCACGATCGCGGTCTTCATCATGATCGGGCTGGCGGTTGTCTTCTTTGCGGCTGTCGATTGGGCACTCAGCACAGTCGTGCGCCTTGTCTTGAACGCGGTGTAGTCATGGCAACGACCCAAACAGAGACGCCGCTGCGCTGGTACATCGTTCAGGCCTACTCGAACTTCGAAAAGAAGGTCGCCGAGGAGATCAAGAAGCAGGCACAGCAGCACAGCCTCGCCGATAAGTTCGAAGAAATCCTCGTGCCGACCGAAGAAGTCGTCGAAATACGCCGCGGCCACAAAGTGAACGCGGAGCGCAAGTTCTTCCCAGGCTACGTGCTCGTGAAGGCGCGGCTGACCGATGAGGTTTACCACCTCATCAAGAACACGCCGAAGGTGACGGGATTCCTTGGTTCCGGCAATAAACCTATGCCGGTGAGCCAAGCCGAGGTCGATCGCATTTTGAATCAAGTGAAGGAAGGGGTGGAGCATCCGAAGCCCGCCATTTCCTTCGAAATTGGCGAACAGGTACGTGTTGCGGATGGTCCGTTCGCATCCTTCAACGGACTTATCGAAGAAATCGACGAGGACCGGTCGCGGCTCAAGGTCGCTGTGTCGATTTTCGGCCGTGCAACGCCTGTAGAACTGGATTTCGGTCAGGTCGAGAAGCTCTGACCGAGTTTGTCGCGGGAGGCAAGGGTGCAAGCCCGAGCCGTTTGGACCGCTAAGCCATAAAAGGAGAAGTAGTCGTGGCGAAGAAAGTGATGGGGCAGATCAAGCTCCAAGTTCCGGCGGGAGCTGCAAACCCGTCGCCGCCGATCGGGCCCGCGCTCGGTCAGCGCGGTCTCAACATCATGGAGTTCTGCAAGACATTCAATGCCCGCACCCAGGAAATGGAGAAGGGCATGCCGATCCCGGTGATCATCACGTATTACCAGGACAAGTCGTTCTCGCTGGAAATGAAGACACCGCCGGCATCGTTCCTTCTGAAGAAGGCGGCGAAGATCGACGGCGGTTCGAAGAAGCCCGGCTTGGAGCTTAAGGGTTCGGTCACACAGGCCGACGTCCGCAAGATCGCCGAGGTGAAGATGAAGGACCTGAATGCGAACGACATCGACGCCGCGATGAAGATCATCGCCGGCTCTGCCCGTTCGATGGGTCTTGAGGTGAAGGGGTAAGCGCCATGGCTGATGCAAAGAAGAAGAAGGCCCCGAAGGAAGGCAAGCGTTTGGCGGCGGCCCGCAACGGCGTCGACCCGCGCAAGCAATACACGCTCGCCGACGCAGTGAAGATGGTCAAGGAGCGCGCCAAGGCGAAATTCGACGAGACGATCGAAGTCGCGATGAACTTGGGCGTCGATCCGCGTCACGCAGATCAAATGGTTCGTGGCGTGGTGAACCTGCCGAACGGCACCGGCAAGAATCTGCGCGTCGCGGTGTTCGCGAAGGGCGCGAAGGCCGAAGAGGCAAAGAACGCGGGCGCGGACATCGTCGGCGAGCAGGATTTGTTCGACGTCGTGAACGGTGGAAAGATCGACTTCGATCGACTGATCGCGACGCCTGACATGATGGGCCTCGTCGGCCGCCTCGGTAAGGTGTTGGGCCCACGCGGCCTGATGCCGAACCCGAAAGTCGGCACTGTGACGATGGACGTGACGAAGGCGGTGAAAGACGCCAAGGGCGGCGCGGTCGAATTCCGCGCCGAGAAGGCGGGCATCATTCACGCCGGCGTCGGGAAGGCGAGCTTCAGCGAGACAGCGCTGATCGAGAACATCCGCGCCTTCTTCGACTCGGTCATGAAAGCGAAACCGGCGGCGGCGAAGGGCAACTATCTGAAAAAGATCGCGATCTCTTCGACACAAGGTCCGGGTGTGACGATCGAACCCTCAACCGTGATGGGTGCGTAAGGAGATAAAAAATCCGGCGGCAACGCCGGTGGACGGAAGCGAAGCGCGCTTCCGCCTGTCCGAGACTGCAGGCGGCCCTAGGGCCTCAAAAAGCAAAGCCCGCATAGACAGGAGTTGAGTGCGAAAGTGCTTGAGACTCTTGGGACAGGAATTTTTGCAGACGGGAAGGGCGGGGCGACAATCCCGGCCGGAACAGAACACCAATAGGAGCCAAAAGTGGATAGAGCGCAAAAAGCAGAAGTCATCAGCCAGCTGAACGCTGAGTTCGGCAAGGCCGGTGTCGTCGTGGTCGCGCGCTATCAAGGCATGACCGTGGCCGACATGTCGAAGCTACGGTCGCAGATGCGAGCGGTTGGAGCATCCTTCAAGATCTCCAAAAACCGTCTCGCCAAGCGTGCTGCGGAGGGCACGATGGCAAAACCCATGCAGGACCTCTTGAAGGGTCCGACTGGGATCGCCGTCTCGTCCGACCCCGTTGCCGCGCCGAAGGCTGCACACGAATACGCCAAGACGAACCCGAAGTTCGTCATCCTCGGCGGCGTCGTGGGCACCCAGTTCTTGGACGCGAAGGGCGTGGAGGCTTTGGCCTCGCTGCCGTCGCTCGATGAACTGAGGGCGCGTCTCGCAGGCATGCTGAAACAGCCGGCGACGAAAGTTGCCAGCATTCTGCAGGCACCGGCCGGGCAGCTTGCCCGTGTGGTCGGCGCTTACGCCAAGAAGGGCGCATGAAGCACTGACGAATGTCTCAAGATTGAAAGCATCAAAGGAACTCAACAAATGTCCAAACTCGAAAAAATCGTTGATGAACTCTCCTCGTTGACCGTGATGGAAGCGGCCGAACTCTCAAAGCTTCTCGAAGAGAAGTGGGGCGTCTCGGCGGCCGCTCCGGTTGCCGTGGCCGCCGCAGCGGCCGGTCCGGCAGCACCGGCCGCTGAAGCGAAGACGGAGTTCTCAGTTGTCCTCGAAGCAGCGGGCGACAAGAAGATCAACGTCATCAAGGTCGTGCGCGAGCTGACCGGTCTCGGCCTCAAGGAAGCCAAGGACCTCGTCGAAGGCGCGCCGAAGGAAGTGAAGGCCGACGTGCCGAAGACGCAGGCCGAAGAGTGGAAGAAGAAGCTCGAAGCCGAAGGCGCAAAGGTCGCGCTGAAGTAGTCGCGTGGGGCAGGCAGCGTGAAGCTGCTTCAACCCGCGAAACACTGTGACTGACTTCACCGTCCGCGAGAATGTCTCGCGGGCGGTGAGGCCGTTTAATCGCTCCGCCATGCTCTCAAGGCGGTGAGCGAAAACGAAGACAAGAGAGCGACGAAGACGAGACGGGATTAAGGATCGATCATGGCGTTGTCGTTCACGGACCGCAAACGGGTACGCAAGACTTTCGGACGTATTGCCGAGGTTGCGCAGTTGCCGAACCTCATTGAGGTGCAGCGCGAGTCATACGCGCAGTTCCTGCAGATGTACGTGAAGCACGATAAGCGGGACAATTCGGGTCTCGAAGCGGTGTTCCGCTCGGTGTTTCCGATCACCGACTTCGCCGAGACCTCGCGTCTCGAATATGTGCACTACGAATTCGAAGAACCGAAATATGACGTCGACGAGTGCCGTCAGCGCGGCATGACATTTGCGGCACCTTTGAAGGTGAAGCTGCGCCTCATCGTCTTCGAGGTCGACCAGGAAACCCAGGCGAAGTCCGTCAAGGACATCAAAGAACAAGACGTCTATATGGGCGACATGCCGCTCATGACCGAACTCGGCACGTTCATCGTGAACGGGACCGAGCGCGTGATCGTAAGCCAGATGCACCGCTCGCCGGGCGTCTTCTTCGACCATGACAAAGGCAAGACCCATTCGTCGGGCAAGCTGCTGTTTGGTGCGCGCGTCATCCCCTATCGCGGCTCGTGGCTCGACTTCGAGTTCGACGCAAAGGACATCATCCACGTTCGCATCGACCGCCGCCGCAAGCTGCCGGCGACTGCTCTGCTCTATGCGCTCGGTCTCTCGGGTGAAGAAATCCTGAGCCAATTCTACCGGACCGTGATGTTCAAGCAGGCGAAGGATGGTTGGACGACGCCGTTCGACGCCGAGCGTATGCGCAACTTGAAACCGGCTCACGACCTGAAGAACGCAAAGACCGGTGAAGTAGTGATCGAAGCCGGGCGCAAGCTAACGCCGCGCGGCGCTCGCAAGCTCGCCGAAGAAGGCTTGAAGCAGTTGCTGGTTCCGAATGAGGAACTGGTCGGCCGCTATCTAGCGCTCGACATGGTCAACGGTGAGACTGGCGAAATCTACGCCGAAGCCGGCGACGAAGTGACCGAAGCGATGCTCGAGGAGCTTGACGACGCGGGCTTCGACGAGATCGCGCTGCTCGACATCGACCACGTGAATACCGGAAGCTTCATCCGCAATACGTTGGCCGTCGACAAGAACCAGTCCCGCGAACAGGCGCTGATAGACATCTACCGCGTCATGCGTCCGGGCGAGCCGCCGACGCTGGACACGGCGGAAGCGCTTTTCAACGGCTTGTTCTTCGACTCGGAGCGCTACGACCTCTCGGCTGTAGGCCGCGTAAAAATGAACTCGCGTCTTAGCCTCGACGCGCCGGACACGCAGCGCACGCTCCGCAAGGAAGACCTTCTGACGGTGGTGAAGGTTCTGCATGACCTGCGCGACGGCAAGGGCGAAATCGACGACATCGACAACCTGGCGAACCGCCGCGTGCGCTCGGTCGGCGAGTTGATGGAGAACCAATACCGCGTCGGCCTGTTGCGCATGGAACGCGCGATCAAGGAGCGCATGTCGTCGGTGGAAATCGACACAGTCATGCCGCACGACCTGATCAACGCGAAGCCGGCGGCAGCAGCCGTGCGCGAGTTCTTCGGCTCGTCGCAGCTCTCGCAGTTCATGGACCAGACGAACCCGCTCTCCGAGATCACCCACAAGCGTCGGCTCTCGGCGCTTGGGCCGGGTGGTCTGACGCGCGAACGAGCGGGCTTCGAAGTGCGCGACGTTCACCCCACGCACTACGGCCGCATCTGCCCGATTGAAACGCCGGAAGGTCCGAACATCGGTCTGATCAACTCGCTCGCGACCTACGCGCGCGTGAACAAGTACGGCTTCATCGAAAGCCCGTACCGTCGCGTGAAGGACGGCAAGGTCACGACGGAAGTCGTCTACCTCTCGGCGATGGAAGAGTCCAAATACGCGATCGCGCAAGCGAACGCGCCGCTCGATCCGCGCGGCCGCTTCGTGGACGAAATCATCTCCTGTCGTAAGGGCGGCGATTTCGTTCTGCTCGGGCCCGACCGCATCGAGTTCATGGACGTGTCGCCGAAGCAGCTCGTTTCGGTCGCAGCCGCGCTCATTCCGTTCCTGGAGAACGACGACGCGAACCGCGCGCTCATGGGCTCGAACATGCAGCGCCAAGCTGTGCCGTTGCTACAGTCCGAAGCGCCGTTCGTCGGCACCGGTCTTGAGGGCGTCGTCGCCCGGGACTCCGGCGCCGCGATCGCGGCGCGCCGCACCGGCATCGTAGATCAGGTTGACGCGACGCGTATCGTTGTGCGTGCGAGCGAAGAAACCGACGCCACAAAGCCAGGCGTCGACATCTACCGCCTGCAAAAGTTCCAGCGCTCGAACCAGTCGACGTGCATCACGCAGCGTCCGTTGGTGAAAGTGGGTGATCGCGTTGTAGCCGGTGACATCGTCGCCGACGGTCCGTCGACCGACATGGGCGAACTCGCGCTCGGCCGCAACGTGCTCGTCGCGTTCATGCCGTGGAACGGCTACAACTTCGAAGACTCGATTCTAATCTCCGAGCGCATCGTTCGCGACGACGTGTTCACGTCAATTCACATCGAGGAGTTCGAGACCAGTGCCCGCGACACAAAGCTCGGGCCTGAAGAAATCACGCGCGACATCCCGAACGTCGGTGAAGAAGCGTTGAAGAACCTTGACGAAGCCGGCATCGTCTACATCGGCGCCGAAGTGAACCCGGGCGACATCCTCGTCGGCAAGATTACGCCGAAGGGCGAAAGCCCGATGACGCCGGAAGAAAAGCTGCTGCGCGCCATTTTCGGCGAAAAGGCGTCCGACGTGCGCGATACCAGCTTACGTCTGCCGCCGGGCGCGTCGGGCACGATCGTCGAAGTGCGCGTGTTCAATAGGCACGGCATCGAGAAGGACCAGCGTGCACTGGCGATTGAGCGCGAAGAGATCGAGCGTTTCGCCAAGGACCGCGACGACGAGCTCGCGATTCTGGAGCGCAATATCTATTCGCGTCTTGAGGAGCTTTTGCTGCACAAGCAGATCGCGCACGGGCCGAAGGGCGTCGCGCCGGACTCCAAAGTCACGCCGGCGATGCTCGAGACGCTCACGAAAGCGCAGTGGTGGCAGCTCGCGCTGCGCAACGAAAAGGCACAGGGCGAAGTCGAATCCCTGCGGAAGCAGTACGACGAGGCAAAGAACCGCCTCGAGGCACGTTTCGCCGACAAGGTCGACAAGCTGCGCCGCGGCGACGAACTGCCGCCGGGCGTGATGAAGATGGTCAAAGTCTTCGTGGCCGTGAAGCGCAAGCTTCAGCCGGGCGACAAGATGGCCGGCCGTCACGGCAACAAGGGCGTCATCTCAAAGATCGTTCCGATCGAAGACATGCCGCACCTCGAAGACGGGACGCAGGTCGACATCGTGTTGAACCCGCTCGGCGTGCCGAGCCGCATGAACGTGGGTCAGATTCTGGAGACCCACCTCGGATGGGCATGCAACGGCATCGGACGCCAGATCGGCGAAATGGTCGCGAAGTATCGCCGCGACGGCAAAGCAGACCCGCTGCGCAAACATCTGAAGACTGTGTTCGGTCAGGACGGCCATCTCGGCGAAATGAATGACGAGCAGATGGTCGACATGGCCGACAGCATGGGCCACGGCATTCACATTGCCAGCCCCGTGTTCGACGGCGCGCACGAGGCCGATATCAACAAGATGTTGGAGCTTGCGGGTCTGACAAGCAGCGGTCAGGTGACTCTGTACGACGGCCGCACGGGCGAGCCGTTCAAGCGCCAAGTGACCGTCGGCTACATCTATATGCTGAAGCTGCACCACTTGGTCGATGACAAGATCCACGCGCGCTCGATCGGGCCTTACAGCCTCGTTACGCAGCAGCCCTTGGGCGGCAAAGCCCAATTCGGCGGTCAGCGTTTCGGCGAAATGGAGGTTTGGGCGCTCGAAGCTTACGGTGCCGCGTATACGCTTCAAGAAATTCTAACCGTGAAATCGGACGACGTCGCCGGCCGCACAAAGGTCTACGAGGCGATCGTCCGCGGCGACGAGAATTTTGAGGCCGGCATCCCGGAGAGCTTCAACGTGCTCGTGAAGGAAATGCGTTCGCTCGGTCTGAACGTTGATCTCGTTACCGAAGTCGAGACACCGAACACGTAACGCGCGCGAACAGAATTTGAGAATTAAGGAGACAAGAACTCCATGAATCAGGAAGTCCAAAACGTTTTCGGGCCGGTTGCGGCGGTGCCGACGTTCGATCGCATCCGCATCGCGCTTGCGAGCCCGGAAAAGATCCAATCCTGGTCGTACGGCGAAATCAAAAAGCCGGAAACGATCAACTACCGCACGTTCAAGCCGGAACGCGACGGTTTGTTCTGCGCGCGCATCTTCGGTCCGATCAAGGACTACGAGTGCCTGTGCGGCAAGTACAAGCGCATGAAGTACCGCGGCATTGTCTGCGAAAAGTGCGGCGTTGAAGTGACGCTGTCTAAGGTCCGGCGCGAGCGCATGGGCCACATCGAGCTCGCCTCGCCGGTGGCGCATATTTGGTTCATGAAGTCGCTGCCCTCGCGCATCGGCATGCTGCTGGACATGACGCTCAAGGACCTTGAGCGCATTCTGTACTTCGAAGGCTACATCGTCATCGAGCCGGGTCTGACGCCGCTGAAGGAGCGTACGCTCCTCTCGGAAGAAGAGTTCGTGAGAGCTCAGGAGGAGTACGGCGACGACAGCTTCACAGCGATGATCGGCGCGGAAGCGATTCGCGAATTACTGTCCCGCCTCGACCTGAAGCAGCTGAAGATCGATCTGCGCGAGGAAATCGCGACGACGACATCGGAGCTGAAGCCGAAGAAACTCGTCAAGCGTCTGAAGCTCGTCGAGTCTTTTCTAGAATCTGGCAACCGTCCGGAATGGATGATCCTCCAGGTCGTGCCGGTCATCCCGCCTGAGCTGCGCCCGTTGGTTCCGCTCGATGGTGGCCGCTTTGCGACGTCGGACCTGAACGACCTCTATCGCCGCGTCATCAACCGCAACAACCGTCTGAAGCGGCTGATCGAACTGCGTGCGCCCGACATCATCATCCGCAACGAAAAGCGCATGTTGCAGGAGTCGGTCGACGCGTTGTTCGACAACGGCCGCCGCGGTCGGGTCATCACAGGTGCGAACAAGCGCCCCCTGAAGTCGCTCGCCGATATGCTGAAAGGCAAGCAAGGGCGATTCCGTCAGAACTTGCTTGGCAAGCGCGTCGACTACTCGGGCCGTTCGGTAATCGTCGTCGGTCCCGAACTCAAGCTGCACCAGTGTGGCCTGCCGAAAAAGATGGCGCTCGAGCTGTTCAAGCCGTTCATTTACAACCGGCTTGAGGCGAAGGGTCTCTCGGCGACCGTCAAGCAATCGAAAAAGATGGTCGAAAAGGAACGTCCCGAGGTTTGGGACATACTGGCCGAAGTTATCCGTGAGCACCCGGTTCTCTTGAACCGCGCCCCGACGCTGCACCGTTTGGGCATTCAGGCGTTCGAGCCGGTATTGATCGAAGGCAAGGCAATCCAGCTTCACCCGCTGGTCTGTACCGCGTTCAACGCCGACTTCGACGGCGACCAGATGGCCGTGCACGTTCCGCTGTCGCTGGAAGCGCAGCTGGAGGCGCGCGTGCTCATGATGTCGACGAACAACATCTTGAGCCCTGCGAACGGGAAGCCGATCATCGTGCCGAGCCAAGACATCGTGCTTGGTATCTATTACTGCTCGCTCGACCGCGACGGCGAACCGGGTGAGGGCAAGAGCTTCGTCGACATGGGCGAAGTCGAACATGCACTGGCGCAAGGCGTCCTGACGCTACACTCGAAAATTAACGTTCGCTACAAGACGGTGGACGCGCAAGGCAAGCCGACGATCGTGCGCGTCAACACGACGCCCGGTCGCCTGATGATCGCCGAGCATCTGCCGCGCCATCCGAACGTGCCGTTCTCGATGGTGAACCGCGTTCTCAGAAAGGCGGAAATCTCGGCGCTGATTGATATCGTCTATCGTCATTGCGGTCAGAAGGAGACCGTTCTGTTCGCCGACGCGATTATGGCTCTGGGCTTCAAGGAAGCTTACAAGGCAGGCATCTCGTTCGGCAAAGACGACATGGTCGTTCCCCACACGAAGGAACGCCTGGTCGAGGAGACGCGCAAACAGATCAAGGACTACGAAAAGCAGTACCAGGATGGCTTCATCACCGAAGGCGAAAAGTACAACAAGGTCGTTGACGCCTGGTCGAAGTGTACCGACCGCGTCGCCGAAGAAATGATGCGCGAAATCTCGTCCGTGAAACGCGACGAGACAACGAAACGGGTCAAGGAGATCAACTCGATCTACATGATGTCGCACTCGGGCGCGCGCGGTTCGCCGACCCAGATGAAGCAGCTCGCGGGTATGCGCGGTCTGATGACGAAGCCCTCGGGTGAAATCATCGAGACGCCGATCATTTCGAACTTTAAGGAGGGCCTCACCGTTCTCGAGTACTTCAACTCGACGCACGGTGCGCGCAAGGGCTTGGCCGACACGGCGCTGAAGACGGCGAACTCGGGTTACCTGACCCGCCGTCTCGTCGACGTGGCGCAGGATTGTATCATCGTGGCCGAGGACTGTGGCACCAAGCTCGGCATCACGGTCGGCGCCGTTCTCGACGGCGGCAACGTGGTGGCGACGCTTGGCGAGCGGACGCTCGGCCGCACGGCGGCTGAAGACATTCGCGATCCGGTGTCAAACAAGATCCTGGTCAAACGGAACGAGGAAATCACCGAAGACAAGGTCGACGTCATCGAAAACGCGGCTGTCTCGAAGGTGAAGATCCGCTCCGTGCTGACCTGCGATCTCAAAGTCGGCGTCTGTGCAAAGTGCTACGGCCGCGACCTTGCGCGCGGGACCCCTGTGAACCAGGGCGAGGCTGTCGGCGTCATCGCCGCGCAGTCGATCGGCGAACCCGGGACGCAGCTCACGATGCGCACGTTCCACATCGGCGGTGCGGCACAGGTTGCCGAGCAGTCGTTCACGGACGCAAGCCACGACGGCAAGGTTAAGATCGTCAACAAGAACTTGGTCAAAGACTCGACCGGTATGTTCCGCGTCATGGGTCGCAACAGCCAAGTCGTGATCGTCGATGAAAATGGTCAGGAACGCGCAAGCTACAAAGTGCAGTTCGGTGCGCATCTCAAGTTCGACGAAGGCGATACTGTCAAGCGTGGCCAGCGGCTCGTGGAGTGGGACCCGTATACGATCCCGATCCTCACCGAGAAGGCGGGCGTCGTGAAATACGAAGGCCTGGTCGAAGGCATTTCGCTGCAAGAGGTGACGGACGAATCCACCGGCATCTCGTCCAAAAAGATCCTCGACTGGCGCTCGAACGCGCGAGGCTCGGACCTCCGGCCCGCGATTTCGGTCCGCGACAAGAAGGGCGAAGTCATCAAGCTCTCGAACAAGGCCGAAGCGCGCTACCTGCTTCCGGTCGACGCGATCTTGTCGGTCGAAGACGGCGCGGATGTACGCGAAGGTGACATCCTCGCACGTATCTCGACCGAAGGTGCGAAGACGCGCGACATCACCGGCGGTCTGCCGCGTGTTGCCGAACTCTTCGAAGCCCGCAAGCCCAAGGACCACGCGATCATCGCGGAAGCCGACGGCTGGATCGAATTCGGCAAGGACTACAAGAACAAGCGGCGCGTCATCCTGAAGCCGAAGAACGACAAACATGAGCCGCTTGAGTACTTGATCCCGAAGGGCAAGCACATCGCGGTCGCCGAAGGCGACTTCGTCGAGAAGGGCGACTTCATCCTGGACGGCAATCCTGCGCCGCACGACATCCTGCGTATTCGGGGCGTCGAGGCGTTGGCGGCCTACCTGGTTCAAGAAATTCAGGAGGTCTACCGTCTCCAAGGCGTGAAGATTAACGACAAGCACATCGAGGTCATCGTTCGCCAGATGCTCCAAAAGGTGGAGATCGAAGACGGCGGCGACACGACGCTGGTCCAGGGCGAGCAGCTCGACTTCATCGAGTACGAGGAAATCAACGCGAAGGCCAAGGCCGAAGGCATCAAGCAAGCCGTCGGCAAGCCCGTGCTCCTCGGAATCACGAAGGCGTCGTTGCAGACCCGCTCGTTCATCTCGGCCGCATCGTTCCAGGAAACCACGCGCGTCCTTACGGAAGCGGCGGTGTCCGGCAAGGTCGACACGCTAGAGGGCCTGAAGGAAAACGTCATTGTCGGCCGCCTTATCCCGGCCGGTACTGGCGGCATGATGACGAAACTGAAGCACCTGGCAGCCGAGCGCGACAAGGCAATCCTTGACGCCCGCCAAGCAGCCTTGCCGTCGGCAGCAAATCCGTCACCGCCAGCGGACGCGGCGGAGTAGGGCGGAACGAATAGCAAAAGGCCGGGTCGAATGCCCGGCCTTCTGCACTTGCGTGCAGCGAAAAATTCGGCACAAAAGTGAGAAAAATCGGCGTTGGGCCCCCTGCGACAGAAAATTTCGCGCGCGTCGTTGACTATGTGGAAACCCCCGCGTACAACCCGCGCCATCATTTGACGGCAGGCCGTAGGGGGTGACCCCTAAACGCTCCCGCTTCTAGTCCAATGACAGGTTTGAACGCACGTCCCTCCGGTTTTCCGGACGGTCCTCTGCACGTTGAACCAAGCGCCATGGGGTCCCGCGTGACCGCCCTGTGAGCGCTTTTAGCGTTTGTGGCCGCGCACTCGAAGGAACGAAGCCAGCGAATGCCGACGATCAACCAGCTGATCCGAAAACCGCGCCGTCCGAAAGTTCGGCGCACGAAGGCGCCCGCGTTGCAAAGCTCGCCGCAAAAGCGCGGTGTGTGCACGCGCGTCTATACGACGACACCGAAGAAGCCGAACTCGGCGCTTCGCAAGGTCGCGCGCGTTCGTCTGACGAACCAGCAGGAAGTGATCAGCTACATCCCGGGCGAAGGCCACAATCTCCAGGAGCACTCGGTTGTGCTGATCCGCGGCGGCCGCGTGAAGGACTTGCCGGGCGTTCGCTACCACATCCTGCGCGGCGTGCTCGATACGCAAGGCGTGAAGGACCGCAAACAAGCGCGCTCGCTCTACGGCGCCAAGCGGCCGAAGTAAGGAACGAAGCTCATGTCACGTCGCCGCCGCCCACAAAAACGCGAGATCATTCCGGACGCGAAATACGGTGATCTCATCCTCGCGAAATTCATGAACTGCTTGATGTACGACGGCAAGAAATCCGCCGGCGAGCAGATTGTTTATGGCGCGCTCTCGACGATCGAGCAGCGTGCGAAATCGGACCCGGTGAAGCTGTTCCACGCGGCCCTCGACAACGTAGCGCCGGCGATTGAAGTGCGCTCGCGCCGCGTCGGTGGTGCGACCTATCAGGTTCCGGTCGAAGTCCGTCCAGACCGCCGTCAGGCGCTTGCGATCCGCTGGATCATCAACGCAGCCCGCGCGCGCAACGAACAGACGATGCAGCAGCGCTTGTCGGCCGAGTTGCTGGACGCCGCCAACAACCGCGGCACCGCCGTGAAGAAGCGCGAAGACACGCACAAGATGGCCGAAGCCAATCGCGCATTCTCGCACTACCGCTGGTAACGAAGAGTCGTACGTATCATGCCCCGCACCACCCCCCTCGAGAAATACCGCAACATCGGCATTGCCGCGCATATCGATGCCGGTAAGACGACGACGACGGAGCGTATTCTCTACTACACGGGTAAGTCCCATAAGATCGGCGAAGTCCATGACGGCGCCGCGACGATGGACTTCATGGAGCAGGAGCAAGAGCGCGGCATCACGATCACGTCGGCCGCGACGACCGCTTTCTGGAACGATCATCGCGTCAACATCATCGATACGCCCGGCCACGTCGACTTCACGATCGAAGTCGAACGCTCGATGCGCGTGCTCGACGGCGCCGTTGCCGTGTTCGACTCGGTTGCCGGCGTCGAGCCGCAATCGGAAACCGTTTGGCGCCAAGCCGACAAATATCGCGTGCCGCGCATTTGCTTCGTCAACAAGATGGATCGCACGGGCGCCGACTTTTATCGCTGCGTGCAAATGATGATTGATCGCCTGGGCACGAAGCCCTGCGTGATTCAGCTGCCCTACGGCGCTGAAGCCGATCATAAGGGCATCATCGACTTGATCGAGATGCGCGCGGTCGTCTGGAAAGACGAATCCCTCGGCGCGAAGTTCGAAATTCAAGAAATTCCGGCCGACTACAAGGCCAAGGCCGATGAGTGGCGCCACAAGCTGCTCGAACTCGTCGTTGAAATGGACGACGACGTGATGCAGGCCTATCTCGACGGCAAAGAGCCGGACGCAGCGACGCTGAAGCGGATGATTCGCAAAGGTACGATGACGTTTGCGTTCGTGCCGGTGACCTGCGGCGCCGCGTTCAAGAACAAGGGCGTGCAGACGCTGCTCGACGCGGTCGTCGACTTCCTGCCGTCGCCGCTCGACATTCCGGCCGTTAAGGGCATTAAGCCCGGCAAGGAAGAAGTCGAAGTCGAACGCAAGGCGGACGACAAAGAGCCGCTCTCGATGCTGGCGTTCAAGATCATGGACGACCCGTTTGTCGGTTCGATCACGTTCTGCCGCATCTATTCGGGCAAATTGGAAAGCGGCTCGACGCTGCTGAACACAACGCGCGACCGTAAGGAACGCGTCGGCCGCATGCTGCTCATGCATGCGAACTCGCGCGAAGACATCAAGGAAGCCTATACGGGCGACATCGTGGCCTTGGCCGCGTTGAAGGAAACCCGCACGGGCGACACGCTGTGCGATTCGCAGCATCCGGTCATCCTGGAGAAGATGGAATTCCCGGAGCCGGTCATCGAAGTCGCGATTGAGCCGAAGACAAAGGCTGACCAAGAGAAGATGGGCGTCGCCCTCGCGCGTCTCGCTCAGGAAGATCCTTCCTTCCGCGTTAGCGTCGACCAAGAGTCGGGTCAGACGATCTTGAAGGGTATGGGCGAGCTTCACCTCGACATTAAGGTCGATATCCTTCGCCGCACCTACAAAGTCGACGCCAATATCGGCGCGCCGCAGGTGGCTTACCGCGAGACGCTGACCAAGGCGGTCGAGATCGACTACACGCACAAGAAACAAACCGGCGGTTCGGGCCAGTTCGCGCGCGTCAAGATCGCGTTCGAGCCGCTGCCGGCCGGTTCGGGCTTCGTGTTCGAGAACGACATCGTCGGCGGTGCGGTTCCGAAGGAATACGTGCCGGGCGTCGAAAAGGGTCTGAACGCGTCGCGCGACAACGGCGTGCTCGCGGGCTTCCCGCTGATCGACTTCAAGGCGACGCTGATTGACGGCGCCTACCACGAAGTCGACTCGAACGTGCTGACGTTCGAAATCGCCTCCCGCGCCGCGTTCCGCGAACTCAAGGAGCGCAAAGCGGTAAAGCTGCTCGAACCAATGATGAAGGTCGAAGTCGTGACGCCCGACGAATTTATGGGCGGCGTGATCGGCGACCTCAATGCTCGCCGAGGTCAGGTTCAAGGCACCGACCAGCGCGGAAACGCGCAAGTGATAACCGCCATGGTGCCGCTCGCGAACATGTTCGGTTACGTGAACAACCTCCGGTCGATGAGCCAGGGTCGCGCCAGCTACTCGATGCAATTCGACCACTACGAAGACGTACCTCGTGCGATCGCTGACGAAGTGATCGCGAAGTTTGCCTCTTAAGGAAGATTTGGGACGGAGATCAGGCAATGGCCAAAGCAAAGTTCGAACGCAACAAGCCGCACTGCAACATCGGGACGATTGGACACGT
>CXWJ01000409.1_pt1 | contig 15319 bp, 13 predicted proteins | sample 590841 | NCBI WGS metagenome assembly CXWJ01 (sample SAMEA3498367, study PRJEB10139) | wastewater metagenome | biome: wastewater treatment plant; material: activated sludge | place: Austria | collected 2015-01-21 | reverse complement strand
TTCAACGCGTCCCGTAGAATCCGCTTGGTGAAACCGCGACCAACTTTCACCGTGGAAGGAAGCGAGAACGAATAGCAGACGAGTCTCCAATCCATGAACGGCGAGCGCACCTCCACTCCGTGCGCCATCGAGAGTCTATCGAAGTCGCGCAGGTTCATCGGCAGTTGCGTGAAGTGAAAATCCACGTACAGCGATCTGAACAACGCGTCGCGGTCTTTGATGAGCGGCATGTCATGTTCATATGCAGACGATGTGAAATTCGCAATGGGATACGTGAGCCACGGCTGATCATTTTCTTTTGTCATCTTCGTAAACAACGTCTGCGCGCTCTTTAGATAAAACTGATTTTGCGGAAAGAGTTCAAGCCCTTTCATGATGGAGATCACATCACGCGCGCGGCGCGGCGAAAGACTCGAAATCGAATCTTTGAGCGCGGCGGTCACATGCCACGGATAGCCGCCGAGCAATTCATCGCCGCCATGTCCGTCAATGGTGACGACGACATTATTCTCGCGCTGAAATTTATGCACAAGCCATGGACCGAGATGAATGTCGGAAATCTCTTCGTATTGAAAAAGAATATCGTCGAAGTGATCGAGATACAAATTCGAATTACCTGTGCAATAGATCGGTGTGACGCCCGTTTTCTTGATGACCTCGTCGGCATATTTACGTTCGTCGATCACCGCGCCAGGATACGTCATGATGAACGCCTTCTGCCATTCATGCGCGAGACGGTCGGAGGCGTTCGTCGTGTTGCGGATGTAAGTCATGCCGCACAGGATGGAACTCGAATCGAGTCCGCCGCTGAGGGCAGTGCCGATCGGCACGTCGCTTCTCATGCGGATGCGGCACGCGTCGAGGAACAGTTCGCGGAAGCGCGCAACTTGATCGTCATAGTTTTGCGGAACAGATTCCAAATGATCGAGCGTGTTCCACCAACGGCGGATCTTCAGCGCTTCGCCCTGACGCAGGGTGAGGCAGTGCCCGCCGAGCAAATGATTCAATCCCTTCAACATACATCGTTCGTCGCCCTCGATGAGACGTTCATTCGTCAACGCCAGCGCGACCATCGCGGGGTCGAATTCCGCCTCGAACCAATCCAGCGCGAGGAAGGCTTTCATCTCCGAGGCGAACGCGAAATGATTCTCGTCGTAGTGATAGATCATCGGCTTCACGCCGAAACGGTCGCGCGAGACGAAAAGCTTTCGCTCTTTTGAGTCCCAGATCGCCAGCGCCCACATNNACTTCGGTATCCGATTCGGTCTTGAACGAATAGCCCAGCGCTTCGAGTTCGGTCTTCAACTCGAGGAAGTTATACATCTCGCCGTTGAACACGATCCAATACCGCCCATCAGCATACGACATCGGCTGACGTCCGCCGTCGGAGGTATCAATGATGGCGAGGCGGCGATGCCCGAACCCAAGATGCGACACGGCGTCAATATAAATATCGCTCCCATCGGGTCCGCGGTGAGCGAGGGAGTTGATGAAGTGATTGAGTTCATCTGGCGAGATCGGTTCGCCGTTGAGGTTCCATAATCCGACTATGCCGCACATATTTTTATACCTATCGGGGGCTTACAAAATGTTCTATCCATGGATCATGTCTCTTACCATCATTTGTATGCGAACCGCGTTCTTGCCTGCATTCAGGTCTTGCGCGGCGCGATGAGAATTGTTTTTATAACGCGCTATTTCAGCGCCATCGAGTTTACCAAGGACATCAGCCAACGCGCGAGGTTCAAAACTTTCAGCCGCCACGCCGCAATCGTATTCGTCCACGATCCTCTGCATTTCAACGCTGGGACCGATGGCAACCATCAGCCGCGCTTGAATGAATTCAAAAAACTTGTTCGGGAGGGCAAACTTGAGATTGAAGGTTGTCGGCGGGCAGATAAATAAGCCAACATCATACTGGTTGGTAAATTCGACGATGCTCTTCATCGGGACGGGTGGGATGATCCGCACTCGCGGCTTTCCCTGTGCCATTTTCTCGATCATTCGAAAATATGACCGATGAGCGCTGCTCGGAGAAACAAGCATAAGGTCTAAAGAAAAACGCCCATCCAGATGATCCATCATCCTGACCATTCTATCAATTTGACGGTCTGGCGAAGCCTGTCCGTGGTAGATGATCCGCACGGCATCGGTCTGCGGCGGCTGGGGATGCAGGTCGGCGTACGAAGTAAAGCTCATTACAACCTCAGCGTCAACGCCATATTCCTTTCGATATTCGTCTGCTATTCCCTGACTCACCGTGATGATCTTATCGCATTGCCTTAGATACCGTTCGCACAAAAAGCGATTGAACGGTTGCACGAACCAACGCCACCACATCTGATCCTCAAACTCACGCGGATAATATTCCCTTGCGTCGAACAATACTTTTGTTTTTCCCATCCGCGCCGCGTTGAACGCGCGCGGCAACAACACCAGATCGTGGACGACGATCGCGGCGACGTCCTCTTTCATCAGCGGAGTCATCGCACCCTGCGTGAAGCGGTCCTCCAGTTTAAGCACCGCATCATACAATCGCAAAACGATCAAGACCACACGGATCAAACGGGTGATGATCTTTGCCGCAACATTCGTGGATTTTGCATCCTCGACCTGCCCTGCCTCCACAGCGACAACTTTAACGTCAATGCCTTTACCTTGGATCACCCTCAATGCGTACTCATCCTTCAGCCATTGGATCATCCGATTCGGGCGGGGATCGTTCAATGGGCTTGCAGCGCAAAGGATCAATACAATTGGTCGCTTCATTTATTTTTCTTCATTCCCTCATTTGGTAAGATCGTGACGTGTGAAACCCGCCTCAACTTCTGAAACAAGTTTAGAACGTTGTTTCGATTTGTTTCGGCGGACAATTCCCAAGCCGCCTTATGTGAGTTCTGTTTATATTGCATGATGCGTTTTGGCGTCAGACTCCTCAATTCGTCAGCCATCGAATGGGGCAGAAAATCTAAAGAAACGATCCCGCACTTGTATTGCTCAACAATTCTCCTCATATCAACATTTGGACCGATTGCCACTGCAAGACGGGCTTGAATATATTCAAACAGCTTATTCGGCAGCGCAAATTTCAAGTTAAAGTTGGATGGAGGGCATAAAAACAAGCCAATATCGTATTGATTAATATGGGCAGGAATTTGATTCATTGGCACTGGCGGAATAATTCGTACGTTTCCACGGGAATCTGCTAGGGATACTATCTTTTGATAGTATTCATCACTGGCAGGCATGAGCATCAAATCCAGGGTAAAACGTTCATCCAACAGATCCATCATCTCGATCATGACTTCGGTCTTACGGGAGGCTCCCACTGCGCCATGATAAATCATTTTAATTTTATCTCCATCCGTAGAAACCGGGCTCAAAGGCTGATAATCGGGAAGACTCATTATTACCTCAGGCTTGACCCCAAATTCCCGTTCATACTCCTGCGCCAATCCATCACTCACAGTGAGCACTTTATCACATCTTGTCAGATAGGTCTTGCATAAATATACATTTACCGGTTTCGTAAATAATCGCCAGCGCCATTGGTCATCATAATTTCTCGGATAATATTCCCTCGCGTCAAAAACAACTTTGTTATTAGGTCTTTTGACCTCGAACGCCAAGGGGAGTAAGGTACAGTCATGCGATACGATCAAATCAAAATTTCTGCCGGCCAGTTCATGAGCAACCTTCTTAGCACGGCCCAACCTCGACCAGACGATCTCCTCAAAGCGACCCGTGAATAGCCGCAAACAATAAAGGAAAAACTGAGCGTAACGATATATGCCTCGGTGTTTTCCCGTCGCAACTCTTTCAAGTTCTGCGCCTTCCTGACCAAACAACGAGATCGACTCCACCCCATCCAAATGAATTGGGGACCACCCAACCACGGTCACAGTATATTCAGATTTCAGCCAATGAATCATCCTGTTCGGGCGGGGGTTTTTATTTGGGTCGGCAGCGCACAAAACCAGGGCTGTGGGACGAGTCGTCATAAGCGTCGCTCTCCTAACCTTCCACACAAGTATCGGAATCTAGCGTTTGACATCATCTAACTCGCCCAAGATCTGTACTATGCGTTTTTTATTTGCTTCCGCATTTAGCTCGCCGGCTGCCCTGTGGGAGTTTTCCTTGTATGTCATGATTTTCTCTGATGACAATTTATTTAACTTATCGGCAAGAGAACGTGGATCAAAGTCATGGGAAACAACCCCACAGTCGTATTTCTCCACCAATTTCTTCATTTCGATGCTGGGGCCGATGGCAATCGCCAATCGAGCCTGAATGTATTCAAAAAATTTGTTCGGCAAGGCATACTTCAAGTTAAAGTTTGTGGGAGGGACCAAAAACAAACCAATATCATATGGATTTGTGAATTTGATAATTTCATCCATGGGTACCGAAGGAATAAGCCTGACGTTTTTCCTCCCTGCCACCATGGAGACAATCTTCTGCCAATATATATCTTTAGTCTCCAGCAGCATCAAGTCCAAAGAGAAACGATCATCCAAATAATCCATCATTTTCACCATTACCTCGGTTTTGCGCGAATAACCTGCACGTCCATGATGAATCATTCTTACTTTGTCTGTTTTCATCTTGACGGGTTGGAGCGCCTGATAAGCAGACATACTCATGATCACTTCCGGTTCTACTTGAAACTCACGGGCATATTCTCGGGCCAGTCCATCACTCACCGTGATGATCTTGTCACAACGCCTCAGATAGCTTGCGCATAAATAGGTATTAAACGGCTTTTCAATAAGACGCCAATGCCATTGATCATCGTAGTTTCGAGGATAATATTCACGCGCGTCAAGAAGGGTTTTGGTGTCTACGCCCTTGATGTCCCAAACAAACGGCAATAAGGAAAGATCATGAGAAATGATAAATTCAAACCGCCTTCTTTTCATCGTGGCGCGCAACGCTTTTATTTTCTCCAAATCAAATGACACGCGTTTGGCGGGAGTCCGCAGTAATGCTCTGCCGAAGGATTTTACAATTCCCCATACATAAAATACCTTCGCGTAATGCATTGCCAAAACCGCTTGCGCTTTAGTCTTTTTCTGCTCTCCTGATAAAACAGAATTACCTGATGGAGTACTAGAGAAACCAAGAGATTGAACACCGTCTATTTGAGTCTGATCCGGGCTGATTACCGTAACTTGATAATCATCTTTCAACCAGCGAATCATTCGATTAGGGCGCGGATCTCTTTGTGGATCTGCGGCGCACACGATTAATATATTTTTCTTCATTATCTTTAACTCTATATTTTGTTCGGCTAAAACCGACTATGCGTTATGTTTCGACGAGTCTGTTCGAAGAAGCCGACTCGCAATCCTCTTTGCATGTTTTTTGAGAATACGAGGTATCGAATATAACCGCCTCGCAGAAACTCGAAATAAATTGCGATCATCACGAGCATAGGAGGGATAATCATAGATGGTCTTCCTTGGCAGCCGCATGATAGCCTCGAATTCATTGGCGGTCAGCCCGAGTTTTTTGACAACATATTCCAAATCTTCCTCTTGAAGGGACGGCGCGTACGTGGGCTTCTTCAACTCTTCAAGAGCCTCTTCTCTCGAGATCTCACCAGAACAGATCAAACTGGAAAGATGCCCTCTGCGTTTATCGTAACCAAATTTTACTGGCAGGATATACCCCTGGAAGAACCTTGTGTAGATCGACTCGTAATGTTTCCCGCCATAGTATTGCCATCCTAGTTGATTTTGCAGAATGTCCATTGCATCTTTTTTTACGTAATCGACATAGTTCAATATATCGAACCAGATCTGTTTCCGCAAAAACGCTTCTTCTTCCCAGGGGGTCCTGTGAGGATAGGTGACCAAAGGAACTTTGCCAAACATCTTATGAACATTTTGGATGTATTTCCAGTCAAAATGCCCCATAGACCATGCTGCTGCCACGTGAGTTTCAGTTCGATAATTACGTCCAGAGATAACGTATTTTATGCCCATCTCGTCCGCCATTCGGAACATCAGCGAAACAATGGCATGATCGCTGGGTATCTCAGAGTCGGGAGTGGATGCCTTGAGGAATGCCACTTGCAAGTCTTTGAATTCCTCCCAGTCGATCACGTGGGTGTACAGGTCGATCTCCAGTTTATTCAATGCCTTGTGTATATTGCTGACCGCCAATTCCGAATCCCAGCCATTATCAAGGTGAACAGCAAGGGGTCGCAAACCAGCTTCTTTCACTTTATACGCGACAAACGTACTATCCACACCGCCGCTGATGCCAATAAGGCAATCGTATTTTTTACCCCTGCCTGCCTCTTTGATCTCCTCGACGACCCGGTTTAGTCTTCGTTGTCCATCTTCTCCTATATAAACGTACTGGGCTATCAACCTATCATAGTCATGGCAACGGTTACAGACTCCCTGTTCATCGAACCGGATGTCTGGGTCGGATGTATCCATCACACAGCGGCTACAAACCTGAATTTTTTGTTCCATATCGTTCATGTCCATTTGAAATCATCCTCCTACGAAGACTTCTTATAAAAGGTAAACGGAAATCGCTCCTTTGGATAATTAAAGCCCTCGATAAACACTGTCTCATATCCCTTCTGCTTCAAGATCTTCGTAAAATCACTTTGGAGAAAAGCATCCGGGTCCTCACAAACATAATAACTTCCGTTCACCACACGCGTTCCCATGTCAAAGGTGGGACAGATAATCACATAACCGCCCGGCGCTACGAGGGCTTCCACTTGTTTCACCCAGTCACCAAAAGAAATTGGATATCCCTCGCGATTAAATTGATCGGCATTAATACTGCCCTTAGATAAAACCACGTGATACTTTTTTGCCGTTAGTTCAGTAAGCCCTTTGCCTTCTGTATAATTGCGACGGTAGCCGGAAAACCCTTTCAAAGTGTTGAACACGACGACATTTACGTTACTATCAACGAACTCAACAATGCCCGCCCCATGTTCGCGAGCAAGATCAAGCGAATCCCCATACCCGGGTCCAAGGTCTAAAATAGAAGCGCCGTCGAATTTGATCTCCAACGCATCGTACAATGACTGGAATATCTTTCTTCGGGATTCCGGTTTGTAGGCATGATACTGCATGACGCCATGATCATTCACGCTTTCAAGATGCTTGATGAACGCATCAAGATTGGAGTGGGTCGAAAGTAACCTCCGCACTTTGCGATCCTCCAGACCTTCTCGAACTTGGAAAGCGATTCGACGAATCCAACGGGGGGTGATCTTTTTCAAGAATTTTATGCTCATTGGTTTACCTACCTTAGATGTGTATAGTATGCGATTTGAAAGCCCGAATCAAAGTCATTGCCTGAATAATCTTCCAAGCGCGGTCAACAACGCCAAAATCATTGTCGCGAAAAGCTCTCTCTACATCCATGGCTATTTGCCTTCCATTCCAAATTGTGGATTCCTGGAATTCACGGCTCAAAACGGAATCTCTGAGAAATGTTTCCAACTTGCCGGCGAGCCAGTCTCCCGACGGGTTGGCAAACCCCCCCTTGGGTTTGCGGGTGCGGATCGTTCCCGGAAGGATGCCCGTCATCGCGTCGCGGAGGATGCGTTTTGTATATCCGTGACCGGTTTTTGATTCAGTAGGAAGCGAAAAGGCATATGTAGCCAATCGCCAGTCGAGGAATGGCGAACGCACCTCAACCCCATGCGCCATAGACAGGCGGTCAAAATCCCGCAGATTGGTAGGCAAGGAGACGTAATGAAAATCTTCATACAGCCTCTGAAATGCCAAACCTTTCCTGCGAAGCGCCAGTTTTTCTTCGTCTGATACAAATGAAGTCAATGAAAACGGTTGTGCCAGCAACCATTGCGCACCAGATGATTTCAGTTTTCCTTTTCTAGCCCTCACAGCAAGATCCCAGAGCAACCCCATCGCTACGCGCCTTGTCGCATTACCGTTCGTGTTCATGTCCATCTCACAAAGGATTTGAAAAAGATCACGCGCCCGCGAAAGATCAGGGAAGGGTTGCAATGCCTCGAAAAATGCGGCATTGATATTCCAATAATAACCTCCGAGCAGTTCATCGCCGCCATGACCATCAATGGAAACAACGACGCCGTTCTCGCGCTGTGCCTTGTAGACCATCCAGGGACCAACATGCACATCGGATAATTCTTCAAACTGGAAAATGATCTCATCGAAATGATCCAGAAACATATTCGGAGTGATTTCGCAATAGATCGGATCGACTCGGGTATGCTTGATCACCTCATCGGCGTACGCGCGTTCATCCTCCACCGCTTGTGGGTACGTGGCTATAAACGCCTTTTGCCAATCTGACGCGAGGCGGTCCTGCCCTGTGTTGGAATTGCGTATCTCGCGCATGGCGCACAACACCGAACTTGAATCCAAGCCGCCGCTGAGAGCGGTGCCGATCGGAACATCGCTTCTCATGCGAACGCGGCAGGCATCGAGAAACAATTCACGAAAACGCGATACCTGTTCATCGTAACCTCGCGGAACATCTACAAGATGATCCAGCGTATTCCACCAGCGTTCTTTCTTGAGGGTTCCATCTGCCCCGAGCGTGAGAGTATAACCGCCGGGCAGGCGATGAAGATGCTTTAGCAAACAGCGTTCCGTCCCTTCGATCATGTGATAGCGGGTCAATGCTGCCGCCACAACTTCATCGTCAAATTCGACCGGGAACCAATCGAGCGCGAGGAAGGCTTTCATTTCGGAGGCAAAGGCAAAACGCTTACCGTCGAAATAGTAGTGCATTGGCTTGACGCCAAAACGGTCGCGGCAAATGAATAACTCTTTCTTCTCGCGGTCCCAGATCGCAAGCGCCCACATCCCGTTGAAGCGCAGGAAACAATTCCGCCCCCAATGATCGTACGCCGCCAGAACGACCTCCGTATCGGAGTCGGTGGTGAATATGTAGCCTGCTCCGGTCAATTCTGTGCGTAATTCGAGGAAGTTGTACAGTTCTCCGTTGAAAACCATCCTATACCGGCCTCCGGCATAGGGCATCGGTTGACGACCTCCATCGGTGGTGTCAATGATCGCCAACCGTCTCTGCCCTAGGGCGACAGGCGTTTGCGAATCAATGTAAACGCCTCTCCCATCGGGACCGCGATGTGCAAGCGCGTCTGTGAACCTGTCGAACATGCGAGGGTCAACAGGTTCTCCATTCAAATTCCAAAGACCGTTAATCCCACACATTATGCGCCACCGATCGGAAGGTTCAGATCTTCCACACTGTCAACTTCCACCCAGCCTCCGGGAACCGGCACAGCTTTTAGCTGAAAACCTCCATTGATCAAGGCTTGGAGAAAACTGGTCATATACATATTTTTGAAATCTTTACCATCATAGAGGAGAGAACGATCCATCCGATGATAATAAGACTTAACCTGCTCGATGATCGGCGCGCCAAACTTGATCAAACCCATGTATTGCCCTTCGATCTCATCGTATGACCTGGGCTTCTTCCCGAGTTCTGTTACATATCCGTCCGCATTCAACTTGAGGGTTTCGGCATCTTCCAACGGATTCTTCATACGCAACTCCCAGAGTTCCCGCCAGCGCGTATTGACGGTAACGGCGAACGGTTCTGGCTCATTCAGCAACGCTTGGATCACTCCAGCATCATATACAATGTCGCCGTATGAGATGAGCACATCGCCCGTCATTTCTGGTTCTGCGCAGAACAAAGAATGTACCATGTTCGATGTTTCAAACTCCGGATTGAGTACGAATCGCGTATCGAGATGATCAAGGCTCTGGGCTTGAAACCCTCTCACAATGACGATCTCTTGCAAGCCGCGATCACGCAGGGTTTCAAGTTGGTGTTCGATGATCGGCTTGCCATGGAAGGGAACCATGCATTTCGGACGATCGTTCGTCCACGGTCGCAAGCGGGTTCCCTGACCCGCGGCGAGAATTATGACTTTCATGTGCTACTCCCAAATACGGATCGGAAAAATTCCACATCAGATGGATCGAAGGATTCATTGCGCTCCGGGTGCCACATCAATCCATAGATCGGCACGCGCGCATGTTTGACCGCTTCGATCACCCCATCCGGCGCGGACGCGGAAACGATCAACTCGGGGTGTGTTTGTCGAAAACCTAAATTGTGATAACTATTGACCTTCTCGCGACGGCTCTCACCGACCAAAGAATGTATCGTGCCTGCGTGTCCATCCAATTGCTCCAGCCTGCCCCCAAAGTGATGATGGATCACCTGCAACCCGCGGCAGATACCGATGACCGGGAAGTCGTTCTCGAGAGCATGAGAAAGAATCTTGTTTTCAAGCGCATCCCGTTCAGGGGCTTGACCGCCATATTCGACCAGATCGTTGCCTCCGGTAAGAATTACTCCGGCAAGGTCAAAGTCGCGAATGAACCGCGGAACATCTTCAAGCCGATTGGGGATCGGTATGGCGCGGGCGGAACATGCGGCAAGAAAACTAGTCCATGATTGGGCGAGCACATCCCACCGTTCATGGTACTGATTTTCAAATACTCGTTGGGTCAAACCAATGTTCATCATACATTTACCCAATCCTGCCCGCGCTGATGAGCCGCGAGCAAACTCAGCGCGTGATGCGTCGCTTCGGCGCATCGCGTGGGATGGAAAAGGAGCGTTTCGCGGGCGGAGCGAATTTTTTCCTTCCAGCTATCGGCAGTGGAGAGAAGATCAATAACGACAGATCGCAAGGTTTCCATGTCTTGTACCACTACGCCGATCTTTTCACGTTCGGTTTTCTCGATGCCGGGCTCCGGCAGGTAGCGGTTCCAGTTGGGATTGAAGACCTTCATCGGTCCGTCAATGAACACGACCGGTTTCAAGAACGCCAACGCGTATTCGAAAGCAATTCCCGACCAATCAGAGATCAACAAGTCTGCGCGTCGGGCTGAGGGGGACGAGTCCGCTGAAAGGTCGAAAGAGAAGCGAGGGTGATCCCCGAAGCGTTGTCGGATGATATCCAAGGTTTTCGCGTCTTCGACCAAACTCATCCCATGCGGGCGGAGGATCACTTCATATTCATCTACCAGCGCGGTGATGATCTCGATCCCTTTGAGCGCCAGTGCGTTGAATTCTCCCCACGAAGGGGCAAACAAGATCACAGGAGGCGTGTTGGTGTTCGTTGTTGTGTGAGACATCCAACGATCCACGATCTCGTAACCCGCGGGGATCAAGGTGCAGTTGCGAATCTCGCGCTTGCGTAACATCTGGGTGAGTTCGCGAAGATGGTGGGGACCCGCGCAAAAAATGTAATCGAAATGATCGAATGCGCCTTCGGGATAGATGACATGCATACTCGCAAGCGAGTGAGGGATGTGGATCAATTTCGATCTTCGATGAATGGGTGTCTCGCCTGCATCGAGGGTGATCACATGGTCTACGTTCAGGAAAGGAATAAACCGAGAGAGGACAACCTTCAATGACTGTGGAAGAACCATTTGCTTCCTGTCAAAATCACAGGCGATGATAACTAGAAATTTTGGATCATTGTTCAAACGGTAGATCAGGTCTTTCACAAAATTGAAGTGCAGCGGGACAGAACTTAAATTAATGAGCAGGCTGGTCTTACCTGAAGCTCGGGCGCGCCAGAGATAAAACTTCACCCTCATGGTCTCTGGAATTGATGCCAGGAGCAGACGTGCGCGTTTGGCGATCCGTAACAGCAGGTTCATGATCGCGCCCCTGTAAAGAATTTACCCACTGCCTTATCTAAAAGAAGTTCGTGAGGGTGGAAGTATTGTTTTCCCGCAGAACGATCTTGAGGCCGAGGTTTCCAGAGCGCTGGGTTAGGTTGTTGCTTGAGTAATGCACGCAACACATCTGCCCGGTATGCCGCCCCAAGATAATCTTCAAGAGCCAGATACCGCGCCTCGGCATACTGCGGTTCCAAATGACGGCTCGAAAGCGAAATCTCCGGGAGCGGATATTCGCGCGTCAACAGCACATCCCCGGTATCAATGCCTTCATTCATATAAAAACAGCTCATCCCAACTTTTTGATAGACCAGCGCAGACCACAGCATACAGGTAGAACCTTTTACAAGCGGAACAATTCCCGGGTGAATATGCAAAAACCGGACATGGGTACTCAACACTGGTTTCCGCAGGATGCCTCCTTCCACATACAATGCTACGGTCTGAGGCGCTTTCGAGATGAGCGCTATAAATTCAGGGTCGTTCAGAGAGGATACTTGAATGCGCTCATAGGGCAGGTGATGTTCATCAAGTATCTCTTGAGTAGATTTGAAAAACTCGACCGCGGGTAAGGAACTTTCGTTGATATACCGAGCGACCTCTTCAAAAAGTAAATGGTTGTTGGAATTCTGCGAGCCTGATCTTTTTGTCATTTTTTCCAACACGCGATGCGCAATTTCCAGCGGAGATTGACCAGCCACTTTATTCCGGATCCTCCCAATGATGGAACGGAGACCTCCTCCCTTACGGTGCTGTGGAACAATATCGGTAAAGATGATCCGTTCGGGGATCAAATCCAACTCCAGCATAACGGCAAGGTACGCTTTGGCGACATTATGAGGAGAAGCCAGAAAAATAAAATTAGGGATCTTCATAGCGTTTCAACGATCTGTTCCGCGCGCGATCGAACCATCGGGGACGTGAAGGTATTCTTGAGGATCGCGCTGATATATCTCAAGTCGCCGGTGAGACGATATGCCTGAAATAATACAACCGATAGCAAAGCAAATCCTTGTTGGGATATTTTTTGGTTTGAACCTGCCGCGAAAGCGGCGTTTTGATATGCAGTGAATAGTTTCTTACTGATCTCAAACTTCCGAAGAAATTTCTCAACGAGCGCAAGATGCGCATCCTCCGGCGCCTGCCCCATCGCTTCTGCCAGCGCCAATCCTTCAAAACACAACAACAGCGCAGTTTCGGTGGCGATCACATCGCGCATCGCCACAGACTCGGTCCAACGTTGAGTCAGCGAATCTCGGTCCGCTTGTGTCGCCTGGACTTGTTTTTTCTCAAGCGCTTCAATCAGTTCTTCGCATGTGCGCCAGCCCGCCCGAAGAGAGGGAGTTTCAAAATGCACGAGAGCGCCCATTGGCTTAGCCGATAACATGGATCTGCTTTGCCTCGCAATTCAGGTCGATCATGTCGCCGGTCTGCCAGCGTTGCGCCAACGACTCGCCGCACCCGATCGCGGCGGGCAGACCGAACTCTGCGGTTCGAATCGCCATATGCGAGTTGGCGCCGCCGTAGGTTGTTAGAAGCCCCGCGATCTTGTGACCAAAGATCCAGTCGAAGCCCGGATCGGCATTCTCGATATGGACGATCCTTCCATCAAGGTTCTCCCCTGCATAACTGTCGTTCATCCGCAACAAGCGGGCTGTAACGCGTTTCTGGGTGATGAAATTCGGGCTGGCTGACTCAAGATAAAAACATTCCACATCCTCGGGGGAAACGATCAGGTGAGGAAGGCGAAGCGCTTTGGTAACGTGATACCGAGCGCGGTTCCTTTCGACGATGTCTGCCAGTTCATCTCTCAGCATTCCGGAGCCGGTATTCGTGGCAAGACGTAGAAAATCATGGATCGGAACATACGACAGATCGTCTCTTGTCAGACCTACTTGTTGACCCAAATCTTCGATCCGCTTGAGCGCGTCGCTCAGTTCCCTGGTGAATTCGAACTTGGAATATTCACGACCTTGAATGGAGCGGCTGATAAACTCGATCAACTGGCTGGTATCGATCCCCAGCTCGTATTGACCAAGTAATTTGTTGATATCACGCGTCTGGCTGGCAGAAAAAGAAAAAGTTTGGAGTTCATCAACCTGCGAGCCGCCTTCGGGCTGCGACTCGAAGGAAAAATAACCGGTTGGGTTTTCGTCGTATCGTTGTGAGAGGATGTCGTATGTGCCCGGGCGCAAGTGTCCGTATCTATCAAGAAACTGTTGCAATGAGTTCGCGCCGAATTTCAGCGACTTTAAGTCGGACGCTAATTCTCCAGCAACCGTGCGGATGCTCGCCAGGAAATTATCGTACTCTTCCCTGCCGATAATATCCAATCGCAACAAAGACCGTAACAATTCGGTGGCAACGAAAGCTGAACGCGCCAAATGAGCGAACGGCAGGGTTCCAAAACGGCGGCAATCTGCCAGCATCTGTCGCATCAATCGAAGCCCGGCAGTCAGCGACAACGTATCGCCTCCCTGACGTTGGGTTCTCCTTCTTTTCAACGTCTCTACCGCGCCAAAGTGATCCTCAAAAAACGCGGGCGCTTGCATCAAGGCGTTGCGGGTCAGGCGCAACAGGCTATCCTTCAAAGATTCTACATCAGTAGATCGAAGCCCCGCATCGAGAAGCCGCTTGGAACGCGAATCGAAATCGAAGGAAAAACATGTGAAGGCGATCTCAAATTCCACTTTATCGTGGAAGTGAGGCAGTTGGATGAGACGGTCTATGTAATGATCAACGAGACCGGCGGCGAGATCATCCGGCACATCTGCCGGGATGAACGAATTGAAACTGGCGCGCACATCCACATATCCCTGCCCGCCCAAACCCACGATCAATGGCGTGGGATACGTATTTCGATATCCATACTCTGCGCGTTGTATACCCCAGATATCATCCACGATCAGATATTGATACATGGTGAGCGCCAGCGGTCTGGGCGCCCTGCCAACGATCTCTGCGGGATTCCAATCGGGCATCACACCCAGCACCGAACGACGACCTTGCAGCAGATTCGAACGAGCAGTGATGGTTGCCACGCTCTCTTTCACCGCCTCGATCTCCTTCTCGATATCTTCATCTAAGAAGTGTTGAAGTTTACGATTGGCGACCAGAGGACGAACCTGAAGAATGCAAATTTGATCGTTGTTCAATACGGCAAATTCGATATCCAATGAGTCGTACCCAACAACTTGCTCGATCTCTCGAAATGCGGAGAGCAGCCGATCTATCCGTTCGTCGCCTGCGCTGTGGTCGAGCGTTCGCGCTGTGATCAGCGTGGTCGAGGCATCCGACTTCCCCGATGTCACTCCGTCGGTACTCCCTGTCGCTTCATAACTAAGGATGTAGTAAGGCGCGGCAGTCTCAGGGTCGCGTGTGAACGCCACCCCAGCCAGCGCGACATCTTGAAGGAAGGGCTGAACAAGGCATTGATGCCCGGCATCCTTATCGTCATACGAGGCGAAAACGTTTTCGATCGATTCCCGTACTCGAACCGAATCATCGGCGTTGATATCGAGGAAACTGATGTAGCGTCCCGCGTTGGAGGCATGCCAGCTATCTTCGTTTTTTGCGCTGCTGCGGATGGCAAGTTTTTGCGCGGAGAATTTTTTCTG
>CXWJ01018371.1_pt1 | contig 15321 bp, 13 predicted proteins | sample 590841 | NCBI WGS metagenome assembly CXWJ01 (sample SAMEA3498367, study PRJEB10139) | wastewater metagenome | biome: wastewater treatment plant; material: activated sludge | place: Austria | collected 2015-01-21 | reverse complement strand
GCGAAGGACGGCGGCGGCGGGGCCGGTGTGGATCTCACCGGCGGACAGGCCGCGGCCAGCCCCGACCGCACCACCGTCGAGATCACTCGCGCGGTCTTCCGTGACAACGGCTGGGCGGGGATCTCGGTGGCCGGCGGGCAGCGGGTGAGCGTGGTCGACAGCGAGTTCGCCCAGAACGGCGAGTGCGGCGCCTGCTTCCTCGGCCCGGCCCAGGGCTCGATCGCCGACAGCCGGTTCACCGGCAACGGGGTGGGCGTGGCTGTGGTCGACACCGCCGCGCCGGTGCTGCGCGGCAACCGCATCACCGGCGGCGAGGTCGGCCTGCAGGGGGCCGGCCAGGCGACGCCGACGGTCGACGGCAACCGCATCGCGAAGGCCAAGCGGGCCGCCGCGATCTACACCGACACCGCCGGCGGGGTGCTCCGCAAGACCGTCTGCACCGACGTCGAGGTCGGCATCGCCCTGTCGAAGACCGCCCTGCCCAGCCTGATGGAGAACGACTGCACGGTGGTCCGCGCCAAGAAGTAGGACCACGATGTGCGCGTTCGGGCGCATTGAGATCTACCATTGCGACATGGTGATGCGGAACAGATTCCTCGCAACGGTGGACGATGTTGCACAGACGGTGCGCTCGGAACGTGCCGTGGCGCGACTCACTCAGGCGCAGCTCGCCGAGAAGGCCGGTGTGTCACGCCGCTTCGTCGCCGACGTCGAAGCCGGTCATCCCCGCGCTGAACTCGCCAAGGTGCTGCAGGTCCTCGAAGCGCTGGACGTCCATGCGCTTGCGCTTCCTTCGGTGTCGTCTGGAAAGCGCCTGGAGGACGTCGACCCCGACGAAGTGATCCGACGCCATGCCTGACAGCCTGTTCGCCTTCCTGGACGGCCGGCTGGCGGGGCGCTTCGATCGCACGGGTGAGGAGTCGGCGACCTTCACCTACGCGGAGGGCCATCCAAACGTCCCGCTCTCGCTTTCCTTGCCGTTTGCGGAGGCGATCGAGCCGGAGGTCGCCTTCGCCTATCTCGACAATCTGCTGCCGGAGGACGACGAGACCAGGGCGCGTCTTGCAGCCACCGCGAGCGTGACCACCGACACCTTCAGCATGCTTGCGGTTCTGGGTGAGGATGTCGCGGGGGCGGTCTCCCTCTCATCGTCGCCGGACCTGCCCCGACGAGCGGAAGTTCCGCTGCTCGAAGCCAGCGAGGACGACATCGCCTACCGGATCGCGACCCTGCGCCGTGACCCTCAGGCACCCCCGCCAGCCGGTGTGATCCAGCGATGGTCGCTGGCCGGTCAGCAGGCGAAGTTCTCCCTGGCGCGCATCGGTGACCGCTGGTTCTGGGCGACCTACGAGCACCCGTCCACTCACATCTTCAAGCCCGCGGCGGCCAGGTTCGCGGACGCGGACCTCGCTGAGAAGGCGTGCCTCGACCTGGCTCTGGAGGCGGGCATTCCCGCGTCGCGGTCGGAGGTCGTCGAGTTTCGCGGGCAGCGGGCTTTCGCCGTGGAGCGCTGGGACCGAGCCGATGCGATCCGCCTGCACGCCGAAGACCTGACCCAGGCGCTCGGCCAGCCGCCGTACGAGAAGTACTCGGTCTCTGCCCAAGACGTGATGAAGCTCTTGGAGCCTCACGGTCAGGTGTGGCCGTTCGTCCGGCAACTCGCCTTCAACACGGCGGTGGGGAACTCGGACGCGCACGGCAAGAACTACTCCGTGCTGCTGTTCACTGAGGGCGTCGTCCGCTTGGCCCCCCTGTATGACTCGCTGCCCGTCTTCCTTTGGCCGAAGGTGGATCAGCGCCACGCTATGGACATCGGCGGATCATTCCTTCGCGAAGAGACCACGGAGGCCAGTTGGGTCACCCTCGCGCAACGAGCCCAGGTCGATCCCGGCAGGCTTCTGGACGAGGTCCGCCCGGTGTTCCGCCATGTTGGTGAGCGACTGCCCGACGTGCTTCGCGAGACTGGCCTCCCCGCCTCCGCGACCGATGCCGCCGCCGAACACGTCCGTCGGCTTCCGGGCATGGTTGGGCGTCAGGCCGCTGGTTAGCGACCCCTGAACACGACTCACTCGGTCGTCCCGGGTGGCTCGGCGCCCCAGGCGTCCAGGGCCTCGATCGCGTCGCGCAGCGCCTCGCCGCGCTCGGTGAGCCGGTAGGCCAGCGCGTTGTGCGCGAGCGGGATCCGGACGGCGAGGCCCGACTCGCGCAGCTCCTTCAAGCGGGTGGTCAGGATGTTCGACGGGATGCGGGGCAGGTCGCGCTGCAGATCGCCGAACCGCTTGGGCCCGTCCAGCAGTTCGCGGACGATCAGCAGCGCCCATCGCTGTCCGACGAGCCCTAGCGCGGCGGTCAGGCCGTCGACCGCCGCGGGCTCGCCAGAGGTCACTCGGCGGGCGGGCCCTGCTGGGCCGCGACCGGATCCATCCAGAACGGCTCGAAGTGGTTGCCGTCGGGGTCGTCGAACTGCCGCTGGTACATGAAACCGAGGTCCTGCGTCCGTCCGACGACGCCGCCGGCCGCGGCGACCCGGTCGACGAAGGCGTCGACGTCGCCCTTGCTGGGCAGGTCGAAGGAGATCAGCGCCAGCGAGGTCGTCGCCGGATCGCCGACCTGCTTGTCGTCGAGGAAGGTCTGGTAGAAGTCCCGGCGCAGCACCATCAGGTACTTGTCGTCCTCGATCACGACGCAGGCCGCGTTCTCGTCGGTGAAGTTCTCGTTGATGCTCCAGCCGATCGCCACGAAGAACGCCTTGGCGCGCTCGACGTCGGCGACGGGAAGGTTGATGAAGATGTGCATGACTTCACACTTGCAAAAAGCAAGTGACCTGTCAAGAGTCGCTCAGCCCAACTGCTCGGGAGCGGACGGGCGGCGGCCGAGCACCAGGCCTATGGCGGCGACGGCGAGACCGCTGACCNNAGGCGACGGTGCTGGTGGCAAGTGCCCGGTAGGCGGCTCGGGCGGTGTCGACAGTGGCGGGGTTGACCTCCAGCAGACGCAGTGTGGCCTGGCTGTCAGGGATGAACCGGGCCAGGGTGAAGCCCTCGGCGAGCAGCAGGTCGCGGGAGGCGTCCACCACCACGCCGATGCGCAGTGAGATGGCGCCGTCCTCGACGCCGAGCAGGGAGCCTTCGTCGGCCTGCAACAGCGCGAGCACCTGGCCATGGAGGGCGCGCGCCGAGGCGTCCCAGAGGCCGCCGAACTGGTCGGATTCGACCACCCGGCCCACCTGCTGCTCGACGAACTCCTCGATGGCCAGCGTGATCGGGCCGCTGAGCGCGGGCAGCAGTTCGCTGGTGCGCGGCGGCAGGCCGGCCAGCTCAGCCAGGCCGGCCAGGCCGCCACGGGTGCGGGCTTCGATCTCCAGCCCGGTCATGATCGCCTGGGTGGCGCCGTGGACGATCGCCTCCTGCACAGCGGGATCGTTGCGCAGTTCCGCGGTAGTGGCGACGAAATGGTCGGTGTCGAACGCCGCAGCCTTCACCCAGGAGGCGGTTGCGGCGAGCGGGATGGCCAGCGTCCCGACGATGATCAGGACGCCCGCCACCGCGCTGCGCCACCGCGCTCCGGATGCTCGACTCATCGCGACTCCCACCGGCTTGAGCTCTCTGGGCTGAGCGTACTGCGCAGGCTCGCGTGGTTGCTGAGCGGGATCGAATAATCCCGTCCGCTACGGTGTTTGAACCGGAAAGGGACGGAGGTCACCGATGACGACCACGGCACAGACCGACTGGACGGATCCGCGCGAGGAGATCGAGATCGGCGTCCTGATGGCCAACGGACGGCTCGCGCCGCGCGCCTTCGCCACCCTCGCCGAGGCCGAAGCCTGGGCCATCGAGGGCGAGCAGGTGGTGGAGTACAACCGCATCTGCTCCTGCGACATCTGACCGGCTTGATTCGAAGATTGGCCCCCGAACACGGTCGGAAATCTTCGAGTCAGCGCACGACGTCAGGCCTGAAGGCGTCGGACGAGGAGTCGCAGGCTTCCGCCGAGCAGCAGCAGGAGCGCCGCGGCTGCCAGCGGCGCCGAGGGATCGGCGCCGGTGTTCGGCAGGTCGTCGTCGCCGTCGCCGTCATCTCCGTCGTCGGGCTCATCGCTCTCGAGCACCGTGATGGTGAAGCTGTCGGTCGCGGTCTGCTGCGCGGCGTCCGTCGCGGTGCAGCTCACCGTCGTCACGCCGAGCGGGTACACATCGCCGGACGCCTGATCGCAGACCACCGACACGGGTGACACGCCGCCGGTGGTGGTGGCCGCCGGATAGTCCACCGCGATCCCGGAGTCACCGGGGTCGGCGTACACGACGATGTCGGCCGGAACCTGGATCGTCAGCGGCGCTGCGGGCAGTTCGTAGGTGACGGTGTTGTCGCTGCTGGTCGAGGCCGTGCTGGGGTTCGTGGCGCCGTCGGCTGCAGCGCCGGCCGGGATGGTGGCGATGACGTCGCCGTCGGCTGACATGCCGGTGACCTCGACGGTGTACTCGGTGGTGCTGACCGGGACGATGGTCGCGGCGAGTGGCCCGCCGGCGGTGGACGCCGACAGGTCGACGTCGGTTGTCGGGTCGTCGAATCCGGTGACGGGTTCGGAGAACACCACGGTGAACACAATGGGCGAGGCGCTCGTCGGGTCTGTCTGTCCGCCGGCTTGGTTGATGGTGACTGTCGGCGGCGTTTCGTCCACCTCGGGCAACTCGTACGTGACGGTGTTGTCGGTGCTAGTCGAGGCGGTGCTGGGGTTGGTGGCGGCGTCGGCGGCGGCTCCGGCGGGGATGGTGGCGATGACGTCGCCGTCGGCGGACATTCCTGTTACCTCGACGGTGTACTCGGTGGTGCTGACCGGGATGATCGTGGCAGCCAACGGGCCACCCGCCGTCGAGGCGGTGAGGTCGAGGTCGGCGGTCGGGTCAGTGAATCCGGTGACCGGCTCAGAGAACACCACGGTGAACACGATCGGAGAGGCGCTCGTCGGGTCGATCTGACCGCCGGCCTGGTTGATGGTGACCGTGGGCGGCGTTTCGTCCACCTCGGGCAGCTCGTAGGTGACGGTGTTGTCGGTACTGGTCGAAGCGGTGCTGGGGTTGGTTGCGGCGTCGGCCGCGGCGCCGGCCGGGATGGTGGCGATCACGTCACCGTCGGCGGACATTCCTGTTACCTCGACGGTGTACTCGGTGGTGCTGACGGGGATGATCGTGGCAGCCAACGGGCCGCCTGCCGTCGAGGCGGTGAGGTCGAGGTCGGTCGTCGGGTCGTCGAATCCGGTGACGGGTTCGGAGAACACGACGGTGAACACAATGGGCGAGGCGCCGGTCGGGTCGATCTGACCGCCGGCCTGGTTGATGGTGACCGTCGGCGGGGTCTCGTCCACCTCGGGCAGCTCGTAGGTCACCGTGTTGTCGGTGCTGGTCGAGGCGGTGCTCGGGTTGGTCGCGGCGTCCGCCGCAGCGCCAGCCGGAATGGTGGCGATGACATCGCCGTCGGCTGACATGCCGGTGACCTCGACGGTGTACTCGGTGGTGCTGACCGGGACGATGGTCGCGGCGAGTGGCCCGCCGGCGGTGGATGCCGACAGGTCGACGTCGGTCGTCGGGTCGTCGAATCCGGTGACGGATTCGGAGAACATGACGGTGAACACGATCGGCGAGGCGCTGGTCGGGTCAGCCTGGGTGCCGGACTGGTTGATGGTGACGGTCGGCGGAGTCTGGTCCACGTCGGGCAGTTCGTAGGTGACGGTGTTGTCGCTGCTGGTCGAGGCCGTGCTGGGGTTCGTGGCGCCGTCAGCTGCAGCGCCTGCGGGGATGGTGGCGATGACGTCGCCGTCGGCGGACATGCCGGTGACCTCGACGGTGTACTCCGTGGTGCTGACCGGGATGATCGTGGCGGCGAGTGGCCCGCCGGCGGTGGATGCGGTGAGGTCGAGGTCGGTGGTCGGGTCAGTGAAACCGGTGACGGGTTCGGAGAACACGACGGTGAACACAATGGGCGAGGCGCTGGTCGGGTCAGCCTGGCCGCCGGCCTGGTTGATGGTCACTGTAGGCGGCGTCGCGTCCGGCGGCGGATCGATGTCGGTGATCGTCACCAGGCCGGCGGGGTCGGTCAGGGTGATCTGGTAGCCCGGCGGCGGGGACGCCGGGCCGGTGGCCGTGACGGTGTAGGTCTCGCCCGGGTCGTAGACGCCGTCCAGCAGTGCATCGACGGAGATGGTCACGGAACCGGCGTCGGCGGGAATCGACACTGTCTGTGCGGTGAAGGTGGTGTAGTCCACGTCGGGCGTGGTCGCGCCGTTGGGCGAGGTGGAGACGGTGAGGTCGAAGGCGGGGTGGGTCGCCGGGGTGATCGTGACCGTCAGCGTGGACGTGGTGTCTTCCGGCAGCGTCACGTCGCCGAGCTGAACCTCGATCTCCTTGCCGTCGCCGACCTGAACCTGCACCAGTTCCACACCGGGGAAGTCGTTGGTGTCGATGTCGAACCCGAAGAAGGGCACCTCGACGCCCTCCGGCGGGTCGCCGATGTACTGCAGCGGCAGGCCGTTGTTGCCGATGTCGGTGACCAGGAAGCGGATGTCGCACAGATCGTCGGAGAGCGGCGTCATGGTCACCGGATCGGTCACCGCGGCGAAGGTGATCTCGTCCAGGTGATAGTTCAGCCACTCGATGTCGTCGACGACGCCGGCGAAGGCCTGGGCGTACTCGTTCGGGTTGCCGGTCGCGAAAGGCATCGACTCGATCTCGTCGGGCAGGATCGCGAAGAAGGCGTCCTTGATGACAGAACTCGTCCCCGGATCCATCGAGGCCAGGTCGAGAGCGTAGTCGAGCACCTCTTCGAGGTCGTCGCGCAGGGTCATCCCGCTGGCGCCCTGGAACTTGAAGTACCCGCAGGATGCCCAGGCGATCAGGATGAACTCCTCACCGACGCCGTCGAGGGTGTCGTCGCCGTCCGGCTCGTCGTTGTCCTCGTCGGTCACCTCCCACGCCGAATCCGGGCCGAGGACGATCTCCTGCCCGGGGTCGGCGGTGTAGAGCGTGGACGGCACGGTCATCTCGGGGAAGTCGTTGAGATCCAGCACCCGGAGCTGGATGTCATGGGTCACCGACCCCGATCCGCTGCCGGGAACGATGTCGACGCTGAGGGTCTCGGGGTTGCTGCCGTCGTAGTAGTAGTCGGCGGTCGGGGTGTAGCGCAGCAGCTGCAGATCCGCGTTGAGCTCGGAGGTCTTCCCGATCAGCGCGGGCGCCGACGCCGGCAGGTCGTCGTCCGAATCCATGTCCCGGACCAGCGAACCGCCCGGCAGCTGGTACACGACGCCGTCGAGGGTGTCGTCGTCATCGGAGGGGTCGGTGTCGTACTCGATCCGCGTCGGAGCGGTGGTGAAGTCGAGCTGCCCGTGCGAGACGTCGAGCTGGACGGCGGTGCAGCCCGTCAGCGCGTAGGTCGGCCCGAAGTCGCAGGCCGGCTCCTCGGATTCGATCTCGATCGTCCGGTCGTCCTGCGAGATCAGGTCGGTGCTGCCGTCGAAGAGCAGCACGCCGTCCGGCACCAGCGGGAACGGGATCGGCGCCGGCAGCGGGCCGGGGGCGTTCGGCAGCATGTAGAGCCGGGTGGGCGGATCCTTGAACTCCACAGCCGCGGAGGCCGTGGGCACTGCGACGAAGGTGGCCAGGAGCCCGGTGGTCAGCCCGATCGCGAGCAGTCGGGCGCTCAGCGGAGCGGTGGCGCGGTGGCGCTGTCCGAGCATGGCAAGTTCCCTCTGTTCAGGCCCCCCACCGCGAATCGATGAAATTCTCGATGCGCAGCACACGCTGTGTCAATATCCGAGACGTTGCGATCGTCAGGACGCAGTTCGCCCCCGGCTCCCGCCGTCGTCCGGAGCTGGGCTGTCACGAATGCCCTAGGCTTGCCGCGACATGGCGCATCTTCTCGGGGCCGAGGCCCTGCACCTCGAATACCCGACCAAAGTCGTCTTCGACCAGATCACCCTCGGCATCGGCGACGGCGACCGCATCGGAGTCGTCGGACGCAACGGGGACGGCAAGTCGAGCCTGCTGGGCCTGCTGGGCGGACGGCTCCAGCCGCAGGCCGGCAGGGTGGTGCCGCGCGGCGGCCTCCGGTTCGGAGCCCTCTCCCAAGGGGACGACCTCGACCCGTCCGCCTCCGTCGGCCACGCGATCGTCGGGGACCGGCCCGAGCACGAGTGGGCTGGCGACCCGAAGGTCCGCGACGTGATCGCAGGCCTGGTCGCCGACCTTGGCTGGGACGCCCCGGTCGGTGAGCTGAGCGGCGGACAGCGCCGCAGGGTCGCCCTCGCCGCCCTGCTGGTGGGCGACTGGGATGTCATCGCGCTGGACGAGCCGACCAACCACCTCGACGTGGAAGGCATCGCCTGGCTGGCCGAGCACCTCAAGAATCGCTGGGCGAGGAATTCCGGCGGGCTGCTGGTGGTCACCCACGACCGCTGGTTCCTGGACGAGGTCTGCACCCGGACCTGGGAGGTGCACGACGGCATCGTCGAGCCCTTCGAGGGCGGCTACGCCGCCTACGTGCTGCAGCGCGTCGAGCGCGACCGAATGGCCGCCGCGACCGAGGCCAAACGGCAGAACCTGATGCGCAAGGAGCTCGCCTGGCTGCGCCGCGGCGCCCCGGCCCGCACCAGCAAACCGAAGTTCCGGATCGACGCCGCGAACGTGCTCATCGAGGACGTCCCGCCGATCCGCAACCCGCTGGAGCTGCAGCGGCTGGCCGTCGCCCGGCTCGGCAAGGACGTCGTCGACCTGGAGGACGCCTCCTTCAGCTACGGCCCCGCCCCGGTGCTCCGCGAGGTCACCTGGCGGATCGCCCCTGGCGAGCGCACCGGCATCCTCGGCGCGAACGGCAGCGGCAAGTCCACCCTGCTGGGCCTGATCTCGGGGGAGCTGAAGCCCGCCGCCGGCCGGGTGAAGCGCGGCAAGACCGTCCGGCTGGGGGTGCTGGACCAGCAGTTCTCGCAACTCGCCGAGATCGGGGACGACCTGGTCCGCGAGGTGCTGGCGCGCACCCGCACCACCTTCAACGTGGACGGCAAGGACCTCACCCCGGCCCAGTTGCTGGAGCGGCTCGGGTTCGCCCGCGAGCACCTCTCGACCCGGGTCGCCGAGCTCTCCGGAGGCCAGAAGCGGCGGCTGCAACTGCTGCTGCTCCTGCTCGCCGAACCTAACGTGATTTGCCTCGATGAGCCTACGAACGACGTGGACGCCGACATGCTGGCCGCCATGGAGGATCTGCTCGACTCCTGGCCCGGCACCCTGCTGGTGGTCTCCCACGACCGCTACCTGCTGGAGCGCGTCACCGACCAGCAATACGCCATCCTGGACGGCCGGCTGCGCCACCTGCCCGGCGGGGTGGACGAGTACCTGCGGCTTCGCCGCGAGCAGGCGCCGCGTCCGAACGACGCTACCCCGGCCGGCGGGTCGGGCGCGGCCGCGTCCGGCCTCTCCGGCGCCGAGCGTCGCGCCGTCCAGAAGGAGGTCGCGGCCGTCGAACGCCGGCTCGACAAGCTTCACGCCGAGGTGCAGTCCCTGCACCAACGCATGGCCGACCACGACCAGGCCGACTACGGGGGCCTGCAGCGCCTCGCAGACCAGGTGCGCGCCGCCGAGGCCGAGACCGCTGAACTCGAAGACCGCTGGCTGGACCTCTCCGACCTGATCGGCTGAGGAACGCTGGTCATTGGCGAGACGCTCTCTGGTGTTGGTCATTCCGGCGCAGGCCGGAATCTCGAACGGGGAGATCCCGGCCTCCGCCGGGATGACGGTTCAAGGGAGTTGATCAGGGTTTTCCCTAGGAACGCCGATCGAACGTAGCAATCCTTCGGCCAGAACGGGGAAGCCGAAAGATCGCTACGTTCGATGCGGTGAAGGACTACTCCGCTTCCGGATCGCGCAGGTTGGCCATGATCTCGAGCAGGCTGTCGCGGATGTAGGCGAGCTCGGGGGAGATGGCGCCCCAGCTGTCGGCGGGGGCGTCGCCGTCCCAGGCGTCGGCGTTCGCATCGGAGTCCCAGTTCATCTCGCCGTGCTGCCAGACCCACCAGATGTTCGCGCTCGGATCCTGGACCCGGGAGAACTGGGTGCCGAAGAAGTCGGTCGGCTGGGTCAGGACGCGCGCGCCGCGGGCGACGGCGCGATCGAGGGTCGCGTCGAGGTCGTCCACGTAGATCTGCAGGAAGCTCGGGGTGAAGCCCCAGCCGGGCTTGCGCTCGGCCAGCATGATCGTGGTGGTGCCGACGACCACCTCGCCCTGCAGCAGCAGGCCGTCGTCGTCGACCGTCCGCGACTCCAGCCGCTCCGTGCCGCCGAAGACCTCGACGACGAAGGCGGTGAGCTCTTCGGCGCCGCGCGTGATGATGAACGGGTTGACGGTGGCGTAGCCCTCGGGTGCTGCGGGAATCGACATCTTCTGCTCCTTGACTGGTGGCTTGCTGATGCCTCTATTCCATCAATCCGGCTGCCTCGGCGGATTGAAGATTTCCGCCATCATCGCCCGGCCAGGATGCGGGCCGGGGTCTCGCCGTGCAGCAGCCGCAGCGACCGGGTCAGGTGCGCCTGGTCGGCATACCCGCAGGCCGCCGCGCACTCCGCGGGGGTGACGCCCCGCTGCAGCAGGGCGTAGGCCTCGCGCGCCCGCGCGAGCTGGGAGATCTGCTTGCGCGTGACACCCGTCGAGTCCCGGACGCGGCGCTGCCAGTGCCGCTCCGAATAGCCCACCTCGTCCCCGGCCAGCGCCCGGCGCACGTCGTCGTCGGCGCGCAGGACGTCCAGGCGCAGCAGTTCCGCGACGAAATCCTCCAGCTCCTCGAAGGAGGGGACGGGCACGCGTCGTCCGGAGATCTCGACGAGGTCGTCCACGACGGGAAGCCGCAGCTCGCCGCCGAGCAGCAGCTTCTTGGCGACCCCGGGGACGACGACGTGGGCGCTCAGCTGGACGCCCCAGCCGTGCTCCCCGACCACGGACGCGATCCACCGCGACCCGAGGGCGGGGCCGGAGAGTCCCGCGACCACGGCGCCGTCGGGCTCCCGGGCGAACCAGATGTCCCAGTGCTCGACTGCGGGGACCAGATAGCGCTCCTCGCGGACCGCGCGGGCCTGCCAGGTGCACACCACGTGCGGGGAGACGGCAGGCCGCTCCTCGTACAGGCCCTGGTCAGGCGCGTCGTCCGATGGCACGAGCGGGACGGATGAGCCTCAGCGGCCGCGCATGGCGCGGTTGGCGCCCTTCATGGTGGGCATCGGGCCCTTCGGGATCGGCACCTTGGGACGCACCGCGTCCAGGGCGCGCAGCCGCTGCTTCACCTCGGTGATCTGCACCGGCTGGATGGCCTTCGGCATCTTCTTCAGATGGTCGGCCAGCTTGTCCAGCGACACCTGGCCCTCGCCGTCGCCCATCAGCACCGTGCTGACCGGCACGCCGTAGGCCACCTGCTCGTGCTTGCGGGCCTCGCCGGCCAGCACCGCCTTCAGCCGGGCGGCCGAGCCCTCGCCGACCAGCACGATGCCGGCCGGGCCGAGGACGCGGTGCACCACGTCCAGCTGCTTGGTGGCGGTGATGCCGGCGGTGTAGTCGAACTTCTTCTTGTCGAGCATGCCGAACGCGACCTCCGCCGACCCCGGCTTGCCCGCGTACCGCTTGTAGGTGGCCTTCTTGGCCCGGTTCAGCAGCATGTAGAGGGCGGCGACCAGGCCGGCCATCAGGCCGGTGATGATCCACATCCACCACGGCGGCAGGAAGATGCCGACCAGGCTCACCAGCACCGCCACGCCCGCGCCGGCGCCGATGATCAGGTTCTGCGAGGCCGGATCGCTCTCGACCGTGACCCGGTAGGTCTCGCGGACCTGCCGGAACCAGCCCCAGTCCCGCGGGTTGGTGGAGTTCTTCTTCGCCAGCTTCGCTGCCTTGAGGTCGGCCTTCTGCTTGGCGGCCAGTTCCTTGGCCTTCTCACTCGCCATCTATGCGATCTCCTGCTCGGCCGCGCGCCGGGCGCGCTTGCGGACTTCGAATGCCTGCCGGTACATCCGTCCGGCCCGGTAGGACGAGCGCACCAGCGGCCCGCTCTGGACGCCGACGTAGCCGATCTCGGTGGCCTCGGCGGCCAGCTCGTCGAACTCCTCGGGCCGCACCCAGCGGTCGATCGGGTGGTGCCGGACGCTCGGACGCAGGTACTGCGTGATGGTGATCAGCTCGGCGCCGGCCGAATGCAGGTCGCGCAGCGCCTCGGAGACCTCCTCGCGAGTCTCGCCCATGCCCAGGATCAGGTTCGACTTGGTGACCAGCCCGTAGGCGCGCGACTTGCGCAGCACCTCCAGCGAGAGCTCGTAGTTGAAGCCGGGACGGATCCGGCGGAAGATCCGCGGCACGGTCTCGACGTTGTGGGCGAAGACCTCCGGCTCGGTGTCGAAGATCTGGTTCAGCCACTCGTCCTTGCCGTCGAAGTCGGGGGCGAGCATCTCGACTCCCACGCCGGGGTTCAGGTCGTGGATCTGGCGGATGGTCTCGGCGTAGAGCCAGGCGCCGCCGTCGTCCAGGTCGTCGCGGCAGACGCCGGTGACCGTGGCGTAGTGCAGCCCCATCGTCTTCACCGACTCCGCGACCCGCAGCGGCTCGCCGGTGTCGTAGCCGGAAGGCTTGCGGGATTCGATCTGGCAGAAGTCGCAGCGGCGGGTGCAGGAGTCGCCGCCGATCAGGAAGGTGGCCTCCCGATCCTGCCAGCACTCGAAGATGTTCGGGCAGCCGGCCTCCTGGCAGACGGTGTGCAGCCCCTCCTCCTTCACGAGCGACTGCAGCTGCCGGTAGTCCTCGCCCATGGTGGCGGTGGTCTTGATCCACGGCGGCTTGCGCTCGATCGGAGTCTGTGAGTTGCGCACCTCAAGGCGGAGCAGGCGGCGCGGCTCGGTAACGGTCACCTCGGCATTCTATCGGTTCGCTCCTGGTCGCCGTCACCGGGGTGGTGGCCGGCGGACCTCCCAGGAATTGCGTCACCCCCGGGCGGGCGGCCCGAGGGTGACGCGTAGAGGGTGGGCGCTGGTCAGCGTCCGGCCACCGTGTCGAAGAGGCCGTCCTGGGTGAAGAGGGCCTTGCCGGTCGTTCCGGACACCTTGAAGAGCCGGCCGACCGGACCCTCGGAGACCGAGCCGCCGCCGCCGATCACCAGATCGTCGGTGGTCGCGCCGGTGTCCCGCACGAACGCCAGCAGGCCACCGATGCCGCGGAACCAGGGCTTGCCCGGCAGCCCGTGACCTTCGTAGATCTGGCTGGCCTTGCAGCCCTTCGCCTTCTTCAACGGGATCAGCCAGGCCGAGCCGTCGGCCTCGTCGTGAGTGATGGCTTCCGACGGAGCGCCCACCAGGACCGCGGGGACTCCCTGGCAGGCCTTCCCGATCGCCAGGTCGTTGCCGAAGCCGTCGCCGCGCTCCGCCTTGCCGGGGATGCCGGCGCTGGCCTGCGAGATCCGCTTGACCGGCTTCACCGCGCCCTTGCTGAGCGAGAACACCTGGATCGAGCCGGTCCGCTTCACCTTGCCGACCGTGTCACCCGGAGTGCCGACCACCAGGTAGCCGTCCCGGGCCACCACGGCACGGCCGAAGTAGTCGTACTTGTCGACCGCGCCGGTCACCGACTTGGTCGCCTGGGTGATCGTCTTGACCGACTTAAGGCCGGCTGAGTCGAGGGTGATCGCGAGCACTGCGCCGGCCTGGGCCTTCCCGTTCACCTTCGCGTCCGGGGCGCCGATGAACAACTGGTTGCCCCAGCTGTCCATCGCGCGTCCGAAGTCGGCGCCCTTCGCCAGCTTCGGGATCTTGCCGGACCCGGGGGTGAGCTTGATCGGGCTCCCGCTGGGCAGACCGGCGCCGGTGAGCTTGTAGAGCAGGACCTTCTCCTCGAAGTGTCCGCCCTTGCTGTCTTCCCAGTAGCTGGAGGTCGCGACGGCGAGCCGTGGTACCGGCGACGTCACCAGTGCCAGCGACTGGACGCTCGCATCGCCTTCCTTCATCGGGATGGTGAAGGAGTGCCTGCCGGCCACCTGCAGGCCGGCGGCCGAACCGGGGATGGTGAGGACCTCGACGCCGCTGGAGTGGTGGATGGACATGACGAGATCGGTGTAGCCGTCGCCGTCGAGATCCCGCGCGAGCACGGCGTACCCGATCCCGTACTCCTCGACCCCGAGATCGGTGTGGGTGATGTCGGCGATGCTGCCCGAGCCGTACCGGACGTGGACGAACCGGGCTTCGTGGTCGTCGATCTGGGTGATGGCCACATCGGCCTTGCCGTCTCCGTCGTAGTCGGGAGAAGCGGGGTTGGCGGGCGTGGCCGCAGGGAGCGCGGTGGCGACGTCCTGGGGCGCGGCGGCGGCGTGCGGAGCTGGCACAGCCAGCAGGGCGGCGGCCGTGAGGGCCACGGTGACGGGTGCATGATGCAGCTTCATGCCCCACCTACGTGCCGGTGCCGCGAAACGTGGCGGCCGTTCCTCAGATGGTCAGCCCGAAGGTGACGGCGGGGGCCGGTTCGAGGGCGGCGAGGTCGGGGGACTGGGTGTAGGGCTCGAAGCGCAGCAACTCGGTGAGCAGGGGCTCCAGGCGCTGCGCGACCTCGACCAGGCTGGGGGCGGGGCCGTCCAGCTCGTCGGCCATCGAGGTGACGCCGGCGTCGGTGATGCCGCAGGGGATGATCTGGCCGAAGCGGCCCAGGTCGCTTTCCACGTTCAGGGCGAAGCCGTGCATGGTGGTCTGCCGTGATACCCGGATGCCGATCGCGGTGATCTTCCGTTCCGGACGGGCGCCGTCAGCGGCCAGCCAGACGCCGGTGCGGCCCGGGACTCGTCCGGTGGCGATGCCGTACTCGGCCAGCAGCCGGATCAGCGCCTCCTCGACCCGGCGGACGTAGTCGACCACGCCGATCCCGCGCGGCAGGAAGACGATCGGGTAGCCGACCAGCTGACCGGGGCCGTGGTAGGTGATCTTGCCGCCGCGGTCCACGTCCACCACCGGGGTGCCGTCGACCGGACGCTCCTGCGGCTCGGTGCGGCGTCCGGCGGTGTACACCGGGGGGTGCTCGACGTACAGCACCTGCGGGCCCATCTCGCGGGCGGCCACCTGGGCGTGGATCCGGCGCTGCAGCTCCCAGCCCTGGTGGTAGTCGGTCAGCGTCGGCGGCTGGTCGGAGATCCCCAGGTAGTGGAACTCGACCGGCCGCCGATCGACCTCAGACTGGATCTGTGGAAGGACGCCGTCGCGAGCGGCACCAGACGGGTGTGATGGCGAGACGGTCACGCGAGGGCAGACCGGGTCGTCTGTTGAGCGTGGG
>CXWJ01019391.1_pt1 | contig 15325 bp, 10 predicted proteins | sample 590841 | NCBI WGS metagenome assembly CXWJ01 (sample SAMEA3498367, study PRJEB10139) | wastewater metagenome | biome: wastewater treatment plant; material: activated sludge | place: Austria | collected 2015-01-21 | reverse complement strand
CGCGCGGTGGCGCGCGGGGAGCCGGTGGAGGAGGCCGTGGCGCTGGGGCGCCGGATCGCCCCCGACGGCGCGGTCATCCAGGTGAGCGCCGGCGACACCGTCGTCGTGAGAGCTGCCGGCACGGTGGCCGGGCCGGGCGGGCTGCTCGGCTTCCTGCCGGGCGTCGAGCTCGAGGCCGAGGCCGTCGCGGCTGCGGAGCCCGGCTCATGAGGCGTTCCACGAGATCCGCCGGCGCTTCGCCGGGTGCCGCTCGCGACGGCGGGGCGGGGTCGAGCGAGTCCGGGTCGGCGACGGTGCTCGCGGTGGCGTTCGCCGGGGTTCTGGTGTTCGTGGCGCTCGGGCTGGCCGGTGCGGTGGGGGTGGTCGTCGACCACCGGCGAGCGCAGGCCGCGGCCGACCTGGCGGCGCTGGCCGGGGCCGCCGCAGCGGAGCCCTGCTCGGCGGCCGGGCGGATCGCCGCGGCCAACGGTGCGCGCCTCGTCGCGTGCCGCCCCGAGGGCGTCGAGGTGGTGGTCACCGTGTCGGTCCGCAGCCGCGCCTGGGCGGGCAGGATCGTGCGGATCACCGCCGACGCTCGAGCAGGTCCGGGATGAGCGCGGTCAGGCCTCGGTGTCGGCCGCGCGGTCGGCGTCGACCTTGTCGAGCTTCTGGGACAGCTCGTTGAGCTCCTTGCGCTCCTTGCGGGCCCTCAGCTCACGCTTGGTCCCGAACTTCAGGATCGCGAAACCCCAGATGATGGCGGCGCCCGCGGCCACCCCGATCAGGAAGATCGCCAACGCCGTCATGTCCATGCCGAGCAGCTCCGCGGTGCCGTCGCTGACGAACACGGCCGACAGGATCGCGATCGCTCCCAGGATGAGGAGGAGCAGTCCGAGGATCACCATGGCCGCAGGCTAGCCCAGATCCGGGGCCGGGCGCCTCACCCCGGCGGCGACGTCGGCGCGTGCTCGAGGAGGACGTCGAGCAGTCGGCCGGCGGCGTGCTTGTCGAGCGGGTGGTTCTGGTTGCCGCACTTGGGCGACTGCACGCACGAGGGACAGCCCTCGTCGCAGGCGCAGGCGGCGATCGTCTCCCGGGTGGCGGCCAGCCAGGGGTGGGCGGCGGCGTACCCGCGCTCGGCGAACCCGGCGCCACCGGGGTGCCCGTCGTAGACGAACACGGTCAGCTGCCCGGTGTCGGGGTGGTGCGCCGTCGACACCCCGCCGATGTCCCAGCGGTCGCAGGTCGCGAACAGCGGCAGCAGCCCGATCGAGCAGTGCTCGGCGGCGTGGGCGGCCCCCGGAAGGTCGGCCGCGGAGAGCCCGGCGTCCGCCACGGCCACGCCCGGGACGCTCCACCAGACCGCGGCGGTCACCAGGGACCGCTCGGGCAGGTCGAGCGGCTCCTCGGCGATGACCTCGCCGCCGGGCTGACGGCGTCGAAGGAAGGAGACGGTCTGGTGGGTCACCTCCACCAGACCCCACGAGAGGCGACACTCGCCCCAGCGCTGCGTGCGGCGTTCCTCACGGATCACCAGCTCCGTGGTCTCCCGAGCGGTGGTGGAGTAGTCGATGTCGGGGGCCGGGTGCATCAGCGCGACGTGGTCGTCGAGGTCGAGATCGGTGACCAGCCAGGTCTCCCCTTGATGCAGGTAGACCGCGCCGGGGTGCGCGGTCGCGTGCGCCCCACCGGCGTCGACGGTGCCGACGACCCGCCCGGTGGACTCCTCGACGAGCTGCACGGGGGGTCCCCCCGAGGAGCGCAGGTCGGCGAGGTCCGCCGCGCGCCGGCGGTCGGTCCAGAACCAGCCGCGCGGCCGTCTCCGCAGGAGACCCGCCTCGGTCAGCGCAGCGACCGCCGCGGCCGAGGTCGGGCCGAAGAGCGGGAAGTCCGCCTCGGTGAGCGGAATCTCCTGGGCGGCGGCACACAGCTGCGGACCGAGGACATAGTCGTTGCCGGGGTCGAACACCGTCGCCTCGACCGACTGCCCGAACAGCGCGTCGGGGTGGGTCACCAGGTAGGTGTCGAGCGGGTCGTCCCGCGCGACCAGGATCCCCAGCGCGTCCCGGCCGTCGCGTCCGGCGCGGCCCAGCTGCTGCCACAGTGCGGCGCGGGTCCCGGGGAAACCGGCGACGACGACCGCGTCCAGCCCGCTGATGTCGATGCCGAGCTCGAGCGCGTTGGTGGCCGCCAGCCCGAGCAGGTCACCGCTGCGCAGACGCTCCTCGATCGTCCGGCGCTCCTCGGGCAGGTAGCCCCCCCGATAGGCCGCCACCCTGTCGGGCAGCGTCGGGTCCACCTCCGCGAGCAGGCCGGCGGTCGTGAGGGCGACCTGCTCGACCCCGCGCCGGGAGCGGACGAAGGCCAGGGAGCGGACCCCGTCGATCACCAGGTCGGTCAGCAGCTCGGCGGCCTCGGAGGAGGCGGCCCGCCGCACGGGGGCGCCGTTCTCACCCGCGTGGGATACGAACGGCGGCTCCCAGAGCGCCACCGCCAGCCTCCCCTTCGGCGAGTGGTCGGCGGTGAGCGCCGTCACGTCCAACCCGGTCAGGCGGGAGGCCGCGATCTCCGGTTCGGCAACGGTCGCCGACGCGAGGACGAACGTGGGGAACGCGCCGTACGACGCGCAGATCCGGCGAAGTCGCCGCAACACGTGAGCGACGTGTGCCCCGAACACCCCGCGGTAGTGGTGGCACTCGTCGATGACGACGTAGCGCAACGACGCCAGGAAGGACGACCATCGCTGATGGGCCGGGAGCAGGGATCGGTGCAGCATGTCGGGATTGGTGAGGACGTACTCCCCGAAGGCCCGCGTCCAGTCCCGCTGCTCCTGGGAGGCGTCACCGTCGTGGGTCACTGCACGGACGGCGAGCCCGAGGGCGCGGATCGCGCTGAGCTGGTCGTGGGCCAGCGCCTTCGTCGGCGCGATGTAGAGCACCCCGGCGCCTCGCTGCCCCCGAGATCCGCGCTGCTCGAGGACCTCGGTCAGCCCCGGCAGCTGGTAGGCCAGCGACTTGCCCGAGGCGGTCCCCGTGGCCACCACCACGTGCCGGCGCGCGCGGGCGGCCTCCGCCGCCTCGACCTGATGGCGCCACGGCCGGGCGACCCCACGGCCGGCGTATGCCGCCCGGATCTCCGGCGGGACCCAGTCGGGCCAGTCCTCGGCCACGGCCTCTCGTGCGGGCAGCACACGTAGGTGGGTGATCCGGTCGTCGCGTCCCGGGCGGTCCGTCAGCCGTGCGACCAGCGCCTCGACGCCCACGTCCGCCCCGCCCCTGGCTCCACCCACCCACGGAGTGTGCCAAATCCCGCCGACAGCCGGATCGCTCGAGGAATCGCCGAGGTTGTCCAGCCCGCCCTGCGCGCGGCGGCTCCGCGTGGTTTGATACCTCTTGTGGCCGGCGTGGAGGCGTCCGGCCCTGCACAGTCCTGCTGGAGGAGCAGATCGTGGACCTGACCCTGACGACGAGGGAAGTCGATGGCAAGACCATCATCTCCGTCGGCGGTGAGATCGACGTCTATACCGCGCCCAAGCTGCGGGACAAGATCACCGAGCTCGTGGCGGACGGCCGCAACCGCATCGTGATCGACATGGAAGGCGTCGAGTTCCTGGACTCCACCGGCCTCGGCGTGCTGGTGGGCGGCCTGAAGAAGGTCCGCGCCCAGGACGGCACCCTGGAGCTGGTGTGCACCCAGGACCGGCTGTTGAAGATCTTCCGGATCACGGGGCTCGCCAAGGTGTTCGCGATCCACGGCTCGGCCGCGTCCGCACTCGCCGCGAGCTGATCTCGATGGATCCGGCCTGATCCGTCCTCGCCGCGGTCCCGGCCGGCTCGTCGGCTGCTGAACGGCGTGTCGCTGCTCACACCCGAATGCGCTGACCACGTCCACCCTGCGTAGACTCCCGCACGTTCACGCGCTTGCTTTACTCAGGAGGACACACATGACCGGGATCTATCCCGATGTCGTGGAGCTCTCCGGCGGCAACCTCCTGCTGGTCATCGTCGTCGCCCTGATCGCGCTCGCCGCGATCGGGATGGCGTTGCTGTTCCGCCAGCAGGTCCTCGCCGCCGGAGACGGCACCGACAACATGAAGAACATCGCCCTGGCGGTCCAGGAGGGCGCCAACGCCTACCTCACCCGGCAGTTCCGCACGCTGGGCATCTTCGCCGCAGTCGCCTTCTTCGTGCTGCTCGCACTGCCGGCCGACGACATGACGGTGCGGATCGCCCGCTCGTTCTTCTTCCTGCTGGGAGCCGGCTTCTCGGCGGCCATCGGCTACCTCGGCATGTGGCTCGCGGTGCGCGCCAACGTCCGGGTGGCGGCAGCAGCCAACACCGAGGGCCGCGACCCGGCCATGAACGTCGCCTTCCGCACCGGCGCCGTGGTCGGCATGGCCACCGTCGGCGCCGGCCTGCTCGGCGCCTCCGTCGTCGTCCTGCTGTTCAAGGACAAGGCGCCGGTGGTGCTCGAGGGCTTCGGCTTCGGGGCCGCGCTGCTCGCCATGTTCATGCGAGTCGGAGGCGGCATCTTCACCAAGGCCGCTGACGTCGGCGCCGACCTCGTCGGCAAGGTCGAGCAGGGCATCCCCGAGGACGACCCGCGCAACGCCGCGACCATCGCCGACAACGTGGGCGACAACGTCGGCGACTGCGCCGGCATGGCCGCCGACCTCTTCGAGTCGTACGCCGTCACCCTGGTCGCCGCGCTGATCCTCGGGTCGCAGGCGTTCGGCGACGCCGGCCTGGTGTTCCCGCTGCTGGTCCCCGCGATCGGCGCGATCACGGCCATCATCGGCGTCTACCTCACCAAGCCTCGCGCCGGTGAGAACGGCCTGGTGACGATCAACCGGGCGTTCTACATCTCCTCGGCGATCGGTGCCGTGGCCTCGGCCATCGCCGCCTACGTCTACCTGCCGTCCTCGTTCGCCGAGCTGAGCAACGTGCAGGGCCTCGACATGGCCGGGGTCGACGGCGACCCGCGGCTGATCGCGACGATCGCCGTCGTGCTCGGCATCGTGATGTCGGCCGGCATCCTGGCGCTGACCGGCTACTACACCGGCACCGAGCACCGCCCGGTCAAGGACGTCGGCAGGACCTCGTTGACCGGTGCTGCCACGGTGATCCTCTCCGGCATCGCGGTCGGGTTCGAGTCAGCCGTCTACACCACGCTCGTCATCGGCAGCGCGGTCTTCGTGGCCTACCTGCTCGGGGGCGCGACGCTGACGGTGTCCCTCTTCGCGGTCGCCCTGGCCGGTTGCGGACTGCTGACCACCGTCGGCGTGATCGTGGCGATGGACACCTTCGGCCCGGTCTCCGACAACGCCCAGGGCATCGCCGAGATGTCGGGAGACGTGAGCGAGGAGGGCGCGCAGATCCTCACCGAGCTCGACGCGGTCGGCAACACGACCAAGGCGATCACGAAGGGCATCGCCATCGCGACCGCGGTGCTCGCCGCGACCGCGCTGTTCGGGTCCTACGCCACGTCGGTGACCGAGGCGCTGGTCGAGGCCGCGCCGTCGGCCGACGAGGTGAACCTGCTCAGCTTCGAGGTCTTCAACCCGGCGGTCCTGGTGGGCGTGCTGCTCGGTGCGTCGGTGGTCTTCCTGTTCTCGGGGCTGCTGGTCAGCGCCGTGGGCAGGGCCGCGGGTGCCGTGGTGTTCGAGGTGCGCCGCCAGTTCAAGGAGATCCCCGGGATCATGGAGGGCACCGGTCGTCCGGAGTACGGCCGGGTGGTCGACATCGTCACCCGTGACTCGCTGCGCGAGCTGGTCACCCCCGGTCTGCTGGCGGTGCTCGCCCCCGTGGCCGTGGGCTTCGGCCTCGGCGTGACCGCGCTGGCCGGCTTCCTGGCCGGGGCGATCGGCGCCGGCACGCTGATGGCGATCTTCCTGGCGAACTCCGGCGGGGCCTGGGACAACGCCAAGAAGCTGGTCGAGGACGGACACCACGGTGGCAAGGGCTCCGACGCCCACGAGGCCACCGTCATCGGCGACACCGTCGGCGACCCGTTCAAGGACACGGCCGGCCCGGCCATCAACCCGCTGATCAAGGTGATGAACCTGGTGTCGCTGCTGGTGGCCTCGGCCGTCGTCTCGATGAGCGTCGGCCAGGACCAGAACGACGCCCTGCGGATCGGGATCGCCCTGGTCGCCGCGGCGATCATCGTGGTGGCGGTCTATGTCTCCAAGCAGCGGGCGGTGGTCCTCGGGGACGACGGCGACGACGCCGGCTCGTCGGCGATGCAGCCGCACACGTCCGCCTGAGCCGACTGCGTCACGGCCGGCCCGCCCCCTCCGGGGGNNCTCCGGGGGCGGGCCGGTCTGCGTCTCGGGGAGCCGCGGGTCTACTGGTGTGCACGACGCAGCGGGCGCGTCGTACACACCAGTAGCCGAGGCAAGGCGGCCGGTTCGCCTAGGGTCGCCTCGTGCAGACGGCGTACGACGACCTCGCGAGGCGGCTGGGTGAACGGCTCGCCGTCGCGGGCTACACCTACGATGCGGTCGCGCAGCTCCTCGGCCCGCGGGCCCACGCCGCGCTGGGCCGCAACGAGACGACGCCGGGGCTGCGGCGAACGGCCGGCGGCTCCCCGTTGGAGACCCTGACCCGGCTGTTCCTGCTCCAGGTCCCGGTCAGCCGTGCCGATGCCGAGCGCGCGCTGCCCGACCTGGTCGACGCCCTCGCCGTCGAGGGGCTGCTGGTGACCAGCGTCGGCGAGGTGGCGGCTCGCCTCGACGTCAGGCCCTACGCCGCTCCGGACGCCGGGGGCGACCACGACCTGTGGGTCCTCTCCGACCTGACCCCGGGGCTGGACGGGGCGGTGGGCCGGGTCGGCGCCGACCACGTGCTCGGCATCAGCCCGGCCTCGACCAGCCTGGCGCAGCTGACGCTGCGGCACGAGGTCGGCTCGGCGCTGGACCTCGGCACCGGCTGCGGCGTCCAGGCACTGCACCTGGCGACCCACGCCGACAGCGTGGTGGCCACCGACGTCAACCCCCGCGCCCTGCGGATGGCACGGTTCAACGCCGCGCTCAACGAGCTGCCCGCGATCCAGGTCCGGGGCGGCTCCTTCTTCGAGCCGGTGGCGGGCGAGGGGTTCGACCTGATCGCCACCAACCCGCCGTTCGTGATCTCTCCCGCCACCGGGGAGCGGCTGGTCTACCGCGACTCCGGGCTGCCCGGCGACCGGGTCGTGGAGCATCTCGTCCGCGCCGCGCCCGACCACCTCACCGACGGCGGGTGGTGCCAGATCCTGGCCAACTGGGTCGTCGAGCGAGGCCGGGCCTGGGACGAGCGACTGACCGGCTGGCTGGACCCGAGCTGCGACGCGTTCGTGGTGCAGCGCGAGACCCTCGACCCGGCGGAGTACGTCGAGCTGTGGCTGAAGGACTCCGGCCACCACGGGGCCGCCGACTACGCCGAGCGCTACGACACCTGGCTCGCGTGGCTGGACGACCAGGGTGTCGAGGGGGTGGGCTTCGGCTGGATCAACCTGCGCCGGGTGGACCGTGAGCCCAGGGTCGAGCTCCTCGACTGGCCGTACGCCGTCGAGCAGCCCGTCGCGCCGGCGATCGGTGAATGGGGGAGGGCCGTCGACCTGCTGGCGACGATCTCCGACCTGGCCGGTCTCCGGCTCTCCCGGCGTGGGGACGTGATCCAGGAGACCGCGGGGCCGCCGGGCGCCGAGGACCCGGAGACCATCGTGGTGCGCCAGCAGCGAGGTCTGCGCCGCGCGCGCGCCGTGGACACCGTCGAGGCGGCCCTCGTCGGTGCCAGCGACGGCGACCTCACGATCGGGCAGCTCCTCGACGCCGTGGCCGTGCTGCTCGAGCGCGACCCGGGCGAGCTCGCGACGGCGTACCTCCCCTCGGTCCGCTCCCTCGTCGCCGACGGGTTCCTGACCCCCGGCTGAGCGGCTCGGCCGGGGCCGCGCCGCTCCCGGCGACGGACCGCACCGCTGGACAGCGCGGGGGTTCGCGCTACCGTGTTCCGCCGTGGGCCGCTGCCACCCACACCCCTCCACGCACCGGCAGCACCGACCAGCAGCGAGCAAGGGACGTCCGTGGCACACAAGTTGGTGATCGTCGAGTCGCCGAAGAAGGCGCAGATGATCGGCGGGTTCCTGGGCGACGGCTATGTCGTCGAGTCCTCGATCGGCCACATCCGCGACCTGCCCCAGTCCGCTGCCGACACCCCCGCCGCGATCAAGGACAAGCCCTGGGGTCGGCTCGCCGTCGACGTCGAGAACGAGTTCCAGCCCTACTACGTCGTCCCGCGCGACAAGAAGTCGCACATCGCCAAGCTCAAGCAGCTGTTGAAGGGTGCCGACGAGCTCTACCTCGCTACCGACGAGGACCGCGAGGGCGAGGCGATCGCCTGGCACCTCCAGGACGAGCTGAAGCCGAAGGTGCCCGTCCGCCGGATGGTCTTCCACGAGATCACCAAGCCGGCGATCCTGGCCGCGGCCGAGAGTCCGCGGGAGCTCGACCTCGACCTGGTCGAGGCCCAGGAGGCGCGCCGGATCCTCGACCGCCTCTACGGCTACGAGGTCTCTCCGGTGCTCTGGAAGAAGGTGATGTCCGGGCTGTCCGCAGGCCGGGTCCAGTCGGTGGCGACCCGGCTCGTGGTCGACCGCGAGCGTGAGCGGATCCGGTTCCGGGTGGCGTCCTACTGGGACCTCGAGGGGACCTTCGACGCCGGGGAGTCGCACACGCCGCGGATGTTCCCGGCCAAGCTCCACTCCGTGGACGGTGCCCGGGTCGCGCGCGGCTCGGACTTCGGCCAGGACGGTCAGCTGTCGAAGCCGGGCGTCGTCCACCTCGATCGGGGGCGCGCGGAGGCCCTGGCCGCGGCGCTCGCCGACACGGCGTACGACGTCCGCTCGGTGGAGTCCAAGCCCTACCGTCGCTCGCCCTACCCGCCGTTCCGCACCACGACTCTCCAGCAGGAGGCATCGCGCAAGCTGGGCCTGAGCGCGTCGGGCACGATGTCGGTGGCGCAACGGCTCTATGAGGGCGGCTACATCACCTATATGCGGACCGACTCGACCACGTTGTCCGCCACAGCGGTCGACGCGGCCCGGGCCCAGGTGCGCGAGCTCTACGGCGGGGAGTACCTCCCGGACGCGCCGCGCACCTACGCCAGCAAGGTCAAGAACGCCCAGGAGGCGCACGAGGCGATCCGGCCGGCCGGGGAGTCGTTCCGGACCCCCGGGCAGACCGGCCTGACCGGGGAGCAGTTCCGGCTCTACGAGCTCATCTGGATGCGCACCGTCGCCTCGCAGATGAAGGACGCGGTCGGTCACTCGGTCACCGTGCGGCTCGGCGGTACGGCGGCGACCGGCGAGGACGTCGTGTTCTCGGCGAGCGGGCGGACCATCACGTTCCACGGCTTCCTCAAGGCCTACGTCGAGGACAAGGACGACTCCTCGAAGAAGCGTGACGACGACGAGGTGCGGCTCCCCTCGCTCGCCGAGGGGGAGCGACTCACCGCCGCCTCGGTGTCGGCGGCGGGACACGAGACCAAGCCGCCGGCCCGGTTCACCGAGGCCACCTTGATCAAGGAGCTGGAGGAGCGCGAGATCGGGCGGCCCTCGACGTACGCCTCGATCATCGGCACCATCCTCAACCGCGGGTACGTCTACAAGAAGGGCACCGCGCTGGTGCCCGCGTGGCTGGCGTTCTCGGTCGTCCGGCTCCTCGAGGAGCACTTCTCGAGGCTGGTGTCCTACGAGTTCACCGCTCAGATGGAGGACGTGCTCGACGAGATCGCCCGTGGCGACAAGGACCGCAACTCCGAGCTCGCCGAGTTCTACTACGGCTCCGACCGGGTCGCCGGGCTGCACCCGCTGGTGACGGGGCTGGGAGACATCGACGCCAAGGAGCTGGCGACCTTCCCCATCGGGGGTCCGGACTCCGGGATCGTGCTGCGCGTCGGTCGCTACGGGCCCTATCTGGAGGGACCCGACGACGACGGTGCGCCGACCGGCAAGCGCGCCAACGTGCCCGACGACCTGCCGCCCGACGAGCTCACGCTGGAGAAGGCGCGCGAGCTGTTCGCCAATCCCGCCGGCGCCGAGATCGCGCTCGGCGTCCACCCGGACACCGGCCTTGCGGTGGTGGCGAAGAACGGTCGCTACGGTCCCTACGTCACCGAGGTGCTCCCCGAGGACGCCCCCAAGGGTGCCAAGCCCCGGACCGGCTCGCTCTTCGCCTCGATGACGCTCGACACCGTCACCATCGACGACGCGGTGAGGCTCCTGTCCCTGCCGCGCGTGGTCGGCGTCGACGCCGAGGGCGTGGAGATCACCGCCCAGAACGGCCGCTACGGGCCCTACCTCAAGAAGGGCACCGACTCGCGGTCGCTCAGCTCGGAGGACCAGCTCCTGTCGATCACTCTCGACGAGGCGCTCGCCGTCTATGCGCAACCGAAGACCCGGGGCCGCGCGGCCGCCGCTCCTCCCTTGAAGGAGCTGGGGGCCGACCCCGTGTCGGGACAGCCGGTGGTGGTGAAGAGCGGGCGGTTCGGCGACTACGTCACCGACGGCGAGTTCAACGCCACCCTGCGCAAGGACGACACCGTCGAGTCGATCACCCTGGAACGCGCCGCGGAGCTGCTCGCCGAGCGCCGGGCTCGTGGCCCGGCCAAGAAGGCGACCAAGCGGACGGCGAAGAAGACCACGAAGAAGGCGGCCGCCAAGAAGGCGCCGGCGAAGAAGGCAGCGAAGAAGGCTGCGGCCACGTAGCCCGCTGCCGAAGGGCCCACTGCTGAAGGGCCCGCTGCCGAGCGGCCCGGTACGACGCGCCCGAGGTCAGGCCGGAGGCAGCGGGATGCCCGCGTCCTCGAGCCTGACCATCAGCTCCTCGAGGGTCGGCAGGCCGGCCTCCGGCGGGTCCGCCAGCAGCAGGGCCAGGCAGCGGTCGTAGGGCTCGTCGGCGACGCTCGGGTCGTCGACGTAGCCGACCTCGAGGCACAGCTGCGTCGCCGACTCCGGGGTGACCGGTGCGGGTGCCGGGCCGGCCGGGTCCACCGGGTCTGCGGGGTCCACCGGGTCCACCGGGTCTGCGGGGTCGTTCGGGTCAGCCGGCTCGGTCGGGCTGCTCGGACCCGGCTCCACCGGACCGGGGTCGGCAGGACCGGGCCCCTCGGGTGCTCCCGCCGGAGGCGCCGGGTGGTCACCGGGGGGCACCTCGATCGGCGTGGCCGGAGTCGGCTCGGGGTCGGGCGGCGGGCCTGTTCCCGGCGGGTCGGGCGTGACCTGCTCGGCGGTCGGCTGCCAGACGTGCTCTGCCGTCGGCTGCGGAGTGTCGGCCAGCGGCCAAACGGGTCGGGTCTGGGTGGTGGTGGGCAGCGCCGGCAGGCTGCCGGCCGGGATGGTGGCGAAGCCTCCCGCCTCGTAGGAACCGGCGATGCGGAGCACCAGATCGACGTAGGACTGGCTGTGGTTGTAGCGGTAGACGGCCCCGCGGCGGCCGGTGTCCGTGCTGAGGTCCTGCTCGCCGACACACAGATAGACAGCGGCAGCCAGCGCGGCGTCGTCGATGTCCTGGGGGTCACGGACGCCGTCGCCGTCGGCGTCGACCCCGACGTAGGTCCACGTCGAGGGGATGAACTGCATCGGACCGACCGCGCGGTCGTGAACGGCGTCGCCGTCGAGCTGTCCCTGGTCGGTGTCGGGGATGAGACTGGTGCCGCGGCTGCCGTCGAGTGCGATCCCGAGGATGGCCGGCTGGGCCACGCCGTCGGCATCGAGCTCACTGCCGGCGAATCGGCCATGGTTGGACTCGACCCTGCCGATCCCGGCCAGCAGCTCCCAGGAGAGACGGCAGCTGCGGTCGGTGGCGTTGATCACCGTGGCCGCCCGCTGGTAGGCCGCCAAGGCCGCGTCGGGGATGTCGGCAGCGCTGGCCGAGCGCGCAAGGTCGGTCGTCGGAGCCGTCCGCAGGCTCCCGGGGGTGATGGTCGCGGGCGCGGTCACCGCCTCGGGGACCGTCACGTCGGCAACGGTCGGGGCGGCTGCCGCGGTGAGCATCTCGGCGACCGGGGCTTCGGCACGATCACCGAGCACCAGCGACCAGCCCGCGGTCATCGCGAGCAGGGGGACGGTGGTGACCGCGCGGGCGACCCAGGTGCGACGGCGCTCGGCTCCCTTGGCGCCGACCGGGACTCGCTCGGCCATGCCCACTCCCCGTAGGGCCATGGCCACCGCCGTCCGTGCCGGCGGGGCGATGGTCTGGACCCCATGTCCTTCGCCACGCGACTTTCGCATCGCGCGGTCACTTTCCAAGTTACCCGCGATCAAGACAAAACGGCATTGCTCGATCGGGTTCAATTCGATGACGGTTCGTTGACCTGTTGATGACAGGGCGGGGCGGCATGACGCCGGGGGGCGGCACCTCGTACCGTCGTCCCGTGCGACCGACCGGCCGCTCAGCCAGTCTTGCGTGGAGGAGCCGATCCTGACCGAGCAGATACCGCTCGTGCCGGCGAGCGACGGTGGTCCCGGGCTGATGAGCAGCACCGGGGTCTTCGTCTGCTTCGAAGGCGGTGAGGGAGGCGGCAAGTCGACCCAGGCGCGCCTGCTGCGGGAGTGGCTCGAGTCCGAGGGGTACGCCGTCGTGCTGACCTTCGAGCCCGGTGACACCGAGGTGGGCCGGCAGGTGCGGCGGATCGTGCTCGACCCCGCCACCGGCGACCTCTCCGACCGCACCGAGACCCTGCTCTACGCCGCCGACAAGTCCGAGCACGTCGACACGGTGGTGCTTCCCGCGCTGGCGCAGGGGAAGGTCGTGGTGACCGACCGCTACGTCGACTCGACCCTGGCCTATCAGGGGGCCGGGCGCACCCTGCGCACCGAGGACGTGGAGCTCGTGGCCCGGTGGGCCACCCATGACCTGCGGCCCCAGCTCACCGTGCTGCTCGACCTGGAGCCGGCCCACGGACTGGGCAGGTTCGAGGAGCGGGACCGGATCGAGGCCGAGTCCGTGGAGTTCCACCGTCGGGTGCGGGAAGCGTTCCTCGCCATGGCGCGGCCGGCCCCTCAGCGCTACCTCGTGCTCGATGCCAGGCGGCCCGTCGAGGAGATCGCCGCTGCGGTGCGGGAGCGCGTCGTACCGTTGCTCGCGTCGGCGCGGCGGACCGCCGCGGACGAGACGCCCGAGGAGACTCGCCTGTGACCGTGTGGGACACCCTGGTCGGCCAGCGTGCTGCGGTCGAGGTGCTGCAGGCCGCCGCGGCCGGCACCGGCATGACCCATGCCTGGCTGGTGACCGGGCCCCCGGGTTCCGGGCGGTCCAACGCGGCGCTGGCCTTCGCGGCGGCTCTCCAGTGTCCCCAGCAGGGCTGCGGTGAGTGCCAGGCCTGTCGCACCTCGCTCGCGGGCTCCCACCCCGACATCACCCGGGTGAGCACCGACAAGCTGTCGATCGGGGTCGACGAGGTCCGTGAGCTGGTCCGTCGCTCGGCGCTCGCTCCGGTCGGCCATGGCCACCAGGTCATGGTCGTCGAGGACTCGGATCGACTCACCGACCAGGCCTGCAACGCCCTGCTCAAGGCGGTCGAGGAGCCGACCGGCCACACCGTGTGGGTCCTCTGCGCGCCGACGGTCGACGACGTGCTGCCCACGATCCGGTCCCGCTGCCGGCTCGTCGCTCTGACCACGCCGACCACCGCCGAGGTGGCCGCGCACCTGGTCCGCCACGATGGCGTCCCCGACGCGCTGGCCGCCTTCGCCGCGCGCGCGAGCCAAGGCCACATCGGCCGTGCCCGGGCCCTGGCTCGTGACGAGGCGACCCGCAACCGGCGCCGTGAGGTGGTCTCGCTGCCGGTGCGGCTCACCTCCTTGGGGGCCTGTATGACGGCTGCCGCCAACCTGCACGAGGCGTCGCTGGAGGAGGCCGAGGGGATCACCGCGGACCTGGACTCGCGGGAACGGGCCGACCTCGACGTGGCGTACGGCGTCGTGGAGCGCGGTCGCCGCCCTCGGGAGTACGCCCCCGCGCTGGCGGCGCTGCAGAAGGCGCAGAAGACCCGCGCCAAGCGCCGCCACCTCGATGTGGTCGATCGCGGTCTGATGGACCTCGCCTCGGTCTACCGGGACGCGATCGTGCTCGCCTCAGGGGTCGGAGTCCTGGTCAACGAGGAGCAGCGGGGCGAGATCGCCGAGCTCGCGCGGGTGTCCTCCCGGGAGGGGCAGCTGCGCCGGATCGAGGCGATCTTCACCGCCCGCGAGCAGATGCTGGAGTTCAACGTGCCGCCGATGCTGGCGCTGGAGTCGATGATGCTTTCGCTGCGGGTGCCGCGGGGGACGCTCTGATGCGTCGCTGGGTGATCGGTCTGGTGGTGGTCGGCCTGGTCGCCGTGTCGGCCGGCGTGGTCGGGACCATGCTGGTGCTGCGCGGCGGACCGTTCGTGTCCCCGGCGCGGCCCGGGCTGACCGCGTCCCCGGACGAGCAGGGCCCAGCGGCTCCGGATCCCGAGCTCGCGAGGTTCTACTCCCAGTCGATCGACTGGCGTGACTGTGGTGACGACGAGGGCAACGAGTGTGCCTCGCTGGAGGTTCCGCTCGACTACGCCGACCCCGCGGGGGAGACGATCGCGCTCGCCCTGCTGAAGCACCCGGCCGGGGTGCCCGGTGACCGGCTCGGCTCCCTCGTGGTGAACCCGGGCGGCCCCGGCGCTCCGGGCACGTCCTACGCCGCCGGTGCGACGTCGTACTTCGGCGCCGAGATCGTGGACCGGTTCGACATCGTCGGCTTCGACCCGCGTGGCGCCGGGGACAGCAGCCCGGTCGACTGCCTCACCGACGAGGAGCTCGACGCCTACGTCGCCGGAGATCCCGAGCCCGACACGCTCCAGGAGCTGCGCGAGTTCACGGCGACGGTGCGCCAGTTCGGCCGCGGCTGCGGCGAGCTGTCGGGCCGGCTGGCCGACCACGTCTCGACCGTCGAGGCGGCGCGCGACATGGACGTGCTGCGGGCGGCGCTGGGGGAGAGCTCGATGGTCTACTTCGGGGCGTCCTACGGCACCAAGCTCGGCGCGACCTACGCCGACCTGTTCCCTGACCGGGTGGGTCGTCTGGTGCTCGACGGTGCCCTCGACCTGAGCCTGCCCTCCCGGGAGCTGTCGCTCCAGCAGGCGACGGGCTTCCAGACCGCCCTCGACGCCTACCTCGAGAACTGCGTCACGAGCACCGACTCCTGCTACCTCGGCGACTCGCTCGAGGAGGGCAGGCAGCGGATCTCGGACTTCCTGGCCGAGGTCGACCAGCAGCCGCTGCCGGTCGCCGGCGGCAGGGAGCTGGCCGTGGGCAACGCCTTCTACGGCATCGTCACGCCGCTCTACAACCG
>CXWJ01006336.1_pt1 | contig 15332 bp, 15 predicted proteins | sample 590841 | NCBI WGS metagenome assembly CXWJ01 (sample SAMEA3498367, study PRJEB10139) | wastewater metagenome | biome: wastewater treatment plant; material: activated sludge | place: Austria | collected 2015-01-21 | reverse complement strand
ACCTCCTAAGGAGGGGCGGGCTTTTACTTTTATCTCTTTAGTTATTTCACTTTAGAAGTAAACTCATTAGCAAGACCTGAATAATCCTTCAAATCCATTTTTACAGAGCCTACTAAAATTTCTGCCTCTGCCCTTATAACAACTTTGTTTTCGTCATCGCTAACCCAAATGGTCATGTCATCGGCATCTTTAAAAACCCTGCCAACCAAAAGCTGTGGATGAAACTTTAAGCTGTTAAAAGTTCCTGATTTTGTTTTTATTTTTTCTCTGCCAACAAACTTTAGTTTCATGGGTATTATTTCATCATCAAAAAAAGCATCAAACGCAAACAAATCACCGGGCTTGGCATTGCTATAATCGAGCGTGCGGGCAAAATAATAAGATGATACAAGGTCTTGCACATTTTCAGGTGTGGCAACAGTTGCCTTTTCGCTCGTTGCAGTTTTTTTGGAGTGATTAAAACTTACGTTCTGTATTTTTTTATACGTGCCTTCTTCAATATTTCTTAAAAACAACCAAGGCACCAAAGCCTGATTGTCTACAAAACTTTCGTAACGATCGCGCACTTTAAAAAACCAATCAAATGCACCAACAGATTTACCGGTGCCTATTATATGAAAGCAGTTGCGTGTACCAATTGGTTTTAAATCATTTTGAATTTCTAAACGTGCTATACCTGCATCCATAAATCCATAATGTACGCGGTACTCTAAAACTTCTCCTGCCTTAAATGCTTTGTTCTCTACTTTACGCATGGCATCACCTTGTCCGGCAACTAAAGAGTAAACCAAGGAAAGGAATGTAAGTGTAAAAAATAATTTTTTCATTGTGCCCATGCCCATTTCAAATTACATACCAGCTATGCTTCGGGTGTTTGTTCTTCGCTTGCAGGTGGCGTATCATTCACATTTATTTCACCGTTTTCGTTCACGATAAGATTTTCCTCCTCTAAAATATTGAGCTCTGCAGGCATGCCAATTTCATTATCATTCAGTTGCACGTCCTTTAATTTTGGCAGATCACGGGCGCTCTTTAAGCCAAAATGATCTAAGAAAGTTTTGCTGATGCCGTACAAAATAGGTTTACCCGGACCATCACCTTTGCCTGTAATTACAATCAAATCTTTTTCTAAAAGTTTTTGAATGGAATAATCGCAGTTAACACCACGTATGTTTTCAATCTCTGGTTTAGAGATGGGTTGCTTGTAAGAAATAATGGCAAGAGTTTCGAGTGCTGCTGTTGTCAGTCTTTTTTTAGAATTGATTTGCAGCAAAGTATTTACAACAGCATAATAATTTTTCTTGCTCAGGAATTTAAATCCTCCTGCAATTTCTGCCAGTTCAAACGCAAAATCATCATTTGCATATTTTTCGGTAAGTGCATTTATCTCATTACGTATTTCTACTTCGCTAAACTCTTCGCCATACACCGCCTTTAATGCAGTTTGAATATCTTTAGTGGTTACACTTTGCTCAGCGGTAAAGATGAGCGCTTCTATATTTTGTTTTAAATTTTCCATGATACTATACTACTACGTTTATTATTCTGCCGGGCACTACAATTACTTTTTTGGGTGAACTTCCGTTCAGGTATTTATGTAATTCCTCCAACAGTACTATTTCCTTTTCAATTTCTTCTTTTGATTTATTGAGTGCGTAATTAATCTTAAAACGTGTTTTGCCGTTTACAGAAACAGGATATTCAAACGAATCTTCGGTTAAGTATTCTTCACTGACTTTGGGGAATGGTGCAGTAGATATGCTTGTGGTATGACCAAGTTTGCTCCATAATTCTTCTGCGATGTGAGGCGCATAAGGAGAAATTAAAATACAAAGCGACTCTAAAATTTTGCGCTTGTTGCATTTTAAATCGGTGAGTTCGTTTACGCAAATCATAAATGAACTAACGGATGTGTTAAACGAAAAACGGTCAATATCTTCCGTTACTTTTTTTATCGTTTTGTGTAGAGACTTAAGTTCAGCGCGTGCTGGCTCATCATTGCTGATGGTAAAAACATTGTTCTGATGAAACAATCTCCAGAACTTTCTTAAAAAATTTGAAACACCACTTATGCCGTTTGTATTCCATGGTTTGCTTTGTTCTAATGGACCAAGGAACATTTCATACAAACGCAAACAATCGGCTCCATGTTTTTCTATAATGTCATCAGGTGTAACCACGTTCCATTTTGATTTGGACATTTTTTCGACTTCATCTGTCAAATAAATTCTATCGGTTTTTAATTTCTCTTTAATTTTATTGAAATTATCTGAATCAATATTTGCTTCCAAAAAATCAATGTCAGCAATAACCAAATCTTTTAGATGTGAATACTTCTCTTGAATTACACTAACAACATCATCATCTACATAGTACTTTCCATCCGAAAACTTCGCCACCTCATAAGGAATTCTAATCTCATTAGTTAGAGTTGTGTCTGGAAAATTGTGAGGGACAAGAATCTGGCAAGTACCGTATTGCTTCATAAAACCCTTCTTATCGCTTTTTAAAAGTCCTAAATGGAAAGGATTTGTTAAGTCAGTTTTTTCACCTTTAGCTGCTCTTATTTTGCTATCATCAAACGTATGAATCTTTCTTCCTTTTAAGCCAACCCCCTGTATCATCCCCTGATTAATTAATTTTTTTGCGGGTTCAATTACGGGAATGTAACCAAGGTCGTGTAAAAATTTTGTCCAGAAGCGCACGTACAACAAGTGCCCTGTGGCATGCTCGCTACCGCCAATGTATAAGTCAACATTTTGCCAATAGTTTGCTGCTTCCTTGCTTACAAATTCGTTTTTATTATTCGCATCCATGTAGCGCAAATAATACCAGCTACTGCCAGCCCAGCCGGGCATGGTTGTTTTTTCATACTCATATTTTCCTTCATGCTTCCATGATGATGCAGCACGTGCCAATGGCGGCTCTCCTGTTTCGGTTGGCAAATATTTATCTACTTCGGGCAATACCAATGGCAAATCTTTTTCCTCCATTGTATGAGGAATACCGTCTTTATAATAAACCGGAATAGGCTCTCCCCAGTAACGTTGTCTTCCAAAGATGGCATCACGCAGGCGGTAGTTTGTTTTTCCTTTTCCTAAGTTTTTCTTTTCAATTTCTTCAATACATTTTTTAATGGCTGCTTTTACCTCCAGTCCGTTTAAAAAATCGGAGTTCACACACTTGCCTTCTTTGTCATCATAAGATTGGCTTTCAAAATCCCAATCAACACCGGGAAGTATAACTATTGGTCTTTCTAAACCAAAATGTTTGGCAAATGCAAAATCGCGTGAGTCGTGTGCAGGCACACCCATAACCGCACCTGTGCCATAGCCTGCAAGCACATACTCCCCTATCCAAACCGGAATTTCTTTTTGGGTAAAAGGGTGAACGACATAAGCACCGGTAAACTGTCCTGTTATTTTTTTGACATCAGCCATGCGTTCGCGCTCGCTGCGGTTTTTGGCATAGTCAACATATTTTGCAACAGCATCCTTATGCGATGCTGGGGTAATTTTATCTATCAGCTCATGCTCGGGAGCAAGGGTAACAAATGAAACTCCAAAGATGGTATCGGGGCGAGTGGTGAAAACTTCCAAATACTCATCAACATCTTTCAATTTAAATTTAAGTGAAGTTCCTTCGCTCTTGCCAATCCAGTTACGTTGCGCTTCTTTAATGGATTCGCTCCAGTCAATTCCTTCAAGGTCATTTAATAACCGGTTGGCATAAGCCGTAATGCGTAGGCTCCATTGCGGCATCAGTTTTCTTTCTACGGGATAACCTCCGCGTTCGCTTACACCATCTTTTACTTCTTCGTTTGCAAGTACTGTTCCTAATTGCGGGCACCAGTTTACCCATGCTTCGCTTAAGTAGGCAAGACGGTATTCCATCAACAAGTCTGACTTTTCTTTTTCAGATAAAGAAGAAAAATTTTTGAGCTGAGGAATTAACGTATCAATTGATTCTGCTTTATTGGTTTTGGGATTGTACCACGAATTAAATAGTTTGATAAAAATCCATTGTGTCCATTTGTAATATTCAGGGTCGGAGGTTCGCACTTCCCTATCCCAGTCGAAACTGAAACCAATTTTATCTAACTGCTCGCGGTAACGTGCAATATTTTTTTCGGTGGTAACTGCAGGATGTTGACCTGTTTGAATAGCATATTGTTCTGCAGGTAATCCAAAAGAATCGTAACCCATTGGGTGCAGCACATTAAAACCCTGGTGGCGTTTGTAACGTGCAACAATATCACTGGCTATATAACCCAGCGGATGCCCTACATGTAACCCGGCACCACTGGGATATGGAAACATATCGAGCACATAATATTTTTCTTTAGAGGAATTATTATCTGCGGCAAAGGTTTTTTTGTCAGACCATGATTTGTCTTTCCCCGCCCATCGGCTTTGCCATTTTCTTTCTATCTCACCAAAATTGTATTCCATTTATTGATTAAAAAATTGAGTTGCGAATGTATGTGTTTATACTCTGTAAATAGTCTTGTTTTATTAACAAACGACTATAACTTTTTAGCTTGAGTAAAATAAAAATGCCGCTCGATTAAAGCGGCATGTTAAGTATAAATTATTTGTTCTGCTATTATCTGCTTAAAATAATACGCCTTGTTAATTCTGCCGATGATGATTTAAGTTTTACTATGTAAATTCCATCGGGCAAATCAGATAAATTAACTGGGGTTAAAGAAGAAACTGATTTGAAGGTGGATCTCTTCAATTCTTTACCCAATAAGTTAGAAACCGAAACAACTACATTGTTTAATGCAATGCTGCTTGAGTTAATATAAATTGTTCCTTTTGAAATGGTAGGATTAATGCTTACCACGTCATTACTTGCAACATTTGAAGTTGACAATGGTCCATCTGCAATAACAATATCATCCAACCCAACATTGTAACCTGATGAGTCTTTTACATATTCAAATTTTACCTGTATATCGGCAGCAGTAAGTGGAACATAATAAGTTGCGGCAGCAGAAGGTACGGGATTGTAAACCTGAACAGGATTCCACGTGGTACCGTTAGTGGTGCTGTAAACTGTAAACGGATTGGGTTTAATTGTTCCATTTCCTTTCATGTAGAAGCGAACCTGAGTTGCATTTGCAAAAGTTGGTGATATAACAGCAGCGCCCGTAATATTAAATTTGTATGCCGGACAACTTCCTCCGCAGAAACCCGAAGTATTATACAAAGTAAGTGTTGCTCCGGTTGTAGAATCGTTGTTTGTAACAGTCCATCCCGGAGCCACGCTTGAAGCTAATCCGTTATAGCCTGTAAAATCGTATTGCGCTAAAATATTTTGTGCATTAACGTTAATTGTAAAAACTGCGGTTGTAATTAGTAGTAAAAATTTCTTCATTATATTATTGGTTTTAAGTGCGATAAAAATATAAATTTTTTTGAGTGTTTGATTTCAAAGAATTGTTTAACCATTCCGTAACAATTGCTTCTGTTATTTATTGTTGAAGTTACTCATAGTAAAATTGATGCCAATGGCAGCAAAACTCTTAATGAGTTCGCAGGTTTGAGTAATTCTTTCGGGCAAAATCCTTGTTTCTTCATCTGTCCAGTTGCTTAAAACATAATCAACCTGTTTGCCTTTTAAAAAATCGTTGCCAATACCAAAACGTGCGCGTGCATATTGGTTGCTGTTTAAAACCTCCGCAATATTTTTTAGTCCGTTGTGTCCGCCATCGTTTCCTTTAGCTCTTAAACGAATGGTGCCAAATGGTAAAGCCAAATCATCGGTAACTACCAACAAATTCAGAAGCGAAATTTTTTCTTCCTGCATCCAATAGTTTACAGATTTACCGCTAAGATTCATATAAGTTGTGGGCTTGATAAGCAACAGAGTTTTACCTTTATGCTTTGCTTGGGCAACAGAGGCAAGCCTGCCCGAAGTAAATTTTGCATCCAATTGTTTTGCCAGTTCATCCAACACCAAAAAGCCAATATTATGACGGGTGTTTGCATACTCATCACCAATATTTCCTAAGCCGGCAATTAAAAATTTCATAACTGATAAGACAAATGACTTTTAAAACAACAAGGCTGAATCCGCAATTGAATTCAGCCTTGTTTTATTTCTGACAGACAAAATTATTTTTTCTTGTCGGCTGGTTTTGCAGCAGGAGTGGCAGCAGCGGCAGGTGCAGCAGCAGCGGCAGGTGCAGCAGCAGCGGCAGGTGCTTCTTCAACCACATTACGCGTTAAGCGAACAGCAACAATAATATTGTTTGGTGATTCCATAAACGTAACGCCATCCATTTTTAAGTTACCGATTTTTACTGCCCCACCAATTTGTAAAGGTGTAACATCTATCTCTACATAATCGGGTAGTTTAGCAGGCAATGCGCTTACTTTTAGCTTTCGTAATTTTTGTATAAGCTTACCACCGGCTTTAACACCTTCGGCAGCACCTGTAAGTTTTACGGGCACATCAATAGTTACAGCTTTGTCATCAAAAATCATTTGAAAATCGATGTGCTGAATAGTGTCTTTTACAGGATGAAACTGAATTTCTTTCATTACTGCATTGTAATTTTTGCCATCAACATCAACGCTTACGGTGTAAACATTGGGTGAGTAAACTAAACTACGAAGGCTTAATGCAGATGCGTAGAAGTGTATGTTCTCCTGTTTATGCCCATACATTACGCATGGTACATTGCCATCGGTTCTCAGTTTTTTTAGTTCAAGGTTTGAGAAACCTACTCTTTTGGTACCTTTAATTGAAAGTGACTTCATTTTGTTTATTTATTTATTAGTGAATTGTTAATTGTCAATGGTGAATAGTGAATACGGTTTCGGGTTTTGTGTTCCGTGTTTGCAGTATGTGTTCCCCTCTCTTGAGGAGAGGGGTTAGGGGTGAGGTGTTTTTCTGCTTTGAGTCTTTGTACTTGGTACATTGTACTTTGTACTTCCTTATGCCTTTACAAATAAGTTGCTGATGGATGTGTATTCATAAACTCTTCTGATGGCGTGGGCAAATAATTCGGCAGATGATAGCTGCACTATTTTATCGCTTTTGCGCTTAAGTGGAATGGAGTCTGTTACTATTAATTCTGTCAATGCCGATTTTTCTACTCTCTCGTAAGCCTGACCTGATAGCACTGCATGTGTGCAAAATGCTCTCACGCTTGCCGCTCCTCTTTGCATTAACAGTTCGGCAGCTTTGGTAAGTGTGCCGGCAGTGTCAACAATATCATCCACTAAAATTACATCCTTGCCGGTAACATCACCAATAATTTGCATGCTTTCAATTTCGTTGGCGCGCTTGCGGTGCTTATCGCAGATAGCCATTTCGGCATTAAAGAATTTGGCGTACTCTCTTGCCCTGTGCACACCACCCATATCAGGTGCGGCAATAAGCAGGTTGGGAAGGTTTAATTTTTTTATGTAAGGAACAAAGATGGATGAAGCATCTAAGTGATCAACCGGAACATCAAAAAATCCCTGGATTTGCGGAGCGTGTAAATCCATTGTCATTACACGCGTAACGCCTGCGGCAGTAAGTAAGTTTGCCACCAACTTTGATGCTATGGCAACCCTTGGCTTATCTTTTCTATCGCTGCGTGCAAAACCAAAATACGGTATTACAGCAGTAATGTAATGTACCGATGCGCGCTTGGCAGCATCAATCAACAACAGCAATTCAAATAAATTATCGGCAGGTGCAAAGGTTGATTGAATAATAAATACATCACAACCACGAACCGACTCATCAAACGAGGGAGAAAACTCCCCATCGGCAAAACGAGAAACGGTTACTTCGCCCAAAGGCAAACCGTAACACAATGAAATATTATCGGCTAAGTATTTGGTTGCCGAACCTGAGAATATTTTTACCTCGCGTGCCATTTTGTTTTTTGGGAGCGCAAACTTAAGGTTTTTTTCCAAAAATCCTACTAATAATAAAGGAACTTTTTAGAGGTAAATCAAACCAAGTATGGTATATAAAGAGTTTACTCATAATAAAACTTGCATAGATACTCCTTACCCTCAATTTCCCGTAACAAAAACACCTCCCAAGGCTTTGTTTTTAGGCTTTTTACGGGTAAAATAGCGTCACCTTCCTCTGGATTGGCTTTTTCAAAAAGTATATTTCTGTTCAGAATCATTGTGTCATTAACGTTGGTGGAAATAATACTTGTATCGTCAACCCTTGCATTCCTTAACTTTCTAAGTTTATAATCGTCCTTTACAATTATATTAGAGGGCAGTTCATTATAAATAATTGAAGTAGTATCGTTCTTAAATAAGCTTACATACCCAGTATATTTAACGTTTTTAGGAGACACTTGTTGATCTTTGATAATTTTACAATACCCGGTTGTTTCAGAAGTATCAAGGGTGAAAACCTGAATGTTTTTAATAAAATATGTTTCAGAAACCGTAGAGCCATAATAAGTTGTTTTTTCAAGTGTCCTACTTTCAAAAATAACTTTGATTTTATTTTCTGCTAATAGCATTAGTTCAACCATTACACCCCCAGCCATCCTGTTATAATAAGGGTTATACATAGTCCTTTTTTCAAAATTATAGAATGGAATAAAATTTTCTGACAATATCTTTTTATTAATTTGATCAAACTTTATCCAATAAATTCCATCAGGAGAATAAACATCATTATAAATTGAGTAAGTAGTAATTAAATTCAAAATATTTCCGTTTTCATTTTTTAAAACTTTAAAAAACGGAGATATTTTTTGCTTCTTCAATTCCGGATGATGTAATAAAACTTCTAAAGGCTCATCACTTTCAGTAGAGAACATTTTAATCTTCCACTCTTTATTTTTTCCCGACTTTTTCCCTCGTAAAATATAATACAAAACTCCATCCTCTCCAATAAATGAATAGTATTGTTCGCCAAAACTTGGTCCGATGTAAAAGGTTTGAGTTTTTATTCTTTTCCCTTCCAAGCTAAAGCGGCTTACATTAACATTAACCGTATCAAAGAAAGTTTGGGTGTGCACACAAAGATATTCGTCTTTAGAAGCTAAATTAATAACTGAAAAATCTCCTGCCTTTCGTTCATTGTTACCGTAAGATGAATCAATAGATACCGCCTGATTGAGTATAGCGCCTCGCTCGTCAAAATCAATTAAACAGAGTCTTTTTCTTCTTTCGCCCCAACTGAACCACGAATAAAATAGCTGGTATTTGTTTTTTTTATGAATTAAATTTTCAAACTTGTATTTTATATCTGGATGACGGGATACGGGTAACGGAACTGGTGTTTGCGAAATCATAGTTAATGAATCTCTACTGTATGTTTCAATCATATACCTCTCTTCACCTTTTTCTTCTTTGAATCTCCAAGTTGAAATGGAATTGCTATCTTTCTCAAACCAATTAAATGACCCTAAAACAGGGTTATTATAATCCTTACTAATAGTACAATTGATTTTCTGTGCAAAAACAAAATCTAACATTAAAATAAAAGTAAAGAATACATTTTTCATTGATGTAGTATATTATGATTTATCATTCAGTGCCCATCGAAAGTTAAAACAAAAAGGCTGACTTTTAAATAAGTAGAATATATTTGGATGAACAAATTTGACTGCTAAAATACCATGTCCTCCTACTTTTCCGATATGCTGTCGTTATTTTTTCCAAATAATTGTGCAGCCTGTCAAAAACCGCTTTTTAAAAACGAATCGGTTATTTGCATGCTGTGCCAGTTGCATTTGCCGCAAACAGGTTTTCACTTAATTGACAATAATCCGGTTGCAAAAAGTTTTTGGGGTAAGGTTAATTTAGAGTCAGCCACAGCCATGTATTATTTTCATAAGGGAGAAAAAATGCAGCGCTTAATTCACCAGTTAAAATATAAAGGGAAAAAGGAAGTAGGTATTGCGCTTGGAAAAATTTTTGCAACTAAATTACTGGAGGCTGATGTTTATAATAGTTGCGAAGTAATTGCTCCTGTACCATTGCATGCCTCAAAAGAAAGATCAAGAGGTTTTAACCAGAGTACCATTATTGCACAAGGCATGGCGGAAGTTTTAAAAAAAGAAGTGGTGCCCGATTTGCTCAAACGCATTAAGGCAACAGCCACGCAAACAAAAAAACACCGTTACGAAAGATTTGAAAACACCAATGAAGTTTTTGTTTTAAATGAAAAGTACAAACACTATAAAAATATTTTGCTTGTAGATGATGTAATTACCACAGGCTCAACCATTGCCGCATGTGCCGATGTATTGCATGAAATACCTGATTCAAAAGTGTGCGTGGCAGCGCTGGCGTTTGCGCATAAGTAGTTGTGTAATGGTTATTCCTTTTTATCCTCTAACGAGAAATTAAAGTTAACTTTTTTTACCCCTGACCCCTAAAGGAGAACCAAATAACGAAACTGCAGAAGGTATCAGAAGCAGGTTCCCCTTTAGGGGTCAGGAGTAAATGTTACAACGGGCTTTTCCTTGATAGACTAACATTGCTTAGGTTTGCACATCTGCTATGGCTGAAAATATTTTAATTAAAAATGATGCAACACGCATGCAAAAGTACGGGTTGTTGTTGCCACAGTTAGATGCTTTGCTCGGCAACGAAAAAGATTTAACAGCCAACCTCGCCAATTTTGTTGCGGCTTTAAAAGAAACGTTTGGGTTTTTTTGGATTGGATTTTACTTAGTAAAAAATGACTCGGGAAAAGATGAACTTGTTTTAGGTCCATTTCAGGGACCAGTTGCCTGCACAAGAATTACATTTAATAAAGGTGTATGCGGTAAGGCATGGGCTGACAATAAAATTATTGTTGTAGAAGATGTAGAAAAATTTCCCGGGCATATTGCATGCAGTGCGCTTTCAAAATCGGAAATTGTTTTGCCTGTCAGAAAAAACCATGAGGTGGTAATGGTATTGGATATTGACAGTGATAAGCTAAACGATTTTAGTGAAGAAGATGCTGAGCAACTTCAAAAATTAACAGCACTAATAGAAAAAAGATTGTGAGAATAAAAGAATTGAAGTTGGTGTTGAATTTATTTCAGGTTGCTGTATTTGCATCTACAGTTTTTTTATCGTCATGCGCTATAAAAGTTGCGCCAACGGGTGGGGAGAAAGATGTAACGCCACCAAAGGTTTTAAAATCGGTGCCTGAAAATTATTCAATCGCTTTCAATCAAAAAGAAATTATAATTTCTTTTGATGAGTATGTTCAGTTAAAAGAAGCCGATAAACAAATTATCATTTCTCCCATTATTAAGCCTGCTCCCGAAATTTCTGTAAAGAATAAAAATGTGGTGATAAGATTTACTGAGAGCCTGCAAACAAACACAACCTATACCATCAATTTTGGTAATTCAATTACCGATGTGCATGAAGGAAACTCTTATGAAGGTTATCAGTTTGTTTTTTCTACCGGTGCATCGCTTGACTCATCATCCGTTAAAGGAAAAGTTTATTTTGCCAATAACTTAAAAACAGAAAAAGGAATTGTGGTAGTGCTTTACACTAATTCAACAGATTCTGCTCCTTACAAAACAATGCCTGATTACTTTACCAAAACTGATGATGGCGGAAATTTTTCAATAAAAAATATACGCAATACTTCTTACAAACTTTTTGCACTGAAAGAAACTGATGGTAATTATCTTTTTAACTCTATAGATGAACAAATAGCATTTAACAATGAGTTGGTAAATGCAAATGACACAACAGGAACAGAATTAGCGCTCTTTAAAGAAGAAGACCCTAAATTTTTTATCAAGACAAAAGGGTTTGCCGAAAAAGGAAAATTTGTAATGGTGTTTAATAAACCATCCGGCAACGTAGAGTTAAAAAATTTATCTACTGAAATTATTCCCGTAACACAAAAGGAATTTTCGATGCAAAAAGATTCACTAATTCTCTGGATGAAAGATACTCTGGTAAACAATCTCAACTTTGCTTTGTGGAATAACGAGCTGTTGATTGACACCGTAGTTTTTAGCGAAAAGAAAACCAATAATAAACCTACAGGGCGCGATTCTGATGCCGGAAGCCAACTTCGTGCATCAATAAATACTGAAAGTGGAATCAAAACAAACGATACTTTATTAATTATTTTTAGCACTCCGTTGATTTTAACAAAAAGCAATCCTGAAAAAATTCAACTCACAAAAGATTCTGTAACAAGTATTCCCTTTACAACAGAGTGGATAGATTCAAGCAACAGAAAATTAAAAATAATTTTTAAGCCTGTTGAAAAAGAAGCTTACAGGCTATTGATACCATCAAAAAGTTTCTACTCAATTTTTGGGTTAAGTAATGATAGCATGGTGTTTAATATTTCTACAATTGAATCAACAAAACTTGGCAGTGTACTTGTAAAACTTTCGGGAATACCCGAAGGCAATTTTCTTTTGCAATTGGTAAATGATAAAGATGAACCTGTGTATCAGCAAAAAATAACAGGAACAGGAAAATATTTGTTTGAATTAATTGACCCGTTAAAATATAAGTTGCGTTTGGTATATGACACCAACAATAACGGAAAGTGGGATACAGGAAACTACTTTAAAAAAATTCAACCGGAAAAAATTATTTACTTTACAACTGAAATAAACATACGAGCTAATTGGGATATTGAGCAAGAGTGGATTTTGAATTAATTATTAATGCTTAATGATAAATTATTAATGGCAACTTTTATCTATAGACTATAAATTTCAATAACTAAAATGTAAATCTTAAAAAATCTCTGCAACAAAGTTTAAACTTTGGTTCCCCTTTGGGGGTCAGGGGGCTTATAGACAATGAACAACCAACAAATAAATTCTTCAAAAGCGCCAGAGCCGGTAGGGCTGTATCCACATGCAAAGCGTGTAGGCAATCTTTTATTTTTAAGTGGCGTGGGTCCGCGTGAGCGCGGCACTAAAAAAATTCCGGGTGTTGAATTAGATGCTAATGGAAAAATAATTTCTTACGACATAGCCACACAATGCCATTCGGTTTTTAAAAATGTGCGCTACATTTTAGAAGATGCCGGAAGCAGCTGGGATAAGATTGTTGACGTAACTGTTTTTTTAACCAACATGAAAGATGATTTTGCTACTTACAATAAGTTGTGGGCTGAATATTTTAAAGACAACCCTCCCTGCCGCACTACTATTGAAATAAATTGCTTGCCTACTCCTATTGGAATTGAGTTGAAGGTAATAGCAACCGTCTAAAAAATTTACATTTGTTTGAATTAAAAATCTACACATGAAAAAAAATCAATTACTCATCCTTTTATTGCTCACATTAATTTGCATAAAATCGCAAGGGCAATTAACAGTAAACGTTGGCACAGGCACTCTCCCTTCTGCATTTAGCCCTATAGTTAAAAGCTATGAGTGCATTGCCTATGAAGGCATTTATCTTTCATCAGAAATAATTTATGCCGGAAACATTTTAACCTTTGGATACAATCGGGTAGATGGCACCGATACACTACCATTTGACAGTATTAATATATATATGAAGCTTACCAACCTTAGTACTTTATCAAACGGAAATGTTGATTACAACGGATATACNNGAGAGAAGTAATTCTTGATACAAATATGTTTTACGATCCCACATTTAACCTGGGCGTACTGGTTGTAAAAAATTTTCAACCGGCAAGTGCAAATACACCCGTTTCTCCTCGTTGGCACTACACCACAACCACTGGAACACGTGCAAGAAGGTACTATGGTGCTTTGGCAGTAAACACGCAAACTTTCCTTACAGCCACAACAGTATTAAGCAATGTAAGAATAAATTTAGGCACTATAGGTTTATTAGAAATTACACCTGATTTTTATACAGTTTTTCCAAACCCCACATCAGGTACAGTTAACATTAAGATACATGATAAAAGGAATATAAATTTTGAACTAACAGATTTAAGCGGCAGAAAACTGGTTTCAAAAGAATTAAGCGCTTTTGAAACTATAGATGTAAGCAAATTCAGTAGTGGGGTTTACACATTGTTGTTTTATGATGGAGGTAAAAAATTGTTGTCAACCCAAAAGATAGTTATTGATAACCAATAGATTTTTTCTGTTTTTGGACTATCAAAATAAAATCTTGAATTTTAATTTTCTAAAAACACCTGCAGGTCAAATGGCATTGGCTGCGTTTTGGTTTGCGCTCATGAATGTTTTTGTAAAAAAAGTAAATCATTTACCTGCAATGGAATTGGTTTTTTTTCGCTGTGCTATTTCAACTGCCTTTTGTTTTGGTGGACTTTACTTTGCCGGAATAGGTTGGAAGGGTTCCAACAGAAAATTACTTTTCCTGCGCGGTTTTTTTGGAACAGTTTCTCTGTGGCTATACTTTGTAACACTTAAAAAACTTTCGCTTGGTACAGCAGTAAGTATTCAATATATGTCGCCCATTTTTACCGTAATTATTGCATCCTTTCTTTTAAAAGAAAAAATATTGCCGGTGCAGTTTTTATTTTTTGTGCTGTCGTTTGCAGGTGTTGTGCTTATAAAGGGTTTTGATTCGGCCGTATCAACTACTTATTTGCTTGCAGGAGTTGGTTCGGCAATAGGTTCGGCACTGGCTTATAATATGATTAGAAATTTAAAAGGCAAAGAGCATCCGTTGGTTGTGGTTTTGCATTTTCAGTTGCTTGCGGCAGTGGTAGGGCTTTCGTTTTCTCTTTTCAACTGGGTAACACCCAAAGGTATTGAGTGGTTGTATCTTTTTTTAATTGGCGCTACAACACAGCTTGCACAAATGGCTATGACGCGCTCCTTGCAAAACGACACCGTTGCAAATGTTACCATATTGCAATATACAGGAATTATATATGCATTGGTGTTTGGATATTTTTTGTTTGACGAATCGCATGATGCGTTTGCAATTGTCGGCATGTTATTAATTATAGGAGGGGTAGTTCTGAATATTTTATTTGGAAGAAAAACTAAAAACAAAGATGAGTTAACTCTAGCTCAAACAACAGAATAAATTACGTAGGTTTATCGTCTGTAAATTAAAATGAACCGGGAAAAACTTTTTGGGAATGATTTGTTAAACAGCAGTACTTTTTTGCTGAGCCTGATTTTAATTATAAGAAGCATAACAGTTTTTACGCTGGATTGTATGCCCCCAATGGAATCGCAATACGCATATATGGCTGAAAAACTTTTTAGCAGTAATGAAAAAATTTACATCTCTTTTGCTCCAGGGTATTCAGCTTTGCTTTTTCTGTTTAGCAAATTAACCGGCAGTTATAAAATCGCGTCTTACCTCATTTATATCTTTTCTTCAACCGGCTTTTGTTTTATTTTATATAAGTGGATAAAAGAAAAATATGGAAACTATGCAGCAATTATTGCTTTATGG
>CXWJ01016797.1_pt1 | contig 15333 bp, 13 predicted proteins | sample 590841 | NCBI WGS metagenome assembly CXWJ01 (sample SAMEA3498367, study PRJEB10139) | wastewater metagenome | biome: wastewater treatment plant; material: activated sludge | place: Austria | collected 2015-01-21 | reverse complement strand
CAATAGAAGGGTTCTGAGATCCCTTGGTGGCGGCCTTCACAGCTCGGTAGGTAAAATCGAACAATTCGCGCATTTCAATCAAGCCGTTTCGATTTTCATCGGCCGCGCCACGGAGTCCGGTCAGTAATCCGCACGTAAACGCGCCATGCCCCCCACAGAACTGCTCCCCTTCGTGCGAGCGCTCCGCCGCACTGGAGGACGACAGGACGGCAATCCCCGTCTGCGCCTTGCCCATCGCAGACAACAAGCGATTGATATCCGTCGCATCTGCGGCACGCATCGCCACGAGAGGTCCGCTGGAGCCAAATGCCCCGGTATGGCAGGCATCGAGAAAGAGCACGATTCTGCGCGCCTTGCTCCGGCTGATCTGCCTGAGCAAGTCGTGCCGGCTGATCGCATTGTCTTCCGGTAAATTGGGGTCGGCTTCATGCGTCAGAAAATAGAGGTCCTCCCCGCTCGGATCGAGCACGCCGTGCATCGCAAGAGAAAGGATCACTACATCCTCCGGCTGGGCCCGGCGCAGGACTTCCCCCAATGTCCGCAATACCTGCCCGCGGTTCGCCTCTTGATTGGTTAGCAGGTGAAAGTGATCGGGATGAATCCGTCCGCGAAATTGTTCGGCGAAGAAACGGTGCAGTTCGATAGCATCCTTGTCGGCATAGGCGAGATTCAAACTGCGGTCTTGGTACTGCGATACGCCGATAAAGACGCCCCAGACGACACTGAGACCTTCTCCCGACTCTTTCGAGACCACGACGCCGCGGTCTCCCGCCGTCGACTCTGAGATAGCCGCTCCGATGCACTGTGCTACAACAACTGCGATCAGACCGGTTTTAAGTATGGCTGAATGAAACGTCATCATGTATGCGTTAGGGTTTTCGCTTCAACTTTTCTAAATCTTCGACGATCTCTTCGACCATGTCGATGATCAAATCCGTCGGATTGGGAGCCAGGAATCCTCGCCCGAGCGACTGTTTAGAATACAAATGCGTCCATATGATCTGTCCGGTTTCTGTACTGACCAGCCGAAGCGACATGGCCACTTCTGATTGCGTCGCGAAGGGAGCATGCGGCTCTCCCTGGATAAATCGCGACACACTGCCAGTCAGCAATGCATCGGCGTTAATGAGATTTCCCTTTTGAAGCAGGGTCTTTTCGTCGAGGAGTTTTGGGTCAAGATTGTGTTCAGCCAATATAGATCGGAGTTGAGACCGATCGACGACGCTGTCAAATACTCCCTTCGACGTGAGCTCCAGGGCTAACGTATCGCCCGCGATATCCGCTCCTGCCACGCCGCTGAACGGCATAATCGCGATCGACGAGACTTTCGAAATGGGATACTTCGGATTGACATGTCCCTTCTTCACATTGCTCCAACATCCGCTGAGCGTGCCCAACAGCAGAACCCCGACGACGCCTGCCACAAATCGCTTCATCAATCGTTCCTCCGGATTCTGGATGCATCAATCGCGTCAATTGTTATCGGAAACTTACCAAAGATCACGTACTTAAGAAGAGGCGTTATCGGACTTGCAGTTCGATTTCTCTGGAACTGGTCTCCCCTTTCCCGTCGGAGACCGTGATCCGCACCAGATGTTTTCCGGCTGGAATGTTCGCTTCCTTTATATTGATGCCGGACTCAGAAAGGTAGGGCTTCACGCGATCGGTAATGTCGATGGCAATGAACTTCACCAGCTGGACCTTCACACTATCCGGATTCACCGCCGCCGCATTGGGATAAAACCGAACCTGAATTTCGAATGGACTTTGCTGGGGAGCATCCTCCACAGGCCTGAGCACATCGATCCGTGGCCCTTTGTTGTTCAAACTCCTACTCCTGACAAGACTTTCTTCCGGCGCCGATTCCAGGGCCGCCTCATCCGGGGTAATCAGCCAGTTATCCGAGGATGTCGCAAACGACAGGCCGACCCCGCTCTGCCAGGCGAGCGCCAGTCCCATAATCAACCGTCTAGCCGGTATATTCATGAGAAAGCGTGCCATGAGACTCTCTCGTCTATCGCGGCACATAGGTGACGACGTAGTCGGAGCCGCGAAACTCGGCTTGAAGAATTTCCACCTGGGCGGGACTCATGGGATTGATCCCGGCCTTTGCGAGGAGCTCGCTCCGGACCATGTAAAACACCTGTTGCTCGAACTGCGCGCGCGTTTGTGGCTGCAACAAGACTTCGCGGATGCCGTTTTCCAGGGCGGGCTGCAGTTGGCGGAAATACTCCGCAGTGACCTTGCAGATATTGAAGGAGAAGATGATGTCGAAAAAACGTGAGCACTTCTCGGCTTCCTTCACGCTGCCTGTGATGGCGATGCGGACCGAATGGTAGGTCGGCAGTCGTCGTTGATCGATGGTGGGTGAAATGAATACATCGACCAACAGCTTTTCCGCCACGAGGTCAGTCAGCGCCGAATCCCCTTCGCCGGAATAGTCCCGGTAGTATGTCTTGAACTGAAGAACCGGCAACAGGAATTGGTATCGGATTTCCGCGCCTTCGACGGACAGGATCGGAGGATTCGACACGCCGCTGATGTGCACGAAGGCCCGTTGCCCATTGCCGACTTCAGAGGTGTACTTCTCCAAGGCCAGACGGCCCGTCAGCCCTCTGCCCAACGAAAAATTCGAGTCAAACGGGCTGCGCATATTGCCCAGCTGAATGAACGACTTGGTCGGATCTCCCAGGATGTGTACCAGCGGGATGCTGTGCGTCAGTGTGCCGGGGGCGGCCGCAGCCGGGGGCGGCATGGCCGGCTGGCTTGGGAGTGCCCCGGGTTGAGACGGCATCGGTGTCGGGGCCGGTTGAGGTTGGCGAGGAGGAAAGACCTGGCCCCCTGCGCTGCCGGCTGTCAGCCAGAGGCTCAGGCTCACGCCGAGCATCATCAGAGTCACCCGCCTGTTCATCGTCCCCCTCCCTTCACTTTGACTACTCATGCTTGAACCAACGTGTCACAGTCACATCCTGGTTTGGCGGAGTGGCCGCATAGGAGAGTGGTGTCACCTGAATGGCGGTTCCCGTCTCGTCTTGGACCTTGAGAATCCCTCGGGTCTTGATCGAACCGACGCCTCGGGGAATCACCGGTGGTTCTTCGACTTTGGCGACGATCTTGACATTCGGTCGCTTCTCCGCCGCCAATTTCGTGAAACTTTCTTCCAAATCAGTCCGTCGATTGACCGAGGCCACGATGAAGAACGACTCGATTCCTTTGATCTGGTCGAGGGTGTACCAGTGGCCGCTTTCCGGGAACGCGTACTCCTGGTCCTTCTTCACCGGATTCAGTATCTTGCTGCCGGCCACCGGAAAGATCGGTTCTGCCCATCCAGAGCCGTCGATCGACGTAATGTAGACGTAGCACTCACAGTTGGTCCGGACGACGATCTTAAAGCGATCACCGGCCTCTTTCTCGGTGCCGCCGTCTTTGAGCACTTCGCCGTCGTTCATCAAGACGACTTCCTTGCCTTTGTCCGTCCGCTTCTGACGGATCATTGCGACGTCGACGGCCACCGGCTCGCTCTCACCCAGTCCACGCGGATAGATTCCGGTGGATCCAGACGGCTGGTTTCCATAGGCGGATCCACCGTACGGTTGTCCAGACTGGCCGTACGCTCCTCCCTGCGGTGGCTGCGATCCATAGCCGGATTGGCCATAGGGGTTGTTTGGATCGTAAGGCTGCTGATATCCACCTGTGCCACCGTACGGATTTTGCTGGCTGTGCTGTGCGGTCCCATAAGGATTCTGCTGCCCATACTGACCGGTGGTATCGTAGGGGTTCTGCTGGCCGTACTGAGCGGTGCCGTACGGATTTTGTTGTCCGTATTGTTGAGTGGTGCCATAGGGATTTTGCTGGCTGTGCTGTGCGGTCCCATAAGGATTCTGCTGCCCATACTGACCGGTGGTATCGTAGGGGTTCTGCTGGCCATAGGGATTGTTGGGATCGGGGGTTCCTGTCGGTCCGGCTATGGCCTGTTGCCCGGGATACTGTTGCTGGATTATGTTCGACTGGCCTTGAAACCCCGGTTGCCCGGGAAACCCCCCTTGACCGACAAACCCAGTCTGGCCAGGCGCGCCGGGACCTGCCATCGCCATCGGGGGGAGGCCTTGCATATAGGGGCTAGCCAGCCGGTCGACCAGCACGCTAAGGCTGTCGCGATGCTTCGACCCATAATTCGATAGGCCGGTTTGAATCAGATTTCTGGCAAATTCAAACGCGACGGGTAGGAGGAAGGGGATGGCGGCGCAGGAGCTCAGGGCCATGGAACTGAGTAAGGTCAGTGCGGTGCCATGTCGATACCACCGTTCGGTCACCGTCCGATAGCCTGAGGTAGTCATCCTGATGTCCTCCCGTTCTACTCCGTACGTCGCGACGACTCCGCGAAAGGTTCAGCGCATTGTAGAACGCGGCACATAGCCGGTCAATGAAAGGCTTCCATAATAAGGCCGCTATTGAGAGGCTGGAGCGAATGTGCTACAGCAGGGGTCCTGGGTACGTCGGCTCTGCAGAGGATGTGAACTTCGGTGGCCATGGACGCGACTAAAGGAGACGAAAGAAGCGATTCCGATCTCCTGGCGGCTGTGGCTATGGGGCAGCAATCGGCATTCGAATGCCTCTATCGCCTGTATGAAAAACGCGTGTACCAATATGTGCATACGCTGGTCTACGATGCCACTCTGGCTGAGGAAGTCCTGGGGGATACGATGTTGGCCGTCTGGCGGGGGGCAGGAACCTTCACTGCCACATCGCGCGTATCGACCTGGATCTTCGGGATCGCCCGGCACAAGGCCCTGGATGCGATCCGACGCACTGGCCGTCATTATCAACGCGAAGTTGAGTTGGATGGGGCGGCGAACGTGCCCAGTTCTCATGACCGGCCGGATGAGGGCCTGGTGCGCGAGGAGATCGCTGCCGTGACCCAGCGGGCCTTGGCCGCGCTCTCGCGCGAGCACCAAGAGATTTTGCGGCTCGTGTTTTATGAGGAGCTGCCGTACGACGACATCTCCGTACTGTTGGGGATTCCAATCAATACGGTCAAAACGCGAGTGTTCTATGCCAAGCAACGACTCAAGGAACAGTTGGAACGGACAGGGCAGAGCGAGTCGATCCCATGACTGAACCGGAAACAATGCCGCCCGACGTGCATTCCGAGGTCGCCTTGCTTCCATGGTATGTCAGCGGTACGCTTCAAGCCACCGAACGGCAGCAGGTGGGGCGACATCTCGAATCTTGCACCTCCTGTCGGCACGAACTCGAGAAGCTGACGTCGATCAGGCGTCAGTTGAAGGAGATCTACGAGGCGCAGCCCGCGCCTCCGGTCCGAGTAGGCCAGTCGGTCATGGTCCGGGTAGCCGCCGATGCGCGGGCGACAAGCGATCGTAGGTCTGAGACCTCGTCTTGGTTCCATGGGCTGGATCAATGGGTTCGCTCGCTCTTCCTGCCCCAGTGGGTTCCAACGCTGGCGGCTGCGCTTCTAATCGTGCAGATGGGATTGCTCCTCTGGGTGGGGTTGCCGCCAGCCGAACGGGACCAGGTGTCCACGCGGTCGCTCGACATGCAAACGGCGGTGATCGCCGTAACATTTCAACCCTCTGCAACGGAAGAACAGATCCGGGCTCTCCTCCAACAAGCCCGAGGCCGGATCGTGCAGGGGCCGACGGCCGATGGACGCTACACCATCGAGGTGCCCTCGCCTGACGCGTCCACGACGCAACGGAAGGTGGAGCTCCTGAGTGCTCGAACGGACATCGTGCGTTCGGCCGAACTCGTGAAGCCCTGAACCAGGGAGTATTCGGTTGCGACAGACGGCTAGGGTTTCAGCGCATTCTTAACGTGGGGTATCGTCGGTCATGAGGTATTCAATGAACAGGTGCCTCGTCTCGTTGCTCACGCTGTGGGTACTGACTCTTGCCGGGTCGTTCAGTGCCCTGGCGTCCCGGGGGACTGAACCTTCGGCCCAGCTGGGAACCAAGCGCGCCTTGCTCATCGGTATCAACCAGTACAAGGCGGTGCCGAAGCTGCAAGGCTCGCTCAACGACATCGACACAATGCGGCAGATCTTGCTCACTCGGTGGGGCTTCTTCGAGAAGCACATCACCATCATCACGGATGGAGCGGCGACGAGGGCCGGCATTCTCGCCGCGCTTGACCGTCTGGTGAGTGAGGTCGGCCCCCACGATATCGTCTATGTGCACTATTCCGGTCACGGCTCGCAGGTAGAGGATTTGAACGGTGACGAAGTGGACGATCACATGGATGAGACCCTCGTGCCGCAAGACGGCCGCTCGGGAGACATTCCCGATATCACCGACGATGAACTCGATGCGATTTTTGCCAGACTGCAGGCGAAGAACGTCTTGATCGTGTTGGACTCCTGCCACTCTGGTACCGCGACACGGTCGCTCGATATCCGGACCAGGTCCATCCCGCGCGACACGCGTCTCGACCTCTATCGGAAGGTAGAGGAAGCAAAACCGAAGACCCGTGCCATTGTTCCGGTGGTGACTTCCCGTTACGTGGTCATGACCGGGGCGGCGTCCCATCAAGAAGCCCTCGATGGTCCGGTGGAGGGACGGTACCACGGGTTCTTCACCTATTCCCTATCCAAGAGCCTGAGCCAGGCCGGGCCAGGTGCCTCGCCACGCGAGATTTTCTCCGGGGTCGAGCGCGAGCTGAGGCGCATCCAGGCGCACTTTGGCCGCAGTTCCATGCCGGAGCCTCAACTGGAAGCCCCTCCAAATTTAATCGAGTCGACCTTGTTCGGCGAGGCGCAGGCGTCGGGAGGCAAGTCTGCGCAGGAGGCACCGGCGCGTCTGGCCTGGCTGGAGGTTGTGCCGGGTCAAGATGGAATGGCGACGCTCGTCAACGGCCCCCTCTTGAGCGCCGCTCCCGGCTCGACCTGGTCCATCTATCCGGCAGGTGAGACCCGATTTCTGCCGGGCCGTGCGCTGGCGATTGCAACTGTGACCCAGACGATCGGCAAAGATTCCGTGGGGCGAGTGCCAGCCCAGGCCGGGAAGATTCCTGCCGGTGCTCGAGCTATCGCGCTTTTGCCTGCTCCGACGGGGCAACGCATTCCCATTCGGATCTTGGAGGTGCCGGCTGACCGGCGGAGTGTGATCGAAGACACTCTGAAGAAGAATATCAAAGACGTGGATTTGGTCGGCCCCGAGCAACCGGCGCGATTCACGGTGGATACGCAAGGGGAAACGCTCCGTCTCCTGGCCGCGGACGGGCTCGAAGTCGTCGGCACATTCGGATTGCAGGAAGCCTGGGGCTCCGGCGTGGCTACCGTGGTGTCCCGATCGTCCCACGCGTCTGAGCTGCTCACGTTGGACAATCCTTCGTCCCATCTGCGGATCGACCTGCGGGTGGCCTCGGCTGCCAAGCGCAAGCCGACCGTGAGCACGCGCGGCATCAAAGTCGTGGCCGATATGCAAGCCGCGAAATATGTCATCCGGAAGCCGGGGAAGCCCCGCTCGGAGCAGAACAGCTTGCAGTTGGAAGTGAAGGTCAATGCCGACTCGTACGTCACGATCGTCGATGTCGACTCGGAAGGAGGAGTGAATCTCCTGTTTCCGAACCACTATCAAAAGCAGACGTTCCACGGAGACGGTTTTATCCGCGCGAATGAATCCCTCCTGATTCCCGACTCGCTCAAAGCGGGCAACAAAGCAGGCTTCTATTGGGACTATAGCCCGCCGAAAGGAACGGATACGGTTCGCGTCTTTACCAGCACAGATTTGCCGACGGCGCAGATGATCCGAGAGCGGATCGCCTCACTGCAGACGTCGGCGGACAAACAGCCTGCCACCGTGAAAACACGGTCCATCGCCACCGGCATGGACTCCCTGCGGCAGCAGTTGGCCTCGGTGGCGGCCCGGGGGATTCTGATCGTGGCCGACGACACCTCCCACATCCCCGGTGAGGTGATTTTTCCTCAAGCCCAGATTCCTCCACCGAAGGAGGTTATGGGAGGCCCGGCAGAGCCAGCTCAGTTTGCACCGCCCACGCTTGCATCGGATTGGGCTGCGGCGTCGGTGACGATTGCGATTTCCGATTAGACGCCCGCACGATGCGATATTTCATCCTTCGACCGCTTTTAAGACGGCCATCCCTGTCGAATCGCATCTCGTTTTCAGTAGAGTGCACAGCCTGCAACTCGAAAATCCTATGTGCAACTGATGAGAATGGTCGGCCACGTGCGGCAAAAACTATAGACATTCCAGAAGTCACGCCAATCGTCCAAGAACAATTTTCCACCGGCATCGCCGAGTTGTTCTAGCCCCATTCGTTCGATATCGATACGCTCACCATTTAACTCGCCACCTGTTATACTGACCCATCTCTTCCTTCACTCTGAGGACCAGCCTCATGAGCTCTCCGACCTGGGATGAATTCGCCGAGCTTGCCCTGAAACGGATTACGGCTTCGGCTGCCGAGTACGGCGATATCCGCATTCAAGACAGCCACACAGAACAGATCGATGGAGAAGATCGTCGAATCGCGTCGATTCGAGATACCCGGGATATTGGCTTCGGGATCCGCGTGCTCTATCACGGAGCCTGGGGGTTCGCGGCCAGTTCAATCCTGTCGCTTGAAGAAGTCCCGCGGGTAACGGATCTGGCCGTGGAGATCGCCAAGGGGTCTGCCTCCGTCGCGCTTGAAAAGGTGCGATTAGCTCCGGAACCAGTCCATCGTGATCGCATCGTTACCCCGTGCCGAATTGATCCCTTCACTGTGCCCCTTGAGAAAAAAACCGACTTGCTTCTCACCACGATGGAGACGCTCCATCGACAATCTGGTGTCGCGCGAAGCAGTGCGAGCTTGTGGGCGCGCCGAGATCGGAAGCTGTTCGTGTCCACCGAGGGGACTCATGTAGAGTTCGATCTGCTGGCTGGACAGGGCGACTGTACGGCGACGGCGTTGTACGAGGGCCGGTTCGCTTCACGTAGCTTCAACACGCCACATCTGCGCCAAGGCTATGAATTGATCGAGGACGCTGATCTGCAACGAGAAGCGTCGCGGGTTGCCGCTCAAGCGGTGGAAAAGGTGAAGGCTCCAGTGGTGGATGCCGGACAGTATGATCTTGTCCTGGATCCTGAGCATCTCTCGTTGACGATCCATGAGTCTTGTGGCCATCCGAGTGAACTTGACCGTGCACTCGGGTACGAAGCCAACTACGCCGGCACCAGTTTTTTGACGACAGAGAAATTGGGAACCTTTCGGTATGGTTCTCCAGATGTGAGTCTCGTGGCCGATAATACCGAACCGGACACGCTCGCGGCCACCGGGTACGACGACGACGGAGTCTCATGCCAGAAATGGGACGTGATTCGAGACGGGATCTTCGTCGGGTACTGTACTAACCGAGAGGTTGCACCGAAGATCGGCGCGACTCGTTCACGTGGGTCCAACCGCGCTGATGGATGGGGCAGTGTCCCTATCGTCCGCATCGCCAACATCGGACTTGAGCCAGGCTCAGCAACCGTCGATCAACTGATCTCAGACGTGAAACGGGGGATCTATATCGAAGGCCATGGGTCCTACAGCATTGATCAACGCCGCTACAATTTCCAGTTCGGCGGTGACGCGTTCTGGCTGATTGAACACGGTCGACGAACCCATATGCTCCGGGACGTGATCTACCATGGGATCACGCCGGAGTTTTGGAAGAGCTGCGATGGCGTCGCTGATCGAGCGGCTCGTCGTCGGTACGGGTTCATCACGTGTGGCAAAGGACAGCCGGGCCAGTCGGGTTGGATGACCCATGCCGCATCAACTGCAAGGTTTCGACAGGTGCAGGTGATCAGAGGGGAAGGACAGTCATGACCGCCGCGAGCGGGAAGTCTTGGCCGCACATAACGAGTCGCGAGGAGTTTCGCTTTCTCAGTGATCTCGTTTTTACACGCTCGTCCGCCGATCATACGATGGTCAGCCTTCATGACCACCATGCCGGAACCACTCGATTTGCCAACAATCAGGTTGTGCAAAACGTCGATACGAGACGCGGGACACTATCTGTGAGCGTTGCCTTCGATGGGCGGCATGGAACGGCCGGCACAACGGATTTCACGGCTGGTGCGATCCAGGACGCCGTGACGCGTGCCGAGCGGATTGCCAGAGTTTCTCCGGTCGATCCGGAATACCTCCCCCCACCGGATCCCTGCGCATTTCCTATGCGAGCGATGGCAAAATCTGAGACTGTCGGGGCAGGACCAGCCCGCCGGCTGGAGTACACCAACGAAGCGATCAGTCAGTGTCGGATGGAAAATCTGATGGCGGCCGGCGTGGTGTCGTCCTCGATGACGGCGGTCGGGATTGCCGCGAGCAATGGACTCTTCGGCTATGAGCATCGGGGGGATGCCAGGTTTAGCCTGACGGTGCAAGCCGGAGACGCAACAGGCTGGAGTGCGGCCGCACACCGATCGATTGATCACTTAAAGGTGCAGGAGAGAACGTTAGCAGCCATTAAGAAAGCCAAGTCCGGCCGTGATGTGCAGGAACTATCAGCTGGTACGTATCCGGTGATCCTTGAGCCGGCGGCTGTGGCCGGCTTGTGGGCGTGGCTGATCCGGTCGCTCGATGCTAAATCCTATACCAAAGGAACCAGCCCAGTCGCAGGAAAGCTGGGACGCCACATCGTGGATGAACGACTGAGTCTCCGGAATAGTCCGGATCATCCCGATCTGTTGGGAGAAGGATTTACTCCAGATGGTTTACCGAGCATTGCATCGGTCTGGATCGATCACGGAGTCTTACGACTGCTGACTCACAACCGGTTTACGGCCAAGACTGATGGAGTGGATCCCATCCCCACACTGGAGGCCCCGGCCTTGTCCGTAGAGGGACTCCCCGTAGCCTCAATTCAGGACCTCGTGAAGAGCGCCGAGCGCGCGATTCTAGTCACGAATTTTTGGTACATCCGGCCCGTGAACGATCGCAACCTAGTGTTGACCGGTATGACCAGGGACGGAACCTTCCTTGTGGAGAAGGGGGAGGTGGTGTCGGCCGTGAAGAACTTCCGCTTTCATGAAAGCCCGCTTACGGCATTTCAGCAGGTTGAGGCCTGGACGCGTCCGATGGAAGCGGTGAACTCGGAAACAGGGAAAATGCTCGTTCCGGCCATGGTCTTGCCACGGTTTACCTTTTCCAGCGTGACCCGGTTTTAGTTAATCAGTTAAGAATCCGAATATATTCGTATCGTTGCTGAATAAAAAGGTTGACTCTTGAGGCGATGAGGAGTAGGTACATTAATTGTAGGTGAATAGGTCCGAATGAAGGGATCCGCCAGATGCCCCCCCGGTTTAATAAAGAACCCATCAACTTGATCCATCGGATTCCGTCTCAGAAGCAAATCGATGAGGCACGGCCAGTGCCTCCGGCCTATGGCCAAGTTCTGCTTAAAGCAGGGGCGCTCTGTCTCAGCAAAGTCCGTAATTTCCTTTCGAATGTTGTGCAATATGTAGGGGAGACTTCTGCTCGAGTCAGGAGGAAACCGCTTGCCCTTCCGGATTGGACAAAAGAACGACTTGAGACGATTGAACGCGTTGGTGGGCAAGGTGTAGGGCACGTGAAGGTGGTCGAGGAGCACATGCAAGTGGCCGCTACTTCCTTGGCACCAAACGTCACGATTCTCCAAACTCCGAGTCCTGCGCAGTCAGGAGAAGTCGCGGACCTCCGGGCCTGTTTGGTCGGACAACATGATGAGATTGCCCGGTTGACATCGCATATTCAACAGTTGACCTCGTTGGTAAGTGCCCAACAACAGGTCCTTGTGCATTTAGGGAAAGAACTTGAAACAGGAGAGTTTTCAGCCTCATCCAACGGGACGGCGGCTGCGACAGTGAAGAGAAACCGTGTCGTTCGGAAGAAGCCAACTGTCAGTGAAGCGCAGACTCACCCGCAAGGAAATGATCATCCATTTCCCCCTCAGGACACTGAAGGCCCGTCGCTCAACATCTAGCTGGTTCACTAAGCACCGGCTGGTATCCTGCCCGTCCCCTGACGCCATTTTTGGATCAGCAACCACGAGCCACGTTCACTTGTGACGATGAGATGGCGCCTGTGCCCCTCGTCCTCTAGCCTGCATTATTCATGACAGTTCGTGGTGAAATCGCTCAGCCGCGTCGTGAGACCGGCGCGCGGAGCCCAGAGGACCCGAAGCGTACTCGTGCAGTACGTTGAGGGTTCGAGGGGCGAGCCCGCTGGCCGCAGGCTCGTCGGAACAGCGGATCGGCGATTGCAGCAGAAGTGTTCATGAATAATGTGGGCTAGTCAGGTGCCGGCCTCGTCTGCTAAGAATCTGTCGATGATCACCGGTCGTATCTCATTGTGTGTCGCACTTTGCCTGAGTCTGTCTGTCCTAGAGCCGGCGGAGGCAGTCGAGCGCGTGGCGAGTCAAGTCCCTTTCTTTGAGAATCTCGGGACCCTGCACCACCCGATCACCACCCGTTCCAAGGAAGCGCAACGATATTTTGATCAAGGATTGCGGCTTGTCTACGCCTTTAATCATGAGGAGGCGATCCGCGCGTTTGAAGAGGCCGCCAGACTGGATCCTTCCGCCGCGATGGCCTATTGGGGTATCGCACTGGCCCTCGGGCCAAATATCAATGCGGGCATGGACAAGACTGATGAGCGCCGGGCCTGGGAGGCCCTGCAGAAAGCCAGATCCTACAGCGCCCATGTGACACCTGCCGAACAAGCCTATCTCCAGGCGATCAGCACGCGGTACAGCCTGAAGGGACCCACACGAGCAGCGCTCGACAAAGCCTATGCGGATGCCATGCGTGTTCTCTGGAAACAATTCACGGAGGATCCCGATGCCGGGGCATTGTTTGCCGAAGCCCTCATGGACCTCCACCCCTGGGATCTCTGGACTGTCAATGGAAAGCCGAAGTCCGGGACAGAGGAAATTGTGTCGACGTTGGAGGCGGTTCTTGCGCGTGCGCCGAATCATCCTGGCGCCTGTCACTACTACATCCATGCTATGGAAGCGTCACCGACTCCAGAGCGAGCTCTGGCTTGCGCGGAACGGTTGCCAGCGTTGATGCCTGGGGCCGGACATCTCGTCCATATGCCGGCGCATATCCACATGCGACTCGGTCGATACCATGAAGCAGCGGAACACAATGCGCAGGCCGCCGAAATCGACCGGCATTATTTAGCAGGGAGATCATCCACTGGGGATGAGGCTGAGGGCTATTACCGGCATAACCTCCATTTTCTCTGGGCTTCTTTGCTGATGGAGGGCCGAAGCGCTGAAGCCATGAAGGTCGCCCGACAACTCACGGCGACGATGAGGGAAGCGGACATACGGCGAGATTCATCACAGGAGTTGTACCTGCCTGTACCACTCTGGACGATGATTCGCTTTGGACAGTGGGAGGCGCTGCTACGAGAATTGCCTCCGCCGAACACATTCCGACTCAAGCAAGCGATCTGGCGATTGGGAAGGGGCATGGCATTGGGTGTCATCCGGGTAGAGTACCGGGAGCTGAGGGAGAGCATGCCGCATTGGCGACGCTGGCAAAACGATTTGCACGAAACCGGACAACCGAAGAGCGAACCGAGCGGGCCCTCATTCAGATCGCCGAGCGACTGCTTGCCGGAGAAATTGCCGTTCATCATAAGCACTATGACGAGGCAATCACAGCCCTTCGAGAGGCCATCAAATTGGAGGATGCCCTGCCGTATTCGGAGCCACCGTTCTGGCCCATTCCAGTTCGGCACTATTTGGGTGTTGTCTTGCAGAAAGCCGGGCAAGCTCAAGAAGCAGAATCGGTCTATCGGGCCGATCTGATCAAGAATCCACACAATGGATGGGCTGAGTATGGGCTGATGCAGAGCCTTCGCGCTCAACGAAAAGATCGTGAGGCGAATGAGGTGGAGAAGCAATGGAAGCGGGCATGGGCACACGCAGATGTGAACCTGGTTGCCTCGCGTTTTTGAGAGGCCGGATACGCAGAGGTGGAGGTAGGGATGCGATTTGTCGTTGGAGTAATGGGACCAGCCAAGGCACCAAAGAAGGATCTCGATAACGCGCGAATTCTTGGCGAGTTTATTGCGCGACGTGGCTGGGTGGTGCTGACGGGGGGAAAAGACGTCGGTGTTATGGATGCCGCCTGTGAAGGCGCCAAACGGGTTGGAGGCAGCCTGACCATCGGTATCTTGCCGACGGCCAAGGACAAAGTGTCTCGGCATGTCGACGTGTCCATCATCACCGAAATGGGCAGTGGTCGGAACAATATCAACGTGTTGACCAGCCATGTCGTGGTGGTGTGTGGATTGAGCGGGTCCGGGACCGTCTCCGAAGTGGCCCTGGCGGTCAAGGCGGGGAAACCCGTCATTCTTGTCGCGGCGTCGGATGCGGATGTGACCTTCTTCCGCAAACTCGACAAGCGCTTGGTCAATGCCGCGGCCACGCCGGAGGAGGCGATTGAATTCATCATGAAGCTGATGGACAAACGGCAACGACGGGCACACCGTACGGACCAGGAAACATATGGGTATGTGCCGGTGTAGCCTGCATTCGTGAAGCGTGAAGCGTCTTAAACCGAACGAGAAGCGTTTTGCGAAATACGCGAGTGATTCTGCGAAGTGCATTGTCGGCTGATGTAAGAATGGAGCCTCCGCGACGACGATAAGGGAGGAGGATACCAACATGACAACTCAACGGCGGTTCATCGCTCTGGTTATTGGGCTTATCGTATGCACGATTCTCGCAAACGTCCCACTTGCCGAATCGCCAGGCGCCTCCCCAAGCGCCAAAGCCTATTTTGCCGGCGGCTGTTTCTGGTGCATGGAGGAAGCGTTTGAAAAGGTGGAGGGGGTCGTCAGTGTCGTATCCGGATATATGGGGGGCACCGTGGCCAACCCAAGCTATGAAGAAGTGTCCGCTGGGCGGACAGGCCATGCGGAGTCGGTAGAAGTCATCTATGACCCAACGAAGGTTACCTATCAGAAGCTCCTCGATGCCTTTTGGCACAATGTGGATCCGCTCACGCCTAACGCGCAATTCTGCGACCATGGAACCCAGTACCGATCTGCGATCTTCCATTCCACCGAGGAAGAAAAACGATTAGCGGAAGAATCGAAATCCGCAATCGAGCAAGCCAAGAAATTCCCAGCCCCGATCGTGACGCAGCTAGCCCCTGCGGTGACCTTCTATCCGGCCGAAGACTACCACCAGGATTACTACAAGAAGAATCCGCTCCGCTATAAGTACTACAAATACGGGTGCGGCCGAGCCAACAGATTGGAAGTCCTGTGGGGGAAGCCGTAACGGAAGCTTGGATTTGTGAGTGTTCTTATCGTTGAACGTGTTTGCGGTAG
>CXWJ01009881.1_pt1 | contig 15344 bp, 11 predicted proteins | sample 590841 | NCBI WGS metagenome assembly CXWJ01 (sample SAMEA3498367, study PRJEB10139) | wastewater metagenome | biome: wastewater treatment plant; material: activated sludge | place: Austria | collected 2015-01-21 | reverse complement strand
CCGCGTATCAGCTACTTCGACTTCATCAACGGCGACCTGAAGTACGCCGCCTGGGACGGGACGAGCTGGGACGTCGAGACGGTCGACAGCGCCGGGCACGTGGGCTTGTACACCTCGCTGGCGCTGGACACGGCCGGCGCCCCGCGCATCAGCTACTACGACAGCACCAACAGCGCCCTGAAGTACGCCGCCTGGGACGGATTGAGTTGGGACGTCGAGACGGTCGACAATGCCGGGAGCGTGGGCCACTACACCTCGCTGGCGCTGGACGCGGCCGGCAACCCGCGCATCAGCTACCGCGACAGCAACAACGACGAACTGAAATACGCCGCCTGGAATGGCGCGAGCTGGGCCATAGAGATAGTCGACAGCGCCGGGTACGAGGGCTACTACACCTCGCTGGCGCTGGACGCCTGTGATAATCCGCGCATCAGCTACTTCGACAGCAACAACGACGACCTGAAGTACGCCGCGGCCGGCGTATGCCCAGCTCAGTTGACCATCGTCAAGAACGTGACCGGCGGCGGCGCGCCAAGCGACTGGTCGTTCGGTTTCACTGGCGACGTGGACGTGTTCAGCCTGACCGACGAGGACCCTTACGTGACCTATAGCAACGTCACCCCTGGCGTCGTGGCCGTCAACGAGACCAACCCCGCCGGTTACGCCACATCGGCGTCGTGCGACAATGGCGACTCGGCCACCGACGGCAATCTGTCCGTCACCCTGAACCCCGGCATCCCCGTCAGTTGCACCTTCACCAACACCATCTGCCAGCCGGGCTATTTCGATACGGCCGCCACCTGGGCCTGCGCCCCGGCCGGCCCCGGCTACTTCGTGGATACGTTCGGCGCGGCGGCCCAGAATGCCTGCCCCCCCGGCACTTACCAGCCCAACAGCGGCGCGGTGGCGTGCCTCCAGGCCGACCCCGGCTACTACGTCGGCGACGCGGCCGCCACCGCCCAGGCGGCCTGTGCGCCGGGCACCTACCAGCCCGACGCCGGCATGTCGGGCTGCACTTACGCCGAACCCGGTTACTACGTCCTCGGCTCGGCGGCCACGGCCCCCACCGCCTGCGCCCCCGGCTTCTACCAGCCCAACTATGGCGCGGTGTCGTGCCTCCAGGCCGGCGCCGGCTACTACGCCCCCGGCCCGGCGGCCACAGAGCAAACCGCCTGCCCGTCGGGCACGACCTCCCTGCCCGGCTCCGATAGCATCGACGACTGTGTGCCGGTCCCGCCGTCCACGTCCCTGCTCTACATCGCCCCCAACCGCAACAACGGTTTGGTCGCCGGCGTAGCCTACATGGACGAGGACATCATCGTCAATACGCGGGGCACGGCCGACTGGGCCATGTACTTTGACGGCTCCGACGTGGGCATCACCAAAAACCTGACCGATTTCACCTTCACGGCCGACGACTGTCTGCTGATGACCTTCAACGGCAACCAGAACGTGCCGGGGGTGGGACTGGTGAAGCCGCAAGACCTGGTGAAGTTCTGCCCGACCTCCACGGGCACGACGACGAACGGCACGTTCACCATGTACTTCGACGGCTCCGACGTGGGGCTGGACGCCGGCAGCGAGGTCATCGACGCCGTGGAAGTGTTGCCCGGCGGCGATCTGGTGATCAGCACCAAGGACAAGTTCAGCATCCCCCAACTGCCCGCCCCGCCGCTGAAGGGGCAGAAGAATGACCTGCTACGCTTCCACGCCACCAGCTACGGGCCGACCACCCTGGGTACGTGGTCACTCTACTTCAACAACACCCAGGTGGCCGGGCTGAAGAAGGAGAACATCATCAGCCTCTTCATCGACGGCGCGGGCGACAAGTACGTCTCCTTCTGGGACGCCTACCCCAACGTCGGCGGCGTGGCCGGCAATGAGAACGACATCCTCATCTTCCACCCCAATAACAGTGTGACCAAGTTCTGGGAAGGGTCAGACTGGGGCTACACCGGGCGGGTGCATGGGCTACATATCGGCAATTAGGAATGAAGCAGTGGGCAGTGGGCAGTCTCCGGACTGCCCACTGCCCACTGCCCACTATCCCAGGCGATGCGGAAGATGATGCCCGTCGCACGTTTGGCGGGGTGGGCTGTTGCGGGTTTACCGATTAATCAAGGGCCGGGAGCAAGACCGCCATTCGTGCCGGGGTAGAACCCACCACTTTCGCCGGCACCGGCCTCAAAGCGGCCTACGATGGCGCGATGATCGGAGAACGGCGGCACAGTCGTATGATATTCACAATAGGCTATGCGAAGTCCCGGATCGCCCGCCCGCAGAAACAGGTAGTCGATCCGCCGCCGCCGCATCGCCCGGCCGAATAGCTTGAGTTCGTGGGAGCAACCCACCTGGGTGGGATGCATCGCCCGCCAGACGTCGCGCCACTGCCCGGCCAACGCCGCTAATCCCGGCGCGTGCTCTTCGGCGTTGAAATCGCCGCCGATGATGGCCGGCCGCCCGCCCGCCGTGGCCGCCACCCAGTCGCGCAATTTCGCCGGTTGCCGCCGGTTGCGCCACGGCCGCAGGCTGAGGTGGGCGGTATAGACGGCGACCTCGCCCCACGGCGCGGCGACCACCGCCCCCAGCGCCGGCCGTCGCCACAACCCGCCGCCCAGCAGGGCACCCACCGGCGACGACAGGGGATAGCGGCTGAGAATCGCCACGCCTTCCTCGCGCCCCCACCGCCCCTCGGCCTGACCGTTGGCCCGCTGGTAGACGGCGGCCATACCTAACCGCCCGGCCAGCCATTCATCTACACGAAACTCACGGCTGCGCCCCACTTCCTGGCAGAGCACGATGTCGGCCGCCTGAGACTCGACCAGCCCGGCCAACGCCTCCAGCCGCGCCAACCAGGCCGGGTGATCGATCCGTATGGTGTTGAACAACGGGTTCAAGAGATTGGCCGATAGGATGGTTAGAGGCATCGGTGTCAATAGTAGTAAGAGTTATGGATTAGAACCACTTAGTACATTGATACGCAATGTTTCTGAGGTTTGTAGTAAGCAACTTTAGCTGCGTTCCCAGTGACGGCGCTGAAGAACGCAACTAAAGTTGCTTACTACGAACAGTAAAATCCTTGTGTAACAGGGTACGAAGGGGGCTAGCTGGCAGGGCTTTGCAGTTGTCGCGATTAGCCTGGGAGGATTTGACAGGATTGACAGGATTGATTGGATTCACAACGCCTTGAATCGCCAATTGGAGAGTTCAAATCGTGTTAATCTTGTTAATCCCGTCGAGTTCTTCGTTGCCGCCGATGGCTCGGCTGGGGATTTGACAGGATTTACAGGATGAATTTTGTTTATGTAAAGTTCACTATGCGAAGTAGGTTGTTGCTGTTCAGCGATTCCGGCGCGAGTTGCCGGTCAACCAACCTAACGGGCCAATTGCGTCGCCAGTTCCACCACCGCCCCCGCCCGCCCCACGGCCGCCGGAGAGACCGGGGCCAGGGCCTCGGCCGCCCGGCGCACGGCCTGGGCCAAATCCAGCACCGTCTCGCCGTCAAAGTCGTCGGCGGCCAGCTCTTCGGCCAGCAGATCGACGCGGCGGGCCAAGGTGCCGGCCTCGCGGGCGTGCTGCGACGGCAGCGCGGCCAGCACCGATTTCAACGCGGCCACCTCGTGCAGAAAACGCGCCCGCGGATTAGACGATGATTCTTTTCCCCATACCGTCTTGTCGACGCCCACGGCATCACCACCGAGCGCCGCGCTGCCCAGCGCCCCGCTGCCCAAGTCCGTCCGCCCGGTGGACAGGTTGCCCCCGGCGCTGAAGCTGCCGCCGCTGATGTAGGCCCCGCCGCCGGTGTTGATGTTGTGGATGGTCGTGCCGCCCGTCTCGCTGCCCGCCGCGCCCTGGGGTAGCTCGAAATTGGGCGGCAACGCCGGCCATGCCACGTTGCGCCGGCTGTCGGCCACGTGGGCCAGCAGTTCCGGCAGGCGGCCGTTGCGGGCTACGTCGTACAGCAGCGCGTTGACTTTGGTCGGCTTGGTCGCGCCGCGCAGCGAATCGTAATCAATGCCCAGCACAAAGGCTATCGTCTCGACCTCTTCGCCGTTGAAGTAGGTCGTCAGCTTGGCCTGCATCTCCGCCATAAATTGTTGACTGGCATTGTTCATGCGCTTTTCTCCGTGGGGGCGATCCGGCCGCGCCCTACTCGTTCAGCCGTGCCATGGCCGCCGTAATCTGCCCGGCCAGCGCGGGAATGGTCGTCCGGTCATCGGCCAGCGCCGCCGCCGCCCGCGCCAGCGCCCGGCCGCGGATGGCGATCATCTCGCCGTCCCCTTCGGCCAGCGCCGCCGCCGCGTCGGCCAGGCGGCGGGCGGCCGTCCGGGCCGCGGCTTCGTGGTCATGGGCCGCCGCTTCCAGTTCAATTTGCAGCGCGCCGACCAGCCCGTTCAACTCGGCCCGCGCCGCCGCGTCACCGCGTGGGGCGCGCTGGATGGCCGCCGCCGCCTGGGTCATAGTGACGCCGATGGCCGCCGCCGCCTCGCCGCCGTTGCCTGACCGCACGGCTTTGTCGCCCCGCGCCGCGTGGCTGCCGGCGGTCATGGCCCCTAGATTGATGTCGCCGCCGGCCGTGAACGCGCCGCCGCTGACGTAGGCACCGCCACCGATGAGGATGGTCGTCTGCGTAACGGGCGCGGCCGGCAGCGCGGCCAGCGGGTCGGGTAGCGGCTGCCCCTTGCCCGCCCCCGCCCCGCCCAGCACCAACGCCACCGGGAAGTTCTCGCCGCTCATCTGATAGACCGGCGTCTGGGCCACGTTGTAGGCGGTGCGGGCGCTGCCCGGCACGGCGCGGCTGACGTAGCCCATCAGGTCGCTGACCAGCACCTCGGTGGCCCCTTGCGGCTGGGCGTGGCCGGTCAGGGCCTCCACCAGATGGTAGGTGAAGATGCTCATGCGCCGGTCGGGGCGGATGTAGGAGCTTTCGGCGGCGGTGGACGAACTGAGCACGGCCCGGCCCTGACCCTGCATCAGGGCAGCGATGGGGCGCGCCTCGGCCGGGGCGGCCATCTTTTGCAGCCCCAACCCGCCCGCCAGATCATCGCCCTTGATGCCCATGCCGCCGGCGTGGCAGCAATCGAGGGCCACCAGCAGGCGGCGCGGCTGCACCTGTTCGATCTCGGCCGCCAGGTCGGTGGCCCGCAGCAGCGAAGCGGCCAGCGGCGCGCTGGTGTCATACGGCAGCAGGTAGTAGCTACGGTCGCCGGGGCTATAGACGCCGTGGCCGGAGTAGAACAGGATGGCCGTGGCGTTGCCGCTCCCGTCAGCCATGATGCGTTCGCGCAGCCAGGCCAACCCGGCGTGAATGCCCGCCCGCGTGGCCGCGCTGCCCAGCAGCAGGCGCACGTTGCCCGGCGGGTAGGCGCAGCGTCGCGGGTGAACCAGCACGTCGCGCAGGGCCGTGGCGTCGCGCCCCACGGCGGGCAGGGCGTAGGCCGGGTTGCGGTTGTCGTTGACGGCGATGATCAGGGCGTAGCCGTTGGTGAATTGGGTTGTTGCCATAAGCCCACTTGATGTGCGGGATTATACAACAAAACTTTTGGGTTGCTAATAGGGGAATGTAAAAAAATGAATTAAACACGGATAGGACACGGATTCCACGGATTTAACGGATTGAGATCGAAATCAATCCGTCTTGTCCGTTGAATCCGCCAAACAAACCGGGGTTCTAGGTAATATGGTTTCTGGTTTGAATTGACCTATCAAAACCTACGCTACATCATGTTCGCTGGGGTTCATCACACTAAACCCAATGTCCTCGGCTATTTGCAATAATCGTCGATCTGCGGCGACAAAGGTAATCGGGGATTCTTCATGCTTTTTCAAGCGTTCAGTCATAATCCACGCCGTACCCAATTGGATGGCGTCATACGCTCGTAGCGGCTGTTGGCGCGCAAGTCGACTGGCGGCTTCTAATACTCGTTTCGCGATCCGAACTTGATAATATTTTTGTTGTGAATCGTAACTAAATGCCTGCCACACCTGTTCATATGCTTCCGGCGACAAGACACCCTCACGATAGCGGCGGGCGAACGCGCAAGCCACTTCCACCGTCGTTACCGCTGAGATAAAGATAAGTTGATCAGAAGCATTGACTAGATCGCGCACCCACTCGCTTCCATCTTCGCTAACATACCCCTTAAGCAATGCGCTCGTATCAAAATAGTAACTCGTCACCACTCCCCTCTATCTTCTAATACCAACTCTGATAGCGGCTTGCCAGGCGCTAATCCCAGGAGGTTGGCTAATTCCAGCCGTTGTTCCTGAGTAACAGGATCGGTGGTATGGGGCGACGCATGAGGTTCGATCAGCCCTTCCTCACTCAACATGCGAAGAATGGCCTCATTTCGATCATCAGGTGGCTCAGATACGACGCTAACCTGAACACGTTGCCGCTCTTTTAAGTTCAAGGGACGGAGGGGCCGCAATACACCGTTTTCGTAAATTGCCGTAATGATCTCGGTCATATGCAATCTCCAGGAACAACCATGGCTATAGTATACCATGCCTCAGCTTATCTCTTCTAAAAACACCCGCTCCCCCCGCCGCGCCGACTCATACAACGCCAACACCGTCCGCACATGGTCGCGCGTCTCGCCCAGGGTGATATAGCTCGGCCGCCCGTCAAGGATGGCGTCGTGCATATCGGCCACCTCCCCGGCGTACAGTTCCATCTCCGTCACGGGCAGTTCGTGGGCGGCCTCTGCGGCGTCGATGAAGGTCAGCCGCCGGTCGTCGCGCTCCAGGGAGTTGAAGGGGCGGGTGAATACCAGCCGCCCCTCGTCGCCCAGCACGTCGAAATGGTTGAAATAGGGCACGCCGAAGCCGCTGCTGATCTGGGCCATGGCGCCATCGGCGTAGTGCAGCGCGCCACTGAAAGCCTCGTCCACGTCGCTCGGCCCCCGCCACTGGTCGCCGAAGACCCACACCGGCGGCCCGCCCAGCAGGAATTGGGCCAGGCTCAGCGGATAGATGCCCACGTCCCACAGGCTGCCCCCGCCCCACTCCGGCCGTAGGCGCACGTTGTCGCGGCTGCCCATGCGGAAGGTGAAGACGCCGCGCAACAATTGGACGCGCCCCAGCCGCCCAGCGCGCACGAACTCGCCGGCGATCTTGGTCTGCGGGTGGTGGCGATACATGAACGCCTCGGCCAGCACCCGGCCGTTGTCGTGGGCGGCGGCGGTCATCCGGTCGACCTCGGCCAGCGACAGAGCGAACGGCTTCTCGCACAGCACGTGCTTGCCCGCCGCCAGCGCCCGCGCCGTCCATTCGGCGTGCAGATGGTTGGGCAGGCCGATGTAGACGGCGTCGATTTCGCCCGACGCCAGCATCGCTTCATAGCTGCCGAAGGCCAACGGGATGCCCCACTCGGCGGCGTAGGTGTCGGCCGCGGTCTGGCTGCGGCTGCCCACGGCCAGCAGCTCACCCCGCGCCGAGGCGCGAATGGCCGGGATCAGCCGGCGGTTGATGTGGGCCGTGGACAGCAGGCCCCAGCGTACTTTGTCCATCACGTTCTCCTGCCTGGCGCTATCGATTGCGCTTGAGGTTCACTATCGCTATCGCAATCGGCATCGCTATCGTTCTTCCCCCTTTTGCGTTGGCGGCCATTGTAGACCGCCCCGCCCGCCGCGCAAACATAAGAGGAACGCGGAAGATCGGCTGTATATCACCGACCATAAATAGAGTATAATGGCCGAACTATGACCGAGATCATCGAAGTCATCGAACGCTACGAAGTGCCGGAACTGCCGGCGCTCGATCTACCGGAGGAGGACGGTGTCCCCTTGGAAACCAACTGGCATCGGGCGCAGATCAACCTGCTGATCGACATTGTCACCCATCGCTGGCGCGAGCGGCACGACTATTTCGTGGGCGGCAATATGTTCATCTACTACAGCGCGCGGCAGGCCCGCAACCGGGAGTACAAAGGCCCCGATTTCTTCCTGGTGAAGGACGTGGACGGCACGCCGGCGCGCGGCAAGTGGGTCGTGTGGGAAGAGGACGGCCGCTTCCCGGACGCCATCATCGAACTAATGTCCCCCTCTACGGCCGCCCAGGACCTGGGACGCAAGAAAGCGCTCTATGAGCGCACGTTCCACACGCCCGACTACTTCGCCTATGATCCCCAGTCCGACGCGCTCCACGGCTGGCGGTTGCGCGACCGCGACTACGAACCGCTGGAACCGGATGCCGCCGGCCGCCTGTGGAGCGCCGAACTGGACGCCCGGCTCGGCCGCTGGGAGGGCGACTACCTGGGCCAGACGGCTATCTGGCTGCGGCTGTTCGACGCCGCTGGGCAGCTTTTACCGACCCACGGCGAAGCCGGGCAATCCCGCGCCACCGAGCTGGCGGCGGAGAATGCCCGGCTATTGGAAGAATTGCGGCGGCTGAAAGGCGGGAGCTAACCCCATTCAGAGGTAATGCCCCCGGCGGCCTAGCCGCCGCCACGCCACCACGCCACCACGCCACCACGCCACCACGCCTGTCAATCGCCGGCCCAATCCGCCCAGGCCGCCGCCGCGTCCCAGCCGGCATAGTGCAAGCCCTGGCTCAGCAAACCGGCAACGTAATGCAAATCCTCCGTCAGTTGCGGCCCGGCGACGGCGGTCATCCGGTCCACGAATGACAGCGAAGCCGTGAGCAAGTCAGCTGTGATTACCGCGTCCGGCCCGCCGGCGGGGCCGGCGACGGCTTGCAGCACAGGCAGCCAGGCGTCGATGAGCGCCCGCGCCTCGGCCCGTAATCCGGCATCGGTCGCCAGGATCAGAGCAACTTCCAGCCGGTGTTCGTTATACCGCGCGGTTAGCCCGGCACCGGCGGCTGTTTCGGCCAGGGCGGTATCGCGGAAGTGTCGCAGCGTTTGCAGATCATCGCCGAAGGACGCGGTCGACGACAAGGCCACCTCCGCGCCACAACCGGGCGTGCAACTGGGTTCGCCGCTACACGTGTCCACCGGGCTGAAGGTGTTGCCGGACACCGCCGACGTGAGGGCGCTATGGGCGTTTAGCCGGCCGTAGGTCTGACGCGCGGAACTGACGCCGGGCATGAAGATATGGTAGGCGTAGGCCGACAGGTCGACCGGTTCGGCGGCAACCATCGCGCGGCGCGCCGTGGCCGGAAAGTCATCGGCCGATTGGTAGAGCCGGTTCCATAAGGCGGCGTTGTCGAGGCTGCTGTCGGTCGCCAGGATGAGGCCGGCCACACCGGCCACGTGGGGCGAGGCGGCCGACGTGCCACTGGCCGTGCGATAGGGCGCATCGGGATCGATGTCCAGACCGTAGATGTCGACGCCGGGGGCCATAATGTCCAGATAGCTATCCCGATTGGAGAAATCGGCCTCCTCATCGTTATGGTCGCTGGCCCCCACCGCCATCACCCGCGGCGATGAACTGGGATAGCTCGTCCGGCCTTTATCGGAATCGTTGCCGGAAGCGGCCACCAGGAGAGCGCCCTTTTCGTAGGCATAGTTAATGGCTCCCGCCACGGTCTGCGAGCAGCCGCATTCGGACGGAAAGCCGAGGCTCATATTCAACACGTCGGCTCCCTGGTCGGCGGCATATTGAATGCCCTGGGCCACCGATTCGGCCGAACCCGAGCCTTCGCCATCCAACACCTTGACCGGCAGGATCCGGCAATTGGGGCAGACGCCGGCAATGCCCACGCCATCGTTGGTATCAGCGGCGATGATTCCGGCCACGAACGTGCCGTGGCCCTGATCGTCCATCGCGTCGTCATCGTCGTTGATGAAATCATGGTCGATGTCAGTACGCACCCGGCCGCCATCCAGATCGGCGTGGTTATAATTGACGCCGGTATCGATGACCGCCACAAGCACATCGCCGCTACCCTGCGTCACGTCCCACGCTTCCGGCGCGTCGATGTCGGCATCATCCGTGCCCCCGGTCTGGGTTGTGTTATGAAGTCCCCATTGCTGCCCAAAATCCGGGTCGTTCGGCGTGTCGAACGCCACGTAGACGCGATTGAGTTCGGCGTAGCGCACGGCCGGATCGGCGCGATAGCGTTCCAGAGCGGTAAACAGATCGGTTCCAGCCGGGAATGTTAACTTCAAGACCCCATTCAGCCCGTATGCGGCGGCCAATTGGTCATCGGCGGCTAATTCATCAAAGACGAACCGAACGTCCTGAACGGCAAACGCCTGATTGAGCGCGTCGAGCGAGGCCAGCCCGGTGGCGGCCAACGGTTCGCGCGCGCTCAGACGCAAGTCACCCATGCGCTCCGTGGCGATGCCGATGAGCAGTTCGTTGGGGACGAAGGCCGCGCTCGCCGGCGGCCCCTCCTCCGCCCCGCTCGTTGCCCCGGTGATCCCGATCAGGACCAGCAAGATCATCATCCACAACGCCGCCCGTCGGTCTACAGATATGTTCATGGCAATCAGCCCTCCTGATGTTTATAAATGGCTAACAAATGGTTAAACGGCCGAATGGTCTACTTATCGAAGGCCGTCGCCGGCTCGTTATACTCGGCATAGGCCACGTGAGCGTCGGCCTCGTACTCTTCGATCAGTTGATCCACGTCGGTGAACGGGGGTAGAACCAGCTTGAAAACGCCGGCCAAACCGTTCTGAATGGCGATTTCGTCATCGGGCGACACGTCAGGATACAACGGCCGCATCGCCTCCACCTCCCAGCGCCGATTGAGTTCGTCCAACGAGGGGATGCCGGTGTTCAGCAGATCGGGGTCGCCGGGATTGCTGAGCAGGGGGATGTTCTCCGGGCGAATGGCGATGAGCACCTCCTCGCCGGAAAACAGCCCGCAACCGGCCAGCAACCATAACGCCAGGAGTAGCAGCGATGAGCAGAACGCCGTCCGGCGGCGGCCTCTGCCCAATCCTCCGAGGTAGCTTGCCATCGCTGGTTTCCCTCCCTATGGCGCGACCAAACGACGGAATGCCTGACTGTTGCCACTAAGCATCCAGGCAAACAGCAATATCAAGAGCGCGCCGGGGCGAACAGGCCGCCACCCGCCACCCGCCACTCGCTACCCCCTACATCCGCGGCCGCCACGCCACCCGCTCCACACACTCATCGGCGATGAACAGCAGCCCCGTGGCCGTCGGCGGCAGAGCCATCAGCAGCAGCGTCGCCGGCTCGTTCCAGCCGAAGAACAGCCCGAAGCCCGTCGCCAGCAGCAAAAACAACATGCCGCCCAGCCGCGGCCGGCTCCAGGCCACGATCAGCGCCGCCAGAATGAGGAAGGTCGGCAGCAGGTGGACGATGAACGCGGCCAACTCCGCCCAAAACCCCGCCCCCGTGCCCCACACGTCCAGGGCAAACAGACTGATGAACACGGCATACAACAGCCCCAGAATGCGCGGCGACCAATACAATACGTTGCGCGTTGTCGAAGTCACGATGACACCTCCATCAACGTCAAACATGATTCGTCATTCGTCATTCGTCATTCGTAATTACAGCATACACCCGCCGCCCCCCTCCCGTCACGTGACAAATGTCACATTTTCCCCGCTGTGTTATGATTTAGTTCTCCGGCGCGCCTGGCCCGGAGGGATAGACCCGGAATGGACAAGGCGCGCGCCCCCACTGCCGGCGGCGATGGAACCGAACCGTTCGCCCGCACGTACTGATTAACGAGAGCCACAGGGTAGTCTACGCATCAACCCGCAGAGTATCGGCTCAATCTTCGTTCACTTTCAAACAGGAGTATTCGCCATGAACAAAAAAATGACCCTNNGCCCTGCTGCTGGCCGTCGCCCTATCCGGCTGCAACGTCATCGGCAACGTGCCCGGCAACGGCCTCGACGGCTCCGGCGTCATCGTCAGCCAGGAGTACGATTTCAGCGACTTCAGCGAGATCGAAGTGAGCCAGGCTTTCCAGGCCACCATCACCCGCGGCGACACCTATCGCGTCGTCGTGCGCATCGATGATAATCTCGTCGACCGCCTGCTGGTGGAACAGGACGGCAACCGGGTCAGCATCGGGCTGGCGCAGGGCACTATCCTCGGCCAGGCCACGCTGGAGGCCGACGTCACCCTGCCCGCCCTGACTCGCCTGAACGCGAGCGGGGCGGCCACGGCTCAACTAAACGGTTTCGCCGCGGCCGACGACTTCGCCGCCGAAGCCACCGGGGCCAGCCGCATCCACGGCGACATCACCGCCGGCGACGTGACCCTGCGCGCCGCCGGGGCCAGCACCATCTCCCTGGCCGGCGAGGGCAACGTGGTCACCGCCGACGCCTCGGGGGCCAGCACCATCGACCTGGAAGAGTTCGCCGCCGTCGATGCCAACGTCGTCGCCAACGGGGCCAGCAGCATCACCGTCAACCTGACCGGCCGCCTCGACGCCGAAGCCTCGGGCGCGTCGAACGTGTTCTATCTGGGCAGCCCGACGCTGGGCAACATCGACACCAACGGCGCGTCCAGCGTGGAACAACGCTGAGCGCGCAGAAATTAAACGCTAAGACACCGAGAAGAATCCACAGATTTCACAGATTACGCAGATTTCTCTTTCAATCTGTGACATCTGTGTAATCTGTGGATTCTCTTTCTTTCCGCCCTGGCGTTAAATTTTGCATTTAATTTCGGGCATTTCCTCCATAGACATGGCCCCATTCATCCCTTAGAATGGTCAACCATGAAAACCAATATCACTTCTCATCCGCGTTTCTACCTGATGATGGCATTGCTGTTGTTGTTGGCCCTGGCGGCCTGCGGCAGCGGCGGCGAGACCCCGGCCGAGGCCGAGATCGCCCCCACCGAAGCCGCCGTGGCCGACGCGACCCCGGCCGATGTGGCAGCGGCCGAACAACCCAGCGACGCCCCGACCGACGCCCCGGCCGCCGAGCCAACCATGCCGCCGGCCACCGCCGAACCAACCGCCGAACCCACGGCTGCCCCCGACAACCCGCCCGCCGCCGCCTTCGGCACCGGCGATTGCGGCAACGCCTTCTATCCCGTGGTCGAAGGGCGCGCGCTCACCTTTCGCAGCAACGTCATGGGCCTGGGCGAAACGAGCTACACCACCATCTATAGCGACGTAACCGATTCGTCATTCACCAACACCACCGACCTCGGCGACGGCCAGATGATGGTACAGACGTGGCAATGCACCGGCGAGGGCATGTTGTCGCCCGAATTCACCCAGATGCCGGGCGGGCTGGAGGGGATCGAGATCGAGTTCACCGAGGCCTCGGGCGTCAGCATCCCGTCCGAGGCTACGCTGCGCAACGGCGGCTCGTGGACGACCCACTACGTCGCCAACGCCGACATGTCCGCCATGGGCGCGGGGGCGATGACCATGCAACAGACCATCGATCTGGAGAATACCGTCGTGGGCACCGAAGCCGTCACCGTGCCGGCCGGCGATTTCCCCGACGCCATCCGCGTCGATACGGCCGGCACGATGAGCATGATCATGAGCACCGGCGACACCGCCCAACCGGCGACCGAGATCACCATCGCCTACACGTCGTGGTACGTGGAGGGTGTCGGCGTGGTGCGCCAGGACTTCAGCGGCCTCTTCGGCGACACCGGCGCGGGGGATAACGTGACCGAACTCGTGTCCGTAGAGTAAAGAGATTTTATCCGCAGATTACGCAGATTTCGCAGATTTGAAGAAGTAGGCAGTACTCATTGGTCAGTTCTCAGACTAACCACTGCCCACTTTCCACTCTTCTTAATCTGCGTAATCTGCGAAATCTGCGGATGATCTTCTTATCCAATCGGCTCGCCGATGCCGTTTGTGCAGGCCGCGCCGCGCTCCGGGGTGTTTGGCCCCAGGCGGTAGCGCTCGATGAAACTATCGACGCGATCGTCGTCGATGCTGTCCACTTCCAGCTGCACCCCCCAAGTCGTCAGCACGATGGGGCTGCGCTGCTCCGGGTAGGGGCTGATCAGGGTGTAGGTCTGCCCCTCGAAATGCTCCACGAGGGCAGCGATTTCCTCGGCCGGCAGGTCGGGCTGGTAGGTGATCCAGGCCGCGCCGTGCTCCAGCGAATGGATGGCGTTGGCGGTGTTGATCGGCTGGTCATAGACGCCGCAGGTCTGCCAGGCCGGGTCGTGGGTGCCGCCCACGGGGGGCAGCTCGGCGAAGGGAATGGTCAGATTGGCCTCGTGGCCGCGGGCCGGCGCGGGAAACTCCACCACGCCCTCGATCCCCGGCTCCGGCCGCAGGCTGAGCCACAGCAGCCCGCCCAACACNNTAACGTTTTTCTTTCCGGCCGGCTTCTTCCGGCTGCGCGCTGCGCCCATGTGTTGCTTCTCCTATTTAAGAAATTAAACACAGATAGGTCGCGGATAAAACGGATAATACGGATTGATCCTCTGTTCGATCCGTTAAATCCGTTGCATCCGTGTCCTATCCGTGTTTAATATCTTCATCCGTTCCGTGATTAATTTCTTCCCACAAATAAGGCCGGGATCATGGCAGGAAAGCCCCGATCTCGCAAGGATTACCGCCCCTTCTCACTTGCCGTCCATATTCCCCACCGTCTGATATTTTTACGTCCTCTTGATAGAGTTTGCGGCCGTTTTCCGTTATACTAGCGTCAGTAGTTAGTGAACCGGATCGCGCCAGGGAGGATGCCATGTTCGGTCGTTATCTCATCACCGTCGCGCGGCCGACGGAACAGGTTCCGGCTTCGGCCGACCTCGCCGCGCGCCGCGCCGCCTATGCCATCGGCTCGTATTGCGTCACTATCGACACGCCCGACGGCCCCCAAGCCGAGGCCGTGTCCATCGACGCCACCCAGGCCCCTCGCCGGCTGATCATCACCGAGGGCGCGCCCCTGCCCACCGGCGACGACAGCCAACTCCAATCGGGGGCCTACAACCGGCTCATCATCGACGCCGCCGCGGCCGAGGCCCGGCTGGACAACGACACGCTGGGCGTCTGGCCGGTCTACTTCACGACGGCCGGCGGCGTGTTGCGCGTCTCCAATTCGCTGCGCCTGCTGGGCCGGGCGGCCGATCTGCCGCCCGACGAGTTGGGCATCGCCCAGACCTATCTGCTGGAAGGCTGGGCCGTCTTCGAACGAACCATCCTGCGCGGCGGGCGGCGGGCGGCCGGCGGCAGCGAATATCGCTTCGATCTGACCACCGGCGCGCCGCCCACCGCCACCCGCCTGGCCCGAACGTGGACGGACACGCTCGACGGCGACGCGCACTCGTTCGTCGATCGCTTCGCCGAATTGTGGGCCGCGTCCTTGCGCCGCCATTTTGACCCCATCGATGCCCCCGTCGGCCTGATGCTGAGCGGCGGGCTGGATTCGCGTCTGGTGGGCGGCGGGCTGGCCGAGCGCGGCAAAACCATCGTCGCCCTGACCCACGGCAATCTCCACAGCGACGAGGCCGCCACCGCCGGCG
>CXWJ01007891.1_pt1 | contig 15348 bp, 13 predicted proteins | sample 590841 | NCBI WGS metagenome assembly CXWJ01 (sample SAMEA3498367, study PRJEB10139) | wastewater metagenome | biome: wastewater treatment plant; material: activated sludge | place: Austria | collected 2015-01-21 | reverse complement strand
CCGATTGTCGCCTACTGGGCCGAGCCCGTTTCGTCCGGTTGGCAAGTTCGGCGAGCGATGGCGAAGGGCAGGGAACAATTGTCGTAGGCCACGCTGAGCGTCCAGAACGGGAACAATGGGCCGTCGCTCATGAAATTGGCGAGGCTGTTGCCCACCGCGTGTTTGACATCCTGGCAATTCGGCCCGATGCGGCTCCGGCGGATGCTCGCGAATGGGTAGCCAGTCAACTTGCCGGTCGCCTCTTGCTGCCTCGTCGCTGGTTCGCGAGGGACGGCGTAGAATGTGACTGGGACTTGTTCAAGCTTAAGGACCGTTATGCCACGGCCAGCCACGAACTAATTGCCCGCCGTATGCTAGACATGCTGCCGCCTATCGTGATCACCGTTTGTGATGTGGGACGTGTTCACTGGCGGCGCACCAACGGCATGGGCCGCGCGCCGCGAATGCTGCCGGCGGAGATCAACCTTTGGCAGCATGCGCATGACACTGGCCTGGCGGTGTGCGAAGCACTGGATCCGGATGGGACGGGGTTGGAAGAGATCCATTGCTGGCCCATTCATGAGCCGGGTTGGAAGCGAGAGATTTTACGGAGTCAGATCGTGGAGTTGTAATTTGGGCTATGACTCTTCTTGATTCACGCAGCGCGAGGCGCTTTCTTCGTTGTGGCCGTACGTTCGATGCATTGTCCAAGAGACTCAACAAGCGATTCATTCCACCACGGTTTGCCCATTACAGCGGCAGCGCCGGCTTCAAGGGCGCGTGCAATGGAATCGCGACGTGGAAAATCAAGTAATGCGATGACCGGCGCGTGCTCTTTCGCCAGTTGACTGCAAAAGGCTGCCAGTTCACCGGCTTCTTGCTCGTCCACCTGGCCCCCTTCCCAGACGCCGGCAACGGTACCCCGAACTGTCACTCGATTCATACCTCGCGGTTGCCAGACGCTCGCGTAGCCGGCCCGCGCAAACACATCGCCCAGTGCATCGGACGTTTCCCAGCGCGGCACGGCAAGAAACACTAAGCCTTGTGAGGCTTCTTGATTGCGGATTGCGGATTGCGGATTGCGGATTGAAAAACTGTGCAATCGGAAATCTTCCATGCGGGCCCAATCGGGGCATTGCCCATTGGCACGCAGCACAAGCTGCCGCCGCCACCATGGCCCAAATTCGTGCCAGTACAAACGCGTGGTTCCAGGCCATGGTCGTCCGGTACGTCCGTGTCCTTCGCACCAACTTCCTAATATCGCGACGATGCCGCTCAATGGGGCCGCCCGCTGTAGCCGCTTCACTTGCAAAGCGCCAATCGCGTCCGGTCGGCCTTGCATGATAACGATCAGTTCAGGCTGCGGCTGCAAGTTGGCGAGGTCTGTGATTGACAGCGTGATATCTGGAGTGACGGTGAGTTCTGCATCTGCTCGCAGCAACTCCGCCGCCTCACCAAAATCTGCGTGATCGATTTGACCGATCAGCAAGACCTTAAGCCGATAGCTTGCGGCTTTCAACATCAAGGAGTTGGGGCACGCAGAACTCATTTTCGCTTAGTCAACTTAATCATTGGTGCGAAGCGTAATTTCACGACTGCGAATCAGGTCTAGCACCGTTTGTGCATCGGGCGCTGAACGTACAGCAGTAAGAAACGGTTGATCGTTGATCACACGGCTCAGTCTCGCCAGAATTCGTAAATGCTCATGATCGCTGGTGGAGCAAATAAGAAAGAAAATGTCGGTCAGGCTACCTCCATTGCCGAAGGGGATGCCGCCTGGCGAAACGCCGATTGCCAACAGCGCTTCAGCCAAAATGGCCGGCATTGGTCGCCGCGGATGCAACAAGGCTACCCCATTATCAAGAGCCGTCGAATGCATTTCTTCTCTTGCTCGCACCGCATCCGCCATTTTCGCCGCATCCCAGAGGAGGTGCGTTTGTGCTGCCAATTCGCACATCTTAGTGACTACACTGCCGCGCGTTCGTGCATCGAGCGGCACGGCAATTGCCTCCGGATGAATTAGGTCAGCAATCGAAATTTCGTCGGGGTTTGCTTGATCACTTGCCCGATCTAGCGCACCCTCCATAGCCACAAGCGCTTCGTCGTCCGAAAGGCCAATTCGGTCTTCCAGCCAGTGATGAATATCCGCAGTCGAGAATCGCCATTCGCCGCCGACGCGCCGCCCAGGCAGTTTGCCCCGCTCGGCCAACTTCGCGATCGCTGCCGGCAGCATGTGCAGGTAAAAGGCCAAACGATCGATGTCAAAGTCATCATTCGCCATGCCGGGATTATAGCGGTGTTAGGATCTGCTGATTTTTTATATTTCAGGCGGATCGGGATTCTCGCAGTCTCTTAGCTGGCTCGTCTAGATGAAATAGCAGGAAAAGATGGGCGTTTTCCGAGGAGTTGCTCCTCTGCCAGCACAGAAAAACCTGTCTTGACGCTACATTGCAAATCGACGAACATCCGCCCGCTCCAAAGGCTGCGGCAAGGTTGCTGCGCCGTTGAAGAGTTATTTACCTGTTGGCCAAGCACACCGTAGGCAAGGAGGCCGCGCGTGATGCACCCACCCCTCATTTCCACCGGCGTTTCACTCCGCAGCGTGCTGACGGAAGGCGTTCGTCCTACCGGCGCGTCCGATCTCCGCGCCACAAGTTGCACCAGCGACTGGCGAAAGGTCCGGCGGGGCGATGTATTCATCGCTCTGACAGAAGCCGACCAAGATGGCCATGATCATTCGACAGAGGCGGTGAAACGGGGCGCTGCCGCCGTCATTTGCGAGCGGCACCTGCCCATCTTCAATGTTCCGCAGTTCGTGGTTGCCGATAGCCGCACTGCTTACGGTCGGCTTTGCCAGGCGCTTCTCGGCAATCCATCGCAACAAATGAAAGTCATCGGCATCGCGGGCACTCACGGCAAATCCACCGTTGCTCGTTTGATGACATCGATCTTTCGCGAAGCTGGCAATGTCGCTGGCACACTCGATTCATTCGGCTATTGGGACGGACTCGAAGACAATCCGCGCTCCGGTGCTCTGCTCACCCCTCCCTCGTTGGCGCGGTCGCTCGCCCAGATGTATGCCGCCGGAGTGTGGCACGCCATGCTCGAACTTTCCAGTCGCGAACTGAGCCAAGCTGTGGCCGCTGGTGTCGCTCTAGATGCCGTCTGTCTCACCAATCTCAGCCGCGATCATCAAAATTGGCATGGCTCGCCGGAAAACTATCGCCGCGCTATCGGTCGCGTCTTCGAACATTTGAGTTCAGACGGCATCGCCATTCTCAACGCGGACGATCCTGATTGTGTGCGGATGCTCGATGACTTGAATCACCCCGCCTTAACGATCGGACTCAAACAGCCGGCCGAAATTACGGCCGAACTCGTGGAGCAGCACGCGAACGAACAGGTCTTTATGCTCACGGCCGGCGACGAAACGGTCGGCGTCCGTACCGCGATGATCGGCGACCACCATCTGTACAACTGCCTGTCAGCCACCGCAATGGCATTGGCCTATGGCGTCGAACTCATCACGATTGCTCGCGGCTTGGAAGCGGTCGATCGGCTGCCCGGCAGAATGGAACGCGTTATTTGCGGCCAGGAATTTGCCGTCTTTGTTGACGCGGCAAATTCCGCCAATCCGCTTCGCGCCTGCTTGCGGGCTGCACGCGGCGTCACTAGCGGCCGGCTAATTTGCGTCTTCGGCAGTGATTGTGACAGCGAAGAAAGTGATCGGCCTTTGATCGGCAGAGTATCTGGAGCGATGGCCGACTTCTCTATCGCTACCAGTGGTGGTGCCAACCTTGAACATTTGAATGAGCTGTGCGCTCAATTCGCAGGCGGTGCAGTTGACCCTGCTAAAGTGCGATTCATTGGCGATCGCCAACAGGCGATTGCTGCTGCACTGAAAGAAGCCCGTGCGGGGGACACCGTAGTTATAGCCGGCATGGGGGATCGACCCTACGGCCGCCTCGATGAAGATCACCTTCCGCTCGACGACTGCGAAATTGTCCGACAAGTTCTCCGTGGCCAGGAATCTACCGTGACTTATCCACGCTTAGCAGCCTAATAAGCTAGTCAAAACCAATAAAAATCACACTCCCTGCTTGCCGCCAGGACACTGCGAGGCTTTGCGGCCAGCCTTTTCCCCTCACCTCATCACCAAGAGCCGCGCCTAATGAGCGCGAGGAGACGACTACAAGAGCGCCCTCGGTCTAGCAGGGCTTGAACTACGCTGAGGCTTCATCGTCGGTTGCGTGAGATTGCGGGATTTCACGTTGCCACCCTCCCTGGGTTGGAGCAACAGGCTCGACATGCACTGCGGTTTCTGGGTCAACCGCGCGTGTCGAGTGCTTCACGATGAAGCTTACGTCTGAGCACCGGGGCGGCAAACCTTCGCCGCTCCGGTGACTCAGCGGATTTTACGATGCTTGCATCCGTTGATCCACTCTCTTACCTTCGTTTCAGTACGAAGATCACTCTCCGCGAGGGCCCGCATCATGCCGCAACTTATTGAGCAACCGACCCGCATCGCCGCTGCCGGGAACAAGCCGAAGCAAATCGAAGAGTTCATCGGCCGTGTCAACTCGGGGAGCGACAACGTCAGTGTGGCGCGGATGAAGTCTCCCTGCGGATGGACCGAACCGGGACAGAGGCCCGATTTCGAGGAAATCTCGATCGTTCTCGCCGGCTGCCTGCGCGTGGAGCACGAAGCGGGTGTGTTGGAAGTTCGCACGGGTCAGACCGTCGTCTGCAAGCCAGGCGAATGGGTTCGATACAGTACGCCTGGCGCGGACGGAGCCGAATATATCGCGGTCTGCGTCCCCGCATTCTCACCAGCCACCGTTCATCGCGACGGTGAAGCCTGATCGCGTAACCATGCACCTGCGGCGCGAGCTTTTGCGCGACTTGTCATATTCGGCGGGACAAGAATCAATTCTAGTGGATATGGTAGTGAATGCCGCCATAGACCGGGAAGTATCCACCGTAGCCGTAGGCACCTACAGGGCCCATCGGCGTGGGTTGTTCGTTCAATGAATTATTCATCGCTTCGTTTTGTTGGAATTGCTGTTGCTCATTCAACTCCTGCTGCTCTCCCATCGCGGCCTGGGTCTCGCCCTCAGTGATCGATGAATAGGCTTTTTGCGTATTTTGGTTGGCCTTCATCGCGCGAGAAATGCTGGCGGCGTGGGCCTGTTGCCAAAATGCGGTTTGCTGTTGTTGCGCCTCTTCTTGTTCATCAAACTTCAACAGCCATAACTTCATTTGGGTGGGCGATAGGTTCTGTAATTCGGCCATATAAGTTTTCGCTTCCTCAGGCGTTACTTTAGCACTCTTGCTGCAGTAGTCTTGCAACCAAGCCCGTGCCCGCAGCATGTTGGGGCTATTCCAAACCTGCTCGCGTTGCTCGTCCAGCGTCGCATCTGAGCCGGCCGCGGGTGGCGCGCCGGTGACAGTGGGTTTAACCGTACTCGGCGCTTGAGCTCGGCCAGAAAGGACGGCCGTCAGACAAACGATTATGACCATAACGCCAACGATCATTTTTAAGCGAGAGATTTTCATAGGAATCAAGCTCCGAATGCGGTGAGGCGGATTTATTGCGCCAATTGCGAAAACGCATATAGTAGTCTAGCTCGTTCTAGGCCCAGCGGCCGGTAAAAGACCGCTATTTATTGGCCGTAAACATCGTAAAACGCAGGTAAAACCGCCCCAATTCCCACGGCGGACAGGCTCCACTTCCCATCCGCCTCGACGCTACTTAATCCCTGCACGATAATCAACGAAGAATCGCTGACAGGGATTGGATTACCAATTCTCTTCCTTCCCCGCTCCCCCTTCCGCCTTCCCCCTTAACATTGTCCCGTATCCTCATCACCTCTGGTCCGACGCGGCAGTATCTCGATCCAGTCCGCTACCTGACGAACGCCTCGAGCGGCCGAATGGGCCGCGCGTTGGCCGAGGCGGCACTGGCGCTGGGACACGATGTGGTAATCGTCTCCGGTCCGGTGGAGGTCGCCTATCCGGCCGCCGCTCGCGTGGTGCCCGTGGTTTCCACCGAGGAAATGCTGGCGGCCGCGGAGAAAGAATTCATCCATTGCGACGGCTTGATCGGTGCCGCCGCGCCGTGCGATTATCGCCCGGTTCGCGTCGAGTCCCACAAGATCGCCAAGACAGGCCAGCCGATTGACCTCCATCTTGTCGAGACGGACGATGTCGTGGCTACGCTCGGAGCGAAGAAGGGCCGCCGCTGGGTCGTCGGGTTCGCGCTAGAAACCGAAGACCATCGCCTCCGCGCGCTCGCCAAGCTGGAACGTAAATGCTGCGACCTGATGGTCTCCAACGGACCCGATGCGATCAGCTCACGCGACAACGAAGTCGAAGTCGTCACGCCAGACGGCACAGTTCTTGCCACGCTGGCGGGAACAAAAGAAAGCGTCGCGCGCGGCATTCTGGCGATTGTGCAGAAGCGATTAGTCACCCCGACTAATGACTCCCAAGAGATTTAACCGCCCCTATCTCCTGCTTCCCGTACCCTGTATCCTCACAATCATGTCCACCTTTGCTGTCATCTTGCCTGCCGCGGGGCAAAGCCGTCGTTTTCATGATAAGGCGTACAAGAAACCGTTTGCGCCGCTGGCAGGCCGCGCGGTTTGGTTGCATTCGGCCGAACGGTTCATGAATCGGGCCGATGTGAAGCAAGTGATCGTCGTGATCCATGCCGACGATCGCGAGCTGTTTAACATGAAGTTCGGTGCGAACATCGCCATCATGGGAGTGCAAGTGATAGAAGGGGGCGAGCATCGTGCGGATTCGGTTGCCAGGGCGCTCGAGCGTGTGAAGGAAGGCATCGACTTCGTTGCGGTTCACGACGCGGCCCGGCCGTGTCTGGTCGATCCCTGGATCGACGACGTATTCTCAGCCGCCGAGCGCGATGGAGCCGCCATCCTTGGAAATCCAGTTGCCGCCACTCTGAAGCGAGTCGATAAACAAAAGCACATCACGGGCACAGTCGATCGGGAGTCGCTGTGGGAGGCGCAGACGCCGCAAGTCTTTCGCCGTGATCTGTTGTTGAAGGCGTACGCGGGGCGCGGCAAGGAACCGGTCACGGATGATGCTCAACTGGTGGAGCGCCTCGGCCACGCAGTGACAGTTGTTCCCGGTTCGCCACTGAATTTGAAAATCACCACGCGCGACGATCTCAAGCTGGCCGAGCAGGTCTTGAAAGTGCTGCCGAAGCCGAAACTGGGGTTTGAGAATCCGTTTGCGGGGGACGATCTGTGGCGTTAGCAGGCAATTTCGGATTCCGGAACTCGGGATTCGGAATTATGATAAACGCCCTTCCGCAATCCGCAATCCGCAATCCGCAATCCGCAATCCGCAATGCTTCTTGACGATCTTCGCTGGCGCGGCTTGGTTCACCAAACGACCGATGACACGGGCCTGGGTGCTTGGCTGCAGAAACAGCCGCGGACCGTCTACGCGGGTTTCGACCCCACTGCCGATAGCCTGCACGTAGGCAGTCTATTGCCGCTTCTGTTGCTGCGGCGGTTTCAACAGGCGGGGCACAAGCCGATCGCCGTCGTCGGCGGCGCGACCGGGATGATCGGCGACCCTAGCGGCAAGAGTCAGGAACGAAATCTACTATCAATCGACGAATTACAAAAAAACGTTCACGGCTTGCGCGAGCAAATGCGCCGTTTCCTCGATTTCGATAGCGGTACGAACGCGGCACAACTCGTCAACAATCACGATTGGATCGGTCGTTTTTCCTTTCTGGAGTTCTTGCGGGATGTCGGCAAAAATTTTCCGGTCAACGTGATGCTGGCCAAAGACTCGGTCAAGAGTCGACTTGGTAGAGACGACGCGGGGCTGAGTTACACGGAATTCAGCTACATGTTATTGCAGGCCTACGACTTCGTTCATCTGTATGAAAAATTCGGTTGCGAAATTCAAGTCGGTGGCAGCGATCAATGGGGCAACATTACGGCAGGCATCGATCTTGCCCGGCGTATGCAAGCCGTGCAACTTTTCGGCCTCACTTGTCCGCTACTTACCAAGAGTGACGGTTCTAAGATGGGCAAGACGGAGACAGGAACTATTTGGCTCTCAGCCGCGCGAACGAGTCCCTATCGCTTCTATCAATATTGGGTCAACGTGGAGGATGCGGATGTCGGTAATTGTTTACGCATGCTCACTACTTTGCCACGCGGCGAAATCGAAGCGCTCGACGAAGTCCGGCTGAATGAAGCCTCGCGTCGCGATAGTCAGAAGCGACTGGCGCAAGAATTGACCTGTCTCGTTCACGGAGAGGAGGGGCTCGCCACGGCCCGCCGCGCGACCGAAATTTTTTTCGGCGCGGAAATCGCAAATTTGGACGACTCGCAGTTGGTGGAAATATTTGCCGACGTTCCCAGCGAACGCCTGCCGCGGCAGAAACTTACGGAAGAGGGAGGCCTGCCTATCATGAATGCCCTGGTGGCCGCAAAACTGGCCAAAAACAACAGCGATGCCCGCCGCACTGTTCAGCAGGGCGGTGCGTACGTCAATAATCGCCGCATTGATGGCATTGACACGAAACTAACCCATGCCGACTTGGCCAGCGAAACGGTGATGGTTTTGCGGAGTGGCAAAAAGAACTACGCGCTCCTCCGTTTTGAGTAGGTCCGGCTGTAGCCAATTTTGGAAGGCTAAAAGAGGCGCTAACCAAGCCTCCGGCAACTTGCGAGCCAGCCGTAAGCCATTTATAGTAAGTCGTTTACCGTTCCGCATAACCCAATATCAAGCCTTCCGGCCAGGCGCTCGCCCGGCCGGTTGTCCTCGCATTAGACGCGATAAAGCATTGCGGAACGAACCAGTGGCCGGCCTCCTACGTAGCGGGGTATACGGTTAATCGACTCTGGCGGTATTGAATGAGGTAGCGCATGGCGGGTGAGACAGTCATCGAAACGCGGGCCCTTTCCAAGGTTTACCGCGATTTTTGGGGTCGCCCGAAGGTTCGAGCGCTCAAAGCGCTCGATCTCGAAATCAAGCAAGGCGAAGTATTTGGTTTGCTTGGCCCGAATGGCTCCGGAAAGACCACCACAATTAAATTGCTGCTGGGGTTATTGTTTCCTACAGAAGGTCAGGCCCTGGTCTTTGGTAAAGACGCCACGGACGTCAGCAAGAACCAACGCCTCGGCTATCTGCCGGAAGAATCATATCTTTACCGCTTCCTCAACGCGGAAGAGACGCTGGATTTTTACGGCCGGCTCTTCGATATTCCGCACGATAAGCTGCAAGTGCGGATTGATGAGTTAATTAAGATGGTCGGCCTCGACCGCGCCCGTAAACGGCAGCTCAAAGAATATTCCAAGGGTATGACGCGCCGCATCGGCCTTGCCCAGGCCCTTATCAACGAGCCGGAGTTGATTCTGTTGGACGAACCAACCAGCGGCCTCGATCCAATCGGCACTCGTGAAATGAAGGATATGATCATTCGTCTGAAGGAGCAGGGAACTACGGTCGTCATGTGCAGCCACCTGTTGGCCGACGTACAGGATGTGTGCGATCGGATCGCAATTTTGCATCAAGGCGAGCTGAAAGAATTGGGGCGCGTCGATACGCTTCTCACTCAAGCAGATGTCACTCAGATTCGCGCCAAGCGGCTGAGCCAAGATTGCCAGAATGAGATTCGTCATGTCATCGAGCGACATCAGGGCGAACTGGTGAGCGTGGAGCATCCGACCACGACGCTCGAAGAATTGTTCTTGTCCATCGTTCGCGACAGCGAAGCCCGACCTGGGCGGCGGGCCGTTCAAGACGGCGAACCTGTTCGGTCATCCCACTAGAGAATTTTTCGGGTTGCGGAATCGAATGTATTTCTCGCATCCAGTGGCCTCTTTAATCTGCAATCCACAGTCCGAATTCCGCTATTGAATTGTGATCTATGGTTCTCGAGCAGGAACTTCTTCCCTATCTGACATGGCTGCTGGGATACCCCTGGTCCGATCCAGGTGCGATCCTCAACAGTGCGCTGTTTCGATTTTTCGTTACGGGAGCCGGGCTGGCCATTATTGCACTCGTAGTGGGGTATCTCGTCGCGCTGGTTCGTTACGGACCCCTCAAAGCGGGCGATATTACGTATCGAGTGGTGGTCAACGGGCTAAAGGAGTTGCCTAAGACGTCGCCGCGCCGCGTTTGGGCGATGGCCCGCTTGGCCATCAAGGAATCGATTCGCCGACGCGTCATCGTGGCGATCATCGTCTACGCCCTAGTGTTATTGTTCGCGGGTTGGTTCCTCAAAACGGGGTATCAAGAACCAGGTAAGCTCTTTTTTAGTTTCGTTCTGACAGCGACAACCTACATCGTCCTGCTCATATCTTTGCTCGTTAGTGCGTTCAGCTTGCCGCAGGATTTCAAGTCAAAAACCATTTATACGGTTGTCACCAAGCCAGTCCGTGCGGGCGATATTGTTTTGGGTCGAATTTTGGGATTCACCATTGTTGGTACGGTGCTGCTCGCGCTAATGGCGGCTGGCAGTTATATATTCGTTTGGCGAATGCTCGATCACAGCCACTCCGTAGACGTAGCCTCGCTAGAAAACGTCAACGACAAGGAGGGAAATCTCCTCTACAAGAGGGGGCACACGTCATCCAGCCAAGGCCATCGTCATGAGGTGGAGATTGATCCGAATGGTGAGAACAGGATACTTGCCGCCAATGGCCACGAGCACGGAGTCTCTATCACCAAACGCGGCGATGAAGAGTTTTTCGCAGTTTCCGGGCCGACGGATATGATGNNTGATATGATGAGGGCCCGCGTGCCACTGTATGGCAAGCTGCGTTTTCTAGATCGCAAAGGGAGTGAAGCGGCAAAGGGCATTAGTGTCGGCAGTGAGTGGACTTACCGTAGTTTCATCGAAGGTGGCAGCGATGCCGCGGCAATTTGGACCTTCGACGGGATCAATGAGTCTGTGTTGCAGAAGGACGCAGACGGCAGTGAATACCTACCAATCGAGTTGATCGTCCGCGTATTCCGTACGTACAAGGGTAACATCGAACGTGGTATTCAAGGGATCATCTACCTGCAAAATCCAGATAATGGCGGCGATGCGACGATGCCTATCGAAATCAAAAGCACGCCGGAGGTGTTCACCGCCAAGGATGATTCGATCAATCAATTCAATATGCCGCGAAAATTGTACGACGCACAACAGAATCAGATTGATTTGTTGGAGAATCTCGTCAGTAAGGATGGCCGTCTAGAGGTCCGCGTACAGTGCCTTGATCGAGCCCAATATTTCGGCTTCGCGCAGCCAGACTGCTTCATTCGCTTGCCCGACGGATCGCCCTGGTGGAATTTCATTAAAACACAGCTCAGCATCTGGATGCAGATGGTACTGGTGATCGCAATTGGCGTGACTTGCAGCACGGTTGTCAACGGCCCGGTCGCAATGCTCTTTACCTTTGGTTTCATCACGCTAGGATTTTTTCGGCAGTTCTTTGTGGATGTGGCGACGGGCAAGCAAATTGGCGGCGGTCCGGTCGAATCGTTGGTCCGTATCGTAACACAACGAAACCAGATGACCGAACTGAACGACAGTATTGGCGTACAACTAATGCATGCGGTCGACGCGGTATTGCGGGGCTTGATGCGTTCCATGACGTTCGTGCTGCCGGATTTTCGCTCGTTTAGCACGGTGGATTACGTGGCCTACGGCTTTAATATTCCATTCAATCAAATTGCCCAGGATCTGACGGTTGGCTTGGCGTACGTAGCTGGCCTGTTTGTACTCGGATACTTCTTGCTGAGGACTCGCGAGGTGGCCAAATGAACGAACGTAGTTCGTTATATTGGAAGATTGCCTACGGGGCTGGAATTGCCGTGCTCATGTTGCCGTTGGCTTGGCTTAGTGCACCGGCCACTGCCACCTCACAAGGAGGCAGGTTGGCTGAGCTGCGCAAGGAGAACCGTCTGGCTCAGGCCAATTTGGGCGAAGTCGATCCGGCTAGCGAAACCATCAAATTGGCCACCTTGGGCTTGCGTGGCATCGCCGTCAACTTGTTGTGGGAGAAGGCCAACTATTACAAGATGACCGAGGACTGGACAAACCTCACGGCTACGCTCGAACAACTGGCCAAGCTTCAGCCCAACTTCATTACGTTCTGGAAGTTTCAAGCCTGGAACTTGAGTTACAACGTTTCAGTCGAGTTCGACGACTATCACGACCGTTACTACTACGTCCGCCGTGGCATCGAATTCCTCACTCAGGGTGAGCGGCATAACGTAGACAATCCACAGCTACTGTGGGATCTCGGTTGGTTTGTAGGACAGAAGATCGGCCGCGCAGACGAGCATGTGCAGTATCGCCGGTTGTTTAGAGAAGATGATGACTTCCATCCTTCGGACCGATCTCCTGACCAGCGCGACAATTGGCTTGTTGGCAAGGAGTGGTATTTGAAAGGCGTTGATGCGGTCAACAATAAGAATCAAAGCATTGGCCGCAAGAGCCCCCGCATCTTCTTCTCCAGTCCGGCCATGTCACAGATCAACTATGCCGATGCCATCGAGGAAGAGGGCGCTTTCGAAAAGGCGCGGCGGGCCTGGGTAAAAGCAGCGGATGAGTGGCGCCAGTTTGGCGAATTGGTTATCGAACACTCCACGGGCGTTCCGCTCCATTTGGGCGAGCCGAAGCGCTTGGAAAAATTGGTTGCAGAGTTGCGAGCCAAGCTGGACGCTATCGTTCCGACAGCGCGGGAGCAGCTTATGAAGGAAAAACGCGATGCATTAACCGCCGAGGAACGGCAGTTGCTAGATTTGCCGGCCGACCAATTAAAGCCAGAGCAGCACGAGCAATTAAGCGAGATCCGTATAAAGGCTTTTGTAACAGACCGCGACGTGGCCGAGCGCATTGCCCGCGATAAACCAGAGGATGGGAACAACGCGCTGAAGTTGGCGAGCGAGTTGCAGCGCGAGGAGCAACGTCTGGCCTATACCAACAATTACCGCCGCGATAGCAACTACGACTATTGGGAAACTCGTTGCGCTTTTGAACAGACGCCAAATGCGCTGGAAGCGCGCGAAAAGATGTTCCTTGCCAAGCAGGCGTTCCGTGACAAACAAGATCTGAACACAGCCAAACTCCTGTATGACGAAGGTTTTGCCAAGTGGAAATTGGTAATCGACGAGTTCCCGTCAATTCTTAGAGAAGACACGACGACTGGCGATGATCTGCTTGATTACATCAAGGCCTATCGGCAAGTGCTGGATCAATTGGAAGAAACGATCAGCGAGGATTTTCCGCTGTGGGTAGTCATCGAGAATTTCGACAAGGAACAGCAGTTTACCGAAGATTTGTCGCGACACCAGCAATTGAAATCTGGCGGTACTGTGAAGCCACCACCAACGCCGACCGAAGCTGAGCCCTCCCCCGCCACAGAAGAGGCGAAGTCGCCACCCACGGAAGAGTCTGCCACGCCGTCTACAGGTGAAGCCGCTGCACCGCCTGATAGCGCACCTCCTGAAAAGTAAAACGCTAGCGCGGCTTCTCTTGCCGCACTACATCTTGTGACCGAGCCCACGCATGCTTTGGCAGCGTGGGCCAGTTCTGTCCAAATCGCGCGTTAAGCGCGCCCCAGTCGCCGTAGCTTGTCACTCCATTCGCGCCAGCCACAATTCGGCTTTGAGATCGCGCGGATGCCGGTCGATAGATTCCGAAGAGGCAGACTCTCGGGGCGGCGCTGAATGCGCCACTGCGGCTGCTAACTCGTCCGGGACGACATTGTGTCGTCGGTAGTCCTGCTAGCATACGAGGCTCGCACGGTGGCAAGAATCACTTTAAGACTTGGCGAGTTGAGATCGCCGCATNNATCCAATGTGGCGGTGCGGATGCGGAGCATCGCCCGGCCGTTGTTACCGGCGTAGCCGTCACGCCCACGGGCGATACGGTCATTGCCGCCGCCGATGATCACAGTGTGTGGGTCTGGGATGCGGAAACCGCGGCGTTGAAGTGCCATCTCGAAGGCCACGCGGACTGGGTAAATGCGGCTTCCCTCTCGTCGGACGGCGCGACCTTGGCTACCGGGGCGAGCGACCATTCGATTTGCTTGTGGGACATCAATTCCCAGCATCAAGTGTTACAATTGCCGGCTTCGGACAGCGCCGTGGCTGCGCTTCGCTTTCATCCGAATGGTCAGCAAATCGCGGTCGTCGGCTTTTGCGACAAGTTGAAGATTGTCAACACATCTAGCGGCCAAACTGCCCAGGAACTGATTTGTCCCTGCGTCGATGAACGAACCGTCGTCTTTTCCGCCGATGGGGAACGGATGGCCGTTGCCGGCCGCAATGGCCGGATCCGCATTTGGAATACGAACAGCGGCGTGCGGGAACGAGATATCGAAACCGAAGGCCGCCGCGTCCGAGCCCTGGCTTTTTCTCCGGACGGTCGCTGGATAGCCGCAGGGGGCAATGGACCTTCGATCCAAGTCTTCGACGTGAACACTGGTCAACTGGGAGTGACGCTAGCTTCCCGGCCGGCCAAAGTGTACGCAATGGTTTTTGTCGGTAATCGCCAACTTGCAACTGGCGGCAGCGACAACTCCATTCGTATTTGGGACTTGGATACGCAAACCGTCACAAAGAACTTGATGGATCACACGGGAACCGTGGCCGCCTTGGCCTGTGATGCCACGGGAACAAAACTAGTATCCGGCAGTTACGACACGACAGTGCGGGTCTGGAACCTTGCGACGAGCGCGCCCAACACGGCATCGCGTGAGTCCACGGAATCGGTCCGTTAATGGTCGGTTGAGAACTTGCCAACTAATCTGTTCGCTCGAGTGCAGGGAGGCACAGCGTGGGACTATTCAACGCATTACGCGAATTGTGTTTTGGGAATCCGCCTATTCCGATGACGACGGCGGATTTGCCGCGGCCGACGCGCAAATCCCAATCCAGTATGCGTACTTCGCGGCGCTGCCAGATCGAATCGCTGGAGCCGCGGCGGCTGTTCGCCACTGATGTGGCGCCGCAAGTGCTCTTGGGCTCGGTTTATTTCGAAGAAGCCACCGGCGACGACAGCCAGCCGGACGTCATTGAAGTCTCATTCGTGGGGGGGGCCGCTGGCACGAAGCTGGATCGGCTCGTCATCAACGGCGACAAGCGAGAAGATGGACTTTCCGATGGCGATATCTTCTTTGATACGGCTGCCGGCGGGATCGGCGCGTTCAACTACCGCGGCTTGACGATCACTAGCGCCAACGGCTTCACCGTCAATAATGTGACCGTTACGGACGGCGGCACGCAAATCGTCTTCACATTCAGCGGTTTTGACGCAGGCGAGAAGCTTGTATTCTCCCTTGATGCGGACGAAGCCCAATACGTCGGGCAGGACGTGCC
>CXWJ01019988.1_pt1 | contig 15349 bp, 7 predicted proteins | sample 590841 | NCBI WGS metagenome assembly CXWJ01 (sample SAMEA3498367, study PRJEB10139) | wastewater metagenome | biome: wastewater treatment plant; material: activated sludge | place: Austria | collected 2015-01-21 | reverse complement strand
GAAAAGACGATCACGAGGTGCCGCTGGAAGATCTGCGCGGATTACTCACGGCTCTTCGGGCGATAGGTCAAAAGGGAATGCAAGTCACGCGGTTCAAAGGACTCGGTGAAATGGATGCGGAGGAACTTCGCGACACGACGCTCGATCCTACCAACCGATTGCTCCTGAAGATCTCTATGGACGATGCAAGCGCAGCGGACGAAATGTTCCGGCTGTTGATGGGCGAAAAAGTCGAGCCCCGCCGCGAATTCATCGAAAAGCACGCACTAGAAGTCAAAAATCTGGATGTGTAGCAGCGTTATGGATCCGCAGGGCTATTAATTCACAAGGTTATCGATGCGCGGAGTTATCGATTCGCAGGGTCAATAACTTCGCGAAAATCCCTGGCGCAGGGCCCTCCAAAGATGCGGGAAAGAGGACTTGAACCTCCACGACCTTGCGGCCACCAGGCCCTCAACCTGGCGCGTCTGCCAATTCCGCCATTCCCGCCTGCATTTCGTTAGGTACTTGCCTAGTCTACGAGCTCTCTATCTCCCGTCAAGTCCGACCATGTGATCGATCCCAGCGGAGATCGATAGGTTCGGGCTACTGATTCCATGGGACGGAGGGGAAATTGTAGCAGGTACCGGTTCTCGCTTCACCAGGATTAAATTCGGGCAGCGGTGCCAAACGCTTCCTTGTTTTGCCCAAAGTTCTGCCAGCGAACGCGTTGCGTCAGAAGCTGGGAGGTGATTGTGGCGCAACAGCGTTTCCGCGAAATGGGGACCGTCGAGCAGCGACTTTTCACTCTGCACGCGAACATGCCGCACCGAGTTTCCGATAATAAACAATAACCAGTCACTTGGTTGTAGGTCGACGACATGCGTCTGACGGGGGGAAACGAGATCGCCATCTCCCAGCCAAGGTTGCGGTAGGATCAAAGACTCCCAACCATAAGGCCGGACCACAAAGCCCAACACGCCACCCGCTGCGGCGAAGCGACAATGCCCGTCGCGCAGGTCAAGATCGCCACAGACCGCCCCAGCGAGGCGCTCGCCCGTGGATGTTTCTAGCAACACCGCATGAGCGTGTTCCAAACGAATTGCCGGAGGATGTTCAATGCTGCTCCGAATTGCGCCAAACGCCAAGTGCGAGGCTGCAGATCCATCCGCCCCCTTATCCATTCCATGCACGCCGCTAAAGGAGACCCGTTGTGGGCCAACGAAGCGTAGATCAATGTGGCTTGTAACCAGCAAACTTTTCTTGTCGGAACTTGCAACTCCGGCGAAGTCCCAACCCTCTCCTGCGAAGGCAATCGAATTTGAAGTCTCGTTCTGGACACTTGAAGTCTCGGAAGAACAAACAGAGATTCCCTCTGAGGAATTGGAGACGTTTCCTCCAACTTTTTCCTGAAGTCGAGCATCCATTTCACGAGCTAAACATTCGCGCTCGAGTTCGACGGCAATTCGACCTGCAATGATCTCCAGCATCAGGATTTGTTGGTCAGTGAACGAACGAGCCTCACGATTGTAGCACCAAAGGGTGCCTAACGGCACGTGAGCCGTCGATACAGGAACACAAATCGCTGCGCCACATTTTTCCGGAACACACCAGTAAGGCATGTCCTCAGGGCCTTCGATGACAACGGCATTGCCGGTTAGAGCTTCGAGGTCCCCCTTGGCCCCACGAAGTATCCGAGGTGCTCGGAGTAAACGTTCCGAACTCAATCCAGCATGGGCTCGGAGTTTAAGGAATTGGGTTTGCTCGTCGAGCACATACAACGCTGCCGCATCAATTTGTAGGACCTCTTGGGCGGCTTGAAGTGCTGCTGTGAGTCGATTGAGCATGGTTGCCATATCGGGCTCGCGATGACCGCTGGGGGCTCCTCGGACCGCAAGTTCGCTTTCTCTTGCACGCAACGCTTGACGCGCACGAAATAACTCCGCCATAATCTCGAACAGACGCAAAGCAAGTTCTTCGGCCTCTTTACGCGCGACCGCGGTTGACCGTCCTTCATCTGCTAACAAGAACATACCGAACGGATCAAGGCAATTCTCCGTTGAACGATTCTCTGCTACACGCCGTGACCAAATGGCATCGGCAGGTGCTTCATTGCCGTAGTGATAATGCAATTCCCATCCCGTTGTCCGCGAGAATGTCTCGCACATCGCGGAGACGATGGGTTCGTCCAGCATCCCAAAGCGATCGAGGTCCTCTTCAGGCTGGATATGCAAACGGAGCAAGGATAGCTTTGCGTTCGGGTCGTTGGGTTTCACGAAAGATTAGACTCGCAATGTGATATTTCGATGAAGAGTCGATCCTTGACCCGTCCGAGTGAGCTTTCCTAGCAGTACACTCTCCTTACAAGCAAAGCGCAAAAGCCTGCCTGATCGTTAAGCTCTAGCATCGTCTCTGGGGAGTCCTGCGGTGAGTGATAGCCATGCGAAGTCAAGGTGTATCGATTGTAGGGTTCGTAGTTCCGGTCGTAGGTTGTCCATGTATATTCTGTGTCTTTTCATTCCACGAATGCCCATCCCGTTCTTAGCTTCATTGCACCGGAAATTGGGATTACAATGCCAACGTAAAAAGGCCGCCTAAACGCGGACATTTGAACGAGAGACCAAACAATGAGGAATCACCCTATGGGACGTTCATGCCATATTCGAGCGCTCGCAGCGGATCGGCGTCGCTTTCTCCTGGGTGGCGGGGCCCTAAGTCTCCTGCCGTGGCTCCCGTTGGCCGCTGAGGAGTCGTCACCCGTTCGCAACCAACTCGCAATAGGGCTAAACCCGTTCACCCTGGGGGTTGCTTCGGGGGATCCATCCTCGAATGGCTTTGTGATTTGGACCCGACTGGCACCCTTGCCACTCGAAGGAGGAGGAATGCCTCCGGAGATTGTTGACGTCCAATGGGAGATTTCACAGCACGAGGACTTTCGAGAGATCGTTCAGAAGGGGACGTCTCAGGCGGTCCCGCAACTTGCGCATTCGGTTCACGTGGAGGCCGAAGGTTTACAACCCGATCGATGGTATTGGTATCGCTTCCGCGTGGGTGATGTCGTCAGTCCGATCGGTCGAGCCCGTACTTGTCCCGAACTGCACGTTCTGCCCGATCGATTGCGGTTTGCATTTACCTCCTGCCAGAACTTTGAGGATGGCTATTACACCGGATACCAAAGGATGGCCGAAGAAGATTTGGATCTGGTTATTCATCTGGGAGATTACATTTACGAATTCCAAGCTAAGAATGATCGTGTCCGAAAACATGTTGGGGCCGAACTCAATTCACTTGACGACTACCGCAATCGACATGCCCAGTACAAGACGGATGCATGGCTCCAAGCCATGCATGCGAAGTGTCCATGGTTGCTGGTTTGGGATGATCATGAATTTGACAACAACTACGCCGGTTCGATATCGGAACAAACCGAAGTTCAATCGGCTGATTTTCTCTTGCGCCGTGCTAACGCGTATCAGGCGTACTATGAACATATGCCCTTGCGCCGTCGGTCCATCCCTCATGGTCCCTTCATGAAGATCTATCGCAGTATTCCCTACGGGAGGTTAGTCAATTTTCAGATGCTGGACACACGGCAGTATCGCTCGGATCAGCCGCAAGGGGATGGAAACAAGCCATTGGCAGATGGTGTTTATGATCCTAACTCGACGATTCTCGGAGAGCGCCAAGAGGGCTGGCTAATGGGAAGTTTACTTCGCTCAAATTCGCACTGGAACGTTTTAGCGCAACAGATCATGATGGCGCGTGTCGACCGAGCCACCGGTGATGAGGCACGTTATAGTATGGATCAATGGTCAGGTTACGATGCGGCACGAAATCGGTTACTTGGCTTTCTTGCAGAAAGACGCATCCTCAATCCTGTGGTTCTGACAGGAGACATTCATTCCAATTGGGTAAATGACCTTTTGGTCGACTTTAACCAGCCCGATTCTGCGCCAATCGCAACTGAGTTCGTTTGTACGTCGATTTCTTCTGGTGGCAATGGCACAAAGGATCCGGATTATGTTCCGCAATTGCGAGCAGAAAACCCCTTCGTGAAATTGCAGAACGAGGAACGCGGATATGTCAGTTGCACGGTCACAGCCAAGAGTTGGCAAAGCGACTATCAAGCCATCGAGTTCGTCGATCGTCCAGATGCACCACGCGTTACCCGCGCAAGTTTTACGGTTGAGTCAGGCCGAGCGGGGGTGAATGGGTGAACTAATCGACGGAAGAGGATTGCATAAGCAAAGCCATCAGGTCTCGCAATTCGTCTTCTTCCAGCAAGTCGCATAGTCCGCTGGGCATGATCGATTGCGTGAGGGGCGATTGCTGTTCGATTTCATGCAAAGCCAATTCAAAAATGGTTCCATCTGTCGTCAAATACCTCGTTTTCTCATCGGTACCTGGTACATGTAATTTGATTCCGGATAAAACTCTGCCGTCGATAGTCGACACCTGCCAAGGGACAAAGAGTGGAGCGATCTCGCGACTGGGGTCAATGAGAGACTCCAGGATCTTCTGACGTGATTGCGATTGCGCCAACGTCGAAAGCTCGGGCCCCAAGTTGACACCACGCCGTTGAAAGGTATGGCAGCTCGCACACCGGCTACCGTTGGATCGGAAGAATACTCGCCAGCCCTGATCCAGGTTTCCGTCAGATTCTGTCAGTAACATTAACTTCGATAGGTCGCGGATGGTATCTGGTTTGATCGTCGCAACGGTAGCTGCTGCATGTCGCAGTATTCGTCCGGACTCGATTTGGACGGCAGGATCGGGATCGTTGCTGAGCGAACGGAGCAGCGATTCGTTGATGGGGGATTGAGCTGCCAAACCCATCACCGCATCGGCTCGCAGTTGACCTTCAAGATTTTGCTCGATCGCCAAGCGCCGTAGAAGATCAAACCTATCTTGATCCGAAGACAGGGCCAATGTGCGGGTAGCCTCGCGCCCCAATGCCCCTTGTTCGTGAGCGAGTACAAACAAATCCTCCGGCGTCAATCCGGCCTCGCTAGGATCGAGCATCTGCAATGAGACCGCACGCAAAGTCTGAGGTTTGCGTGCATCGCGGACTATTTCTAGGGCTGCATGTTGGCCACCAGACAGCGCTCCAGCGTGCTCGGTCTGCGGAAGATCCAAATAATCAAGGGCGGCGAGAACGACGCGGCATTCACGAATCGTCATTCGCGGATTGTCGAGAAGCCCCGCCACGGCTCCCCGCATATCCATTTCTCGTGATTCGGCCACCCAGCGAACCGCTGCCACGCGAACATCCTCGTCTCGATCGCTTAGCCCCTTGAGACAGAGTTCCCGTCGGATGGTTGTAGCCAGTTTTGTAGGACGCTCAAGATCATGCCAACGTCCGGCTTGAATGAGGCTTACGCGGGCGACGGGAGATTCAAGTCTTGCAAACGAACTGAGAAGTTGCTGTGGGGCTTCAAGTCGTCCGAGTCCCCATTGCGCGGAGACGCGAATGACCGGGTTCGGATCCCCNNCCTCCAGGCATTCCAATCGACTTGCGGGAGCAACTTGCGTTGCGGATAGGGACCACAGTGCATCGTTTTGCGACAATGCCGCAGCGTGAATTTCTGTTGAACTTCGTGTGACAGGAAGCGGACTCGGATCGTTGTCTGAGACCGTCAGTTTCCAAAGTCCACCGTGACCATGAAGTGTGTAACTGCGGTCGACCCAATCGCTTATTAGAAGTTCGCCATCCTTTCCAAGGGCGATGCCCACCGGTCGAAAACTTGGGCCCCCTTGAACCACAATTTCGCGCGTGCCCTTGAGCATCCCTTCTTTCGCTTGCAATCGGTAACGCTCAATGCAATTATCTCCCCAGCTGGTAACCCATAAATATCCCCGGAAAAAGACCACTCCACTCGGAGCCTCTCCCGTTCCCGAGTTGTAACCTAGCGTTCCGGGCAGCTCGCCGTTCCAAGCCAACAACGGATTTGTTCCGGCGCGTCCAAAACGAAACTGAAATCCGTAGTCTCCACCGGGTATGACATGAATCAGACGACAAGGTGGTGAAGCATCCGGGTCATTGTCCACTACCCAAAGTCGGCCGGCGGGATCAAAGCAGAGCGCAAATGGATTCCAGAATCCGGTGGCAATCCGCTCCAGCTTAGTGCCATCTAAGTGGCATCTAAAAATACTGCCACCTTCCCCCCCTCCTTCCGTCCCTTGTCCATGTCGATCGATGAGGCGATATGTGTCCCCAAAGTTTTCCCCGATGCCAACGTACAGCCATCCATCTGGGCCAACGACCAGTCCACTCAATCCGTTATGAGGATAATCTGCGGTTGTCTCTAATTTCAGAATGGATTCAAAGGACTCGCGAGGTATGACTTGTTCTCCCGGATGTTGAAACCGAAAAACATCCTTTCGCGTGGAAATGTATAGGCTATCGTCAGGTCCCTTCGCCATTTGCATTGTGTGCGTGGTAGAGTCGCTAATCAACTGTCGCGCGCGACCTTCCGTTTCCAATCGACCGATCTGAAGTGATTCTCGTGGGTATCGCCAAATGCGGTCAAACTTGGGACCGGCGTAGTCATCCGGCCTAAAATGGGTATGGGACTCAATCACAAAAAGATCACCATTGTCCCGGGTGACGCAACTAACCGGAGTGACAAGGTCTGGGTCTCCCGCAAGCCTTTCCAGTCGAATTGTCGGGACTAAAGCGCGAGGCGATTCCAACTCTTCGCCGACGAGTTGACATCCGCACCGAAGAGACAATATAATGGCACATAATATTGGCATTGTGAATCGTGATGACTTCATGCAGAATCCTCCTCAGAGGATTGTAATCGGTCCCCTCCCTCTACAGCGAGTCTCCAAAGATCTTAGTGCTTTGTCGCAGCCAAGCGTTACGGACAGTCCTTATTCACTGAGAGGGGCCTTATCGGCCGAGAGGGTTTTTTAGTTTCCCGGTTTGTGAGTGTTGTCCTGCTGCGAATGCGCAGCGGTTAACCCCAAACTCGAGACCCGGATTCGGCCGCGTTGGCGCGTTAGGGGAAGACGAAGCTGCTCTGGACGCGATCAATGCGCCGGATTGGACGCCGTGTCCCTCGCACGAGAGGGATAGAAAGAGGGTCTGTCACAACGATCAACCGAAATTGATAGGCCATTGGGTCTTCCGCAGAAGGGGGTGATCCCGTCGACGAAATCCGGAAGCGGTAATTGCCGGCGTTTAGGTACGTGCTCGGCGCTGAGCGGAATTCCGTTGCGCTCCCACTGAAATTCATGACGACCTGGTTCTGAGCATTGAATACGGAGACCGTCCAAGCCGCAAGCGGATTGTTGTGAGCGGCCCCCCAGATGGATGGCAATACGAGCACTGCCGTATCAAACGACACGATATGCTCGCGAAAGCTGGATGTAAGAATATGTGAGCTGGCTTCCGTGACTTGATAGGCCTCGGTACCAAACAGGATGGTCAATTGGTAGTTGCTGGTGCCATTTCCTCCGGCTGCGGGATCCTGAATGCGAACAAAATAGTCTTCATCCGGATCAAGATTCATAACTTGAAGAACTGTTTCCGTGCTGTTCCGAACAAAAGGGATAACTTCCAATGGGATGGAATTGGCATCCAGGACTTGGATATTTGGATTCACAATGTTTCCAAAGGCACCTCCCACCAAAACGGTCATCACGCGGTCTTGAGATGCAACAAAATTCGGGGTCCTTACACGATAAAAGTCGATGTCCATTGCGCTCGCTAAGCTTGCTTCAATCGCATACCGAGTGTTTTCGGCATAGCCCGGCGTCGTTTCAAGCACCGATGCGCCCGCGGGATCCTCGTTCAAGCCGAGGTCGTCATTGACGTCTTCAAGGTCACCATCATCGTCGGCGACAAAGAACGCTTCGATATCATCTTGATCCAGGAAACGAAAGTCGGGACCAGAAAAGCGTCGGATCGCTTCGGGTGAGGTTTGCAAATCCTTGTCATACGTAACCACCAACGAATAACCGCCGATCGCATGCATGTCCTGAGCCACGCCCGATATGACGATAAAGTACTCTTCTTCCGCATCGATCGAGGCAATCGTCACCGAGATTGTATCGCCCGAGGAAGAGGTAGATTGAGCACTCGCGATCGGAACGCCGAAACGATTTTGGACGGAAAGCGCCGGACGAAGGGAACTCAATCCATCCGAGCGAACTTGAAAGGTGACTGGGCCTGACGCCCCGTCAAACGGATCGAATTCAAAGATATCGCGATCCCCTAAGCCAATATCGCCGAAAACAATGTGAGGGAATGTGCCCGCGAAATCATCCGAAGAATTGATATCCGTGGCACCGTCAAACGAGTCATTGCTTTCGTCCGCTTCATTGAGATCGGGCGCTCGAACCCCAAATCTGTTTTGTAAAGCTAGAAGATCCTCTGGAGAAGGAATAACCACGTTCGGGATGCCATGACGTTGCATCGGCGAGTTTGGATTACCATTGTCTTCAAGCCCAAAGACGTGTCCGGCTTCATGCAAGGCTACTCGATAGACTTCGTCAAGGGTGTCAATGTCTAGCGCTCGATCTTGTGCGATGCGGTTGCTGTTGAGAACAATATCCCCCGCCCAGGTCCCCGAAATAAAACCTCGTGCGACAGCGATCCCATACACATTTCTACGCATGGGAATGGCTGCCACGCGAATGTCTCCAAAACGTGGGTCCCCTTGCGAGAGTCCATCTGTCCCAAATGGAGCGCCATTGTCCGTCACTCTGGCGACGTCACCATTCACGTGGATGACCCATGTTTGCAGGGCGCTCAAGATGGCTTGCTGCCAATTAGCCTCGGACGAGATTCGATTCAATGATGCAAAAAGTTGACTTGACTCTCCGGCGACATTCGTTCCATCGGGTGCAAAACTGACACTCAAGTAAGGAGAATCGCCCCAGGCGACCCCTTCAAAGTCGCCATCCATGGTCCAGCGAGGTTCGAGCGACTCGAATGAGCGTCGTCGTCGACCTTCCTGTATGCGTTTTTTCTGAGCCATGATCTATCGTTCCGATCTTCGACTTTCTTCAGATCCTGTATCCGTGTTCAAGTCATCTTATGGTTCGTGTTGCAAGCCGCCAAGGTTTTAGTGCATGACTTAGCGGGCGTTAAGCGATTCGTCCTCGGCTTGAAGTGTCGGCGGAGGACCTCCTTCGAGCGTTTCAACCGCTTGTAAGAGCGACTGGACCTCCGTTTTCGTTCGAATTGCGTTCCAGTCGGGATCGTGCACGATAACTCGGCTCCAAGAATGGTCTTGGGAGAGTGATTCCTGCAACAAATTGGTGGCGACCAGAGCGTCGTCTGAGTCGGTCTTATTCCCCGCAAGGATCGCAAAGGTGCTTGCTGCGACGTAGCAGGTCGTAGCATCACGTTCGATTTCCAAAGCCGCCTGGGCTTCGTCACGCGCCTCGTCTGCTCGGCCTAAGTGAGCCAATACGACGCCGCGGGCCGCTCGAGAGAGGGATCGTGCTGGATCTAATGACACAAGTTCGTCGGCGGCATTGAGCCCTGCCGCATAGTCATGAAAATGTTCACAGTGAACATTGACGAGATTCTGCCATGCATCAACGTTTTTAGGATATATCCTTGCCATTTCGGCATAATCTGCCAGCGCTTTTTCATTTTCACCACGGTCCAACCAATGTTCAGCGCGGGCGAGCCAACCATCCGGCGTCGTTGGGGTCCCCAGCAGTCCCTGTAATAAATCGGCCTCTCCTTCCGTCTGCAAACCGAGGGACAGTTCAATGTCGGACTTAAGCAGATAGGCTTGAGAATCGCGACGTCCCAATTCGATCGCTCGAGCGACATCTTCCACAGCTTCTGTGTCCCGACCGAGCGCAGAACGAGCAATCCCTCGGTTTATGTACACACTCGGTAGGTTGCCTTGGAGAGAAAGTGCGGCGGTAAAGTCTCCTTCGGCGCCGCGAAAAAGATGTAGTTCCATTCGACAAAGACCACGATAAATGTAGGGAAGGGGCGAATGAGGAGATCGCGCGATACTGTGTGTGAAGGCNNGTTTGGAGCAAAGCCAAAACCTTGTGCTGCATAAATACGAAGGGTCTCCGTCCCGGCGGTATTCAACTCCGCCGGCATGTTGCTCGCGATCAAATACGCAACCTCTCCGAGCCCCGCTCGAAGTTTCTGCCGCTGTTCCGGCGCAAGGAGCGAATCCAATGAATATCCACCTGCGCTGCTGTTGACGGCTCGATGCTTGTCAAGCAATGTCAATCCGAGCTGTTCCCCTTTGTGATGCAAGGCCTCCCGCAATTCCGGATCGGCCAATGTTGGGGCGGCGAGCAATTCTTGGATCTCTTGGAAACCCGCGAGTGTTTCTTGAAATTGTGATTGGGCTGTCAATCGATCCGCTCGGATCTTCTGCCATTGGAATGCAAGCCAGGAAAAGGCTGTGATGACGATGAAGGCGATGAGGAACGTGGTCCCTGTCGCGCGATGTCGATTGCGAGATAGCCATTTGATAATTCGTTGTTTCCAAGACGAATTCTGGGCATAGCGTAGTGGAAATCCGGTGATATGACGTTGCAGATCCAAGGCAACCTCGTGAGCCGACTTGTACCGTTGTTGGAGACTCGGGGACAAGCACTTCTTAATGATCGAAGTCATGTCCGGTGAGGCCACCCGTTGCAGTTCTTGCAATGATGATTCGGCGCGACGATCCTGAATCATTTGTGTTACTGCGTCGACAAATTGTCCATCGCGCGACGGGAATGGCTGGTGGCCCGTCATCATCTCAAAAAGTAATACGCCCAGCCCATAAATATCACAGCGTTCGTCGACTCGCTTGCCGGACAAGATGGCTTCCAAATGTTCCGGTGCCATGTACGGAAAGGTGCCACCGACCATCAATGTCGATCTTCCCCCAACGACGATGTCGTCCGAAAGGTTGAAGTCAAGGATCATGGGGTCGCCATCGTCGGTGATCAGGACGTTCGCTGGTTTTAGATCGCGATGGATAATTCCTCGCTGATGAGCATGGGCGAGTGCCTCCGCAAGTTTCTTGGCAATGGTCGCACATAGGACTTCATGACCACTCAGCCCATGCCGACAATCGTAGGCGTCGATCCATGCCTGTTCCGACACAGAAGCTACTTGATCATGGATGGAGGTATCCGATAACCCGGACGCTTGCGGAGCCGTGATCGCTTTTCGGAAAGCCGCGCGAAGATCCCACGGCGCGCCGGATGTCTTGACGTGTTGACGCAAGGGGCCAAGAAGCGTTGTTTCCCCGAAATACGGCATGCAAATGCCTGTGAGCCCGTCGCGAGTCTGAATGGAATAGACCGGCACGATATAGGGGTGTTGCAAGCGAGCGAGTTTATCAGACTCGGTCCACTGATCAGACGAAAGCTTCAGCACGACGCGCCGATTGGCGAGTTCGCCCTGTCTTGCCAGAAAAACGCGGGAGAATTTTCCACGACCCAACTCGCGCTCCAGTTGGAATCCCCCAAAGACCTCGCCCGCAGAGGGGAATGCTTCGACCGCTTCCACTAATCGAGACGTATCCTTTTTTAGGATGTCCAGGGTGGAGTTGTTAGCCTTTAAGAGCGACGCCGTTTCCGCCGCAGGTAAGGGTGGCCTTGGCCATGTCTTAGAATCAACATGCCAACGCAACAGGTATTCTTCCGGCTTCACATCTTCGCCATGAGCACGGCGGATGCGGTACTCCTCGAAGGCCAAAGCCCCTTTCGCCTCTTTTGCGCTGTTGAGCCAAGGAAATCGTTGAAAATAACTCGTGAGCGGTTCAGGGTTTCCCATGGACCAGCGACGCTCCATGTCGACACGCATTAGTTCCAAGGCAATTTCTCGCACCTCGGGTTCATCGCCACGAGGTATAAATTTCAAAAGATCGGGCTGCTCGCCTGCAGACCATGCTTCCTCAAAGCGATCGACATAGTCGTTCAAGCATAACATCGTCGGCATAGGTGATCACTCACGATTCAATGGGCGGATCGAGCGTACGTGTCAATTGTTGACGCAGCTCCGCGAGAATTCGTTCGATAGTGCGCTTCGATCTCTTGGTTGCCTCGGCGATCTCTTCGACTTGGAATCCCTCCATTCGCATGCGAGCCACCGTCGCATGGGTTGGTGGAAGCTGCTCGAGGAATTCTTGCACCACAAGTTCCAAAACATGGAGCGAACCCTCATTGTCCGACCCCCATTCGCGAGGATTTCCCCCACCCGACGAATCCATCGCCCGTGTTGTTTTGGAAACATCCCGCTTTTGGGCCCGATGGAAAGTCGCTAAAGACCGAATCTTGTTTAACGATAAAACCAAGAGGAGCTGCCACAGTTCATCCCCCTCGGGCACGTCGTAAAGCCCCGACGAAGCACGACGGAAAAACGTTCTAAAGACCGACTGAACCACATCCTCGGCATCAAATCGCGATGCTAATGCAGTCGAAGTTTGTGAGTTTGCAAGTGCCCGAAGACGGCTGGCATATCGCAAAAATAGCTGCGTTGCCGCATCTCCCTCTCCCGATCGAAATCTGCGCAGCAGCGAATGATCCGAACGATGTTCGGCACCATCGGCCTCACGTCCTGTCAAATCGGTCACTGTTTTCCCCACACTGGTAAAGCAGCATATAGTTTACCAGCCCGCCAGATTCTTCGCGGAAAATCAATCAATTATCGCCTGGTCCTTGCGAAAGTGCCGATTTTTTTCTTAATCTCCGGCTCGGGCGTTTGACCCCCCAACTAGGTAGCGAAACGATAATTCCTAGGCGTTAATCCGCATCACTTTAGCCAGTCAAGCAAAAAGTTGCCATTTTTAGGTTGAATCGATCGGGCANNGGTTGAGCGAGTGCCGATAACAAGATTAGGATTTAGTTTCCTCGGTGGCGGGGATCCCACGCATTCATCTCACTTCTCAGATAGCGGAAGCGAATGTTTTATCGTCTCGGACGCGTGATAGCGAATTACTGGTGGGCCGTCATTCTTGGATGGGGCGTGTTGCTCCTCGTGATTCGTGGCGTTGCCCCGCATTGGGATGAAGTCACTCGCGACGGCGATCTCGCCTATTTGCCGCAGGATCGTCCGAGTCTCCGGGCCGAAGAGATCTTGGAGGAGGCTTTTCCGGACAATCGTTCTAAGAGCCAAGTATGTCTGGTGTTGGCGCGTCCAAACGGTCTGTTGCGCCAGGAAGACCTCAACGTTGCGGACCGGCTTGCTATCCCGTTTCTCAGTTATCGCGGTGCCCATGCATTGCAGCGAGCTGAAACGGTTCGCGACGAATACATCAAACTCTATGAGGCGGGTAATTTTGATGAGGCCAAACGGATTAAATCCAAACGGCAAAAGGAGCTCGAATCCGCCCTCGCGGCGTTGGATGAGGCCCTCCGTTTAGCGGAATTGCTCGCCACCAAGTGTCCGGACTTGGCTCCGCCTCAAACTTTATTGAGCGAACTCTATCTATTGCGCGCTCGTGCCTACGTGAGCCTTGGGCAGGTCGAAGATGCATTTTTGGATAAAGAGCGAGCCGGCGAACTGGTTGCGAACCCCCAGAAAGTAGAGCAAGCGCAGCCGGTGGCAGTCGTCGATGTGGAAGGAAAATCTGCCGTCGTCCCGAAGGTGCCTCTTCCGCTCCTCGATGTCTGGACCCGCCACAGCGAAGTGGTCGGTGAGAAGCTCATTAGCGAAAATCGCCAAGCGCATCTCATCGTATTGCAGCTCAGCAATGAATTTCTTGCGATGGACAATATCCGTGTCCTCAAGCTGATTGAAGAGGAACTTGCGGCCGTCCGAGAATCGATGAAACAGAACATGCGTCACGCGCGGGCCGCAGCGACGTTACTGGAAGACCTTTCGACGCTCGTTGTTTCCCGGCAAGTAACCAAGCCGGGGGATAAATCCCAGTCATCCGAGCCACCCCCAACGGTTGATCGCAAAGGTGCGAATTTCGTTTTCGGGCCGCAATGGGTCGAGGCGGTCCAAGGGCTTTCGGATGGAGGCCGAGACGCGATCCGACAGAAAGTCGGGCAGCTAACTGGCGTCGCAGAGAAAGAGGGCCTACAGCACGTGGCGCATGGTCTCCAAGACCTGTCTATGGCCCTCGTGGCAAAGGATTCCACGAAGCTTGAAGCTGCGGGGATGGAGATTGACCTTGCTTTGCATCGCGCACTGCCGGCCCCGTTCGGATTGGAGCTGCATATCTCAGGATCAGCCGCCGTGGGTGGCGATATGCTGCGGTCCGCCGAACAAAGTATCCACAATACCGAAATTTGCACTGTCGTGTTGGTTGTGATTATCCTGGCCGTCGTCTACCGTTCTCCGTTGCTTGTCGCGATCCCCTTGGCGACCATCCTCGTTTCTCTCACTGTCGCCATTGGGGTCTTGAGCTTGATGACCCAGTTCGGTGTATTGCCAGGGATGGGTTGGTGGAATTTCAAAGTCTTCACAACGACGAAGATCTTCATCACCGTGATTCTGTTTGGCGCGGGAACCGATTTTTGCTTATTTCTGATCGCGCGGTTCCGCGAAGAATTGGCGGCCGGGGTTGATCGCGAGAAGGCAGTCGTCAGTGCCTTAGGCGGCGTGGGAGACGCCTTGGTCGCCAGTGCGATGACCACCGTTTTAGGTTTGGGGATGATGTTCTTTGCGGACTTCGGCAAGTTTCGCAATAGTGGACCTGCGATTGCCGTCTGCCTCTTGGTCACCTTGATTGCGTGTTTGACCCTAGCCCCCGCCCTTTTGCGAGGTTTTGGCCGCTTCGTGTTCTGGCCCTTTGGGTTTGGTCCAATTGCCACTGCGGGCGCAAACGGCCAAACGACCGACCCGCTCGATCGAGGACTGTGGGCATTCATTGCCCGTTGGACGATTCGCTACCCCGGGCGGATGCTGCTGATTAGCCTGCTATTGATGTCGCCGTTTGCGTGGTACGGGGGTGGTTTACCTCCGATTGGGATCGCAGGTACCCGCCAGGCGGATGGGACGTCCAACAACACGGTCATGACCGGGGGAATCCAGTTTCCGCCGAGAAGTTGGTATGCCATGCGGGCGAACCGAGAACGCGTGACCTACGACGTGATCAGCGACTTAGGGGATGATTGCCCCAGTAAACTTGGAACGGAGGTCCTTAAATCCCATTTTCCTATCGGGGAAAGCGGGCCGCTAATAATCCTTGCCAAGAAAGTCGATGGCAACTTCGATAGTGATGTTGGCATGACCAAGATCGAAGAGCTAACGAGGGAACTATATGAAATTCCCGGAGTCCGCTCTGTCCGGAGTATTGCTGAGCCCCTAGGGGATGCACCCAAGCGGCTATCCATCAGCCGAGAAGGGCGTCGAAAGATGGTGCTCCGTCGTCATCCGATGAGCCGTTCGATATTTCTCACGGAAGTCCCGGCACTCCAAGGAGATGTCACACGC
>CXWJ01020279.1_pt1 | contig 15370 bp, 11 predicted proteins | sample 590841 | NCBI WGS metagenome assembly CXWJ01 (sample SAMEA3498367, study PRJEB10139) | wastewater metagenome | biome: wastewater treatment plant; material: activated sludge | place: Austria | collected 2015-01-21 | reverse complement strand
CTACATCCTTGACCACGAGCTATGAGCCCGGTGTTGAGGATTAGCCTCAACACCGGGCTCATAGCTCGTGGTCAAGGATGTACGACCTCGGGTTGTACGGGTGAGTGCGGTGGCACATGCGATGCATGTTGTGGAGGCAGCAAGGGTGGCGTCATGGGACTCCTCATGAATCCGATTGTGATTGGAGCAGCGATTGCTGCGGCGATTGCAATTCCCCTCGCCCTCGACGACGACGACGATGCGAGCTAACGCGAGGGTGCGACAGATGGGTTGGTGCAGACGAATCCTTGTCAATTATCTGATGTTCACGTTGGCGTGTCCATTCGGCTTCGCTATCGCAAGCGAGCAAGATGGGACTTCGTCGGCTCCATTGACCTCTGTCGCGATTGACGTCCGGCTCCATGAAGATGGAACGGTCCGCGGTCAACTGTTATCGGCTGCGGGTGTTCCGGTGGGTGGAGTTGAGGTCGAGCTTCATTCCACGAACCGAGACAAATCGCTTCGCGTTCGATCGGATGAAGCAGGTCGATTCGTGCTCCCCTGGGCGCAGCCAGGCGCTGCGTTAGTTGTCGCCGAAAACGGAAGCTGCCCCCTACGAATTTGGGACCGAGCATCCGCTCCTCCCTCAGCTCGTGAGAGTCTCCTGCTAATAACCGGGGCCGAAGACGTTGTCCGCGGCCAGCGCCCCATAGGAACTCTTTTTGGCTGCCAACCATTGATGCTGGGAGTCTTGATCGCAGCGGCCGTAGCGATTCCTCTAGCTATACATGATTCTGGAGACCGACCGGCCGCCAGTAACTAGCGAGTGCAGATTTCAACTCAAATGATGCAGTGATGGTAGGAGTGAATCGATTCGATGCAGGTTCGATCTGAAGAAAAGTCGAAGAACTTGGCATGTCTATGTCATCGGGAGGTCGGGATCGTCCGGCCCAGGGCGCATGGTTTTCTTCACGTGTCGACAAAGCTCGACCTCGCATCCATGGCTTGTTTCCTCTTGCTGCTCGTCCTATTCCTCCAAGTGGGATGTACTCGCCCACATATGATCCAGGCCAGGTCCCTTCCCCCCGGACTTTCTTCGCAACCGTGTGTGAACGTTCAATCGCTCGACCTTTCACGGCTTTCCCAATTGCAGTCGAATGGCAAGCAGATTCAGCCGGGAGATCAGTTGGAAATGAGCTTGGCGTCTGGAGCAGCGGACGAAAGTCTTCAACCCTTTATCGTGACTGTGTCTGCCAATGGTACTGCGGATGTTCCGCTGGTGGGACCCGTGCGGCTCGCGGGGATGGAGCCCGACGAAGCACGCGAATTGGTTCGCAACGCAAGTGTCGAGCGAGGAATCTATCGGCAGCCGACTGTCAATGTAGAACTTAAGTCGCGCCAAATGAACCGTGTTACGGTGCTAGGGGCAGTAAAGAAGCCCGGGACCTATGAATTGCCTGCCCACGCAAGCGATCTCTTGGCCGCAATAGTCGCTGCGGAAGGATTGACAGAACTGGCGAGTCCTATGGTCAAGATTCAGAAAGCGGGTGTGCCACCACAGGGGCAGTATGCCAGCAATAACAGCTTAACTTCCTATGGAAGTTCCTCCGGTCTGCCTGCACCTGCGCCTTCCGGTACCATGGAAGTTGATCTCGTGACGGCGGCACAGGGTGGTTCAATTCCTGCGGTTGAACTGAATGACGGAGATGTGGTAAACGTCCCTGAGCTTGAGAAGCGAGCGGTCTATGTGATGGGGCTCGTCAAGAAGCCGGAGCGTTACGAAATACCTCCAGGGCAAGAGATTACCGTCCTCGATGCCTTGGCGATGGCGGGAGGCGTCACCGAATCTGTGGCAGACCACATCCTAGTGATTCGCACACTCCCTGAGCAGCCAACACCCATCATGATTGAAGTCTCGTTGCGGGAAGCCAAACGTAATGGCCGAGAGAACATTATGCTTGCCAGCGGCGATGTTGTCACAGTCGAAGAAACACCGCTGACCTATGTTGTTGGAACGATAAAACAGATCATTCGCGTCGGGGTGAATGGCTCCATTTCTGCCTTTTAGTTTGCCATGAACAAGTCGTCGATAGCACTACCGAACTCCATGCAGGTCGTTTCGACCCCTTCGGCCGTTCATTCGGCGGTGCATTTTCTGTATTTGCTTCGTCGCCGCAAGCCTGTTCTCTTGGCCGTGATGGCGATTTCGCTAGGTCTCGGCGGGTTGTACTTTGTGACTGCGAAAAGGATCTATCAGGCCGAATCGCAAATGATTGTTCGCCATTCTCAATCGGATGACGAATCCGTAAGCGTTTCTGCTGACCGAGCGACGCAGGATCAGATGGCGACCTTTCAGAAACTTGTGACGAGTTCGGAGATTCTTGGACGAGCCCTTGATCGGCTCGAAAAGCTCCCTCCCGAAATCAAACCTAAGCTGTCGCGAGAAGAAGCCATCGAAGTTCTCAAACGGCACGTAGTCCCACATACGCTTCGTGGTACAAGCATTATCGAAGTCGATGCCCAGTCAGAGTCACCAGCCGCCGCCTATTCCATGGTCGATGCGGTCGTCGCATCCTACATCGAATATGTTGACGAAAATCATCGGAGTGTCGCAGCGGATAGCATCCGTGTGATTGCAGCTAGTCAGTCGAAAGTTGAAGAACAACTGCAAGTCAAAGAAGTTGAATTGACCGATGCAAAACGAATGTCGGTCGATTTGGGCTCAGATGAGAACACAGACTTTGTCCATCCAGTAATGCAACACTACATGGAGCTAGGGCGTTCATTGGCTGAGGTTCGGCGCAAGCGAGTTCAAACGGAGGCATCGTATGCTGCGCTACGGCAAACCATTGTCGCGGGTGGAGATTTATTGCAGCACTTGATCGAGCTGGAACCCTTGATCGGAAAAGAAGTCCTTCTCACTTCCGCAGGGATCAACCCGCAAATCATGGAATCGTTGCGCGAAGCAGAGAAAGAGCTGCTTGATTTGAAAGCCAAAAAGGAAGCGATGTCCCAATACNNTCCCAATACTATGGCGAACGCCATAATAAAATGGTGGAAATCGCCCAACAGATCCAAGCTAAGGAAATTTTTCAGAGACAACTTACGACGCAGCTCGATTCCCGCATGGATGGCTCACGCGGAAATGCTATGGGACAGATGCTCGTTAACCTCTTGGAGGAAGAGCTTGCCAGTGCCAGACTCCACGAGGCCAACCTTCGCCGCGAACGTGATTTGGCCGAAAAAGAGGCACTCGTTTTATCGAATCAGCGCGTGGCCGTTGAAAAAATCGAACGCGAAGTCGAACGATTGCGGGACTGGAACAAATCGCTACGCGATAAGATGGAGGCCTATAGCCTCAGCCAACATAGCGCCGATGTACGAGCTTCCGTGATCAGTCCGGCCACGATGCCTCATCGCGCCGTTCATCCCGTGCTGGTTCGCGTAATCCTTCTGTGCATTGCCATCGGATCCGGCTGTGGCGTTCTCGTTGTCTACGTCATGGATGTGATTGACGATCGCTTCCGCTCGCCAGAGGAACTGCAAGAACAACTGGGTGTTCCGGTATTAGCGATGGTTCGCAAGCACGATGCATGTGACGGTGCTGGGATTCATACGTTACACGCGTTCCGCAATCCAGACGCTGTTGCTAGTGAAGCATTTCGAACCTTACGAACAACCCTTGCCTTCTCCGGTCAAGACTGCACTCGGCTGGTCGTAACCAGTTCCGAACCAAGCGATGGAAAGACAACGGTTCTATCCAATTTGGGTGTCTCCTATGCGCAGTCGGGTAGACGAACCTTGCTTATCGACTGCGACCTACGCAAACCTGGGCTGACGACACTGTTTGGCAAGCGGAATGTGCAAGGAGTCTCCGACATACTTAAGTCGCAGCACGACATCGCTGAAATGTGTTCGGAACGGGTCCAGTCGACAGGCCTCGATGGCCTGGATTTGATCCCATCGGGGCGCCGTCCTGCCGATTCAGCTGAGTTGCTTGGCCGCGACCGGTTCCTAGAAATGATTGCTTGGGCGGAATCGGTTTATGACCAGATCTTAATCGATAGTCCACCTGTGCTGGCCGCGGCAGATGCGGCAATTGCCGCTCGCCAAGTGGATGGCGTCATTGTCGTCGTCCAGCCTCAAAAGAACCATCGCCGCCTGGTGCTTAGGGCCTTTGAAGGACTTGCCAGCCTTGGGGTCTCCGTGCTAGGCACCGTCGTCAACGCAGTCGGCGAGGAGGATGGTGGAAACTACTATGGATATGGCGGCTATGGCTACGGTTACGGTTACGGACATGGCTATGGTACCGATGAGGAAGTAGATCAGGATCAGGGAGCTGCACCCAGGCCTGCGGCTGCGCAGGCGAGATCGACAGCTCCCCAGCCAAAGTCGCGCACACAGCCAGTGCCTTCGCTGAGATCTCCAGAACAATCTCCAGAACATACGGTACGACTTCACGAGCCCGATGAGGTCGACGAAGACTTGCAGGCATCTTTGGCTCGAATCTCGAAATTCGTCCGTAAAGCCAGCTAGTCGTTTGTGAGGCAGCCCATGTGGATTCAATCGGGGCGGGTACAAGAAACAACAAACCGCCTAGTCCGCAGCTTAATGTATGCGGAATCTGCGATCACGTTTATTATTTTGGCTGGTTTGCCATGGGTCATGGGTGGACGACTTGAATTAGGCAAATTTGCCTATGTTTCGGGAGTCGCTCTTCTCGCAATCTCGTGGCTTCTACGACGCTCCTTCGAGAACTCTACTGCCATTCGCTGGACCGGCGTGGAATGGCTGATCCTGGCCATGGTCGCTTTGGTGTTCTTGCAGATCATTCCGCTGCCCGTAGGATGGCAACGAGCGATTTCACCGAATCAAGAGGTCGTGATCCCACTCTGGTCCGAGTCCGGGCGGGAAAGCTTGGGTGCAGGTGCGGAGTCCCACCTGCCAAGGCTCCAGTGGAAAACGTTGTCCTTTACACCCGACGCAACCCGATTTGGACTGCTGGTCCTCGTAGCCCACGCCGTCTTCTTTTGGATCACCTGCCAACGGCTCGATTCCCTAGTCGCCCTTCAATCCTTGCTGCAACAGATCGCCATAAGTGCCATAATAATGGCATTTGCGGGATTGATGCAATATTTTAGTGGGACCGCGAATTATGCTTGGGTGTTCAGCCATCCGTCACGAGAAGCGAATGTGGCGGCATCGGGGCCTTTTATCAATCCAAACCATTTTGCAAGCTATCTGGCCCTGGGGATTGGGCCTTTATTGTGGTGGGTTCAGTCGTTGGTTCCTCCGAAGGCCATTTACGGTCCGACAGGAAACGCTAGATTTCAGTCGGGACGAGGTGACGCATCACAATGGAAATTCCTCGCAGCAGCTGCCGGAATGGTCTTAGTTTTGTTTGCGGCCGGTATGTCTCGTTCACGAGGTGGAATGCTTGCGGTAGGGGTCGGAGCGGCGGTGTTTATTGGCTGTTCTGCTTGGTGGCGCCTCATCGATTGGCGACTGGGGTTAACATTTTCAGTGCTGGCGGTTGTGCTTGGGGCAAGTCTTGCCATTCACGGTCACGACGTTGTGCGGCAGGAAGTAGCTTCTTTAACATCCGGAAATGTGGATGAATTGGATGCGGGGCAGGCGCGACGACGGCTTTGGGAAGCAAATTTGGCGATCGCTAGTAAGTTTCCCTGGTTTGGGACGGGAGTGGGGTCTCACGCGGATGTGTACCCGATGGTCTATGACCGGCCGCATGTGGACTATACGCATGCCGAGAGTTGCTACATTCAAATTTTGACCGAGACAGGTCGAGTCGGCGCGGGACTTTTGGTGCTTGCGATGCTGATGATGACGCGATGGATCTATCGTGCCGCGCAGATTCGTGCTACACGATCTCAGCTCGGATGGGTATTGGCCGTTGCCAGCTCTGTGGCAGCGTCCCTGGTTCATGCGGTATTCGACTTTCCCTGGTATCTTACGGGTTNNCGCCTGGGGTTGGTGTGCATTGCCGCTTTATGGAGATTGTCTCAGGATGTTCCCGATCAGGTTCTGGCGGAATTTCCTGCCGAGCTTGCCAAGGGTGGACGGCGCACGGGAGTCCAACCGCAATGGCTTCTGGCTACTTTGACAGCCGTCACCGTTTGCGTCTTTGTCCTACCCTATGCCTACCGATGGGGAATGTCGTCGTGGCACTGGAACGAATACTTGGTCATGTCACTCGACCGGGATGCTCGCCGGGCGCACCGCGAGTTGTTAGTTAAGTCGGATGCAGAATCCGCCAGGCATGCCGCGCAGCAATCTCACCAACGCATGGAGGGAATGTACCAGCAGTTGACGCAAGTCCTGAAATGGGCTCCGCAGCATTCAGCGGCGAACTTCAAGATCGCAACGCTACTCCTCGCCGCATTCGATGATCAACAGTTACACAGCGATAATGCCATGGCGTTAGTTCATATTCGTGACGCCGCATATGCCTCGAAGTTTAATGATTTGGCTGCTCAGGAAAAGTGGCTAGAGACGGCGGTTGGTGAAAACCTCAAGCTCCTGAAGCGGGCGCTACAGCACGTTCGCGTCGGCCTTGCTAGCTCTCCGCTGTCGGGTCAGGGATACTTGCTTTGGTCAGAAGTTGCATTCTTGCATGCGCTGGATTCGTCACTTCCTCAGACGTTGCTGAATCAAGGGGAGCGGGTGAGACCATTTCATGCCGGGATCCATTATCAGCTAGGACTTCGCGCAGCGAATGCACAAGACCTTGGGGCGATGACCACACATTGGCAAAAGACGTTTCACTATGATCTCGACTATGCAGCGGAGATTATTCGCTCGCTGTCACCGGTGGTCGATGCCGTCCCATTTATGCAGATGTTTGCGCCGCGGGGGAATGAACTGACGACGCTCATGTACTACTACTACAAGATCGGCAAGCCTGACCAAATGCGGATCGTTGCCAAGGCGGTCATTGAACAGACAGAAAAACTTGCCGCCAAGAAAGTAGGGTCAGAACTGGCTCAATTGAGGCTTCAAATGGTTCAACATCATCTCCTGATAGGAGATAATGATGGCGCGATTCGTGAGGCGGAGAGCGCTACACGAGCCGCGCCGAATCAATACGAGCCGCATATCGTCTTGGCAACGCAGCTCGTCGCCGGACAAAAGTACGAGGCAGCGATCCGCGAAGTCGCATGGTGCATCCGCCGTCGACCTCAGGATAAGCGTGTGAGAACTCTGCAAGAGTCGTTGCAACGCAATGTCGGGGACTTTCGCATCGGCCAATCTCCCGATAGTCCGCAGCTTCGCAAGTGAAAAGGGATCGTAAGGCAATGAAAGTGCTTGCGTAAAGGTACAAAACCGTTTAGCGACGAGGCGAGGAGCCGATACATCGAGCGGTATGCAAGCAAGTTTGACATGAACTGCCGTGCAATGGGCTTAGCATTATTTTTTGATCTCGTTTCGATCTTAAAAATACTGTACTTACTTGGTCTTGGCGTGAAATTTAGTTGACGCTGGTCATCAAACTCTCGACAGCAGTTCCCTATGGCGAAGGCCACTTTGAACCATTCCGATTCTCGATATCTTTCGGCACGAACGGATCGCTTCCGCAGCCGAGCGTGGATCTTAGTGTTCATCCTGCTTCCCGTTGTCTATTACCTCGCATTCTGGCTTCGCTTTGAAGGGCATATCCCTTCCTTATATTGGCGAAAGTACGCGACATCTGCCGTCGCCGTCGTGTTGATTAAAGCGATTGCATTTCATCGTTTTCGGGTCTTTGATAGTTGGAATCGCTTCCTAACGTTTAACGACTTGTTGCGCATCGTAGAAGCAACACTTGTATCCTCGATTGGGATTGCCGTTTGGGAGTATTTGGTTGGCGCTTCGTTGGCCGTGCCCCGAAGCGTTGTCATTCTCGACTGGGCGGGCACCTTGGTCTTAACAGGTGTGATACGCGCGTGGGATCGATTGCGGGAAGAACTGCCGGGAATGTTTCCATGGTTAAGGGAACAGTATCCCGTATTAATCGTGGGAACAAATGGTGCGGGCGAGGCACTATTGCGAAATCTCCGCTGCTCAACTTTGCCATACCATGTTGTGGGCTTCTTGGCCACCGATCCGGCGGCCGTTGGACGACATATTGGTGGTGTTTCGGTCCTCGGAACGGTTAGCAGCCTCGCTGAGATTGTACGGGGAAAGCGCTTACGCGAAATTTTGGTTACGAGTGGTGAACTCACGGGGAAGCAACTTCGTGAGTTGGTAGAGATTTGTCGCGGACTCGAATTGAATGTTAAAGTCCTGCCTAGTATCGAACAGCTTGTGGTCGGAAACGTGGATTTGAAACCACGCAAAGTATCGATCGAAGACTTGCTGAGACGAGACGCAGTGGTCTTGGATCAAGAAGGACTCCGAAATTGGCTGCAAGGTTGCGATGTCATGATCACCGGCAGCGCCGGGAGTATTGGCTCCGAAATCTGTAGACAGCTCCTACGTTTTGATCCGGGACGTATGGTCCTGGTCGACCGTTGGGAAAACGGCCAGTTTTGTCTCGAACAGGAACTCAAACGCATTGCCCCGGCGGCCAAGCTGGAGATCTGTTTAGCAGACGTCTCCGATCATGACCGCATGGATGCGATTTTCCGTCAGCATCAACCGCGGATAGTGTTTCATGCCGCAGCCTACAAGCATGTCCCATTGATGGAAGCTCATCCAGGCGAAGCCGTACGAAACATCGTCGGGTTGACAAAAAACCTTGCCGATCTGGCACTCGAACATCAGGTTCAGTCCTTTGTGATGATTAGCACCGACAAAGCGGTGAATCCGACGAGCGTCATGGGGGCTTGCAAGCGAGTAGCCGAACTTTACTGTCAATCCCTATCCGGGGATTCCGGTTGCCAGTTTGTCACCGTGCGATTTGGAAACGTGCTCGATTCGTCCGGAAGTGTGGTGCCAACGTTTCGGGAACAAATCAGTCGCGGTGGGCCCGTGACGGTCACGCACCCTGACATGCGGCGATACTTTATGACGATTCCGGAGGCGTCACAACTCGTGATCCAGGCAGGGGCGATCGGCCAGGGGGGTGAAATCCTCGTGCTGGATATGGGTCAACCTGTCCGGATCGTCGACCTTGCAGAAGACATGATTCGACTCTCAGGGCTTTCTCCTGGCGAGGACATCGAAATTGAATTTACGGGTTTACGACCTGGTGAAAAACTGTTCGAGGAACTGCATGTTGATGGAGAACGCCATCTTCCAACCTCCCACCCTAAGATACACTTTGCCCGCTGCCAAACGCAAAGTCGTTTGGAAATAGCTCGGACCGTGAAGCGATTATTGAACCTAACCCTTTCACCTCCCAATTTTATTCTAGACGAGCTACGCCATGCTGTGCCGGAATTTCAGCATGAGTCATCGCGGAAGGTTATGCCGTACGGGCGGCGCGCCGCCGCGTAAGGCTTGTGTTGCGGATCGCAGCGACGAATTTTCCAAGAGCGGCCAGTGCATCGTCATATTTAGCTTTCGGGTTGGCGAACTCGACTTATCAATCCACTTCCCGCAAAATCGAACTGTTCCTATCGGCGGAGCGGCAGGAAGTCGGTCGGGTGGACGTGATCCACAGGAGGGCATAGGGCACATACAGCGCCTCGTCACACGTTGAACCATGCCAACCCGTCCGCGCCCAAAACTTCAAATCAAAGTCGGGCCGCAATGCCGATAGCTCTCCCAAGCAAGCCTTAGCTTCATGGTCCGCAAGATCCTTGGTACCAAGCTTTGTGCTTGTGGCTCAATGACAACGAGATCTTGGAAGAAATAAGATGGCATCCGAAGATCCGGTAAGTTGGCTAGGTGCTCGGACGATGATCGAGCGATGTACGGTCTTTGATACGCTGGGTTCGACAAACGACTATGCTCTTCAATTCGCGCGCAGTGAATCCGTGAGGTGCATTGAATTAGTGTTTGCCCATCGGCAGACCCACGGCAGAGGGCGTGGTGATCACAAATGGCATGCCTCCGAGGGTGCCTTGACGTTTTCGGTGCTCGTTCCATGGGAGCGTCTTGAATTGCCCGATCCGAAATCGCCACGGTGGATTGGATGTTTCTCGCTGGCAACGGCCCTAGCTATCCGCAAGGGTTTGCAGCCTTTCACCTCAGAAAAATTACAGGTCAAGTGGCCAAATGACATTATTATGGCTAGCGGAAAACTCGCTGGGATTTTGATTGAAATCGTGCAGTCTCCGTCACCGACATGGATCGTGGGGATAGGTGTGAATGTGAACAATGCGCTGCCCATTCTGGATTACGCTCCGAATCAAGATTCTTATGAAATGGCTCCACGTAAACTTGCTTCGACGAATAGCGATGCTCCAAGCCCACGCGAAGTCCTCAGGTCGATGCTGCTCTCACTCGAAGGCGAATGGTTCGCTCAGCGTCGCGCATGGGAAGAACTCGTTCCACGGTGGAAAGAGGTCTGTTATCTGACAGGACACCGGATTGAATTCACGGAACCCCGCAGGCATGGTGTTGGCGTGTGCCATGGCATCGACTTGGATGGTGCCCTCGTGGTCGAAATGGATGGGCAACGACACCGCATCGTGTCGGGAACTGTAAGAAGATGTAATCCATGAGACTATTGACCGCTGCGCGGCCAATGAATCCGGGCGACCAACGGGAGCCCAGCATTTTTGAGCCACGCTACCATTTGCCAAAGATCATTAACTGCGCAGGATTGAATAGATTATCCAAACCAGCCACGAACCCAGGCGTAGGCCAATAGGCACAACAAAGGGAGCAATAGAAAGACCATCCCATAAGTTGCTAAGGTTACCCAATAAGTATGTGGCCAACGCGCCATAAGAAATTCTAAGTCCAAAGTTTACGAGCAATCGTAAGGGGTTCCAACGCGTGCGTGATGGTTGGGTCAGTCAATCGCAAAGAGTTTGATTCGGAGCTAACTATGCCTCGGCATGATATTCCACCATCACCCGACTCGCGGTTTCCAGCGGTGATTTCAGTTTGAGCTCAAATGTGGCCCCGTGCCAGAGGGCTTGACTGACGCTAACTCTCACATCTAAGTCGCTGTGACATTCAGCCGTTACCGTGGGAGGCTTAAGAAATGGCGGGATAAATCCGACGTGGGCTGTTGCCAGGTTTGTAAGCGCTGCGATCTCAACCTGAACAATGCCTCGCGCATGTTGGATTCCCGATGGATCATTCCAGCGTTCCTGTTGCTGCTGTACATCGCAATCAATGGGCTCGCGTTGAATGGCGACAGCCTTTTTCGCGGTGGAAATGGTTTCCGGTCCGGAGAGTTTTTCCGTGAGGTCCCTGACATTGGATGAACTAGGGCGCTGCCACAACCAGCCAACATAGGTAGCAAATGCGCCGACCGCGAGCGCCAAACCTGCGGAAACAAACGACGGTCGTTGAGATAGAACGAAGAGTAGCAGGGAAAGGCACGTGAGCCCTAGACAAATCACAGGCGCCAGGGACGGTCGCGATCGAGGCCAAGCCGCCGAAATGAAAAGTCCAAAGACAGGGCCCGCAATCGAAATAAAGAACACGAACTGAGCGTGCGGAACGCGCGAAAGGCTGCCCAGCGACCGGATGCCGAGCCAACTAAAGACCAAGAAAAGCAGAACGCTGGTGGAAAAGACCCACCAGCGTCGCAAATCGTCAAACCTCAAATGCATGGGAAACATTTACTTGCTGGCCACGGCACTCCCAGCAGCCTCAGCGAGCTTCGCAGCTTCAGCGAGCTTTTTGGCCTGGTTTGTTTTCTCCCAAGTGAAGTCTCCTTCCGCGCGGCCAAAATGTCCTCCGGCGGCCGTCTTGCGATAGATCGGTCGGCGTAGATCCAAGTACTTGATGATGCCAGCGGGGGTTAGTGGAAACACTTGTCGCACTAAATCACAGAGCCGATCATCGCTTAAGCGTCCTGTTCCAAAGGTATCGATGTAGATGCTCACCGGCTCCGATACTCCAATGGCGTACGCCAATTGCACTTCACAACGATCCGCAAGATCGGCGGCCACAATATTCTTAGCGACATGTCGTGCCATGTAGGCCGCGCTGCGATCTACCTTGGTCGGGTCCTTTCCACTAAATGCGCCGCCGCCATGGCGACCCCATCCACCGTAGGTATCCACAATGATTTTGCGACCGGTTAGTCCGCAGTCCCCATGAGGGCCGCCTGTGACAAAATTTCCCGTAGGATTCACATGATAGGTTGGCTCACCATGTATGAGTTCTTTGGGAAGTACGGGCTTGATAACATTCTCAATGATGTACTTCCGTAATTCCGGGTGTACCTTCCGCTTGTCCGCTTGATTGGTCATCGACTCGTCATGTTGCGTGGACACCACGACGGTATCAATACGGATAGGCGTCCCATCTTCGTATTCAACGGTGACTTGCGATTTGGCATCGGGTCGTAACCATGACACCGCCCCCTTTTGTCGAAGTTCGGTGATGCGATTGATGATGCGATGCGCCAAGGCAATCGGAAGGGGCATGAGTTCCGGAGTATCTTTGCAAGCGAACCCGAACATTAATCCTTGATCCCCTGCTCCGATTTCCTTTCCCTGCTTGGCATCTTCGTCAACACCTTGAGCGATATCTGGGCTCTGCTTATCGAGTGAAACCATGACAGAACACGTATCGGCGCAGATCCCAAATCGATCGTCAGTGTAGCCGACATCTCGAATGACATCACGTACGACCTGAGAATAGTCGATGTTCGCGCGCGTGGTGATTTCTCCAGCAATGATGGCGATGCCTGTCGTAACCATGGTCTCACATGCAACCCGCGACATCGGGTCTTGCGCTAGAAGTGCATCCAGGACACCATCGGAGATCTGATCGGCGAGCTTATCCGGATGTCCCATGCTGACCGACTCGCTCGTGAAAAGGTAACGCCCACTAGCCACGGAATTGCTCCTTGTTGATTCGAAATGCAGTGCGAGCGGTTCACCATGGGAGGTACCCTGGTAGACCACCTAAACCAAGCCCCTCAGTATAACCCGCTCGATCTGCCCGTAGCAACCACCAGAATCCGACGAGGAATTCGGAGATTCGGTGCGATGGCGGGCTTCGAAGGTCATCTACGGACGCCGACCCGTTTGGCCGTTCTGACGGACTTTTAAGAAACCATGGCCCGCTTTTCTTCGCCGCGCTTTCCGAGGTTTCCATAGCGATGATAGTTGTCGCTGATACTCTGTTCCTCGACATACCACAAGAGTTCAATCCTGCCTTGCGTCAAGACAGGTGCATCGGCGACATACACACCGGTCTCTGCCGCAGCTCGTCGCACAACCAATGGCACGCGCGATGGATGGGCGTATCGAACGCGTAGCGATCGTCCTTCTTGTAGGCTTCGCGCAACGTCGCCATCGGATTCGACCACGAATTCAATCGACCCGGCCCAGGACTCGGTTTCGGCATCAAGCCAATCGACGATCGGCGAGGCAATCCCAGCGGAGGAACTTACCGTGATTCGGCATCCGAGAGTCTTTGCCGCCGAGACTCGCGCTAAGAGTTCGAAAGGTGTGTCAGCAGGATCCATGCGAATCCGCAGTTCAGGGACGGGTAGGTAGCGGCGGTAGTTATCCTGTCCAATAAGCTTGAAGTGGTCGTGCATCTTCGTGAACTCTTCCGCAGCCCAATAGTCATAACTGGCGAGTGCCACAAGCAAACGCTGCACATCTTCGGACTTCATGGGAACCGAACCGCGGTCGGATTCGCCGGCGAGGTGACGGCGAAGTTCCGTTAGCTGAGGATCTCGCAGAGAAGTAGATTGTCGGGGGGGGCCAGCGTCCTCAAACTGCATGAACTGAGCTACGTAATTCGGGCCTCCCGCCTTGATCCCCGGTCCAAACGCCGACTTCCCCATCCCACCAAACGGTTGACGCAAGACTACGGCGCCCGTCGTCCCACGATTCACATAGAGGTTGCCCGCACGAACTTCTTGTTTCCATACTTCTTGTTCGCGGTCGTCGAGGCTTTCTAATCCGGATGTCAGCCCAAAGCCCGTCTGATTCGTGAGATCGATGGCCATATGAATATCACGAGCCCGCATGACCCCCAGCACAGGGCCGAAGAACTCCGTCAAATGCGTGAAACTTCCAGGTTGGACATCCCACTTGACCCCCGGACCTATTAAATGCGGGTTGGATTCGTCTTGCGTCGGCATGACGGCCCAGCTTTCCTCGGGCTCAAGTTCCTTGATGGACCGTTCGAGGACACCCGAGGGGGGCCGAATCAGTGGACCCATTTTCGTCTTCAAATCCCAAGCCGATCCAACTTCAAGGCTATTCACGGCGTCGACCAAAGTCCCCTTAAAGTTCTCGTCGTCGAAAACTTCGTCTTCCAAGATCAGGAGCGAGGTTGCCGAACACTTTTGCCCACTATGGCCAAAGGCGGAATAAAGCACATTCTTGATGGCTTGATCCCGGTCTGACATTCCAGTCACCACGGTTGCATTTTTCCCTCCTGTCTCCGCGATCAATCGCATCCTCGGCCCCTTGGAAAGCATCGCGAGCGCTGTTTCCGTACCGCCGGTCAGGATCACCGTATCGACGCCCCCATGTGTGACAAGTTGTTGTCCTTCCTGGCTTCCTGAACATGGAATAAATTGCAGTGCCTGTTTGGGGACACCACCTTTCCAAAAGCACTCGCACAAGAGATACGCCGTAAGCACGGTATGGCTGGCTGGTTTAAGAATCACTGTATTGCCAGCGGCCAAGGCAGCCGCAATCCCTCCACAGGGAATTGCAATGGGAAAATTCCAGGGAGAAACGACGACGATCACTCCGCGAGGTGCTGCATGCGTGCCAGCCAAGGATCGAAAGTATTGAGCGGACTGGCTGTAGAATTCGACGAAATCGACCGCCTCACTAACCTCGGGATCCGATTCGGTCAGGAGTTTCCCTCCTTCTGCCAGGGCAATACCCATGAGGTCCCCGCGTGAATTGCGAATTTCCTGAGCGACCTTTTGGAAGATGGACTGCCGTTGCTCCTCCGCCATCGAACGCCACGCACAAGGATCCTTCAAGGCGCATGAGACAGCCGTTTCGATATCTTCGGAATTCGCTTGACGATATCGTCCGACAATCCGATCGGGACGAGAGGGGTCCATATTCTCGCGAATATCACGCTTAGCGTCGATTCTTATGCCGGCAACTTCTAAGGGGATATCCAGGGCGTCAGCGCCATGTCGTGACTGCCAGCGGGCCAGAAGTCCCTCTGCCCAAACGCCATTGGCAATTAATGAAAAGTCTGTATTCGATTCGTTAATGAACTCGTGCCATTCGTTCTCGGGGTGCATGGGTGAAGTTGCTTTGAGGTGGCGATCCTGTGTCCGCCGCGGTTGAGAGGAGATCGACTCCATGCGGCGAAACCCTTCCAGAAACTG
>CXWJ01001409.1_pt1 | contig 15370 bp, 16 predicted proteins | sample 590841 | NCBI WGS metagenome assembly CXWJ01 (sample SAMEA3498367, study PRJEB10139) | wastewater metagenome | biome: wastewater treatment plant; material: activated sludge | place: Austria | collected 2015-01-21 | reverse complement strand
ACGCGATGACACGGGATCAACACGGCAATCGGGTTGTGTCCAATAGCAGTTCCAACCGCGCGGGTCGCGCTTGGGTTGCCGATGCGTGAGGCAATCCCTTCATAGGTGGATACCTGTCCCGCAGGGATTTGCAACAACGCCTCCCACACCTTCAATTGGAAGTTTGTGCCGCGCAGGTGCAGTGTCAATGGCTTGATGCGCGTGTTGAATTGCAGGTTGAAGATCGGTTCTACCAACGAAGCAGTGGCTCGATAATCTTCGATCATCTTGGCTTCCTTCCACTCGTCCACGAGATTATCAATCGCCTCGCCTTCGCTTCCCTGCACGAAGCCGAGGTGACAAATTCCGCGCTCGGTCAATCCGATCAGACATTTGCCGAACGGGGTGAGATGGATTCCGTATCGAATGGTCACGCCTTCGCCGCGCGATTTGTACTCGCCAGGCGACATCGCCTCCGTGTTGACAAAAAGATCATGGAGGCGGCCCAGACTCGACAGTCCGATTTGATGCGTGGTGTCGAGTAGATTTTCCGACTTGTCGAGTAAATCCTTTGCGCTTTCCTTTGTCACGAATTGCAAGAATCGTTTTGGGCTGACTCCCGCCCAGCGTGTGAACAGTCGCTGAAAGTGGTATTCGCTCAACCCGACGTTCGCCGCAACTTCGTCAAGGCTGGGCTGGTCTTTGAAATGGTTTTCAAGGTACAGGATCGCCTGCTCGATACGCAGGTAATCTTCGGACGATTGTTTGAAATCGGTGTTCATAGGTTCTCCTTTTGTTGACGATATTCTATGAACATCCTTACCATCTGCCGACCCGATTCTTGCTTTCCTTTGCCTCCCTTCTCCCTGAGGGAGAAGGGCTGGGGATGAGGGTTGCGCTTCGACTTCGCTATCGCTCCGCTCAGCGCGGAAAAATAAAAACAGGCATGCGTGGGCATGCCTGTTAACGACTCAGCATTAAAAAAGACAGCCCTTCCAAATATAAACAGATGGAATCCACCTGCATCACTTGCGCTTCCCTTGTCCCAAAGATTTCTCTCTGGATTTCGGGCGAGCAACAGAGTTTTTTTAAACCTGTTGCCTTTCGCTTGTTTCGGAAGGGAGAAAGGAGTCTGTGACAAACTCCAGAGGCATCCGCTGATCAATCCGATTTTCAGACCTCACCCTCTCCTGAAGGAGAGGGGAAGTCCTTAGCATCCCGTTCGCACGGGGGAACCTCCACCTCGTGATCTCTCATGTCATTGCGAGGCGTTAGCCCGAAGCAATCTCGTATTTCGCAGGTAGACTGCTTCGCAACGTACGCTCGCGGTGACATCAAAGACCCAGCCGCTAAATCTCCACTATTCAATTGTTAATGGCGAAGATTGTATACTGCATGGCGCGCCTTTGTCAAGCACAATATTGGGACTTGCCCTGCGACCAACGGGAGTGTCGAAGGGTTGTGTTTTATTTGGATGTTCGATAAGATTCGTCCACTTCAACTTTGGAGGCTCCGATGCAATCCGCGCATTCGATTCAAGATTATCTCGACATTGTGAAGCAAGGGATCGTGAAAAAATTTGGAGGCGGCAAACCGAAGCGCGTCGNNGGCGCGATGCGCATTCCCCGCGCGCACACGCTGACCATGTCTTACGTCGAAAAGTTCGGGCTCAAAACCAACGACTTCACGATGGATAACCTCAACGCATACCATTACATGGGCGGACGGAAAGTCCGCGCGTCGGAAGCCGCGAAAGACCCGTCGTTGCTTGGCTTTGATGTGTCTGAAAAAGAGAAAGGCAAAACAGCGGGGAAGATGTACGAAGCCGCGCTCAAACCTTTGCTTGATCTGCTTGAAAGAGACGGAGACAAAGCCTGGGACGAGATCATCGCAAAATATGACCAATATTCCACGCGCGAGTTTCTCGAATTGAACGGCTGGTCGGAGGGCATGATCGAAATGTTCGGTTTGCTGGCGAATCAAGAGTCGGTCATGAATTCATCCTTTCTTGAACTGTTCCGCGAAGATTCGGGCAACTACTACACGGACATGCTCGAACTCGAAGGCGGCACGGACCGTCTGCCTCGCGCATTTCTCCCTGAATTGAAAGAGAACATCCGCTTCGGCGCGAAGATGATCGCGATGGATCAATCGCCTGATGATGTGACGATTCACTATCAAACTCATGCGGGTAAATTTGAGGAGAAGGGCGATTACGCCATCCTGACGATTCCGTTCCCCGTCATGCGCCACGTGGAAGTTCTCAAGCCTTTCACGCGATCCAAACAGCGCGCGATACGCCAGTTGCATTACGATGCGTCTGCGAAAATTTTGTTTCAATGCAAACGTAGATTTTGGGAAGAGGACGACGGCATCTTCGGCGGCGGCACGATGACCGACTTGCCGATCCGCAATTTGTATTATCCCGATCATGGGCGCGAAACGGGACGCGGCGTCATCCTCGCAAGTTACACATGGTCGGAGGACGCGCAGAGGTGGGGCTCGCTCAAACCCGATGATCGAATCATTCAGGCTCTCGATGATGTCGCAGAGATTCATCCGCAGATCACGAAAGAATTCGAAGTGGGCGCATCGTGGATGTGGCACGACGATGAATTTGCAGGCGGCGCGTTCGCGTTGTTCGATCCCGGTCAACACACGTTGCTCCATGATGAAATTGTGAAGCCCGAAGGACGAATCCATTTTGCGGGCGAGCACGCGTCGCTGTATCACGCGTGGATTCAAGGCGCGTTTGAATCAGGTCTGCGCGCGGCGATTGCGATACACCAATCACCATAAATTAAAAAAGACCTCACAGGTCTTTAAGACCTGTGAGGTCTGCTTTATTCGATTCCCCGCCAATGCCGTGTGCTACGAGGTTTTGAACCTGCATTCGCAGGTGGGTCCTTACCCAGAAACGCCGCCTTGGCTCAGGCCTATCGCGTTATTTCTTTAGGAGTTAAAGACCCCTTTTTAAAGTATTGGCTCAAAACGGAAGGGCAACATCACGAGCACAGCAGGGACATGTTTTATATACCATAAACGCAAGGGGAAAGGGAGGGATATATTAATTGCGAAATTATCAGGCTGGTTGATTTTGTTGATGGTTTGTGCTACCCTCGTCTTGACAACTTGAAAGGAGAGGTGTATGGCGACAGTTCCGGGTATCGACGTTTCCTATTGGGATGCGGGCATCGACTGGCCCAAGGTTCGCGCGACGGGTCAACGATTTGTTTTTGCGAAAGCCACCGAAGGCGATTTTCATTCGGATCAAACGTTTGGGGCGAATTGGTCCGGCGCGAAGGCGGCGGGACTCTTGCGCGGGGCATATCACTTCTTTCGCGCCAATGTGGATGGAAAGAAACAAGCCGCGCGTTTTATCGATTACGTTAAATCGGTGAATGACCTTGGCGAACTGCCGCCCGTGCTCGATCTTGAAACGCACGATGGGCAAAAGAAAGAGAAAATCATCGAACGCGCGAAGGTGTGGCTCGATCTCGTCGAAGCCGCGTTTGGAAAAAAGCCGATCATTTACTCGGCTCAATATTTTTTGCAGGATTATTTTTCCGAAGCGGGAGGCGGACCTCCCATATGGGCGAAGGATTATCCGTTGTGGCTGGCGCAATACCCGAATAATTATTCAGAAGACTCGAAGCCGTTTTTGCCGCGCGGTTGGTTCAAGTGGACGTTCTGGCAGTACAGCGAGAAGGGGCGCGTCAACGGCATCAATGCCAGTGTGGATATGAACTTGTTCAATGGAGCGTTGGAGGAGTTGTATCAACTTGCGGGCGTGAAACCGGTCACCGCCGATTCGTCGAAGCCGAAGAGACATTCTGTGGCGGCGGGTGATTCGTTTGAATCTATTGCGAACAAATATGGCGTGACGGTGAGGGAACTGGTCAGCGCGAACCCGCAGTTGTTGAAGACAGGCGACTCGCTGACGGTCCCCATCGCGGTGGCGATTCCTGCCGAGGGCGAGGCAGGCTCCACTGGCGGGCGAAGCGGTTCTTCATCCCCAAGAATGTACACAGTTAAATCGGGCGATTCGTTGTATGCGATCGCGATCAAATACAGCACGACCGTTGCGGCGATCGCTTCGGCGAATAATATTTCGAATGTGAACAATATCAGTGTGGGACAGGTGTTGGTAATACCGTAATTTTACAAAGAGGTCAACAGCCAGTAGAACCCTGCCGCAAATGCCGCGCTGACCGGGATCGTGATCAGCCATGCTGTGAGGATGTCGCCTGCCACGCTCCAGCGGACTTTGCTGAGGCGCTCGGATGCGCCGACGCCGATGATGGCGGAACTCACGACGTGCGAGGTGCTGACCGGCGCGCCGAAGAATGACGCGCTGAGGATGACGATGCCGGAAGTCAGTTGCGTTGCAAAACTGTGAAGCGGGCGGATCTTATAAAATTTTCCACCAAGCGTGCGGATGATTTTCCAGCCCGCGAGGCTTGTTCCGATCGCCATGGAAGCCGCGCTGGCAACAGTGACCCAGAGCGGCACCTCGAATGATTGTAGGCGACCGCTAATTACCAACCCGAGAACGATGATGCCCATGGATTTTTGCGCGTCGTTCGTGCCGTGACTCAAGCCGAGGATGATGGCTGTGACGAGTTGACTCCGTTTGAAAAAATCGTTGATCCTGGGCGTTGCGTGTTGCGCCAGGAAATAGATTAGGCGGGTGAAGATAAAGCCAGACGCGAACCCAATGAGCGGGAAGATGAACAATGCAACCAGCACTTTGGTTAAGCCTGGCAGTTTGATCGCTTCCCAGCCTGCGGAGACCATGACCGCGCCGATAATTCCCCCGATCAATGTGTGCGATGANNTGCGCGCCGATGGTGCGCGCCACCCCAACCCCGAATAAAAACGGACCTGCAAATTCCGCCAACGCAGCGATGGTCAACGCGGTGCGCGGGGCGAAGGCGCGCGAAGAGATCACGGTGGCGACGATGTTTGCCGCGTCGCGGACTCCGTTCAGGAATCCGTAGAACAATGCAAGCGCGATGACGATGAGGAGGTCGAGGGGCATTAAATTATTCCGTCATTGCGAGTGGCGCTGAAAGCGCAACGAAGCAATCTCCAACACAGCAACGGGGATTGCTTCGTCAGCCCTTCGGGCTTCCTCGCAACGACATATCAGGTTTTCTTCACCACAATATCGGCGATAATGTTTGCGGCTTCGTCGCCGCGGTCCGCCGCGTTGGAGAGGTGGCGATAGACTTCGCGCAGTTTCAACATTTCCACCACGTGATGCACATCCTCAGGGCCGCGGAATAGATCCGCGATGGCTTCTCGGTAGACGCCTTCCACGCGGTTTTCGAGCGCCTTGGCGCGTTGGGCGTGTTCGGTGGCAACGGCTGGATTTTTCTGCAATCGCAACACTGCCTGATGGATCTCATACGCCGCGTCTTTGAGAAGTGAAGCCATGCGGGTCATGTAGGATGTGGGCGAAACATTCAGAATCGACATTTCGCTCACGGTGCTGTCGGCGTAGTCAATCACATCGTCAATGGAGCGCGAGAGGGAAAAGATGTCTTCGCGGTCAAACGGCGTGACGAAGGTGCGATTCAATTCGTCGATGAGGATGCGGCGGGATTCATCCGCTTCTTTTTCTTTAAGTGAAAGTTGCTCGGCGATCTCAGGCGCTGGCGCCTTCAGATATTCGACGAGCAGTTTCAATCCCTCGAAGGTGACTGCCGCCTGTTCTTGAATAAGTTTGTTGAATATTTCTTCGCGCTTCTTGAAAAAACTGAACATGAAAGACCTCTGGCTGGGTATTTTGTCCGCCAATCATACCACTGGCAGGAAGAATTGCCTGCCGCGCGTAACCTGTTGATCTGCTTTGCCGAGCCATTGTGGGAGAGTTCAACAGACTAACCACGGAGACACCGAGTCACGGAGTTTTTTTGGGTCTTTAGGAGTTGCCGTGATGAACCGCCTGTTCCGGCGGTAGTTGCGCTGCCGCCCGCCAGCAGTGCGACTGCTGGCGTAACAATCACGGCAATTCCCAGAGAGCCGTTTTTTTAATTGCTTTTCGCCGTGTTTCCGCGTCTCAGTGGTTAGGGTTTCCTGCCTGTGGTGAAACCCATCTGCAAACTTTTAGCGTACTCGCCGTTGTCGTTCATCCCCGAAAACAGGATTTAATCGTACAATCGACTTGTCATTGGAGACCGAATGGCTAACAGGGGGAACGTCAGGCTCGCTACCCAAGATTTGACAAAAAATCAAATTTAGGAGAAAAAATGACTACCACCTATCCCCCCGAACCGTTCCGTATTAAAGTGACGGAACCGATCCGCCTCATTTCGCGTGAAGAACGCGAAAGTAAACTCAAAGAGGCGGGCTACAATCTCTTTTCGCTCAAAGCGGAAGATATTTTCATTGACCTGCTCACAGACTCAGGCACCGGCGCGATGAGTCAAGATCAATGGGCGGCGATCATGCGCGGCGACGAGTCCTACGCGGGCGCGCGTTCGTATCAACGCCTCAAAATCGCTGTGGAAGATATTTTCGGTTTCAAGTATTTCGTCCCTACGCATCAGGGACGCGCGGCTGAAAATATTTTGTCCGCGTGTTTGGTGAAGCCGAATCAATATATTCCAAGTAATATGCACTTCGACACCACCGACGCCAACATCCGCGCGCGCGGCGGACAGCCGGCAAACCTCGTCATTGACGAAGCCGCCGATCCTGCAAATCCGCATCCGTTCAAAGGGAATATGGACATCGCCAAACTCAAAGCCTTCATCGCCGAACACGGGCGCGAGAATATTCCCTTTGGGATGATCACGGTCACGAACAACGGGGGAGGCGGGCAACCCGTCTCGATGGAGAATCTCAAGGCGGTATCCGCTGTCTATGGCGAGGCAGGCATCCCCTTCGTCATTGACGCGGCGCGTTACGCGGAAAACTGCTATTTCATCCAACAGCGCGAGTCGGGTTATCAAAATAAATCCGTCAAAGAAATTGCGCGTGAGATGTTCGCGCTCGCCGACGGCATGACCATGTCCGCGAAAAAAGACGCTATCGTCAACATCGGCGGTTTGTTGTGCGTGAATGATGAAACGCTATTCCAAAATATCAAAAATGAACTGATCCTGCGCGAAGGATTCCCTACTTACGGCGGACTCGCCGGGCGCGATCTCGACGCGATGGCGGTTGGACTCTACGAAGGTTTGGACGAATCGTATCTCTCCTATCGCATCGCGCAGACCGCGTATCTCGCACAACGACTCAATGACAACGACATTCCCACCATCCAGCCCGCAGGCGGACATGCCGTCTATGTGGTGGCGAATCAACTTCTGGCGCATATCCCCAATTATGAATTCCCCGCGCAATCCCTCGGCGTGGAACTGTATCGTGAGGGCGGCATCCGCGGGGTGGAAATCGGTTCGGTCATGTTCGCGTGCCTCGATGCTGAAACAAATCAATGGCATTATCCCGCGCTTGAATTGTTACGATTAACCATTCCGCGCCGCGTGTATACGCAGAGTCATTTTGATTATGTGGTGGAGACCCTTCGCAGAATCAAAGCGCGCGCAAATGAATTGCGCGGATACAAACTGACCTACGCGCCTGAATTGCTCCGTCACTTTACCGCACAATTTGAACCGATCTAAGCGCGAAAACTGAATGTCAAACATCCTTGACATATTGTCAAGGATGTTTTATACTCCCGAAAGTCAAGTAAACTTTACAGGAGTAAACATGAAAAAGAAGAATCCAATGGCAGGTTTTGCAATGGGAATCGCGATCGGGGTTGGGATCGGTGTAGCGTTGGATAATATGGGCATGGGAATTGCAATTGGCGTTGCGTTAGGTTCTGCGTTTGGAGCGGCATTCAATAAAGAAAATGATCAAACCGGAGACAAGTCATGAATCGAGAAGTTCAGAAAAGATATTTCAAAGAATTTGGCGCCTCCATGGGATCTTATGTTGTATTGCTGATAGCAAGCATTTCGGTATTAACCAATTTCGAACTCCCGAAAAGCGCTCAAGTTATCGTCACATTGATCCCTGTTATCCCAACCGTCTTTGTTGTGATCGCGGTGATGCGCGCATTAAGAGACAGCGACGAACTGCAACAAAAAATACAACTGCAAGCCGTGACCTTCTCCGCCATCGTCACCGGGTTGATTACCTTTAGTTATGGCTTTCTTGAAAATGTAGGCTTTCCGCGCTTCCCGACGCTTTTTGTTTTTCCCCTTATGATTTTGCTGTGGGGAATCGGCGCGGGTATTTTCGCAGGGAAATACAAATGAAAAACACTCTCAAAGTATTGCGGGCTGAAAGGAATTGGTCGCAAGCCGACCTTGCCGATAAACTCTCCGTCTCGCGCCAAACCATCAACGCCATTGAGACAGAGAAATACGATCCCAGTCTGCCGCTGGCGTTCAAGATCGCGGAGTTGTTCGGCAAAACGATAGAAGAGATATTTGAACCAGATAAAAAATAAAGGATCGAATCAAACGACCTTGGGGGATTACCCGAAGGTCGTTTGATTCATATCGCCTCAGGGCTACGGCGTGGCGGTCAAATACGCGAACAGCGCGGCGAGATCTTCATCCGTCATCTTGGAGGCGTTTTGCCACGGCATCGACTCGGTAAAGGGTGTGCCGTTGGGCCGTATGCCCGTCCGAAATGCCTGTATGAACTCTTCCTGTGTCAGCGTCCCAACGAACGGACGCGGGTTCGGGACGGCGGGCCCAAACGGAGAGGCAGGCATCCCTGTCATGTCTGAGCCGTGACATCCGCGGCATTCGCCGAAGGTGGCGACGTATTGTCCATATTCAGGAGTCATTCCTGCGGGCGGCGCGGTGATCACGCCAGTGACAGGTTCGGGCTCGGGAATAAGCCCCGCTCCGGCAAATAAAACGCCGACGAAACTAAATCTGTCGCCGGTCGGTCCGCTTGAAGATTCCGCGGGAAGCGAACGGAGGTAGGCGACAATTGCCTTCAAATCATCGTCGCTCAGCTGGTTGTATGGCAGGCTCGACATGACGCCCAGCCCGGCGCCGTTCTTGTCCACGCCAGCGCGCAAGACACGGAAAATTTCGCCGTCTGTGTATTCGGCTAGTTTTCCGCCGGGAGTCAGATTTTCGGTGATCATGTCTCCAATGAAGCCGAAGCCTTCAGATTGGGCGATATTCCAACCGCCGGTCAGGGGTTGCGCGCGGCTTGGTTGCCCATCTTCACCTATTGCGCTGTGACAACCCAGGCAGGCAATATTGACGATGTATTCGCCGCGCGCTACCTGTTCAGGCGTTCCCTCTACAGTGAACTCCGAGGCGGGATCTGCGCCGGGAAAATAGCCTGTGATGAATCCGCGCGCGCCAGCAAACGAAACCGCCGCAAAGACCAGCGTCAGCAATCCCGCGCCGAGCCCGCCGAGAATCTTGACCCACATCCGTTGCGCTTTGATGGCGCGATAGGTGAGGCGACCGAAGAAAAAGGTGATGGCAAGAACGATGAGTAGAACGAGCAGGTTTATGAACATTGTTTATTCTCCTTTGGTAAACTTTTTAAACACGAAGGACACAAAGGGGAAAGGCAAGGATCGCGGCGTTACGTGATTTCCTTCGTGACCCTTGCGCCCTTTGTGTTTGAGAGGTTTTATCCCTCCAACAATTTCTTCAACGTCTCGAGATTCCCTGCAAACTGCTTCTCCATCTGACTCATCATCAACCCCTCCGCCAGTTTAAAGAAACCGCCAGGCGTCGCCTCTGTAAAAAGTGTGACCAGTGTGCCGCTTCCATCCGCCTGGAATTTCATCCCGCCTGCCAGCGGGAACGCGGACTTGGTCGCTTTCCATTCGTACGCGAAGGGCGGACTCCAGACGGTCACTTCGCCGAGCGTCTCCATCGTCTGACCGAGGGCTTTTGCCTTCCACGAGTACGTGGAGCCGACGCCAAACGCGCCCGTGGATGTGACCTTCGCTTCGATGACGCCCTCCTGCCACATCCCTTCTTTATCGAAGTCCGTTGCGAACGCGAAGGCTTTCTCAGGCGCGCAGTTGACGTGGATTGATTTTTCGAGTTTCATTTTTTCTCCTTTGGTGAAATGATCTGGTCACATTCTACAAAGCCGCCGTTTAGAAATCGTTTATTTTTGGGGAGTCTTCGGCAGTACCGCGAGATTATCTCGCCCCAAAAGCGACATGAATGTCGCGGTACTGTGAGATTTATCTCGCTGGCGCAATCGCAAAATGAACTTTGCGGTACTACTTCGCTTGAAACAACGTNNCGTTTCTCCGCTTCGAACTGGTCTATCACTTCCGCCTGGCGCTCGTCGAACAGTTCGAGCATGAAGCGTATCTTTTGCGGGTCGCGTTCCGTTTTGAGGGAGAACGCCACGATCACCGAAACGCCGTGCGCCAGCAGAAATCCGATGACGAAGATGATGTGCGGGAAGACAACGAGTTGGTAAAGCATGAGAGACTCCTTTGGCGAAAGTTTGAACTATTGACTTTTGAAAATTAAAAGTCCGTTTATTAGCCCAAAACACGAGAGAAAATGCATGGGTTTTCGGACTTACTTTATTCAAAAATCAATAAGTACTGTTTATTTCATATTCGCGCGCCCAACGAGAAAGAACCCGATGGCAACGATCAACCACAACGTCGGCGGGATATAGCCTGCGGGTGAGTCCATGAAGAGTCCGCTCCACTGGGCGTAATAGGCGATGAGGCTGATGCCGAGCGTTGCCAGAAGTCCCGTCTGAAAAACGGCGTTGCGCGCGTTGGACACGGGCTCGTTGCGGGTCAGCAGGCAGAGAATACCCATCGTGATACTGAATACATTGAACCCGAATGTGAAAAAGTCGAAGCCGCCGCCCATGAAGAATCCCGTGACACCTTCAATCAGGAACCAGGCGCCAGCGATGGTGAGGAAGAGTTTTGGTTTCATTTTGTCTTCTCCTTTGGTGAAAAATCAGTTTGTGAGTCTTCGGATGAATCCTTCATCCACTTTTCGAGAAACCCTGTGAGTTCTGCCAGATTTTTAAATCCAATACGATCCTCCTTCTGCGAATCCTGCAAACTAAGCCGCCACGCCGCGTGGCTTCCATCCGCGCCGCGCTCCTCCCACACGAGCAGGACGAAATGGTGATAATGCGGCGGGCGGGGTTGGGAGATCGTTGTCATGGAATCTGGCAGCCCAGTCATAATTGGGATAAACTTACGCCCATTATAGAAAGCCAGCGTTTAGAAATCGTTTATTTTCCGTACCGCAAACTTCAGTTTGCGCCTCGTCCCCCAAGGGACAAACTGAAGTTTGTCGTACCCGCTCCCCAACCGTACCCGCCCCCCAACCGTCATGGACACCATCTACTACCGCCGCAAACTGCCGCACATCCACCCGCAGAACAACCCGCTGTTTATCACCTTCTCGCTGGTGGATTCGCTCCCTGCCGCCGTGGTTGCCGAGTTAAAAACCCAGCGCGAAAAAGAACTACAAGCCGCCAAAAGCGCCGAAGAACGCTACACCATCCAGAAAAAATATTTTGGGCATTACGACGAATGGCTTGACCGCTGCGAACATGGGCATGACTGGCTCAGGCAGGAATCCATCGCGCAAATTGTGGCGGACGAAATTCATCAGGCAGCCAGTCATCATTACGAACTCTACGCGTATTGCATCATGCCCAATCACGTTCACCTGCTCATCCTCTCACTCATTGAAAAATTCCCGCCTTCCAATATGAAGAGCGCCATCTCCCCCATCGCCGAGATCATGCGCCTACTCAAAGGACGCACTGCCCGTTATTGCAACCTTGCGCTCAACCGCATGGGCGCATTCTGGCATCACGAATATTACGATCATTATGTCCGCGATGAAAAGGAGATGGAACGAATCATTCTGTACATCTTGAATAACCCCGTCAAAGCGGGGCTGGTGAATGAGTGGAAAGATTGGAAGTTCGCCTATGTCACCCCCGAATTCGGCGAGTGGTAGTAAGACAAACTTAAGTTTGTCCTACCTCGGCGCCCCGCAAATCACCCGCGCCAATTCCCCCATCACCAATTTCATCTCCAACAAAGTCCCTGCTTTGCTGGCGTATCTCGCCGTCACCCGCCGCGCCCACTCGCGCGACAAACTCGCCGCGCTCCTCTGGGGCGAGATGTCCGACGCGGACGCGAAAAATAATCTTCGGCAAGCCCTCGCCAACTTGAAAAAATATTTTGAAGATGAACTGACCATCACCCGCGATGCGATTGAATTCACGGGCGATGCCTTTGTGGACTCAATTGAATTCGACTCCGCCCTCCGTTCCGCTTCTTCTTCTGACTTGGAGCGGGTCGCGGTTATTCTGACGGATTCCCTGCGCCTGTATCGCGGCGACTTTCTCGAAGGTTTCCATATCCGCGAGGCCCCCGACTTCGAAGATTGGATGCTGACCGAACGCGCCCGCCTGCGCGAACTCGCCCTGCAAGCCCTCCACCGACTCGCTGAAATCCAAATGAGCCGCGCGGACTATCCCGCCGCGCTCGAAGCCACCTCCCGCCTGCTCGCCTTCGACCCGTGGCGAGAAGAGGCGCATCGTCAACGTATGTCTGCCCTCGCCCGCGCGGGTCAACGTTCCGCCGCGCTCGCGCAGTATCAGTCGTGCCGCCGCGTTCTCGAAAAAGAGTTGGGCGTCGAACCCGCCGCTGAGACGACCGCGCTCTACGAGCAGATCCGCAACGCGGAGAATGTGTCCCTGCACAACCTGCCTGTCAGCGCCACGTCGTTCGTCGGGCGCGAAGCGGAATTGGCGGAGATACGCGTCAGGTTGGCAAATGCCGATTGCCGCCTCATCAGCCTCGTGGGAGAGGGAGGCGTGGGCAAGTCCCGTTTGGCGCTGCAAGCCGCGCAGGGACTCGTCCAGCAGTTCATCAACGGCGCGTGGTTCGTCCCGCTTGCCCCCATCAAAGATATCGAAGGGATGTTCCTCGCGATTGCCAACGCATTGAAGATCAACGCGACGGGCGGCGAACAGGTTCGTGAATTTTTGCGCGATAAAAATCTCCTGCTCATTCTCGACAACATGGAGCAGTTGATCGGTGACGCGGCGCTGAAATGGATCGGCGACACGATCCGCGCCGCGCCGCAGGTGAAGATTTTGGTCACTTCGATCGCGCGGTTGAACGTGCAGGCGGAGACCCTGCTCGAGGTGCGCGGACTCGCGCACGCGGAAAATTCATCGCCCGCCGCGAAACTGTTTATCGAGCGGGCGCGGCAGATCAAGCCCGACTTCAACCCCAGCGCGGACGATCTCGCCGCGATTGCGTGTCTATGTGAACTCGTTGGCGGTTCGCCGCTGGCGCTCGAACTTGCCGCCGCCTGGGTGCGCGGACTCTCCGTTTCAGACATCGTGAGGGAGATCGAGCGCAATCTCGATATTTTGGCAACGGCGCAACAAGACCTGCCACCGCGTCATCGCAGTATCCGCGCGGTCTTCGATCATTTTTGGAATTTGCTCTCGCCCGAAGAACGAATTGTCTTTCAAAAACAAGCCGTCTTTCGCGGCGGATTCACGCGGGAGGCGTTCGAAGCCATCACGGGCGCGAATTTATCCATGCTGGCGCGCTTCGTAGATAAGTCGGCCGTCCACTTCAGCGAAGACGGGCGCTACCGCCGCCATTCGCTGATGGTTCAATATGGTACACTGCGCCTGAGCAAAAACGACGCGCTCTGCGCGCAAGTCCGCGAGACGCACGCGCTGTATTTCAGTAAATTCGTCAACCAGTTGGAAAAGGAATTCATCGGCGGACAGCCGCAAAAAGCCATGCCCCTCTTTTTAGCCGACCTGCCCAACATCCGTCTCGCGTGGGAGTGGGCGGTCGAGAATCACAACGCAAGCGTGTTCAACGATATGTCCGATTCGGTCATGCAGGGGTTCGACCTGGCGGGGTTGTATGGCGAAGCGCTTCAAATGGCGGAACACGCGGCTGGGTCGCTGGAGCCGTTGCCCAAATCTGCCAAACGCGAAACGGTCATCGCCAGAGGCAAGGTGATGGGACTGGCGGGCGCGTTCCTATTTCGGCTGGGCGAATACGGACAGGCGATGGAGAAATGTGAGGCGTCCATGCAGACGCTGGAGAAATACCGTCCGCACATTGCGTACGCGCACACGCTCGTCTACGCGGGCGCGGCGCAATTCGGGTTGGGCGACATGAACGCCGCCACCCAGTTTTGGGAGCGGGCGATCCGGGAATATCACGCGGCGGGTTCGCTCTGGGGCGAGACAACCAGCCGCAACAATCTCGCGGAAGCGTTGATCGCGGCGGGAAATTTGTTCGACGCCAAAATACATTCGCGCGAGGCGCTCGCGTTGGGACAGAGAATGAACAACGCCGAAATGGCTGGCAGTTCATTTATCAATCTCGCCCTGATCGCGTTGCAGGAAGGAGCTGTCTCCGACGCGGCGCGATTTGCCGAAGAGTCGCTTTCCCGCTTTCAGCAATCGGGGCACGACGCCCATATCGCCAATTCCATGTCCATCCTGGCGCGGGTCGCGGCGAAACATAATAACGCTGCCGAGGCGCGCCGCCTGCTGGAGGAAAGTATCGGCATTTTGAAGCGCGTCGGCAATCGGCTGTACCTGGAGCAGTGCGAGCAGGAACTGGCGGAGGTGGTGTCCGCGTTGGGGAAAGACTGATATTAACAGCGTTTTTTGGTAACTACTCAGCCTCGAACATGTCGCTGCGAGGCGCTCTTGGTTTTGCCGAAGCAGTCTCTCCATGCCGGGAGATTGCTTCCCTTCGACAGGCTCAGGACAGGCGTCGGGACCCCGAAAAAACATCGGGGCAAGCGAGCAAGAGCCCTCCTCGCAACGACAGGTCTGAGTAGTTACGTTTTTTGCAGATATTCAAAAAGGAGAATGCCATGACAGAAACTGATGTTGCGCGTTGGATCATAATGTTTTGCGTTGCGCCGATCCTCCTGGGCGGATTGTTAATCACAGACGGGATATTTGGCGTCGTTTTGTTCCTGAATCTACGCGCGCTGCGGGCGGCGAAAGATTGGGTTTCGACGAGAGGCACGATCATTACTTCCAAAATAAAGGTAATGGGGATGCGCTCAAGAGGCGGCAGGACGCAGACCAACATCCCCGTGGTGGAATATTCGTACCAGGTGGGTGGGCAATCGTACCAGAACGACAAGTTGTATGCGGGTCACGCCTTTGGAGGGGATAAAAAACAGGCGACGGAAAAGTTTCTGGAGCAATATCCCGAAGGCGGTTCGGTGGAGGTTTTTTATAACCCAAACAACCCCGCGGAATCGGCGTTGCACAAGAACAATCCCAATGTTCGGGGCATTGTCGTCATCTTGATCGTCGCCAACCTGGTCTTATGCGGGATGCTTCCCATTTTCTGGCTGATCATAGGAATGGTTTC
>CXWJ01016019.1_pt2 | contig 15371 bp, 16 predicted proteins | sample 590841 | NCBI WGS metagenome assembly CXWJ01 (sample SAMEA3498367, study PRJEB10139) | wastewater metagenome | biome: wastewater treatment plant; material: activated sludge | place: Austria | collected 2015-01-21 | reverse complement strand
GTTCTTGGTCTGGGTGACAAAATAACTCCCGCCTCAGAATTAAATTAGCCGCCCAAATTGTAACCACCGTCACCTCTAACACCTTCAGGACGCAGCAGCTTGGCAATTCACATCGCGAACTTCGGCGCAGGCCCTCCCTTGGTTCTCCTTCATGGAGTCCTGCGGCAACATAAAGATTTCAAGACGCTGCTCCCCACCCTGTCGAAAACATGGCACGTCCATGCGCCAGACTTTCGCGGGCACGGCCTTTCCGATTGGTCGCCAGACGGTTATCGCGTGCTCGACTATGCCCAAGACGCCCTGGCCATCATGGATCAGGTGCCCCCGCAACCCGCCATCGTCTTGGGACATTCCTTGGGCGCGATGGTGGCCGCCGTCGTGGCCAGCCGTCTGCCTCATCGCGTCCGCTCGCTCATTCTCGAAGACCCTCCCTTCCAGACGATGGGCTCCGGCATTCGGGAATCGTCCCTGCTCGATTACTTTCAACAGGTACAACAGGCCGTCTCGCGCGACGTCTCGCCGGCGGAGCTCGCAGCAGCCATCGGCGACATCCGCGTGACTCTCCCAGACAAGTCAGGCACCGTCCCCTTGCGAGAAGTTCGCGACCAGGCCAGCCTCAATCATTTCGCGGCCTGTTTGATCCAAGTCGATCCCGCCGTCTTCACGCCGATCGTGTCGGGATCATGGTTAGACGGCTATGACCTTCCGAGCATTTTCGAGCGCATAACCTGCCCCGTCTTGCTCGTGCAAGGAGATGCCGCCCGCGGCGCGATGCTGACCGACCACGACGCCTCGCTCGTCGAACGAACTTGCGCCAATTGCAAGCGGGTCACCCTCTCCGGCGTCGGCCATCAGATTCATTGGGAACGCCCCGCGGAAATGCTGGAGTTGATCGATTCTTTTGTGGCATCCCTGCCCCCAGACCATTGAATTGCTTTCACGAACAAGCGACGATCAAATATCCGTGAAGGCGCCGCCATCGGTTTCTTCGCCATCCGTCCCCCGTAATCTCCCTCAGTCGGCTCGCAATGAAAAACGCAATCGGCACCGCGGTGATTGTGAACGGTCAATTGGTAGACGGTACGGGCGCTCCACCCATCCCCCAAGCCGTCGTCATCGTTCGAGACGGCTTGATTCAGTACGCCGGCCCCGCCGCCGGCCAGGGTGAAATGCCTCCAGACGCCGTGAAGCTAGACGCCCAGGGCGGAACCATCATGCCCGGCCTGGTCGAAGCCCACTTCCACCCCACCTATTTCAACGTGGCGGAGCTGACCGATCTCGATATCAAATACCCCGTCGAATACGTCTCACTCCTGGCCAGCGTGAACGCCCGGCTCGCCCTGGAATGTGGTTACACGGCCGCGCGCAGCGGCGGCAGCTTGTTCAACGTCGATGTTTGGCTCAAGAAAGCCATCGAGAGCGACCTCCTCCCCGGCCCGCGGCTCGCCGCCAGCGGTCGCGAGATTTGCGGCGTCGGCGGCCTGATGGATTGGAATCCAGACTACCGCCGCATCGGCATGGAAGGGCTGGTGCTCCTGGTCAACGGCGCGGACGAAGCCAGGGCCGCCGTGCGGAAGCTAGTCAAGGATGGAATCGAATGGGTCAAGACCTACCCCACGGGCGATGCGGCCGCGCCCGATACGAACGACCACCATACCCTTTGCATGACTTTCGAGGAGATGCACGCCGTCGTAGCCACGGCTCACAATCACAGCCTCAAGGTCACCGGCCACTGCCGCGCCACGGAAGGAATCAAAAACGCCCTCCGAGCAGGCTACGACACGCTCGAACATGGCACCTTCATGGATGACGAAGCGCTCGATCTCCTTTTACAGCGCGATGTCCCCGTGATTCCCGCCCTCCAGTTCGAACTGGCTAGCGTCGAAAACGGGCCCGCGATTGGCTTGCCGCAAGCCGTCATCGATGGTCACCAGGAAACGCTCGAGGGAGGCATCGAAAGCGCGCGGCGCATCCTCCGCGCCGGCGGCCGCATCGGCCTAGGCGGGGACTATGGATTCGCCTGGAATCCCCACGGAGACTATGCCAAGGAGTTGACCTTCTTCGTGAAACACGTGGGATTTTCGACCTTGGAAACCATCCACTGCGCCACCCAAACCGGCGCTCAAATCATGGGCCGCGACGACGAGTTCGGCACCCTAGCTCCGGGAAAACTTGCCGACATCCTGATCGTCGATGGAGACGTCGTGGCCGATATCTCCCTTCTGGAAGATCGCCGCCGTTTCCTGGGCGTCATGCAAGGCGGCACGCTCAAAGCCGGCCGCTGGGCATCCAAGTAAGCCCGCGCGCAGCCCTTCCGAGAGAAGTTAAATGGAAATTTGACAACATCTCGACTTAATGAAAGAATACGGCGCTCATCAATGATCGCTTGGTGACCGGGCACAGAGAAGGCGGCAGTTTTCACAAGCGGAAGACACAAAAGATACACGGCTTACGCGTGGCACGGTTGGTTTGCAATTTCTCATTTTGTCGGCGATCGTTTTCAATCGCTAATCATTAATGCATGACGTTGTCATTGCAACCGACTTCGGCCACGTGGGGTCTCAAAACAATCATCTCAAAATGGACTCTCCCCAATGTGCACCCGTAAGTCTCGCGGTTTCACTTTGGTTGAACTATTAGTCGTCATTGCCATCATCGGCATCCTGGTGGCGCTTTTGCTACCAGCTATTCAAGCGGCCAGGGAATCGGCCCGCCGTACGCAATGTTTGAATAACGAAAAACAAATCGGCATCGCCATCACATTGCGCCACGATGCCCGCAAGGCCCTCCCGCCGGGAACGGTTTGGGTTGGCGGCTGGGCCAAGTTCGACAGCGACGGGACGGAATCAACTTGGATCACTCACATTCTGGAATATATTGAAGAGGCCAACCTCAAAGGTCGGCTTGATTGGACACGCGGGTTTGGGCAGGCGTGGGGAGATCCAGCGCATCCTAATAACTTTGTGCTCGCTAAGAATCTTTCCGTCTTTACCTGCCCTTCGAATCTCGATAGCAAGATTTACGGTTCATTCTCCGGCGCTGAGTGGTGGGCGAAAGGTAGCTATGGCGCCAACAACGGCATCGGCCCGCTGATCGAGGCGATGGATATCGATCGGGTCCAAAAAAGAGAACGCGGTGTGTTCTATCTCAACAGCCACATCAACTTCAAGGACTTTGTGGATGGCACCAGCAAAACAGCCCTGGTTTCGGAGCTCCTGGTAGTTCCAGACAACGCATCGAAAGGCGATTTTCGGGGAGTGATGCATTATGTCGAAGGGCCCCTCTACCACCATAATTATGGCCCTAACAGCTCCGTTCCCGACGGAATGCGCGGCGATTGGTGCATTAGTATTGCGCAGGCCCCATGTGCCGGAACCTACGCATCCTTTAATCCAAAAAGATTGACGATGAGTGCTCGCAGCGCCCATCCTGGCGGGGTCAATGTTTTGATGGGAGATGGGAGCGTCCATTTCGCTACAGATGGCATTGATCTTCCCATTTGGCAGGCCGCATGCTCGCCTAAAGCCATCGCGGGCGAGGTGGAGTTCACCGGATTTTGAACGCAGTCAAAGTCGCTCTTCTGGTCCATTTTTTGGCCAAGGGCCGATGACTTTACCGCTAGACGTTGACCGAAAACATGGACCTGACCCCCTTGCCTTTGACTTTGCGGTTTCCGTTCCCCGTGCTTTACAAGAGTTCCGCTATGAGAAGACGTCTAGTGCCACTCATCGCGACCGTAGCTATCGCAATCGTAGGTTGCGGCGATACAGGGCACATGACGGTGGCGGGCAAGGTAACAATCGACAAAAAGCCCGTCGAAGTCGGGTTGATCACGTTCGAATCGGTGAGCAACCCAGGTAAGCCCACGGGAGCCAGCGTAAAAGATGGCCAATTCGCCATCGATAAATCGCCTGGTTTGCAACCCGGGGAATATCAAGTGAATCTCCAAGCCCAGCGTCGCACGGGCAAAAAAATTCGCGATCGGCAAATGCCGAACGACGTTGAGGAGATGGTTGTGGTCAATCTCAAGAACAACACGTTGACCGCCACCGTCTCCGCGGACAACGCCCAAAATCTTGAATTGAATTTTGACGAAGCCCGTTGAAGATCGCTCGCGCCGCAACGCCCGCTGTCGTTCGGTGGCGGCAAAAGTTGGAGCCTACCGGCCTTCCTACTCCTCAGCCAAAAGCTGCTCGATCTGGCCCTCGGCGACTTTCTGGTTGCCAGCCCCCTGCCAGTCCAATTCGCCATACCACCAGAATCTCACGCGGCCGTGCTTGTCGATGATATAGACGCTCGGCCAAATGCCATTGTACCACGCCTGCCACATCTTTTTTTCCTTGTCCACCGCGACCGGGAATTTCAATCCCTGGGTTTCCAGCGAAGCCTGTAAAAGTTCGTTTTTGGTTTCGTTCTCCGTCTCGGGCGTGTGAATCCCGACGATGGTAACGCCCTTGCTTGTCAATCGTTCGTACCAGTCTTTGTACCAGGGATAATTGTGAATGCAGTTGATGCAACCGAAGGCGAAGAAGTGTACTACGACCACCTGCCCGCGAAGAGACTCCATCGTGATCGGCCCCGAATTCATCCAGGCGTCGATCCCTTCGAATTCAGGAGCGTTCGCGGGGCTGGCCTTCACCTTGATAAATCCAAAGGGCTCGCCGAGCATCGCGGCGTATTGTGCGGTCTGCTTCTTATTGAGAATGGCGAGCACTCGTTGCTGTCGATCTTTTTGCAGCGCCTTCAGCTTCTCTTGCCGTTGTTCCGGCGCGCTGCCGGCGCTTGATGTCCCCAGCTCTTGCGCCGCCGTGCGAAAATCGTCGCCTGCCGCCATGAGATCGCGCTGCTGTTCTTCCGTGAGCGCGAGCTTGGCCGATACGTCGTGGCGGAGGATTCCGTCGTAGCCTTGCGCTTGAAGGATGAGATTCGACAGCCGCGTTCGCTGTTCTTCGCTCAGGATCTTGGCGAACTGCTGACGCAGTTCTTTGATCGCTGGTTGAGCCGTTTCGTCCGCGCCGCTAGGGCTGACGTCCCGAATCGCGAGCAGCATCCGATTGTGCGTCTTCAGCAGTTCGTCAATTGCACGCCGCTGATCGTCGGAGAGTTTAAGCTCCGCGCGCACGGTCTCGTCGCGGATCAGTAAAATGATGGGATCGGAGATCGGCCTGCGATCCGTCGCGGCCGCAGCCTTCCCCTCGGCCGTCGCCGGCGTAACATCCTCGGCGAGTGCCGCCACATACAGCGTCAGCGCAATAAAGGTGGCTAGCCAGATAGATTCAACGCGCATGATACTTATCTCCATCCAAGGATGGTGGCCTGTTGAAATAAGGGGACTGGCTCGCGATACGATTCAAAAAGCCCACGAACTATGGCGGACGTAAGTGTGCTCGTCCGCAAAGCATATCGCCGCTCAGGGTGCTTTCTTTAGAGATAATTCTGCCCGCTGCAGGGTGAGCTCCTGTTGATTCCGGCTAACAATCTTGACGGCCTGCGCCAGCGTATCAACCAGTGCGGAACGAGGAACATTGTACGAGACGAAACGTCCGCCTTCGCTCGTCTCATCGCTTCCGCTTTCGCAGGGGACGCCGTTGACCGAGACTGCTGGCGCCGGCGTGCTCTGGCCTGGCGTGGCCGCGAGTCCAACCGTCATCGTGCAAGCCCAGCCCGATTCCGGAACCGGTCCCAGCTTGAGGTCGACTGCGAGTTCCTTGCCGGTCTTCGGCAGCGGTGCCTGGTAGCTTTCCCCAGGGCTCGTAATGTCGCGATAGGTGACGGCCACCGATCGCGGCAACGCCAGGAGCGAATCAATGGACTTCATGGCCTGAAGCGTTTGCTGAAACTCGGCGGCCGGCCAAGTACCTTGAAAATAATTGAAGAGATATACCACATCCGCTCCGCCAGAGAGTGCGCAGACAGCGGCGCCACGCGCGAGCTCCGGCGAAATGGTTCCGGCCGCCGCACCCCTGTAGGGCTGATACCGAACTTCCAGCCCTCCGGCAAGCGTTGTCCGAGACGCGTCAATCAGACGACGCCATTCGCCCAGCGGCATGTCAAACTCGAGCGTCGACCAGCGGGGAGTGGCCACCAGCAGATCGACAAGCCCCTCTTGAGACCAGGTGGGCGCATCCAAGCCCCAAGCCATCGCCGTTTGAGGCCGCGAAGGTACCCGCACTCCAAGCGAGATCGGGTGCCCCCGCCGGGTCGCCGCTTGATCGACCAGCCCGCGGACTTCCCGCAGCCAAGCGGTGAGTAACGTCGCCCCCTGCGACTCGCTGCCGGAACTGAACAGAAAAGGCTCGCGCATGAAGTCGAGCTCCAACCCGTCGACGTCGTAGCGATCGAGCGTTTCCTGGATCAGCGCTTTGAAATAGTTGCGGACTTCCGGCTGGGCATAGTCGAGGCAGGTCGCGAAATAGCCGGAGTAATTCTGTCGCCGCAATTGGGGGTTGTTCTTCCAGAAACTGCCGTGGAACGGATGATCAGGAATATCGTTATAGTGGCAGTCGTTCATCCGCAAAGTGATCCAGGGCGAGATCTGGCGCTGGCGGCAGCGCTCGATGACGCGGGCAGGGTAGTCGATTCCTTCTTCATGCACGGCCCGCATGTTGGCAATCAAGGTGCGAAAGTTCGCCACATCACTACGTGGCACTGGTGCGAGAAACGGCTGCTCATCCGGTCCCGCCGGATCGAAGCCGCTCCAAAACGATTCCCAGACGCCACTCTGGTAGTTGGTACGGCGGGCGTTGGTATTGCAAAGGAAAACCGTGACCCCCGCGTCCGCCATCACATCGACATAGCGGTCGATCACGTCGCCCGCCTTGCCCGTCAGGAACTTTTGCGTCATGAAGATCTGGGTGCAATCTTCGTTATGGAGTAGGCCTTCGAGTCGGGGCGCGGCGGCGCCGGCCGGAGCGGTCGCAGCAACAATCAGCACGAAGCCAATCAGAGTTCCCGCGGAAACGCCGATCGCGCGGCCCAACTTGGCCGCCGCCCCCGAAACGCCGAACCCGCTATGCCAGGAATTCTTCGCCATCTCGACTGGCGGCGTGCGGCGACTCGCGTTGAAGAGCCGAAGGGAAGGCAAGAAGTACCCATTGGCAGTTAAGCAATACATCGTCCACCCAGGTAGAGATCGAACATGATTCGTGTGAGCTCGGAACACGCTGCATTCGCCGGTAAGTCGTAACGCTGCTCACACTAATTCGGCGGAAGTGATAGATGCCGTATTGTAGCCCTGTTGCATTCGCCTTGCCAACTTTTCCCCTGTGGGAGCCCGCACCGACCAATCGCTCCCGCCGCAAGGCCTTGGGCGTCCTGAAGGGACTGTAGCCACTGGCCTAACCCCAGGAACAATGCCCCCAAAACTTCTTCAGCCGAGCACCCGCGCCGCCTGCCAAGAAAACGCAACCGCGGCCGAAACTTTCTAAGTTTACCGTGCTCGCTCCTCGCTCCTCATCCCTCATCCCTCGCCCCCATTTCGAGGCCGAAACGATCCAATCACGGTTCCGTTCGCCCTTATCCGGAACATTATCCGGAAAGCTGTTGCGTCGTTGCGCGCCAGCCTGCCACCTGCGCAACCATTCTGCGTCAACACGCCATGCCTGCGTTTGGTCATAGCAGACGGAGTTGCCCGACATTTCCACGTTGGGAACGGATACGAAACAGCTATGCATAAAGACCCTCCATGAAAATAGCCGGTCGCGCGTCCGACCGTGGAACAATTTGGTATATGCTTTGCTCCCTCCAAGCCATCAGTTGCGACGTGTTGTCGCATATAGGATTCCTGATTCAGGAGGTACCAGATGATGAAAGTGTTAAGACTCTATCGAACCGTCGGTTGCACGGCCGGATTATCGTGCTTGTTGGCCGCAATAGCCTGGGGGCAGCAAGCCGATACGCAACCGGCCGTGGTGAAACCCGGACAAACAAAGGGTGCCGAGGCGGTTCCCGCCGCGCGTCCTAGCAATCCGCAGCGAGAGCAACGAGTCAATGAACGCCGAACTCGTTTGCGAGAAGGCCGGACAATCGCGAGCGATCAAGCCGCTGAATTGAACTATGCAATTGCTCAATGTCTTTTGAACGGCAATGAGAGCGAAGTCGAATTGGCGCAAATAGCGGTGGACCGCGCCACGAATGAGGAGGTGAAAGCCTTCGCACAACAGATGATCAAGGACCATGGTGCGATGGCCGAGAAGCTGAGGCAATTCGTCGGAACGAATGAACCGCAAGATCGCCGTTCACAAATCGAACAGGAGATCAGCGAGCGTTGCGCTGCGGCCATGCGTAAAGAGCTTGAAAGCAAAACGGATCAAGAGTTCGATGCATGTTACGTAGGTTCCCAAGTTGGTGGCCATATGCACATGCTGGCGGCGTTGGAAGTTCTCGCTGACGAAACGTCGGGCGGGCTTCAAGCGATCGTCAAAGAAGCTCAACCGGTTGTGGAAAAGCACTTGAAGCACGCAAAGGAATTGATGGAAAAGTCGGATACTCGTCAAGCGCGTCGAGATGGCAAAGAAGGCCGCTCCTAGGACGATTATCGAAAATAAGACGAAGATGGTCGCACGAAGATCAAGTGCGTCAGGGTGCTGTGGTTTGCCGTAACTCGTTGAAGGCCGGATTTTTAGCACTTTCGTCGGCCGGAGAGGACGTTCGAGCCTCGACTCGAATCGGTGACGCAACACAAGCGACCGCTTCGTCGCTTATGAAAGCAGCTGCCGAAACGGCGGCAGTTAACAAATCACTTCACAACTTTCTGATACGGTACTTTAAGAAACTGATTTGCTTAGCAAGAAGGGTTGGCAAAATGTCTCGAAATTTCACGACTGGTTTCGCCGCATTCGCGGCGCTCAGCCTCTCATTGATCTTCACGTACGATGCCAACGCTCGCCACCGATCAGGCGGATGTGATGGCTATTCGTCTCGTGGAGCAGGTAGCTGGGGCAGCAATGGTGGGGGCGGAAGTTTTGGCGGCCTGTTCCGCCGCCATGTGCATCGTCACGGTTCAAACGGCGGATATGGTTCCCACGGCGGCTACGGTTCGTACGGCAGATCTGAGAGCAACGGGTGTGGTTGTTATGGTACCCACCATGACGGCCATGAAACCGTCTATGAAGGTAGTTCCCAACCTAGCCATCCCGAAACCTATGAAGTTCGTCGAGAAGAATATGAGGCCGCTCCCGCAGCTCCTTCTGATGACGACAACGCACATCCCGACGGCGCGCGAACGCGGACCGAGGAAAATACGGTTCCTCCAGCGGCGTCCGATGCATCGCCTCCGGCTACCAACGACGCAGGGGATGATGCTCGCACTGAAAGCGACGCGAATTCGAACAACGACGCATCAAACACAAGCGTTAACCAGAGCCCTGGCGAAGAAACCGGCCCCAGCGTCCCTCCTCCGCAACTTCCGCCAGAGAATAGGTGAAGCAAGAATCTTACTGTTACTAAATTTTCACATTTGGATTGAACATTCTAAATAAGGGGATAGAAAATGAATCGCTTCTTTCAAAGCACCGTCTTGTTAAGTGCAATCTCGATGGCCCTCCTCGGATGCGCCGAGAAGTCGGCGACAAAATCACAAACGGAAGTCACCACCCCAGGCGGCACCACAACCACAACAGTGGAAAAAACAGTTGAGAAGTCAGGTGAAAATCCCCCGCCGGCTCGCTAGCCTAAAGCACTTAGTTACACATCATTTATCATTTTGAGATTCGAAAATCTTGGCAAAGTCGCTCTTACCGCTTTGGCGCGCACCTGCATCTACGGATGTTATGGGACCGTATTTATCAGCGGAGACCGTGAGCAACCTTGATTGCCACTCCATCTTAAATGATCATAATGGGAAGTGTATCGCTAATGCTTCTAAGACATCCGGCAGCGGATACATCACCCCCAGTCGAAGATTTCCGATGGATGCAAAGTCCGCTCAGAATTCATCCTTACCTAAAGAAGGAAGCGGCTTCAACCTGCGAGAAGTCGAAGAACACTTTGCCCAACTTGTGGCGGGCGTCGAGGATCATGCCATTTTTCTCATGGACCCCAATGGCATCATCCTCACCTGGAACGCGGGCGCGAGACGAATCAAAGGCTATGAAGCCCCCGAAATCATCGGTCAGCCTTTTACTCGCTTTTATACTCCCGAATCGATCGCCTCGGGCTGGCCGCAGGAAGAGTTGCAACTCGCCTCGGAGCGAGGAAGGTTTGAGGACGAGGGTTGGCGCGTGAAAAAAGACGGCTCGCACATGTGGGCCAACATCGTCATTACCGCCCTCCACGACGAACAGGGGAAGGTGCGCGGTTTCATCAAGATCACCCGCGATCTGACCGAACGTAAGCTCGCGGAAGAAAAGTTGCGGCAGAGCGAAGAATGGCTGCGCCTGCTGATCGAATCGGTGCAAGATTACGCCATCTTCATGCTCGACCCGGACGGCCGCGTTGCCAATTGGAATGCCGGCGCGCAGCGCGTCAAAGGTTACACTGCGGAGGAAATCGTCGGGCAGCATATTTCAGAATTTTATACCTCCGAGGATCTAGCCATCGGAAAGCCGGCACGAGATCTGGAGCTCGCCGTTCGAGAAGGAAGGTTCGAAGACGAAGGATGGCGCGTGCGGAAGGATCGCTCCCATTTTTGGGCGAATAACGTCATCACCGCCATCTTCGATCAGCAAGGCGCCCTGCGAGGATTCACCGAGGTAACGCGCGATTTATCCGAGCGCCGCCAAGTGGAAGCGTTGAAGTTCGCCGATAAGCAGAAAAACGACTTCCTCGCGATGCTGGCTCATGAGTTGCGCAACCCCCTCGCGCCAATCCGCAACGGCGTGCAACTGATCAAAATGGATACCAAAGATGAGGCCACAATCAACGAAACCATCGCGATGATGGAACGTCAGGTTACTCATCTCGTGCGCTTGATTGATGACCTGCTTGATGTGTCGCGCATCGTCAACGGAAAGATTCATCTCGAAAAAGCCCCGATTGAAATAAATACCTTCATTAACAGGGCAATCGAAGAGGTACAGCCCGAGATCGATGCGGGCGGTCACCAACTGATGCTCTCGTTGCCGGCCAAGCCGATTATTGTCGAGGGAGACCTGGTCAGGCTTTCACAGGTGATAAGTAATCTGCTGACCAATGCGGCAAGATACACGGAACAACCCAATCAAATTTGGTTGTCCGTGGAGCGCGAACAAGATGAAGTCGTGCTGCGCGTTCGAGACCAAGGAATCGGCATCCCGCCCGAAGTCCTGCCCAAAGTGTTTAGTCTCTTCACGCAAGGCCAGACAAGCCTTGCTCGTACTCGTGGCGGGCTGGGAATCGGACTCACGCTCGTGAAACGAATTGTGGAGTTGCATGGGGGCAGCGTGGGCGCAAGCAGTCCGGGGCCATCGCTCGGCAGCGAATTCACGGTCCGGCTACCAATTGGCTCCCACACCCCTGACAAAGACAAGAATAGAAACAGTGTACTCTCCGCGGCATCCAATCAACAGGTCTGGCGGATCCTTGTCGTGGACGACAACGTCGATGCGGCCATCACGGTGACTCGCCTCTTGGAACTCTGGGGACACGAAGTTCAAACCGTTTATAACGGGGTGGAAGTGCTCGAGGTAGCCCGACAGTTTCGTCCCCAGCTCGTGCTGCTCGACATCGGCCTCCCGGGAATGAGTGGCTACGAGGTCGCCCAGCTCTTGCGCGCGGAGCCAGCATGCGCCGGAGTGATTATTACCGCATTGACGGGCTACGGCCAATCCGAAGACCGGTTGCGTTCAAGCGAGGCGGGCTTCAACTACCATCTCACCAAGCCCCCCAATCCGCATGCCTTGCGAGCCCTCCTAAAATCACCGGAAACCTTCGCCACCGACTTCGAACTAAATTGACCGCCGTCAATCCACTAGATCGACCCTTCGACAGCTTCTGCTAGAACGACGCCTAGGGCAGCCCGATTTCTCTAACGGTGACCGCCCCTTCGGGACAATCGGCCCGGTACTTCTCAATCCTGGCCCGGAGCACAAATTGCGCGGGCTGATTGGTGGCGGGGCAAATATATCCATACGCCCTCGGCCGCTTGAATCCGCCCGCGTTGGCCAGACAGAAGTCATGTTGATTTCCACACGCATCGCATTTTGTTTTGGCTATGGCGGGCACAAACAGCTCCTTTTCTCGTTATCCCTCATCGGTAGGCTCGCTCGTCTCAACAGCCGACTCCGTGTCTAACGCCTGCTTGGCATCTTGATTTGGATCGGGCCAAAGCACGGGCGGTTCCTGCAGGGCTTGCTCTTCGTCGCCCCATTTAATTCCAGGTAATAGGTCCACGATCCACTTCCTTTCATAGGGAGTTAGAAATACGGAATTTCTCAAACGCGCACTCAAGCTGAATGCAAAGGGTGTGCCAGAGATCGTTTTCGAAAGATGGCCGCGCCCACCGACAAGCATTATGGCAGCGTGACCACGCCAACAACGCCAGAGACGACTTTTCACCCATATTGGTCATTCGAGCGCCAACACCTAGAGGACAGCCCGGGCGACTCCTGGTTCTTGAACCTCTGTCCCAGAAGGCAGGGGAGGAATCCCGATTCTGACGGTTCGCTGTAATCGCTCTGACTTTGCCAAGTTCCGTGTGCGTCGCTGAACGCGCTTAGGAACACTTAAGAGGTGCGACGACTGTGGCGAGCATACGGCGCACCATTTGCTTATTCACAAAACGAACAAGACGAAGAAGGCGAGTGGCTTTTTCAAGCTACGCACCCGCTAACAGTAAAAGTAAGTGACGCCCGAGTCATTAGTTCTTAGTGTTTCCCGATTTGCCAGGAAGGAGTTTCATTATGTCTCTAGATACCCTTGAAAGTTTGTTCGTTCACGAACTCAAAGACCTGCTCAGCGCAGAAAAGCAACTGACCAAAGCCCTCCCGAAGATGGCCAAGGGCGCCGCGAGCGACGCGCTGAAAACGGCCTTCGAGGAGCACCTGGAGCAGACCAAGGGGCATGTCGCACGACTCGAAGAAATCTTCGCCATGCTCGATAAATCGCCCCGCGCCCAACTTTGTAAAGGGATGGAAGGCCTTATCGAGGAAGGAGCGGAGTTGCTGGAAGAAGAAGGCGAGCCCATTGTCAAGGACGCGGCGCTGATCGGTGCGGCCCAGCGCGTTGAGCATTATGAGATTGCCGCCTATGGCACGGCTCGCACCCTCGCCGAACTACTGGGCAACGACGAAGCCGCCGAGCTTTTGCAGCAGACCCTGGACGAAGAAAAAGAAACCGATGAGAAGCTCACGGAACTAGCGATGAGCGAAATCAACGTGGAAGCTGCCGAAGTGACTGAAGATTAAATGCGTCACGGAGACGTATAGTGGGGCAAGCGCCTGGGAAAGGCTGGACGACCGATCGACCGCTCAAATCGTCGTCCAGCCCTCCTTCTCAATTGACCCACAAAAACGTCGTAATTATCGCGTGTCCTCCCGCCGTGCCGAGGTTGGTGATTCGCTGGATGAGACAATTCCATGGGAATGAAAAATCGCGACTTGCACGGAAGCGCGCCCGATAAATCGCTCGTGGCGCTTCTATTAATCGATGTCATTAACGACTTCGATTTTCCCGAAGCGCCGCAACTTCTAAAACATGCCCTGCCGATGGCTCGCCAAATTGCCGCGTTGAAACGCGTGGCGAGCAAGTTGGGCCTCCCCGTGATTTACGTCAACGACAACTTTGGCCGTTGGCGATCCGACTTCCGCGCGCAGGTCGAACATTGTCTTCGCGCGGATCGTCTCGGGCGTCCTATAGTGGAACTCCTGCAGCCAGATGAAAACGACTATTTCGTGCTCAAACCGAAGCACTCAGCCTTTTTTTCGACGACGCTCGATACCCTCTTGGAATATCTGGAAGTCGAGACGCTGATTCTGACCGGAGTCGCCACGAATATTTGCGTGCTCTTTACGGCCAACGACGCCTACCTGCGGGATTATCAATTGATGGTGCCCCGCGATTGCGTCGCCGCCAATACCGAAGCGGAGCACGAGAATGCACTTAAGCAAATCCATTCCATACTCAAGGCGGACACTCGCCCTTCAGAGGAGCTGTCGCTTCATGAGTTGAAACCCAGATCTCCAACATTGCCCCGCGCACAGCCAACTCGCGACCGAAGCTCGGCCCGCTAAATCAACTCCCCACGATGGTTCGAAGAGGACTGCCCGAATGCCCAACAAATCCCGCGAAGCAGGTAAATCTACGAAAAAACCGCAGCGCCCCGCGCAGACACAGTCTCAACAGCCTGGGCGGCAAACTGCGATGACGCCGGAGCCGGTGACCATTATCCCCGAGCTACAGAGCGGCAATCGGCTCTCTCGTCGAGTTGCTCTCATTACCGGCGGCGACAGCGGAATCGGTCGAGCGACCGCGGTCCGCTTCGCTCGGGAAGGGGCTCGTGTCGCGATCGTCTACCTCGAAGAGCAACGTGACGCCGAAGAGACGCAGCGCATGGTTGAGGCCGAAGGGAGCGAGTGCTTGCTCGTCAAAGGAGATGTGGGCAACGAATCCTTCTGCAAGCGCGCCGTCGAAAAAACGATCAAAACCTTCGATCGACTGGACATACTCGTGAATAATGCGGCCGAGCAACATCCCCAGGAATCAATCGAGGACATTACCGAAAAACAGCTCATCACGACGTTTCGCACGAACATCTTCTCGATGTTTTTCCTGGCGAAAGCGGCTCTCCCTTATCTCAAGAAACAAACAGGATCGTCCATTATCAACGTGACCTCCGTGACGGCCTATCGAGGACATAACACGCTTCTCGACTATTCGGCCACGAAAGGGGCGATTGTCAGCTTCACTCGCTCTCTTTCCGGAATGTTGGCCGCGGATGACATTCGCGTGAATGGCGTGGCGCCGGGACCGATCTGGACGCCCCTCATTCCTTCCACGTTTCCCGCCGACAAAGTAAAGAAATTTGGCGGCGATACCCCCTTGGGCCGCGCGGGCGAGCCCTGGGAAGTCGCCTCCTGCATACTGTTTCTCGCGACTCTCGAATCGAACTACATGACGGGCCAGGTTCTGCATCCCAACGGAGGCGAGATCATTAATGGATAATCGCAATTGAGCGCGGTTTGATACTTGGGCTGGCAACGTGGCTTGCTCGACGATGAACCGCCCCCCTCATCATTGAATTGGTCCAGTCCCCTCCTCGCGGAACCGCATTAAAGAATTGGTCCGGTCCCCTCCTCGTACCCGGGGAGGGTTAGGAAGGGGCTCCTCGGCCGAACACCCCGCTCGCCTTTTTCTCGCTCCTAGTTCCTAGCTCCTAGCTCCTAGCCGGGTGCCATGCCCACGGCAAGGGAGGGCGAGGCTCCCGCCGAGCCGTTCCCGCCGAGCCACTCCCGCCG
>CXWJ01004230.1_pt1 | contig 15381 bp, 18 predicted proteins | sample 590841 | NCBI WGS metagenome assembly CXWJ01 (sample SAMEA3498367, study PRJEB10139) | wastewater metagenome | biome: wastewater treatment plant; material: activated sludge | place: Austria | collected 2015-01-21 | reverse complement strand
CCCGAGGGGGGCGGCGCCACGCTTAAGGGTAGCTCACGGACTCTGAGCAGCCCCCCTCCCGTGCAGCACGCCTTCGCTTCGCTACGGCGCGCGCACGTACTCCCCCAACTTTGTTGGGGGAGACACGCAGTTTGGTTGGGATTCGCGCCTCTTGATTTCGCTCTTGATACGCTCTATTATATTTAAGACTTATCTTTTCTTAAGTCCTCGCCACAGGACGGAACATGCGCATGCCCTCAATGGTCTTACGGCTGCAGGCGGCGCCGCGCTGTGGCGGCCGTTCGAAGCGGACGAAAATGCCGTGCCAGGCGCCCGCCGTTCGCGGTTTTCGCGTCTGCCGGTTTCACGGCGCCCGCGGCGGCGCTCCGCGCGGCAACCGCAATGCCTGGAAACACGGCACCAGGGGTGAGGCTTGGCTTGGGCACGCGCGCGAGCTACGCGCGCTTGTCCGCGATGCCGCCACGCTCGTTTCCGCCGCTAAGCTTAGGGTACATGGGGTTGTTCGCTTAAATTCCGGGCCGGTCCCCCCCACCGTCCAAATCCAAGCGCGTTTATTGCAGCCTGGGAGCGCGGGCGTCTCGCCCGCTCCTTCGGCGTTCAAGCCGCGCCGACGNNTGCGCTCCCAGACTGTCAGACGTGCCCCATCACACGCTTCGGCTTGTAGGGCTCCTCCAGCGTCTTGATGTCTTCGACGTCGAGCTTCAGCGTCAGCGCGGCGGCGGCGTCTTCGAGGTGGTGGGGTTTGGAGGCGCCGATGATGGGGCTCGTGATTGCGGGCTTTGTGAGCATCCAGGCGAGGGCGACTTGGGCGTTGGGTTTGCCGTGTTTCTTCGCGATGGCCGTTACGCGGTCGACGATCTCGAAGTCTTGAGGCTGGTAGTAGAGCATGTGGGCGAATTCGTCGGTGCCGGCGCGGGAGGTTTCGGCGTTCGCGGCACCCTGCTTCTTCGGGTTGTCGCCCGTCTTGCGGTTGCCGGTGAGGAAGCCGCGGGCGAGCGGGCTCCACGGGATGATCCCGATGCCTTCGGAGAGGCAGAGCGGGAACATCTCGCGCTCTTCTTCGCGGTAGACGAGGTTGTAGTGCGGCTGCATGGAGACGAACTGGGCGTAGCCGTTGGCGCGCTGCAAGCCCAGCATCTTCATGAACTGCCAGGCGTACATGGAGGAGGCGCCGATGTAGAGCGCCTTGCCGGCCTTCACGACGTCGTTCAGCGCTTCGACGGTTTCTTCCATCGGCGTGTCGTGGTCGAAGCGGTGGATTTGGTAGAGGTCGATGTAGTCCGTGCCGAGGCGCTTCAGGCTGGCATCGACCGCCTCCATGATGTGTTTGCGGGAGAGGCCGCGGTCGTTCGGGCCCTTGCCCATCGGCGAGAAGACCTTAGTCGCGATCACGACCTGGTCGCGCTTGACCATCTCTTTCAGCGCGCGGCCGGTGACCTCTTCGCTGGCGCCGATCGAATAAACGTCGGCCGTGTCAAAGAAATTGATGCCGAGATCGAGCGCTTGGCGGAAGTAGGGGCGCGAGGCCTGTTCGTCCAAGATCCACTCGCGCCACTTGGGGCTGCCGTAGGTCATGCAGCCGAGGCAGAGGCGGGAGACTTTGAGGCCGGTCTTTCCGAGGCGGACGTAATCCATGGCAATTCTCCTTCTGTTGCGCCATCTTTGCGCGAAACCAGAGGCTTAAGCGAGAGAGAACGGATGGCGAAGTCGTGGGGAGAGAAGTTGCTCGGCGGGGCGCCGGCCCATGTGTCGCCCATGACGAAGGCGATGTGGGGGATAAAAAAGGGCGACAAGCTCTTCATCGCGACACCCGTGATGGTGCGCGACTATATGAAAAAGATTCGCAAGGGTTCGGCGAAGACCATCGTGCAGATGCGGGAAGAGTTTGCGAAGGCGCACAAAGCGACTGCGACGTGTCCGATGACGGCGAGCATCTTTGCACGGATTGCTGCCGAGGCTGCGATCGAGGAGATGGAAGACGGCAAGCCGGTGGAGAAAATCACGCCGTTCTGGCGGCTGATCGACGCGAAGAGCCCGATCGCGAAAAAGCTCAGCTGCGGGACGGCGTTCGTCGCGAAGATGCGGACCAAGGAAGGGATCGAGTGACGAACATGACCCATCTCAACGCTCCGCTGATCGGCAAACCCGACGGCGGGAAGCTGCTGGCGACGCCGTCATTGGTGATCGATCTGCCGTCGTTCGAGCGGAACGTTGTCGCGATGCAGGAGCACTGCAATCGCGCGGGGCTCAAGCTTCGGCCGCATGCGAAGACGCACAAATGCGCGGAGATCGCTCGGCGGCAGATCAAGGCCGGTGCGGTTGGGCAGTGCGTTGCCAAATTGGGCGAGGCCGAGGCGCTGGCGGAGGCTGGCATCGACGGGTTGCTCGTGACGTCGCCTGTGGTGACGGCTCAAGCGTTTGCGCGGGTGGCGAAACTGAACGCGCGGCTTGGCGACTTTATGGTCGTCGCGGACAGCGCGACTTGCGTCGAGGGTTACGCGCAAGCGGCGCGCTTGTCGGGCAAGCGGCTGAAGGTGCTCGTCGATGTCGATATCGGCTTGCACCGCACGGGGATCCAGCCCGGGGCGCCTGCGCTCGCGTTGGCGCGCAAGATCGCGGCTGACGATCAGCTGCAGTTCGTGGGGCTGCAGGGCTATGCGGGGCAGCTACAGCACGTGCCCGTGTTCGAAGAGCGGCGGGCGCAGTCACTGGCCGCGATGAAGACGCTCGGCGACACGCGCGATGCGATCGTGGCGGCCGGCATCGCCTGCCCCATCGTCTCGGGCGGGGGCACGGGGACGTTCAATATCGACCCGGAGGCGCGCGTTCTGACCGAGTTGCAGGCGGGCTCCTATATCTTCATGGACAAGCAATACGGCGAGGTCCGGATCGCCAATGCGGCGCCGCTGGCCTTCGAAACGTCGCTGTTCGTGCAGACGACCGTGATCAGCGCGACGATGCCGGGGCTCGCCACGACGGATGCGGGGCTCAAGTCCTTCGCGACCGAGGCTGGGGCGCCGATCATCGCGAGCGGTGCGCCGTTGGGTGCGAACTATTTCTTTTTCGGGGATGAACAAGGCGGCATCATGTTGGGCGGCGCGACCCTGCTGCTCGGTGCCAGCTTGCGCTGCAGCGCACCGCACTGCGACCCGACTGTGAACCTCTACGACGCCTACCACGTTGTCGAAGGCGACAGGTTGGTCGATATCTGGACGATCGAGGCGCGCGGAAAGTCAGCGTGAGGATGGGCGGTCTGAATCTGAACTCGCCGTTCATGCGGGGTTCATGCGACGAGTCCGACGATTTCCGGGGATCTTGGGGGATGTGGAATGGGAGGTCTTTCATGAAACTATTGAGCACTTTGGCATTCGCCGCCGCGACTTTGTTCGCCGCGACGTTCGCTACAGCTGCACCGGCGAAGGCGGACAATTTCGGCGTTTACGTCGGATCGGACGGTTTCGGTATCCAGGTGAGCAACTACGGCGGCCACTATAGCGGCTACTACGGCGGCTATGGCGGTCACTACGGCAACCACTACGACCGCTGCCGCGATCGTTGGTACTACAAGCGTAACCGGCATTGCTGGCGCCGCGGCTATGGCGGTCACGGGTACTATTACGGCGGACACTATCCGTCGCATTACTACCACTACCCGCGGCCGCGTCACCAATGGGGCCATCACGGGCAACGCCGACATGGCTGGCACGATGGCCGACGTCGCGGCAATCACGGATGGGACCGCAATCGCGGACACCGCGAATTGAACCACCACCGTAGCCGCTACGATAAGGGACACCATGGGGGTCACCGCGGGCATCGCGGCCGCCACTGAGGGTGCGATGTAAATGAGACGAAGGCCTGCTCCGCAAGGCGGGCCTTTTCGATTCAGCCGCGCTTCAGATAGGCGCCCAGGCCCACGATCTCGTTGTAGGCGTGGAACGTCACGCGTTCCAGCGTCGGATCGGGTTTGCCCTTCAGCAGCGCGTGATAGACACGTTCGGCGGTCTTGGCTGTGGTCAGCAGCGCGGTGATCGGAAACAGCACCAAGCGGTAGCCCATGGCACCCAGATCCGTGGCGCTTAGGACCGGGGTCTTGCCCTCTTCGACCATGTTGGCGACGAGCGGGGTTCCCTTGAAACGGTCAGCGATGAAGCGCAGTTCCTGTTCGCTCTGCGGGGCCTCGACGAAGAGGATGTCGGCGCCCGCTTCGAGATAGGCGTCGGCACGGCGCAGAGCCTCCTCGCGGCCGTGGATCGCGCGGGCGTCGGTGCGGGCGATGATGAGGAAGTCGCGGCTCGCGCGCGCGGCGACGGCCGCGCGGATCTTGCCGGCGCCCTCGTCCATCGGCACGACCTCTTTGCCGTCCATGTGGCCGCAGCGTTTGGGGAGCACTTGATCTTCGAGTTGGATCGCGGCGGCGCCCGCTTGTTCGTAAGCGCGTACCAAGCGCTCAACGTTGGCGGTGCCGCCGTGGCCGTTGTCGCCGTCGGCAATTAAGAAGGCAGGCGCGGCGGCTGGGGCGAAGGCGCGAACGCGGTCGATCATTTCGGTCGCACTGACGATGCCGATGTCTGGGACGCCGAGCAGAGAACCGGCCACGCCAAAGCCCGTCATGTAGACGGCCTCGGCACCTACGCGCGCGGCGATGCGTGCAGTGAGCGCGTCGTAGGCACCGGGTGCGATGAGGACGCCTGCGAGGAGGCGTTCGCGGAGGGTCATGTCGGCTGCTTACTCTTTCCTCGCGCGGATGGGAAGCAGCCTAGTCGTCGTCCTTGATGACGTCGGGGACGTTTTCCTGCGCGGGGATGGCATAGACGCCGTTCAGCCAGCGCGCGAGGTCGAGGTCGGCGCAGCGTTTGGAGCAGAACGGGCGGAAGCGTTCGCCGGGTTCTTTCTTGCAGATTGGGCAATGGCGGACGGGCGTCATTGGTCGGCACCGACATCGAATTGGGCGCGCGCGAAATTCGACCGCTGTTCGAAGCGCAGGCCTGCGCCGGCGTGGCGGCGGAGCGTTTGCTTCATGTCGTCGCCTTGAGCTTCGATCCAGCGGACGACTTCGGGCGCGGCATAAGCCACAAGTCTCGTGCCGGGGCGCGCCTTCGCCTCGCGGGCGACGCGGCGGAGCAGTTCGGCGGCAACCGTGACGACCGTCTTGATGCGGCCGTGGCCGTGGCAGGGGTCGCAGACTTCGGAGAACAGCTTCGAGAGCGGTTCACGGACGCGCTTCCTCGTCATCTCGACGAGGCCGAATTCGGACATCGGCAAAATCTGTGTCGGCGTGCGGTCTTTCGAGACGCTTTCGGCAAGCACAGTCAAAACCTGACCGATGTTTTCGGGCTCGGCCAGATGGATGAAGTCGATGACGATCAGACCGCCAATGCCGCGCAGGCGCAACTGGCGGCCGATTTCCGCTGCGGCTTCGAGGTTCGTCTTCAGCGATGTTTGTTCGAGGCCGGTTGCTTCGGTGTAACTACCGGAGTTCACGTCGATCGAGGTCAAGGCCTCCGTCGTCTCCAGCGTGATCCAACCGCCGGAGGGTAGCCGCACACGGGGCTGCAACAGCGCTTCGATTTCAGCTTCGATGTTGTGTTGATCGAAGAGTTCGCCAGGGCCGTTGAAATGCTGGATCTTGTCGACCGCATGCGGCATGGCACGCATCGCGTAGGCTCGGGCTTGAGCTGCGGCTTCGGCGTCATCGATCAGAATGCGCGTCGTGTCATCATCGACGCCGTCGCGCATCGTACGCTCCACGGGGTCGAGGTCGTGATAGATCGTGGCGGGCACCTTCGCCATTTTGCGGCGCGCTTGGATCGTGCGCCATTCGTCGCCTAGCCGCGCAATATCGGAGGCGATGTCGTCGCGGCTCGCCGACAGAGCCGCCGTGCGCACGATATAGCCGGCGCCAGCGGCGGCGCGCGGATCGTTCGCGCCGATGTCGGTCAGAACGTCGGTCAAGCGCTTGCGTTCGCCTTCATCCTCGATGCGGCGCGAGAGCGCGATGCCGGACTGGTTGGGCACCAAGACGACGAGGCGTCCGGGGATCGTCACATTGGCGGAGAGACGTGCGCCCTTGTCGCTGATCGGGTCTTTGATCACCTGCACGACGACCGCTTCGCCTTCGCGCACGCATTTCGTGATGCAAGGCTGGTCCATGAAGCCCGGCAAGTCGGCGAGGCAACGCGCTTCGCGGGCGGCGAGGAAGCCGGCTTTCTCCAGGCCCAGATCGACGAACGCCGCTTGCATACCGGGCAACACGCGCTGCACGCGACCCAACATGATGTTGCCGAGCAAGCGATGACCGTGGCGGCCCTCGCGGCCGCTTTCCGCGGTGCGCTCGATGAAGAGCTCGCTTAAGCGCGCTTCTTCGACGAATGCGACCCGTGTCTCGGCGGGGCCGACATTGATCAGAACTTCGGAAGCCAAGGCGATACCAAAAGCGTGAGTTGCGATTGGCTCTACTTTAGCAGGTTCAAGCAGCGCTGCATGCCCTAAGCATGAGCAGTGTTTCGGTGAGCGGCAGGCCCACCACGTTGGTGTATGAGCCGTTGATCATGCGAACGAATGCGGCAGCCCGGCCTTGGATCGCATAGCCGCCCGCTTTGCCCAAACCTTCGGCGGATTGCACATAGGCGGCGATTTCTTGCGCGTCGAGGCTGCGAAACGCGACCTTTGTTTCAACGACGCGCGTCTTGAGCTGTCCCGTCGTGTCGACGAGAGCGACTGCGGTGATGACAGTATGGCGGCGGCCGGACAGCAAATTCATGCACTCGGTGACGGTCGCGTCATTTTCGGCTTTGGGGAGAATTCGTCGCCCGCAGGCCACAACGGTGTCGGCTGCGAGGACTACGTTCCCCGCTCGACGCGCATGAACGGTGCGCGCTTTTTCGGTCGCGATGCGCAATGCGTGCGGGCGTGGTAGCTCGCGCGGATGTACGCTTTCGTCGATGTCCGCAGGTTCGATGCGCGCGGGCGTGATGCCGACCTGTTCGAGCAGAGCGAGGCGGCGCGGACTTGCGCTCGCCAAAATCAACGGAGACGTCACTTGCTGCGGTAAACGATCCGGCCCTTCGTCAGATCGTAGGGGGTCATTTCGACGGTGACTTTGTCGCCTGCGAGCACGCGAATGCGGTTCTTGCGCATCTTGCCCGCGGTGTGTGCGATCACAATGTGTTCGTTGTCGAGCTTTACGCGGAAGGTCGCGTTTGGGAGGAGCTCCACGACCGTGCCTTCGAAACTGAGCAGTTCTTCTTTCGCCATTCTATCTTTCTCAAGGGAAATCGCGGCGGAGAATGGTGACGGCTTTGCCCAAAAGCAAGCGAATTAGGGCTCCGGCGCGGGGCGCGCGGCAAAGCGCTCCTTCAAAAACCTCAGAATTGTGTCGCGAGCTTGACGATATGCGGCCAAGCGCTGTTCGCGCGTACCTTCATAGGCGCTGGGATCGGGGACTTTCCAGTATTCGACTTCGACCGCTTGGGCCTGCGTCAACTCAAGCGCCTTGTGGCGCGCTTGCGGGCTGAGCGTGATGATGAGATCGAACGATGTGTCGGCGAGCGTTTCAAACGTCTTCGGGTGAAGGTGCGAGAGGTCGATGCCGATTTCTTCCATGACTTCGACCGCGAGCGGATCGAGCACGCCCTCGCGGACGCCGCAGGACTCGACATAGACGTGCCGGCCGAACAGGTGCTTCATTAGCGCGGCCGCCATAGGAGAGCGGATCGCGTTCATGGAACACGAAAACAGCACCGCGTCGGGCAAGTCTTCGCCGTTCGGCCCCTTCACCATCGGCTAGACCTTGATGTGTAGCGCGCAGATGAGCGTGAAGAGACGACGCGCGGTGTCGTGGTCGACGGCGATTTTGCCGGTAAGGCGGTCGCGCAGCAGCTGCGAACCCTCGTCGTGCAAACCACGACGCCCCATGTCGATCGCTTCGATTTGCGAGGGAGCGGCCGAGCGGATCGCTTGATAGTAGGTGTCGCAGACGACGAAGTAGTCCCGGATCACGCGCTTCAGGGGCGTGAGCGATAGAACATGCGTTGCGTGCGCCTCGCCGGTTTCGTGCGCAATCTGAAAGACGAGGCGGTTTTCCTGGACGCCCAGCTTCAGCACGAAAGGCCCACCTGCGGCACCCTCCGGCGCGAAGTGGTTTTGTTCGAGCAGGTCGAAGATCGCGATTCGGCGCTCGTGCTCCACGTCGGGGCCGCGCGGGGCAATCGAAGCCTCGTCCAGCTGCACGTCGACAAGTCTGGTCGGTGGCTTTTCGTCCGTCATCGGTTCAGGCGAATCCGGATCGAGCGTGCGTGCGCCGCGAGACCTTCAGCGTCGGCGAGCGCCGCCGCACTGGGGCCCAATTGGGCGAGCGCGTCGGCGGTGCAGCCGATGATGGTCGTGCGCTTCATGAAGTCGAGGACCGAGAGGCCCGACGAGAAGCGCGCCGCACGCGCGGTTGGGAGCACGTGGTTCGGGCCGGCGACGTAGTCACCGATCGCCTCGGGTGTGTGGCGACCTAAGAAGATCGCACCGGCGTGACGGATGCGGGCGGCCAGCGCGTCGGGATCGGCTATGCAGAGCTGCACGTGCTCCGCAGCGATGCGATCTGCAAGCACGGCGACTTCGTCGAGCGAGCCCACAAGGATGATCGCGCCATGCCGTTGCCAACTCGCGCGCGCGATTTTCTCTTTGGGCAGGGTCGCGAGTTGCCGGTCGACCTCGGTAGCAACGGCGCGCGAGAGAGGCTCGTCGTCGGTGATGAGGACGCTTTGCGCGGCTTCGTCGTGCTCGGCTTGCGCGAGCAGGTCGGCGGCGAGCCAGGCGGGATCGTTCGCCTTGTCCGCAATGATCAGAACCTCCGACGGCCCCGCGATCGAATCGATGCCGACTTGGCCGAAGACTTGTCGCTTTGCGGCGGCGACGTAAGCGTTGCCGGGGCCTACGATCTTGTCGACAGGTGCGATGGTCTTCGTGCCGTAGGCCAGCGCCGCAACGGCTTGAGCGCCACCGATGCGGTAGATTTCGGTGACGCCAGAGATATCCAACGCGGCGAGAACGAGCGGGTTCAGCTCGCCCTCCGGTGCCGGCGTTGCCGCGACGAGGCGCTTCACGCCCGCAAGCTTCGCGGGGATCGCATTCATCAATACGCTGGAGGGATAGGCCGCAAGTCCGCCGGGAATGTAGAGACCGGCGGTGTCGACGGGCGTCCAGCGAGCGCCGAGGGTGACGCCTTGCGCGTCCGTGTAACGGTCGTCTGCCGGCTTATGGCGCGTGTGGAAAGATTCGATGCGCGTGGCGGCATGCTTCAGCGCGCCGAGCGTCGCGGATGGCACTGCCGCTTTGGCCGCGGCGACGTCCGCAGGGGTGACGCGCAGGTTCGTTGCGTTGAGGTCGAAGCGATCGAAGCGTTTGGTCAGTTCGAACAGCGCGGTGTCGCCGCGCGCTTGCACGTCGGCGATGATGGCCGCCACGGCGGCCGACACATCGGCCGCCGTTTCGCGCTTCTCGGCAAGGAGGTTGGCGAAGGCGGCGGAGAAGTCTGCTTGCGAGGTGCTCAACCTACGCATGGCGTTCCCACGGCAACGTCATTCCGTCACCTCTTCAAGCCCGTGACCGGGCTTGTTCTTCGTGGCCCAGGGAACAGAGACGTCGGTGAGCCAGGCGTCGAGGCATTCGACCTGAAGCTTAATTGCGCCGCCGCCAGCGAAGGTGAGCGTGATGGTGCCGGAGAGATCGGCCTTGGGCTCGAAGGCAAGCGTGAGCAGTTCTGCCAGCGCATCGGCATTCGCGAGGCGCAGACCCATCGTCTGCACGCGCTGAACCGCGTCGAAATGCAGTGCCGAGCGTACACGGCGATAGGGCGCGTTTTTGTCGGCTTTGGCGCCCTTACCTTTCTCAGCCTCCAAGTCTTCCCACATGAAGCGATTGAAGATGAGTGCGAAGCGGCGCGTCGACTTGTCGAAGCCGAGGTCGGCCATCTTCACCAGTGCATCCTGCAGATGCGCGGCAATGACGCTCAAATCCAGCGTGTCGATGGCGCGGAGGCGGAGGGCGGTGGTCATTGCGGCGGAAAGTGCAGAAATTGAGGGCGCCGCGCAAGTCTGGGAACGCAGGTATCCCGGNNAGAGCTTTTCTTCGATCCGTTCGAAGCCACGGTCGAGGTGGTAGACGCGGTTGACCACGGTTTCGCCTTCGGCGGCCAGACCCGCGATAATGAGGCTGACCGAGGCGCGAAGGTCGGTCGCCATGACTTGCGCGCCGCGCAGGCGGGGCACGCCACGCACGATCGCGGTTTGATGCTCGATCGTGATGTCCGCACCCATACGCATCAGTTCGGGCGCATGCATGAAGCGGTTCTCGAAGATCGTTTCCGTGATGTGCGAGACGCCGTGCGCGGTCGCCATCAAGGCCATCAGCTGGGCCTGCATGTCGGTCGGGAAGCCCGGATAGGGTTCGGTCGTTACGTCGACGCCCGTGTAGTGCGCGCCGTTGCGCGAGACGCGTAAGCCGCGATTTGTCGGCGCGATCTTTACCCCGGAGGCTTCGAGCAGCGGAATCACCGCGCCGATCGTATCGCCGCGGGCGCCAACGAGTTCGACTTCGCCGCCGGTTGCGGCCACTGCCATCGCGTAGGTGCCGGTTTCGATGCGGTCGGGGATCACCGTGTAGTTTGCGCCGTGCAGACGGTCGACACCTTCGATGACCAGCGTGCGGGTCTCAAGGCCCGAGATCTTCGCGCCCATCGCCTGAAGGCAGAGCCCCAAGTCCGTGATTTCGGGCTCCATCGCCGCGTTTTCGAGAATCGTGGTGCCCTTGGCCAGGCACGCAGCCATCATCAAGTTCTCGGTCGCGCCGACGGACACGAACGGGAACTGATACGTCGTGCCGTGCAAGCCGCCCTTTGCGCTCGCGATGACATAGCCGCTGTCGATTTCGATCTTCGCACCCATGGCCTCAAGGCCCTTGATGTGCAGATCGACCGGCCGCGTGCCGATGGCGCAACCGCCGGGCAGCGAGACCTTCGCCTGATGACAGCGTGCGAGCAGCGGGCCGATGACGAGGAAGCTCGCGCGCATCTTGCGTACGAGTTCGTAAGGCGCTTCGGTCGAAGCGATGTTCTTGGCGTGAAGCTGCAGCACGCGACCTTCGGCTTCGGCATGGCCGTTGCCGTTCATGGTGAGGCCGACGCCGAGGCCGCCCAAGATCGCGGCGAGTTGAGAAATGTCGGTTAGATGCGGCACGCTGGCGAGCGTCAACGGTTCGTCCGTCAGCAGGCTTGCGACCATTAAAGGAAGGGCTGCGTTCTTCGCGCCCGAAATGCGGACTTCGCCGTTCAGACGACGCCCCCCGCGAATTTGAATTCTGTCCACGCAACTGTCCCGATGAGTGAGTCCGCAAATCACTTCGCGGGTGAGTGTAGCGCGCTTTGGTTCCCTCTCGCGCGCAAACTGAGGGCGCAACGTGTAGCCCGGTCCCTGCGGCTAAACAATGGCGGGAATGCCAGGAATTAGGCCGGATTTTTGCCGGTTTTTGGCGGCTTTGCGGCAGGGCGCGGCGAAGCGCCATCGCCCATAGGTTGCGACTGCGCGCGGGCCTGGGCTTTGCGCCGTTTCAAATTGGCGCGCAGGGCGGCGGCCAAACGTTCGGCCTTGGTGGCGTCGCCTCTCTTCTCACGCATGGTTCACCGATCCGTCAGTGCGATTGGTTCTCGGGCGCGGCAGCCTATATCCTGCTCGGTGAAATCGGCAATCAGCGATCAGCAACCGGCCGGCCGCCGGCTGCAAAACCGCTACTCTTGGAGCGCACAATGGCCTTGTTCGGATTGAAGAAAAAGACGGCGATACCTTCGGCGGCCGAGGCTTTGCCGGGACGCGATACCGAGATGCCGGTGCCGGACAAGCACTATGTCTTCGGCTCACCGCTAAAGCCGCCGTTTCCGGAGGGGCTCGAGATCGCTATGTTCGGCCTCGGCTGCTTCTGGGGCGCAGAACGTAAGTTTTGGCAGCAAGACGGCGTCTATACGACGGCGGTTGGCTACGCGGCTGGTGCAACGCCCAACCCGACCTACGAAGAGGTGTGCTCGGGCATGACCGGGCACAACGAGGTCGTGCGCGTCGTGTTCGACCCGAAGAAGGTCTCGTATGAGCAGTTGCTGAAGGTGTTTTGGGAGAACCACGACCCGACGCAGGGCATGCGCCAGGGCAACGATGTGGGGACGCAGTACCGGTCAGGCATCTATGTCACGAACGAAGCGCAGCGCAAGGCCGCCGAGGCGTCGCGGACGACGTTCCAGGACGTCCTCAAGAAGGCCGGCCATAGTACGATCACGACCGAAATTCTGGACGCGCCGCCGTTCTATTACGCCGAGACCTATCACCAGCAGTATTTGGCCAAAAATCCGGGCGGCTACTGCGGCCTTGGCGGCCTCGACGTCAGTTGCCCGATTGGACTGCCAACAGCTTAGGCAAAAATAGGGAATTGGGTTGGGGCGGCGTCCCTTCGGTATTGCCCTATTCCCTAACCCCATCGGCCACGCTATACGACGCCCCTCGATTTAGCTGTTGTAGCGTAGTGGTAGCGCAACGCCTTGGTAAGGCGTAGGTCGTGGGTTCAATTCCCACCAACAGCACCAGAATTTCCGACGCGCCGCGCCCAAATGGGTTGCGGCGCGTTTCGATTCAAGGGGCTGGCAGCTTCGCCGGGCTCACAAGAAATTCAAGGGCGGCGTGAACGGCCTTGCTCTAAATCGGGCGCCGTTTTCGTGAGGAGAGAAGCTCATGCGGTACGCCGGTCCCATCTTGGCTTTGGTTTGGTTCTCAGCGGCAGCCGCTGCAGCGCCTACGGCGCCGCCTGTGCCACCGCCGGCGCCCGCGCCGCTCTCGATCACCGTGTACGAGAAAGAGAACTTCACAGGGCGCGCCGTGAAGATTACGAACGCGACGCCAAACCTCGCGACGCATAAGTTCGACGACAAGGTCGCGAGCTTCGAGGTTGCGGGTGCGGGCGATTGGGTGCTGTGCGAGAACCGCAATTATGGCGGGCGCTGCGTGCGCGTACAGGCGAAAGCTGGCGACTTGCGTTTGATCCAGCTGTTTGCGCGCGTGAGTTCGCTCTATCCCGTGCCGGCGCCGGCTGCGCCCGCGGCTGCTGCCGCGCCAGCTACTTCCGCGGCGCAGCGGTAGACTGTCCCCAAGAACAAAGAATACGTCATCGCCGGGTCTAGCCCGACCATGACGCCCTTATCGACCGCTGTTCGCTTTTAGCGCGGCTTCGGCGGCGCGGGCGGCGGGACGGGTACGGGATAGAGCGAAGATACCTGGCCATTGATCTTAAGGCGCTTCAGGTCCTTCTCCTTGGCGCGAATGCGCACGCACTTGCCCATGAAGTTGCGGTGTTCGCACAAGACCCAGTCGCGCGTACCTTTGATCTGCACGCTGGCGATCACGTCATTGAAGTTTAGTTTGGCGAGGCTTGGCACCGAACTGTTGAACACCAGCGTCCGGCCCTTGAAGTTCGGCTGGTCAAAGACGGTGATCATCGGCGGCGGCGGGGGCGCGATCGTGGCGGCCGCGGGGTAGTAGGGCTGCGCCACGGCAACGGCGGCGGAAGCCACAACGGCGGCAGCGGCAACGGCAAACGTCTTCATTCCACTCTCCTTCAACGAACCGCCCCCAATTTTGCGGCGGTGAATTAGTCCGACGCGCGACGCCTGGCAACCCGCTGCGTGCAGCGAAACCGCCAGGCTCAAGGCGTCTCCACAGGCGGCTTTTTGGCACGGGGGCCCTGAACGGCGGGCGAATGTGGACTTCACCGCGGGTTCATGTGCGCGCGGGCGTTGGGGTTAACGCTGACCTCAATCGTTGGGCGCGGGCTCTAGCTGGCGTTGCGCTCGGCGAGTTGGCGCAGGTTTTCTTCGTGATCCGCGCGGTCGAGCCGGTAGAAGGCGATCGCGCCCATCATGGCCATCCAGAGCGCGAGGATGATGGGAACGTAATAGGCGCCCAGAAGCCTGACGGTGTCGGGTGAGACGTCCTCCGGCTTGGCGCCCGCCTTCAGACCGGCAAGCGTCAAGACCGCGGTCGCGGCCAGAACGCCAAGACCGGAGACCATTTTGCGGATGAACGTCGCGGCGGCGACGAACGTTCCTTCGGATCGCCGGCCCGTCTTCAGTTCGGATTGCTCGACCAAGTCCGCCATCATGGCGGCGGCCAGGACCTGGAAGCAGATGATAAGACCGACGTCAATGATGCCGGCTACCAGCACGAAGAGATACACGAATGTCGGTGTGCCGGCTTCGAGCAGGCCCATCAGCTTCAGCACGATCGGCAGCGGTGCTCCCAGGAAGGCGACCATGCCGATGATCATCGCGCCCCTCTTCTTGCCGAGCGTGCGTGTAACGATGGGCGCCATGACGGAACCGATAATCGCCGACACGAACACGCCCAGCGTCAGCCCGCCGATCTGAAGCGGCGTGAACTTCCAGAAATAGGTCGCAATGTAGAACGAGAGCGCAGCCGACATACCGGCGCCGATCGCGCCGAACACGTTCGCCACGAACAGGGCGATGAACGAGCGGTTCGACAGCGTCTCGAACACCTCCTTGAACATCAAACCCAGCGTCATGCGGCGCTTCGGCGGCGGGGCTTTGAGGTAGGGGATGCGCGAATGGGTGCCGATTGCGGACGCCAAGATCGAGACGCCGATCAGGGCAGCCGCGATCATGCCGTAGAGCGCGTAAGCGTCGCGGTTGAACTGGCCCGTCGCGGTTGCGGTCGCGAAGGCGGGGAAGATCGCCAAGAACATCATCACCGACATCGCGTTGCCGCCGGTCCAACCGAAAAAGAGGCGCCAAGAGATCAGCGTCGCACGCTCGTCATAGTCGGCGGTGAGTTCGGGCGTGAGCGCGGAGGACGGGGTCTCGTTGAGCGTGATGAAGGTGCGGATCAGGATGGCGAGCGAAAGCAGGTACCAAAACAGCGCCTCGTTCGACCAACCAGCGGGCGGATTCCAAAGCAGGTAGTAGGTCGCGGCGACAGGGATTGCGGAGGCGTAGAGGAAGGGATGACGCCTGCCCCACTTCGAGTGCAGGTTGTCCGACCAGTAGCCGACGATCGGGTCCGAGATGGCGTCCAGGATGAGGGCCAGCGTAATCGCCAACCCGACGGCGCCCGCGTCGACGCCGATGACTTGGCTGTAGAACAGCAACAGGAAGTACGCGAAGCCGCCGTCCTTGACGCCGTAGGCGACCGCGCCGAAGCCGTAGGCGAGTTTGCTTGCGAGCGGAAGGCGCTCGGTCTGCGGGACGGCTTTTTGCATTCAATGTCTCCGTTGGCTCTTGTCTAGCACGATTTCGAGCCGTGCCAGCGGGCGCAACGGCGTTTGGGGGGCCTACTT
>CXWJ01013653.1_pt1 | contig 15382 bp, 16 predicted proteins | sample 590841 | NCBI WGS metagenome assembly CXWJ01 (sample SAMEA3498367, study PRJEB10139) | wastewater metagenome | biome: wastewater treatment plant; material: activated sludge | place: Austria | collected 2015-01-21 | reverse complement strand
CCGTTGCAGCCGCCGGAACCGCCCTCCTGCTCACCGGCTGCGCCAGCAGCCCGGCTCCCGCTCCGTCGCCCAGCGACATTCCGCCCGCCCCCGTCCAGACCGTGACGGTGACGGCGCCCGCCGAGAGCCCGTCCGCACCTCCCGCCAGCGAGGCACCGCCTTCCGGCGCGGATCTGTCCGCACACAATGCGAGCGCGCTGACGGCCATCGCGACGGCCCAGGCCGCTACCGAGGGGGTCGCGTTCAACCTGGACTGGACGCGAAACCGCTGGGAGGTCGAACTGATCGCCGGCAACCGGATCCACGAGGTCTACCTCAGTGCGGACGGCACCACCATCACCAAGCAGGAATCCGAGCGGGCCGAAGCCGAGGACCGGGCACTGCTGGCTCGCGCGACGGTGCCGATGGCCGACGCGATCACCACGGCCGTCGCCACTACCCCCGACGCGATGCTGGTCGAAGCCGACCTCGAGACCCGTCGCGGTGACGTGGCNNGTGATGTGATCCTCGGCCCGGTCTGAGGGGAATGCCGAAGACCCCAGCCGATCAGTCGATCTGGCTGGGGTCTTCGACGTTTGCGCCCCCGAGAGGATTCGAACCTCTGCTCCCGCCTCCGGAGGGCGGTGCTCTATCCCCTGAGCTACGGGGGCCCGGCGGTTGGGCCTCGGCAACTGTAGCAAAGATTGACCAGCAAACCGCGCACGTGCCGGCGGGGCGCCAACCTCTGGCACAGTAGACGGCTATGACCCACATGCATGTCGCGGGCTCGCTGCACGCCGACGCGACTTCGCCCGCCCCGGTGTGGCTGACCCGGCCGGACGACGTCAACGCGCTCACCCCGAAGCTGTGGAGCTCCGGGGTCACTCGCGACGCCGACGGGGTGGTGTCGGTGGCGGGGCTGAAGCTGACCGACCTGGCCGAGCAGGTGGGCACGCCCGCCTACGTCCTGGACGAGGCCGACTTCCGGCAGCGGGCCCGGGCCTGGCGGGAGGCTTTCGACGGCTGGACGGTCTACTACGCCGGCAAGTCCTTCCTGAGCGTCATCCTGGCCCGCTGGGTGGCCCAGGAGGGCCTCAGCCTGGACGTCTGCTCGCTGGGCGAGCTCACCGTGGCGCTGCGCGCCGGGATGCCGGCCGAGCGGATCGGCATGCACGGCAACAACAAGAGCGAGGCCGAGCTGCGGACGGGGCTTGAGGCGGGGGTCGGCCGCATCATCGTCGACTCCGCCGACGAGATCGGACGGCTGGAGCGGCTGTGCGCCGAACTGGACACGACCGCCCAGGTGATGGTTCGTGTCACTACAGGCGTAGAGGCGCACACCCACGAGTACATCGCGACCGCCCACGAAGACCAGAAGTTCGGCTTCTCGATCCAGGGCGGCCAGGCGCTGGTGGCCATGGTGCGGTGCTTCCACAGCCCGCGGCTCAACCTGCTGGGCGTCCACTCCCACATCGGATCGCAGATCTTCGACACCAACGGCTTCGAGGTCGCCGCCCGCCGCACTCTGAAGCTGTTCAGCCAGGTCAAGGAGGCGACCGGGGTGTCCCTGGCCGAGCTTGATCTGGGCGGCGGCTTCGGCATCGCCTACACCAAGGAGGACGACCCCGCCTCACCCGCCGAGCTGGCCCGCGGGCTGCGCGAGATCGTCGACCACGAGGTGCGCGGCTTCGGCCTGGACGCCCCGGCGGTCTCCATCGAGCCGGGACGGGCGATCGTCGGCCCGAGCGGGCTGNNGCTGTACCGCGTCGGCACCGTGAAGGCGGTCGAGGTCGGCGGCGGAATGTCCCGCCGCTACATCTCGGTGGACGGCGGCATGAGCGACAACATCCGTCCGGCCCTCTACGCCGCGGAGTACTCCGCCACGCTCGCCTCACGCGCCTCGCAGGCCGAGCCGGTGGTCTCCCGGGTCGTCGGGGTGCACTGTGAGGGCGGCGACATCCTGGTGCGCGACGAGTTCCTGCCGGCGGACGTCCGGCCAGGCGACCTGCTGGCCGTCCCTGCCTCGGGCGCCTACAGCCGTTCGATGGCCAGCAACTACAATCACACTCCGCGGCCACCGGTGGTGTCGGTGAAAGACGGAGTGATCTCCACGCTGGTGCGCCGCGAAACCATCGACGACCTGCTGGCGCTGGACGCCGGCGCAGGCGAATGATCACGCAAAGGATGTCCATGACGACGAGTGCCCCGCTCAAGGTCGCCCTGCTCGGGTGTGGCGTGGTGGGCTCCCAGGTGGCCCGCCTGCTGCTCACCCAGGACGCCGACCTGCGGGCCCGGATCGGCCGCCCGCTGGAACTGGTCGGCATCGCGGTGCGGGACACCGCCAAGCCGCGCGAAGGCATCGACCCCGCGCTGCTCACCGCGGACGCCGAGGCCCTGGTCCGCCGCGGCGACCTCGACCTGGTGATCGAGGTGATGGGAGGCATCGAGCCGGCCCGCAGCCTGCTGCTGGCAGCCATCGAGTCCGGCGCCTCGGTGGTCACCGCCAACAAGGCGCTGCTCGCCCAGGACGGCGGGGCGCTCTACGCGGCGGCGGAGGCAGCCGGGGTTGACGTCTACTACGAGGCCGCGGTGGCCGGCGCGATCCCGATCATCCGGCCGCTGCGGGAATCCCTGGTCGGCGACGAGGTGCTCGCGGTCAAGGGCATCGTCAACGGCACCACCAACTTCATCCTCGACAAGATGCACACCGCCGGCGAGAGCTTCGCCGACGTGCTGGCGCAGGCCCAGGAACTGGGTTACGCGGAGGCCGACCCGACCGCGGACGTCGAGGGCTTCGACGCCGCCGCGAAGGCGGCGATCCTGGCCTCGCTGGCCTTCCACTCCCGAGTGAGGCTGGACGACGTCGACCGGGAGGGCATCACCGGGGTCACCTTGGAGGACGTCAACGCCGCCAAGGAGATGGGCTGCGTCATCAAACTGCTGGCGGACTGCTCGCTTTCTGAGGACGGCCGCATCGCGGTGGGCGTCCACCCGACCATGGTGCCGGTGTCCCACCCGCTGGCCGGCATCCCGGGGGCCTACAACGCGGTCTTCATCGAATCCCGCAACGCGGGGGAACTGATGTTCATGGGTCCGGGCGCCGGCGGCCAGCCGACCGCGTCGGCGGTGATGGGGGACGTGGTCACCGCCGCCCGCAACCGGGTGCGCGGCGTGGCCGGGCCGGGAGAGTCGGCCTATTCCGGACGGGCGATCACCCCCGCCGGGGACGTCCGTTCCCGCTACTACGTGGCGCTGCAGGTCTCCGACGAACCGGGTGTGCTGGCCAAGGTGGCCACCTGCTTCGCCGATCACGGCGTCTCGCTGCAGGCCGTGCGTCAGGACGGCGTCAGCGCAGAAAGCCGTGCCCGGCTAGGGGTGATGACCCATGCCGCGCCGCACGCCGACATTCTGGCCACGGTCGCCGAGCTGGAGCGGCTGCCACAGGTCGGCGCCGGGATCTCGACGATGCGGGTGGCGGGCCGATGAACCTGGTCTGCCTCGACCTGGAAGGGGTCCTGGTCCCCGAGANNGCCCAGCTGGGCTACCCGACTCTGTTCTGCCACAAGCTGCAGGTCGGCGCCGACGACCGGATCGTCGGCTACACCCTGCGCCAGCCCGACAGCAAGCGGGAGGCGGTGAAGGCCTTCCACGGCCTCAACTACCGGGTGGTCGCCGCGGGCGACTCCTACAACGACACCGCCATGCTGGGCGAGGCCGACGCCGGCATCCTGATCCGTCCGCCGGAATCGGTGGTGGCGGAGTTCCCGCAGTTCCCGGTCACCTGGACGCTGCCCGACCTCGCCGACACGATCGAGGGCGCGCTCGCGGCGATGTGACGATGCGCTGGGACGCGGTGCTATTCTTGGCCACGTCGCAGTTCTTCGCCACCGCTCCACCAGGCCGAGCGGGACGGGATGGCCCGTCATGGAAGTGAATCCCTCACCAAGAGCGATTGGCCCCAAACCTGGAATCCGAGGCGCACCGCTGGAAAGCGTCCACCATCGGCACTCGATCGGTGCGCGTCTCGCAGGCATACCCCTTCCGAAAGGAACTCCGTGACCGACACACTCAATCCGACGTCGGCCGCCCGCTCCGGTTCGAGCAGCGTCGACGCGATGCTGCTGCCCGAACTCAAGCAGTTGGCATCCTCCCTGGGCATCAAGACCTCCGGCCTTCGCAAGGGCGCGCTGGTGGAGGCGATCAAGTCCGCCGGCGGCGGCTCCGGGCAGCGCCCGGCCCGCACCCGTCGCGCCGCCGAGGAGGCGGCCGCCGAAGCCAAGCCGGCCCGCACCCGCGCCCCCAAGGCGCAGCAGCCCGAGGCAGCCGAGGAGCGTCCGGCCCGCGCCCCGCGCGAGGACCGTCCGGCCCGCTCCGAGCAGCCCGCGCTGCCCGCCGAGGGCGACGACGTGGCCAGCCGGCTGGAGGCGCTGCGCGCCGAAGGCGGACGCGGCGGCCGCAACCGCAACAACAACAGCAACAACCGCCAGGCGGCGCAGTCGAACGAGGCCGAGGCCGAGTCGGCGCCCGTCGACAACCGTCCGCCGCGGATGGACCGCGACGTCGAGGACGACTTCGGCTCCGGCCGGCGCGGCCGTCGGCGCCGCAACCGCGACCGGCAGAACCGCGGCCGCAACACCAACGCACGCGGCGGCGGTCTGCCGCTCGACCGCCTCGAAGCCGAGCCGACCATCGGCGAGGACGACGTGGTGGTCGACATCTCCGGCATCCTGGACGTCCTCGACAACTACGCCTTCGTCCGCACCACCGGGTACCTGCCCGGCCCGAACGACGCCTACGTCTCGCTGTCGATGGTGCGCCGCTACGGCCTGCGCAAGGGCGACATCGTCGCCGGCGCGATCCGCCAGCCCAAGGACGGCGAGCGCCGCGAGAAGTTCAATCCGCTGGTGCGGATCGACTCGATCAACGCCGACGCGCCCGAGAAGGCCAAGGACCGTCCGGAGTTCGGCAAGCTCACCCCGCTGTACCCGCAGGAGCGGCTCAAGCTGGAGACCACCCCGCTGAACATGACCGGCCGGATCATCGACCTGGTCTCCCCGGTCGGCAAGGGCCAGCGCGGCCTGATCGTCTCCCCGCCGAAGGCCGGCAAGACCCTGGTGATGCAGGCCATCGCCAACGCGATCGCCGTGAACAACCCCGAGGTGCACCTGATGATCGTCCTGGTGGACGAGCGTCCCGAGGAGGTCACCGACTTCCAGCGCACCACCTCCGGCGAGGTCATCGCCTCCACCTTCGACCGTCCGGCCGACGATCACACCACGATCGCGGAGCTGGCGATCGAGCGGGCCAAGCGCCTGGTCGAGCTGGGCCGGGACGTGGTGGTGCTGCTGGACGGCATCACCCGCCTGGGCCGGGCCTACAACCTGGCCGCGCCGGCCTCCGGGCGCATCCTCTCCGGCGGCGTCGACTCCGCCGCGCTGTACCCGCCGAAGAAGTTCTTCGGCGCGGCCCGGAACATCGAGGACGGCGGCTCGCTGACCATCCTGGCCACCGCGCTGATCGAGACCGGCTCGAAGATGGACGAGGTGATCTTCGAGGAGTTCAAGGGCACCGGCAACATGGAGCTGCGGCTGCGCCGCGAGCTCGCCGACAAGCGGATCTTCCCGGCCATCGACCCGGTCGCCTCCGGCACCCGCCGCGAGGAGATGCTGATGCCCCGCGAGGAGCTGGCGATCATCTGGAAGCTGCGCCGGGTGCTCTCCGGCCAGGATCCGCAGGCCGGCCTGGAGATGCTGTTGAACCGCATGCGCAAGACGCAGAACAACCGGGAGTTCCTCATGCTCATCTCGAAGACCACGCCGACACCCGAGTAACTCTCCCTATCGGTCACCCCCGCTCTCTCCGTCATCCCCGCTCTCTCCGTCATCCCCGCGGAGGCGGGGATCTCCGGGAATGCTGCCGAGATTCCGGCCCGCGCCGGAATGACAAGAGGCAGTTTGGCGGGACGACCCTGATCAGGCAGAATAGACAGTCGGTTCCGGTTCACGTCCAGGGGTTCATCCAGCCCCGATCAGCAGAGACGACCCGGCGCCAGCGAACAGGAGAAATGATGAAGCAAGGGATCCATCCCGATTACGTGGTGACCGAGGTGAGCTGCACCTGCGGCAACACCTTCACCACGCGCAGCACCGCGAAGAACGGCGTCATCCACGCCGAAGTGTGCGCGGCCTGCCACCCGTTCTACACCGGCAAGCAGAAGATCCTCGACACCGGCGGCCGGGTCGCTCGCTTCGAGCGCCGCTACGCGAAGAAGAAGTAGCTCCACGGCAGCGCCGGGGTACCAGCAGATCGCTGGCCCCGGCGCTGTTTCGTTGATCGTGTGACCGGGACGACGAACCGTCCGCTGTCCCAAAGACGTCGAGGAGGAGTGATGTTCGAAGCGGCCGAGCCGCTGCTGGCCGAGTTCGCCGAGCTGGAGCGCCAGCTCGCCGACCCCGCCACCCACTCTGACCTGGCCAAGGCCCGCCGGATCGGACGGCGCTACGCCGAGCTCACCCCGATCGTGAAGGCGATGGACGCCTACCGCCGGCTGGGCGACGACCTGGAGGCTGCCGGCGAGCTGGCCGAGGCCGACCCGGCCTTCGCCGCCGAGGCGGAGACCCTCGCCGCCGAGCTGGCCGAGGTCACCGAACAGCTCACCCGGCTGCTCGCCCCGCGCGACCCCAACGACTCCGCCGACTGCCTGATCGAGATCAAGTCCGGCGAGGGCGGCGAGGAGTCCGCCCTGTTCGCGGGCGACCTGCTGCGGATGTACACCCGCTACGCCGAGACCCGCGGCTGGAAGGTCGAGCTGCTCGACTCCCAGGAGACCGACCTGGGCGGCTTCAAGAGCGTGACGGTCGCGGTCAAGGCGGGTTCGACGGCCGACCCCGACAACATGCCCTACGGGGTGCTGAAGTTCGAGGGCGGCGTCCACCGGGTGCAGCGGGTGCCGGTCACCGAGTCCCAGGGACGGGTGCACACCTCGGCGGCCGGCGTGCTGGTGATGCCCGAGGTCGAGGCGGCCGAGATCGAGGTCAACGACGACGACCTGCGGATCGACGTCTATCGCAGCTCGGGCCCGGGCGGTCAGGGCGTCAACACCACCGACTCCGCCGTCCGGATCACGCACCTGCCGACCGGCATCGTGGTCTCCTGCCAGAACGAGCGCTCCCAGCTGCAGAACAAGGAGCAGGCCATGCGCATGCTCCGCGCCCGCCTCGTCGCCCGCGCCGAAGAGGAGGCAGCCGACGCCGCCTCCGCCGCCCGCCGCTCCCAGGTGCGCACCGTCGACCGCTCCGAGCGGATCCGCACCTACAACTTCCCGGAGAACCGGATCGCCGACCACCGGATCGGCTTCAAGGCGTACAACCTCGACCAGGTGCTCGCCGGCAACCTGCAGGCCGTCGTCGACGCGCTGCAGGCCGCCGATCTGGCCGAGCGGCTCGCCACGATCGGATGAGCCCGAGATCTGGGCCCTAGGTGGAAGGATGACACCGTGAGCAAGCTGATCGACGTGACGACGGAGCCCGCCCACGGCATCGACCTTGCCGTGGCGGCGATCGAAGCGGGGGAGTGCGTCGTCCTCCCGACCGACACGGTCTACGGCATCGGGGCGGACGCGCTGTCGGCCGCGGCCGTGCAGCGGCTGCTGGAAGCCAAGCAGCGCGGACGCGACCTGCCGCCCCCGGTGCTGATCGCCGAGCCGGCCATGCTGCGCTCGCTGGCGGCCGAGGTGAGCGACACCACCGCGGCATTGGCCGAGGCCTTCTGGCCGGGCGCCCTCACCCTGGTGGTGGCCGCCCCCGCCAACCTGCGGATGGATCTCGGCGATCGCGGCGACACCATCGCGGTGCGCATCCCCGACCACGAGTTCACCCGGGAGTTGCTGCGGGCCACCGGCCCGCTGGCGGTCAGCAGCGCCAACACCCATGGCAACCCGGCTGCCAACACCGCCGCCGAGGCGCTGGACCAGCTGGGCGACTCGGTGGCTGTCTATCTGGACGCCGGAGCGGGCAGCAGCCTGGTGCCGTCCACCATCGTGGACGTCACCAGCGACCCGCCGCGGGTGCTGCGCGAAGGCCGGATCAGCCGCGACGAGCTGAGCGCCGTGGTCGGAGCGCTCGAGTAGCCGATGCGCGAATACCTGCTCGTAGCGCTCATCGCGGTCGGGGTCACCTACCTCCTCAGCGGGCTCGCCCGGCGGCTCGCCTTCCGCTACAACGCGGTCGCCATGGTGCGCGATCGCGACGTGCACACCAAGCCGGTGCCCTACTTCGGCGGCGTGGCGATGTGGTTCGGGCTGGCTGCCGCCTTCCTGGTCGCCTCCCAGCTGCCCTGGCTGGGCAGCTTCGAGGTGGTGCGGCACGACGCCACCGCGGTGCTGGTCGCCGGCGGCCTGATCTGCCTGGTCGGCGCGGTGGACGACGTGGTCGAGCTGGGAGCGGTCGCCAAGATCGCCGGCCAGCTGCTGGCTGCCGGGGTCGCGGTGATGAACGGCGTGAAGGTGTACTGGATCCCGCTGCCGGACGCCATCGTCTCGCTGGACGAAGGCGCCAGCATCGTGGTGACGGTGCTGCTGATCTTCTTCGCGGTCAACGCGGTCAACCTGATCGACGGGCTGGACGGCCTGGCCGCCGGGGTCGTGGCCGTGGGCGCGGGGGCCTTCTTCACCTACGCATATCTACTGGCTTATCAGAACGAGTTGGCCAGGGCCACCACCTCGAGCCTGGTGACCGTCGCCACCGTCGGCATCTGTCTGGGCTTCCTGCCCTACAACATCCACAAGGCCAGGATGTTCATGGGCGACTCCGGCGCGATGCTGCTGGGCTTCCTGATGGCCACCTCGGTGATCAGCCTCTCGGGACAGCTCGACCCGGCCAGCCTGGACAGCCTCGGCTTCGGCGCCGTGGCCGCCTACCTGCCGCTGCTGCTGCCCCTCGCGGTGCTCGCCTTTCCGCTGCTGGATCTCTTCCTGGCGTACACCCGTCGCACTCTGCGCGGCCAGATGTGGTACCAGGCCGACAAACAGCACCTGCATCACCGGATGCTGAACCTGGGCCACTCCCACGGCCGGGCGGTCGCGCTGCTGTGGCTGTGGTCGGCGCTGGCGGCCTTCGGCGTGGTCGTGCTGGGCCTCTACCCGCACGCCCTCACCCTTGCCGGGTGGCTGCTCGCGCTGCTGATCACGTCCCTGCTCACCTGGGGACCGGCCGCCCGCAGCCGGCTGGCGGGCCGGAAGGCGGCCAGGTGACGCCGCAGCGGCGGCGAGCCTGGCGGCTGCTGACCGGCGGGCTGCTCGGCTGGCTGGCCGCGACGGTTCCCGCCGTCGGATTCAGCTGGCTGCTCGCCGGCCAGCCGGGGCTGGTCGCCGCCACCGGCGCGGCCTGCGTCGTCGGCCTCTTCTTCACCCTCGGGCAGTCCCTGCAGTGGGCGGTGGCGGACGCCTCGCCGCGGGTGGCGCTGTTCGTCGCGCTGGCCTCCTACGCGCTGCGCGTCGTCCTGCTCGGGGCGGTCCTCTCGTCCGTCTTGCTTGGGCCGAAGCCCACCGGTCTGGACGCCGGTTCGCTGCTGTGGACGACGCTCGCGGCCACGGTCGGCTGGATCACCGGAGAGGTGATCGCCTTCACCCGGCTGCGGATTCCGGCCTTCGACTCCACCGAAACCGCGGAGTGATTTCACCGCGAACGCCGATTGGCGCCGGACACGGCGAGACAGCAGGTGAACTCAGCCACAGATTCTTGCTAGAGTCCGACTCGCTATGAGCGACCAGGGCGGTGCGGACCAGGGTTATCGGATCCTGAGCATCATGATCGCCGGACTGATCGCTTACGGCGGGCTCGGCTGGCTTTTGGATCGCTGGCTGGGGACGGCGTGGTTTCTGCCGATCGGCCTGATCCTCGGGATCGGGCTCGGCGTCTACTACGTGGTCGTCAAGTACGGCAGGTCACAGTGAGCACTGGAGGGTTCTCGGGGATGGTCCCACTGTTGATACCCATGGAGGGCGACGCCCACGGCTGGCCGCCTGGGGTGCACAGCTTCGATTCCCGGCCGCTGTTCCCGGGCCTGGGCGAGGAATGGGCCTGGCTGAACAACCACCTGATCCAGGCCGTCATCGGCGCCGCGCTCGTCATCGGGTTCTGGCTGTGGATGGCCAAGGGACAGCAGGTGGTGCCGGGCAAGAAGCAGTTCCTGGGCGAGTCGCTCTACAACCTGCTGCGCAACTCCATCGCCCGCGACATCCTGGGTCACGACTTCCGCAAGTTCCTGCCCTACCTGGTGGCGCTGTTCAGCTTCATCCTGGTGAACAACCTGTTCGGGCAGCTCTTCGTCTTCATGTTCCCGACCTTCTCGAAGATCGGGTACGCCTACGGCCTGGCGATCTTGAGCTATCTCGTCTACAACGCGGCCGGCATCGCCAAGTACGGCTTCGGCAACTACATGCGCCGGATGACTCTCCCCGAGGGCGTGCCGGTGGCGCTGTGGCCGCTGATCATTCCGCTGGAATTCCTCTCCAACTTCATCGTCCGCCCGGTCACGCTGGCGATGCGACTCTTCGGCAACCTGTTCGCCGGCCACCTGGTGATCATGGTCTTCGTGGTCGGCGGCAGCATGCTGCTCACCATGACCGAGCCGGCTGCCGGCTTCCCCGTCCCGCTGCTGAACACCGCCGGCGTGGTCTCGCTGCTGTTCAGCCTGGCGATCTTCGCCCTGGAGATCTTGGTCGCGATCCTGCAGGCCTACATCTTCACCGTCCTGACCGCCCAATACATCTCCTCGGCAATCGCCGAGGAGCACTGACCGACTTCGTCCTCGAAGCCACCGAAAGGAAACACCCAATGGAAATCACTGGCTCGATCAACATGATCGGCTACGCGCTGGCGACTCTCGGCCCGGCGATCGGCGTTGCCTGGATCTTCGCTTCGGTGATCAACGGCACCGCCCGTCAGCCTGAGGCTCGTGGGGCCATGATGTCGACCGCCATCCTCGGCTTCGCCGTGGTCGAGGCGCTGGCCATCATCGCTATCGCGCTGGCATTCGTCCTCGGGTGAGGTCGGGCATGCTGCCGCTCGAGATCGATCTCGGCCCGCTGCTGCCCGAACACCTCAGCGAGCTCTTCGCCGGCATCGGCCTGGCGCTGATCGTCTGGTTCGTCGTGGCTAAGAAGGTCGTTCCGGTCTTCGAGAAGACCTACGCCGACCGCGCCGACCAGATCTCCGGCGGGATCGAGAAGGCCGAGGCCGCGCAGGCCGAGGCTGCCGCGGCGCTGGCCGAGTACCGTGCCCAGCTGGCCACGGCGCGCGAGGAGGCCTCCAAGATCCGCGAGGACGCCAAGGCGCAGGCCGCCGCGGCTGCCGCCGAGATCCGCCAGGCCGCTCAGGAGGAGTCGGCGCGGCTCATCGAGCACGCCCGGACGCAGATCGAGGCCGAACGGGCGCAAGCCGTCCAGCAGCTGCGCGGCGAGATCGGCGGGCTGGCCACCCAGCTGGCCGGCAAGATCGTCGGCGAGTCGCTGGACGACGACGCCCGCGCGCAGCGCAGCGTCGAGCGCTTCCTGGCCGAGCTGGAGTCCCAGGCGGAGACGGCAAAGGCATGAGCGCAGCAACGGAGGCCCGCCAGGCCGAACTCGACCGGATCCTGGACGCCCAGGAGCCGAGCCGGGCGCTGGCCGACGAGCTGTTCGCGGTGGTCGGTCTGCTGGAATCCCAGCCGACCCTGCGCAACGCCCTCTCCGACCTGACCGCCCCGGCCTCCGCCCGTGAGCAGCTGGCTGTCGGTCTGCTGGGCGGCCAGGTGTCCAAGGCCGCCGTGGCGGTGGTCGAAGGCGCCGCAGGGCTGCGCTGGGCGACCTCCGGGGGCTTGGTCGCGGCGCTGGAACGGCAGGCGATCCGGACGCTCCTGCGCACCGCGCAGGCCGCGGGGCAGCTCGACCAGGTGGAGGAGGAGCTCTTCCGCTTCTCCCGCATCGTGGTGGCCGACCGGGCCTTGCGGGTCGCCCTGGAGGACCGCGCCGCGAGCCTGCCGGGCCGGCAGGAGTTGGTCGCCGACCTGTTGCGAGGCAAGGCGCTGGAGGTCACCGACGCGCTGGCCCAGCGGGCGGTGCGGGCGACCGAGCGCACCTTCGAGCTCACCCTCGAGAGCTACCTGCAGCTCGCCGCCGAGCAACGCCGGCGGNNGGTGGGCCGTGAGGTGAGCCTGCAGGTGAGCGTGGATCCGTCCGTGCTGGGCGGCGTCCGGGTCCAGCTGGGCGACGAGGTCATCGAAGGCACCGTCGCCGGGCGGCTGCAGGCCGCCGCAAGACAACTGAACTGAACTACCCGGCCCCAGGGCCGTGCAAAGACAACGAGAGAACAGGGTGCGCAGATGGCGGAACTGACGATTCGTCCCGAAGAGATTAGGGACGCGCTGGATCGTTTCGTGTCCAACTTCAGTCCCGAGACCGCCAGCCGGGACGAGATCGGCACGGTGGTCACCTCCGGCGACGGCATCGCCCGCGTCGAGGGGCTGCCCTCGGCCATGGCCAACGAGTTGCTGGAGTTCGCCAACGGCACCCAGGGCATCGCTTTGAACCTCGACGTCCGCGAGATCGGCGTGGTGGTGCTGGGCGACTCCGAGGGCATCGAGGAGGGCTCGACGGTCAAGCGCACCGGCGAGGTGCTCTCGGTGCCGGTCGGCGACGGCTACCTGGGTCGCGTGGTGAACGCGATGGGCGAGCCGATCGACGGCCTCGGCGAGATCAAGGGCATCGACGGACGCCGCGCGCTGGAACTGCAGGCGGCCGGCGTCATGGACCGCCAGAGCGTCAAGGAGCCGCTGCAGACCGGCATCAAGGCGATCGACGCCATGACCCCTATCGGCCGCGGCCAGCGCCAGCTGATCATCGGCGACCGCAAGACCGGCAAGACCGCCATCGCGGTCGACACCATCATCAACCAGAAGGCGAACTGGGCCAGCGGCGATCCCACCAAGCAGGTGCGCTGCATCTACGTGGCGATCGGCCAGAAGGGCTCCACCATCGCCGCGCTGCGGACCACCCTGGAGGAGGCCGGCGCGATGGAGTACACCACCATCGTGCACGCCCCCGCCTCGGATCCGGCCGGCTACAAGTACATCTCCGCATACACCGGCTCGGCCATCGGCCAGCACTGGATGTACAGCGGCAAGCACGTGCTGATCATCTTCGACGACCTCACCAAGCAGGCCGAGGCCTACCGCTCGATGTCGCTGCTGCTGCGGCGCCCGCCGGGCCGCGAGGCCTACCCCGGCGACGTCTTCTACCTCCACTCCCGCCTGCTGGAGCGCTGCGCCAAGCTGTCGGACGAGCTAGGCGCGGGTTCGATGACCGGCCTGCCGATCATCGAGACCAAGGCCAACGACGTCTCGGCGTACATCCCGACCAACGTGATCTCGATCACCGACGGCCAGATCTTCCTGCAGTCCGACCTGTTCAACGCCAACCAGCGCCCGGCCATCGACGTCGGCATCTCGGTCTCCCGGGTGGGCGGCGACGCCCAGGTCAAGGCCATGAAGAAGGTCTCCGGCACGCTGAAGATCGGCCTGGCGCAGTACCGCGACATGCAGGCCTTCGCGATGTTCGCCTCGGATCTCGACGCGGCTTCGCGCCGGCAGCTGGATCGTGGCCAGCGACTGGTCGAGCTGCTGCGGCAGCCGCAGTACGCCCCCTTCGGCGTGGCCGATCAGGTCGTGATGGTCTGGGCGGGCACCAACGGCTACCTGGACGACGTCCCGGTCTCCGACGTGCTCCGCTTCGAATCCGAGCTGCTGGAGCATCTGCGGCACCACACCCCGATCCTCACCACCATCGCCGAGACCGGCGCCTGGGACGACGACCTGGCCAGGGCCACCGGCGAGGTGATCGACGCCTTCAAGCTGGGCTTCATCACCGGCGACGGCAAGCCGCTGGCCAGCGGTGAGGAGGCCGCGGAGGCGATCGAGGCCGCCGACCTGGAGGCCGAGCAGATCGTCGTGAAGAAGAAGAGGTCCTGATCGATGGGCGCTAGTCTGCGCGAGCTGCGCCGGCGGCGACAGTCGGTGATGGCCACCAAGAAGATCACCCGCGCGATGGAGCTCGTCGCGTCCTCGCGGATCATCAAGGCGCAGCAGGCGGCCGCACGCGTCCTGCCGTTCACCCGCGAGCTGAACCGCGCGGTGTCGGCGGTGTCGGCGTACTCCCACCTCGAGCACCCGCTGGTCGCCGACAGCGTGAACCCCAAGCGGGTCGCGATCTTCTTCATCACCTCCGACCGCGGCATGAACGGGGCCTACTCCTCGAACGTGATCAAGGCCGTGGCGAGCTTCCGGCAGCGGCTGCAGGACGAGGGCAAGGAGGCGGTCCGCTACATCGTCGGGCGCAAGGGCATCGGATACGTCCAGTTCCGCTCCCTGCCGATCGAGGCGAGCTGGGACGGCTTCTCGGATTCGCCCACCTTCGCGCACGCGACCGAGATCGCCGACCGGCTGGTGGCAGACTTCCTGAAGCCCACCGAGGAGGGCGGCGTCGACGAGATCTGGGCGGTCTACACCCGGATGGACTCGATGATCTCGCAGACCCCGCGGGTGCGCCGGGTGCTGCCGCTGGAGGTCGTCGAGGGCGTCCACGAACCCGGCGGCGGGGACCTGATCCCCGAGTACTGGTTCGAGCCCGACCCGGAGACCGTGCTGGACGCGCTGCTGCCGGTCTACGTGCGCAGCCGCATCTGGTTCTACTTGCTGCAGTCGGCTGCCTCGCAGCTGGCCAGCCAGCAGCGGGCCATGAAGTCGGCCACCGACAACGCCCAGCAGCTCATCGAGCGGCTCACGCGGGAGGCCAACCAGGCCCGCCAGGCGGAGATCACCCAGGAAATCAGCGAAATCGTCGGCGGCGCCAGCGCGCTGGCCGAACAGGAATAGGACGAGGAAGATCATGACCGAGACGATCGAAGCCCCCGCCGCCGCGCAGACCGCCGGGATCGGACGGGTGGCGCGGGTTATCGGCCCGGTGGTGGACGTGGAGTTCGCCGCCGACGAGATGCCCGACCTGAACAACGCGCTGCTGATCGACATCGAGACCGACGAGGGCACCCGCACCATCACCGCCGAGGTGGCGCTGCACGTGGGTGACAACATCGTCCGGGCGATCTCGCTGAAGCCGACCGACGGCATGCGCCGCGGCACCGGAGTGCGCGACACCGGCGCGCCGATCAGCGTCCCGGTGGGCGATGTCACCAAGGGCCGGGTCTGGAACGTCACCGGCGACTGCCTGAACGAGCCGGCCGGCAGCTTCGAGATCACCGAGCGCTGGCCGATCCACCGCCCCGCCCCGGCCTTCGACGAACTCGAGCCGCGGACGCAGATGCTGCACACCGGCATCAAGGTGCTCGACCTGCTCACCCCCTACGTGCAGGGC
>CXWJ01010418.1_pt1 | contig 15406 bp, 12 predicted proteins | sample 590841 | NCBI WGS metagenome assembly CXWJ01 (sample SAMEA3498367, study PRJEB10139) | wastewater metagenome | biome: wastewater treatment plant; material: activated sludge | place: Austria | collected 2015-01-21 | reverse complement strand
GTCCCACGACATCGCGGCGCGACTGGCCCGCGACGGCGTCCACGTCGTGTCCGGTCGGGGTCGTCTCGACGGCCCGCACCGCGTCGTGGCGACGCTCGCCGACGGCGGCGAGGAGACCATCGAGGCCGACGCCGTCCTGGTCGCGACCGGCGCGGCGCCGCGCACCCTGCCCACCGCGATGCCCGACGGAGAGCGGATCCTCACCTGGGAGCAGGTCTACGACCTCACCGAGGTGCCCACGCACCTGATCGTGGTCGGGTCCGGGGTGACCGGCGTCGAGTTCGCGTCGGCGTACCTCTCGCTGGGGATCGAGGTGACGCTGGTGTCCTCCCGGGACCGGGTGCTGCCCGGCGAGGACGCCGACGCCGCGTTCGTGCTCGAGGGGGTGCTCACCCGGCGGGGCATGCACGTGCTGGGCCGGTCGCGGATGCGGTCGGTGACCCGGGACGGCGACGTGGTCACGGTGACGCTCACGGACGGACGCACCGTGCAGGGGTCCCACTGCATCCTCGCCCTGGGCTCGGTGCCGAACACCACGGACCTCGGCCTCGAGGAGGCAGGGGTCCAGCTCGACGACAGCGGGTTCGTCCGGGTCGACCGCGTCTCACGCACCAGCGCCCGCGGGGGGTACGCCGCCGGCGACTGCACCGGCGTCTTCATGCTGGCCAGCGTTGCCGCGATGCAGGGCAGGATCGCGATGTGGCATTTCCTGGGTGACGCGGTGACGCCGCTGGACCTGAGGAAGGTGTCCGCCAACGTGTTCACCTCACCCGAGATCGCCACCGTCGGCTGGTCGCAGCGCGCCGTCGACGCCGGGGAGATCCAGGCCGAGGCGGTGATGCTGCCGCTGTCGGGCAACGCGCGAGCCAAGATGCAGGGCGTCCACGACGGGTTCGTGAAGCTGTTCTGCCGCCCCGGCACCGGCACCGTGGTCGGCGGCGTGGTCGTGGGCCCCCGAGCGTCGGAGCTGATCCACGCGGTGTCCGTCGCGGTCTCGGAGTCCCTGACCGCCGACCAGCTGGCGCAGACGTTCACCGTCTACCCGTCGATGAGCGGGTCGGTCGCCGAGGCGGCCCGCAGGCTGCACCGGGTCTGAGGGCCTCGGCCTCGAGGATCGGTGGAACGAGGCGGGCTCAGAAGCCGCCGAAGTCACCGCCGCCGAAGTCGCCGCTACCCCAACCGCCGCCGAAGTCGCCGCCGACGTCACCGCCACCGAGGTCGCCGCCGACGTCACCGCCCGCATCACCGCCCGAGTCGCCACCGGCGCTCGACCCGTCGGCGAAGCCGTCGGCGTAGGACCCGTCGAAGCCCCAGCCGCCGGACATCAGCGACCCGAGCATGATGCCGGCGAACAGCCCGTTGGTGGACCAGCCGCCGTAGTAGCCACCGGCGTACGGCGCGTAGCCCGGCCCCCCGGCGTACCACGGCACCATCTGGTTGCCGCGGCGCACCTGCCGGGTGTCGGGCTCGGCGCCCTGGGCCAGCCGGTCGGCGTCGGCGAGGCAGACGGGGATCTCGCGCTGCTCGCCCGCCCCGGGGGCCCACCAGACGTCGACCTGCGCCGGCCCGTGGGCCGGGTTGAAGAAGCACGGTGGGCGACGCTGGGGGAGCGGCTCTCCGGCGATCCGCGCGCGGACACAGGCGAGGGCGTAGCGACCGTCCTCCAGGGTGCGGGTCACGGCGCCGACGTCGTCGGGCCGGCGGACGTCGGCGAGCAGGCCCTTGGCACTCTCGTAGCTGTCGAGGGCACGCTGGTAGTCCTGCGTTCCCGCCTCGTCCAGCGACGAGGTCATCGTGTCGACGTGGAGGCCGGTGAGCTCCTCGCCGAACCGGGTGACGTCCTCGTCGGCGACCTTGACCAGCCGGTCGAGCGACGTGCGGGCCTCGAGCTCGCGGGCCTGCTGCTGTTGGCGGCCGCGAAGCCACCAGGCGACGGCACTGGCGACGACCACGGCGAGGAGCACCCATTCCATGCGGCCATCCTAGGAACAGGCTCCGAATGACAGGGGCGTAGTTCCCGGGTTCGGCTGCGGGCCGGTCGGCGCCCGTGGTGCGATCAGGGTTCTCGACGACCCCGACCGGAAGCCCGTCCATGCTCCGCCCCGACTCCCCGACCTCGGCTGTGCCTCGGCCGCACCGCCGGAATCGCCGGACCCATCGTTGGGCCCACCGCTGGACCCATCGCTGGGCGACCGCGGCGCTCGGCGGTGCTGTCGTCCTCGCCCCGGTGACCCCCGTCGCAGCGGCGGACTCGTGGACGGTCCCGGCGACGGCGACGGTGGTGATCAAGGGGCATGGGTACGGCCACGGCCGCGGGATGTCGCAGTACGGCGCGGAGGGTGCGGCTCGCGCGGGCCTGCGCTACGACCGGATCGCGGAGTTCTACTACCCGGGGACGACCTGGGGAGAGGCCGGCGGCCGGGTGCAGGTGCTGATCTCCGCCGACACCACGGACGACCTGGTGGTGGAGGCCCAGCCGGGGCTCCAGGTCATCGACCTGTCCAGCGGCCAGGCGGCTCAGCTCCCCGCGAACGGCGCGACCAGGTGGCGGCTGCGGGCGGGGTCCGGGGCCACCACCGTGGTGTCCTTCCGCACCACGAAGTGGCGCCGGTGGACGGTGCTCGGCGGGGACGCGGAGTTCTCCGCGGGCGGAACGCCGCTCGCCCTGGTGCTGCCAGGTGGAGCCGTCAAGTCATTCCGAGGTCGGCTGCGGGCGGCGTCGCCGACCGCAGGCCAGCCCGCCCGCGACACCGTCAACGTGCTCAGCCTCCACAACTATCTGCGCGGCGTCGTCCCGCTGGAGATGCCGGCACTCTGGTCGGCGGAGGCGGTGAAGGCCCAGGCCGTCGCGGCGCGGACCTACGCGGCGTACGAGCGGGCGCACCCGCGCGCCGAGCACTACCAGATCTGTGACACCACGTCCTGCCAGGTGTACGGCGGGTACGACGCCGAGCACCCGGCCTCCAACGCGGCCATCGACGCCACCGCCAGGCGGGTGCTGCTGGACCGGGAGGGCGACCCGGCGTTCACCCAGTTCTCCTCGAGCTCGGGCGGCTGGACCGCGGCCGGGTCGATGCCCTACCTGCGCGCGCAGGAGGACCCCTACGACGGCTGGGCCGGCAACCCCGTCCACAGCTGGACGGTCAGGCTCAGCGACGCCGCGGTCGAGAAGAGGCTGCCGGGGATCGGGAACCTCAAGCGGATCGAGGTCGCCACGCGCGACGGCAACGGCGACTGGGGTGGCCGGGTGATCTCGGTCACGTTCGTCGGCGGGAAGGGTCAACGCACGCTGAGCGGCGATGCGACCCGTTCGCTCCTCGGCCTCCGCTCGACCTGGTTCACCTTCCGTCTCCGTTGACCCGGCACAACCTCGGGTTGACCCGTCACAACCTCGGGTTGACCCGGCACAAGTTCGCGAACTTCTGCCGGGTCAACCTGAACTTCTGCCGGGTCAACCTGAACTTCTGCCGGGTCAACCTGAACTTCTGCCGGGTCAACTGAGGACGGCGACCAGGTCGCCACCCTCGACCGGACGGGTGCCGGTGAACGCGAGGCGGGTGAGGGTGCCGGCGCGCGGGGCGGTGATCGACGCCTCCATCTTCATCGCCTCGATGGTGGCCACGGTGTCGCCTGCGGCGACCTCGGCGCCCACCTCCACGACGACCGTCACCGAGCCCTGGAACGGCGCGCCGATGTGTCCGGGGTCGGCCGGGTCGGCCTTCTCCGCGCTGGCCGCGTCGGCGGCCACGCTCCGGTCGCGTACCGTCACCGGCTTGAGCTGCCCGTCCACCGTGCAGAGCACGGTCCGGTAGCCCCGCTCGTCGGGGTCGCTCACCGCCTGCAGCCCGACCAGGATGCGCTGTCCCTCGGCGAAGTCGACGCGATGCTCCTCGCCCTGCACCAGGCCATAGAGGAAGTCCACGGTCGGCAGCACCGAGACGTCGCCGTACTGCTCCTGGGCGGTGAGGAACTCGCGGGTCGGCCCGGGGAAGAGCAGCTCGTTGAGGGTACGACGGCGCGAGACGCCGAGCCCGGCCGACTGCTCGTCGGTGAGCGTGGCGGCGGGCTGTTTCCAGGTGCGCCCGGCCAACGCCTTGGTCCGGAACGGCTCGGGCCAGCCACCTGGGGGCGACCCCAGCTCTCCGGAGAGGAACCCGACGACGGAGTCGGGGATGTCGAAGCGACCCGGGTCGTCGGCGAACTCCGCCGGGTCGGCGCCCACCGCGACGAGATGCAGGGCGAGGTCGCCGACCACCTTGGAGGACGGGGTGACCTTGACGATGTTGCCGAGGATGTCGTTGGCGGCGGCGTACATGTCCTCGATCTGCTCGAACTTCTCCCCGAGCCCCAACGCGATCGCCTGCTGTCGCAGGTTGGAGAGCTGACCGCCCGGGATCTCGTGGCGGTAGACCCGTCCGGTCGGCGAGGGCAGCCCGGACTCGAACGGCGCATAGACCCGCCGGGTCGCCTCCCAGTAGGGCTCCAGCGCGCACACCGCGGCCAGGTCCAGCCCGGTCTCGCGGTCGCTGTGGTCGGTCGCGGACACCAGCGCCGACAACGCCGGCTGCGAGGTGGTGCCGGCCATCGAGGCGGTGGCGGCGTCGACGGCGTCCACGCCCGCGTCGATCGCGGCGAGCAGCGTGGCGAGCTGGCCGCCGGGGGTGTCGTGGGTGTGCAGGTGCACGGGCAGGTCGAAGCGGTCTCGCAGCGCCGTCACCAGCCGGCGCGCGGCCGGGGCCCGCAGCAGGCCGGCCATGTCCTTGATCGCGATGACGTGGGCGCCCGCGTCGACGATCTGCTCGGCCAGCCGGAGGTAGTAGTCGAGCGTGTAGAGCCGCTCCGCAGGGTCGGCTAGGTCGCTGGTGTAGCACAGCGCCACCTCGGCCACGGCGGTCCCGGTCTCCCGGACGGCCTGGATCGCCGGCCGCATCTGCTCGACGTCGTTGAGGGCGTCGAAGATCCGGAAGACGTCGATGCCGGTCGTGGCCGCCTCCTGGACGAAGGCGGTCGTCACCTCGGTGGGGTACGGCGTGTAGCCGACCGTGTTGCGGCCGCGCAACAGCATCTGGAGACAGAGGTTGGGCACCGCCTCGCGGAGGGCTGCGAGGCGCTCCCACGGATCCTCGTGCAGGAAGCGCAGTGCCACGTCGTACGTCGCACCGCCCCAGCACTCCAGCGACCACAGCTCGGGCGTGGTGCGTGCCACGTGCCCCGCCACCTGGACGAGGTCGCGGGTGCGGACCCGGGTCGCGAGCAGGCTCTGGTGGGCGTCGCGGAAGGTGGTGTCGGTGACGGCCACCCGCGACTGCTCCCGCAGCGCCCGAGCGAAGCCCTCGGGGCCCAGCGTGAGCAGCTGCTGGCGGCTCCCGTCGGGTGCGGGCGCGTCGAGGTCGACCGTCGGCAGCTTGGTCCGCGGGTCGACGCTCACCGGGGCGGCGCCGTAGGGCTGGTTGACCGTGACGTCGGCGAGGTACTGGATCAGCCGGGTGCCGCGGTCGCCGTGCGAGCGCGCGGTCAACAGCTGCGGATGGGTGTCGATGAAGGAGGTGGTGACCCCGCCGCGGGCGAAGTCGGGGTCGTCCAGCACCGCCTGGAGGAACGCGATGTTGGTCGAGACTCCCTGGATGCGGAACTCCGCCAGCGCCCGGCGCGCCTTCTCCACCGCCTTGCCGAACGTCCGGCCCCGGCAGGTCAGCTTGGCCAGCATCGAGTCGAAGTGCGCCGACACCTCGGCGCCGGTGTAGGTCGTGCCGCCGTCCAGCCGGACGCCGGCTCCGCCGGGCGAGCGGTACGTCGTGATCTTGCCGGTGTCGGGCCGGAAGCCGTTGGCGGGATCCTCGGTGGTGATCCGGCACTGCAGGGCCGCTCCCCGCAGCGTGATCGTGTCCTGCGACAGGCCCAGGTCGGCGAGGGTCTCCCCGGCGGCGATCCGCAGCTGCGACTGGACCAGGTCGACGTCGGTCACCTCCTCGGTGACGGTGTGCTCCACCTGGATCCGGGGGTTCATCTCGATGAAGACGTAGGCGCCGGAGGGATCGAGCAGGAACTCGACGGTGCCGGCGTTGACGTAGCCGATCGCGCGCGCGAAGCGGACGGCGTCCGCGCAGATCCGGTCCCGCAGCTCGGGGTCCAGATGCGGCGCGGGCGCGATCTCGACGACCTTCTGGTGCCGGCGCTGGAGCGAGCAGTCCCGCTCGAAGAGGTGGATGACCTCACCCGTGGCATCGGCGAGGATCTGCACCTCGATGTGNNGGCCTCGACCGCCTCCCGCAGCTTGTCGGGGTCCTCGACCCGCCGCATGCCGCGGCCGCCCCCTCCGGCGACCGCCTTGACGAACAACGGGAACGGGATCGCGCTCGCCGCCTCGACCAGGGCGTCCACGTCGGTGGAGGGCGCGACGCTGGCCAGCGTGGGGATCCCGGCGGCCTTCGCGGCCGCGATGGCGCGGGCCTTGTTGCCGGTGAGGGTCAGCACCTCGGCCGGGGGGCCGATGAAGGTGAGGCCGGCCGCCGCGCAGGCCTCGGCCAGGGCCGGGTTCTCGGACAGGAACCCGTAGCCGGGATAGACCGCGTCGGCGCCGGCGCGGAGCGCGGTCGCCACGATCGCGTCCGGATCGAGGTAGGCCCGCACCGGGTGGCCGCGCTCACCGATCTCGAAGGCCTCGTCCGCCTTCAGCCGGTGCTCGGACCAGCGGTCCTCCCAGGGGAACACGGCCACGGTCGCCGCGCCGACCTCGTAGGCGGCGCGGAACGCGCGCACCGCGATCTCGCCGCGGTTGGCCACCAGCACCTTGGAGAACATGGCGCCGAGGGTAGTCGGGCCGAAGGGTGACCTGTGTCACCGTGCCCCGGCGCTGAGACGGCTCGGGTGCTCGGGTGGTCAGTCCTTCAGCTCACACAGCACGGCGCCGTTGGCGACGGTGGCGCCGACCTCGGCGTTCAGGCCGGTGACGGTGCCGGCCTTGTGGGCCTTGAGGGGCTGCTCCATCTTCATCGCCTCGAGCACCACGATCACGTCGCCCTCGGCCACCTCGTCGCCCTCGGCGACCGCCACCTTCACGATGGTGCCCTGCATCGGCGAGGTCACGGCGTCGCCGGAGGCGGCCGACGCGCTCTTGCCGCCGGACCGGCGGCCGGGCTTCTTCCCCCCGGTCGGCGCGGGCGTCACTCCCGCCCCGAGCCCGGCTNNGACCACGACGCGCTGCCGCTCGCCGTCCTCGGGCGCATCACCGGCTGCGCCGGCGTACGCCGCGATCCGGTTGTCGAACTCCGTCTCGATCCACGAGGTGAAGATCCCGAACCTCTGGTCGTCGCCGACGAAGGCCGGGTCCTCGACCACGGCGCGGTGGAACGGGATGACCGTGGGCATGCCGTCGACCTCGAACTCCGCCAGCGCCCGGCGCGAGCGCTCGAGGGCCTGGGTGCGGTCGCTGCCGGTGACGACCAGCTTGGCGATGAGGGAGTCGAAGGCCCCCGGGATGGTCTGGCCGGCCTCGTAGCCACCGTCGACGCGGACCCCCGGTCCGCTCGGCGGTGACCACCGGGTCAGCGTGCCCGGGGCCGGCATGAAGTTGCGACCGGCGTCCTCGGCGTTGATCCGGAACTCGATCGAGTGGCCGGAGACGGCCGGGTCGGCGTACCCCAGCTCCTCGCCGGCCGCGATCCGGAACATCTCGCGCACCAGGTCCAGGCCGGTGACCTCCTCGGACACCGGGTGCTCGACCTGGAGGCGGGTGTTGACCTCGAGGAAGGAGATGGTGCCGTCCTTGCCGACCAGGAACTCGCACGTCCCGGCGCCGACGTAGCCCGCCTCGCGCAGGATCGCCTTGGACGCGGCGTAGATCTGCTCGACCTGGGCCGAGGAGAGGTAGGGCGCGGGCGCCTCCTCGACCAGCTTCTGGTGGCGGCGCTGGAGGGAGCAGTCCCGGGTGGAGACGACGACGACGTTTCCGTGCTGGTCGGCCAGGCACTGGGTCTCGACGTGGCGCGGGTGGTCGAGGTACTGCTCGACGAAGCACTCGCCGCGACCGAACGCCGTGACGGCCTCGCGCACCGCGGAGTCGAAGAGCTCGGCGACCTCGTCGAGCTCGCGCGCCACCTTGAGCCCGCGGCCGCCGCCGCCGAACGCGGCCTTGATCGCGATCGGCAGCCCGTGCTGGCGCGCGAACGCCAGCACCTCGTCGGCGTCCTTGACGGGATCGGCGGTGCCGACCACCTGGGGAGCGCCGACCTTCGCGGCGATGTGGCGGGCCTGGACCTTGTCGCCCAGCTTCTCGATCGCCGCGGGGGGCGGGCCGATCCAGATCAGCCCCGCATCGATCACCGCCTGCGCGAACCCGGCGTTCTCCGCGAGGAACCCGTAGCCGGGGTGCACGGAGTCCGCCCCCGAGCGGCGGGCGACCTCCAGGATCTTCGCGATGTCCAGATAGGTCTGCGCCGGCGTCGTCCCGCCCAGGGCATAGGCCTCGTCGGCGATCCGGGCGAAGATCGCGTCCCGGTCGGGGTCGGCGTAGACCGCGACACTGCCGATGCCCGCGTCCTTGCACGCGCGGATCACCCGCACGGCGATCTCGCCGCGATTGGCGACGAGGACCTTCTGCAGCCCCTGGCTCACGGGCACCCGACCTCCTGCTGGACGCATGACGCGGGTACGGCGCGTGGCGGCGTACCCGAGGGCAGCGTATCGCCGACACCTGGTTAACAAACGCTAACCTCCTGGGCTACCATGCGTCCCATGAGCTGGGAGCTGTCGAAGGAGCACGAGGACTTCCGTCGAGTCGTCCGGGAGTTCGCCGAGGCGCAGATCGCGCCACACGCCGCACAGTGGGACCGGGAGCATCACTTCCCGGTCGACGTCGTGCAGCAGATGGGGGACCTGGGGCTCTTCGGCCTCACGGCTCCCGAGGAGTACGGCGGCGCCGGGCTCGAGGGCGACGACGGCGGCTTCACGTCGCTCTGCCTGGCGATCGAGGAGGTCGGCAGGGTCGACCAGAGCATGGGCATCACGCTCGAGGCCGCGGTCGGGCTCGGGATCAACCCGATCCTCACCTATGGCGACGAGCACCAGAAGCAGACGTGGCTGCCCGACCTCGTGGCCGGGCGGGCGCTGGCAGGATTCGGCCTGACCGAGGCCGGATCAGGGTCCGACGCGGGAGCGACCCGGACCCGCGCCGAGCTCGAGGGCGGCGAGTGGGTGATCACCGGCGACAAGCAGTTCATCACCAACTCGGGCTCCTCGATCACCAGCCTGGTCACGGTCACCGCGCGCACCGGCACCAGAGAGGCCACTGACGGCCGCGAGCGGCCCGAGATCTCGACCATCATCGTCCCCTCGGGAACACCCGGCTTCGTCGCGGAGCCGGCGTACGACAAGCTCGGCTGGCACGCCTCCGACACCCACCCGCTGACGTTCACCGACTGCCGCGTGCCGGAGGGCAACCTGCTCGGGGAGCGCGGCCGCGGGTACGCCCAGTTCCTCGCCACGCTCGACGACGGCCGGGTCGCGATCGCGGCACTCGCCGTCGGCTGCCTCCAGGCCTGTCTCGACCTGTCCGTGGCCTACGCCGGCGAGCGCCAGTCCTTCGGCGTCCCGATCGGCCGCAAGCAGGGGCTGGCGTTCCAGATCGCCGACCTCCAGGTGATGCTCGACGCCGCCCGGCTGCTCACCTACAAGGCGGCCGCGATGAAGGACGCGATGGCGGCCGGCCGCGGCCCCGGGCCGAAGGAGTTCAAGCAGGCCGCCGCCGTCGCCAAGCTCTACGCGACCGAGTCCGCCGTCACCGCCACCCGGATCGCGACCCAGGTCTTCGGGGGCTACGGCTTCATGGAGGAGTACGCCGTCGCGCGGTTCTATCGCGACGCCAAGGTGCTCGAGATCGGGGAGGGGACCTCGGAGGTCCAGCGGATGCTGATCGCCCGCGGCCTCGGCCTCCCGGTGGAGTAGCCGCGGCGAGGCGGCCCGGCACCCGGCGTGGCCGCGGTCTAGGGTGGTCGCCCATGGGGATCCGCTGGCGGCGCCTGGCGGCCGAGATCAGCAAGTTCCTTGCCGTGGGCGGTGTCGCCACCGTCGTGTCGCTGGTGCTGTTCAACTTCCTGGTGCACGGGTTCAGCAGGTCCTACGAAGCGCCGATGGCGGACTATCCGATCAGCGCGTTCGTGATCGCGAACCTGACGGGCATGGCGGTGAGCTATCGCGGGCTCCGCTCCTGGGCGTTCCGGCATCGCGAGCCGGTGCACGCGGACGGCGGGCGGACCGCGTTCGTCGCGATCAACGTGGCGACGATGTCGATCCCGGTGGCCTTCTTGTGGTTCACCCGCAACGTGCTGGGCCTGACCGACCCCTACTCCGACAACATCTCCGCCAACGTGATCGGGCTCGGGCTGGGGACGGCCGCCCGGTTCTACCTCTACCGCACCTGGGTGTTCCGGCACCCCGCGGCGCCGGGGCTGCCGGCCACCCTGCTGGAGCGCACGGGTGGGCTCCCGACCGAGGAGGAGCTGGCGGAGCAGGGGCCGGCCGACGAGTGACCCGCCGGCGCGCCAGGATCAGCGTGACCAGAGCTCGACCCAGGCGTGCCCCAACTCGGCGACCAGCTCGCGCACCAGCGGCAGGCTGACGCCGACCACGTTGTGGTGGTCGCCCTCGATCGCGGACACGAACGCGCCGCCGAGCCCGTCGACGGTGAAGGCTCCCGCCACCAGCAGCGGCTCGCCGGTCGCCACGTAGGCCTCGATCTCCGCGTCGGTCAGCTCGGCGAAGTGCACGGTCGTCGAGGCGGTGGCCGCGGCCACCCTCCCCGTGGCCACGTCGGTCAGGCAGTGGCCGGTGTGCAGCACGCCGGACCGGCCCCGCATCGCGCGCCAGCGGCGTACGGCGTCGGCGGCGTCGTCGGGCTTGCCCAGCGCCTCGCCGTCGAGATCGAGCACCGAGTCGCAGCCCAGCACCAGCGCGTCGCCGGGGAGGTCCTCCCGGGTGGCGACCGCCGCCGACTTGAGCTCGGCCAGCTGGAGCGCCAGCTCGGCCGGCGGGAGGTCGCCGAGCTGTGACTCGTCGACGCCGGACACGACCACCTGCGGGTCGAGCCCGGCGCTGCGCTGCGTGGCGAGCCGCGCGGGGGAGGCCGAGGCGAGGACGAGGGTCGCCGTCACAGCCGCGCCAGCGCCGCGCGCAGCGGGTCCAGCCCCAGCGAGCCGAGGTCGAGGGCGGCGCGGTGGAACGCCTTGAGGTCGAAGTCGGCGCCCTGGCGCTGCTGCGCCTCGGCGCGGGAGTCCAGCCAGATCCGCTCGCCGACCTTGTAGGACGGGGCCTGGCCCGGCCAGCCCAGATAGCGGTTGACCTCGAACACGACGAACGCGTCCTCCATCCGGCTGTGCTGCCGCATGAACTCCAGCCCGAGCGCCGGCGTCCACCGCTCGCCCGGGTGGAAGCCGAACGGGTTGTCGCGCGGGATCTCCAGCTCGAGGTGCATCCCGATGTCGACCACGACGCGAGCGGCCCGGAAGGACTGCGCGTCCAGCATCCCCAGCCGGTCGGCGGGATCGGCCAGATAGCCGAGCTCGTCCATCAGCCGCTCGGCGTACAGGGCCCAGCCCTCTCCGTGCCCGCTCACCCAGCACATCAGCCGCTGCCATCGGTTGAGACTCTCGCTGCGGTACGCCGTCTGGGCCACCTGCAGGTGATGTCCGGGCACGCCCTCGTGGTAGACGGTGGTGACCTCGCGCCACGGGGTGAACGTGGTGATCCCGTCCGGGACCGACCACCACATCCGGCCCGGACGGGTGAAGTCCTCCGACGGTCCGGTGTAGTAGATGCCGCCGTCGTTGGTCGGCGCCAGGCAGCACTCGATCCGGCGGACCGGCTCGGGGATGTCGAAGTGCACGTCGGCCATCTCCGCGAGAGTGCGGTCGGCCAGCTCCTGCATCCAGCCGCGGAACGCGTCCTTGCCCTCGACCTGGCGGGCCGGGTCCGCGTCCAGCGCGGCGACGGCCTCGTCGACGCTCGCGCCCGGCACGATCCGCCGAGCGGTGGCCTCCATGTCGTCGGTGAGCCGCTTCAGCTCCTGCCAGCCCCAGGCATAGGTCTCCTCGAGATCCACCGCGGCGCCCAGGAAGTAGCGCGAGGCGAGCGCGTAGTGGTCGCGGCCGACCGCCTCCTTCTGGCGTCCGCGCGGGGCCATCTCGTCCGCGAGGAAGCGGCCGAAGTCGGCGTACGCCGCGGCGGCCGCGGACGCGTGCTCGCGCAGCTGGGCTCCCAGCGTCTCCGGGACGTCGGCGGCGGTCACCAGACCGGCGAAGAAGTCGCCGGCGTCGCCCTCCTGGCCGGTCCAGTTGCGGACCTGGGTGGCGACCTCGGCGTACTGCCGGGCGGCGGACACCCGGCCGCGACTCGCCTCCTCGAGCAGCGTCTCCCGATACCCACGCAGCGCGGCCGGGATCCCGGCCAGCCGCGCGTCGATGTTGCTCCACGCCTCCTCGCCCTCGGTCGGCATCAGGTCGAACGCCTCCCGGATCGCGTGGATCCCACTGCCGATCACGCTGAAGTCCGCGCGGTCGTAGCCCGCCTCCGCGAGCTCCCGCTGCAGACCCAGCCGCTCCAGGAACGCCTCGCGGGCGACCTGCTCCCGCTCGTCGGTCGGGGTGGCCGCCGTGGCCTCGTCGATCGCTCGTCGGGTCAGCTCGTCGCCGGCGTCCCACCCGGCCGGGGAGAGGTCGGGCAGCTCGTGGTCGTGGCCGGCGATGCCGGCATAGGTCGCCATCAGCGGGTCGTGGGCCGCGACGTCCTCGACGTAGCGGTCACAGATCGCGTCGACGGGGCGGGCGGCGGGGTCAGTGGAGGTCACGAGGCGACCCTACGACCGCTGCGGGATCGTGCGTCAACGAAGTTAGCGGGGCAGGCAGCTGGAGCGCCAGCCCCCGGGGCCGTGGGAGTAGCGCAGCCGGACGGCGCGCGCCGGGTCGGCCCAGCGGGAGCGCGGGGGTGTGGGTGCTGGCGTGGCGCTCTGCGCCGCAGCCAGGGCGACCACCAGCGCCGCTATCTCCTCATCGGAGGTGTTCTTGGACAGCACGGTCAACTGGACGGTCGCCCTGTCCGCGGGGGCGTCGCCGCCGGTCACAGCGGGATGTTCCCGTGCTTCTTGGCGGGCAGCACGGCTCGCTTGGTGCGCAGGACGCGCAGCGCCTTGATCACCTCGGGGCGGGTGTTGCGCGGTGAGATCACCCCGTCGATGTAGAGCCGCTCGGCCGCCTCGTAGGGGTTGGCGAGCTTGGTCTCGTACTCCTCGATCAGCTCGGCCCGCAGCGCGTCCGGGTCCTCGGCGGCCTTCAGCTCGTGGCGGTAGAGGATGTTGACCGCGCCCTGGGCGCCCATCACCGCGATCTGGGCGGTGGGCCAGGCCAGGTTCATGTCGGCGCCGAGGTGCTTGGAGCCCATCACGTCGTAGGCGCCGCCGTAGGCCTTGCGGGTGATGATCGTGACCAGCGGGACGGTCGCCTCGGAGTAGGCGTAGATCAGCTTGGCTCCGCGCCGGATGATGCCGTCCCACTCCTGGTCGGTGCCCGGCAGGAAGCCGGGGACGTCGACGAAGGTCAGCACCGGGAGGTTGAAGCAGTCGCAGAACCGGACGAACCTGGCCGCCTTCTCCGAGGCGTCGATGTCCAGGGTCCCGGCCAGCTGCATCGGCTGATTGGCCACCACCCCCACCGGGCGCCCCTCGACCCGACCGAAGCCGACCACGATGTTGGGCGCGAACAGCGCCTGCACCTCCAGGAACTCCTGGTCGTCGAGCACCGCCCCGATCACGTCGTGCATGTCGTAGGGCTGGTTCGGGGAGTCCGGGATGATCGTGTCGAGCGAGCGATCCAGATCGGTGGTGGCGAGGTCGGCCGCGGCGTCGTACACGACCGGCTCGTCCAGGTTGTTCTGCGGCAGGTAGGACAGCAGCGCCTTGACGTAGTCGATCGCGTCGTCCTCGTCGGTGGCCAGGTAGTGGCTGTTGCCGGACTTGGTGTTGTGGGTGCGGGCGCCGCCGAGGTCCTCCATGCTGACGTCCTCGCCGGTGACCGTCTTGATCACGTCGGGGCCGGTGATGAACATCGCCGAGGTCTGGTCGACCATCACCGTGAAGTCGGTGACCGCGGGGGAGTAGACGTGCCCGCCCGCGCAGTTGCCCATGATCATCGAGATCTGCGGGATCACCCCCGAGGCGTGGACGTTGCGCTTGAAGATCTCGCCGTAGAGCCCGAGGGAGACCACGCCCTCCTGGATCCGCGCCCCCGCACCCTCGTTGATCCCGATGATCGGGCACCCGGTCTTGATCGCGAGATCCATCACCTTGCAGATCTTCTCGCCGTAGATCTGGCCCAGCGAGCCTCCGAAGATCGAGAAGTCCTGGGAGAACACGCACACCTGCCGGCCGTCGATGGTCCCGAACCCGGTGATCACCCCGTCGCCGTAGGGCCGCTTCTTCTCCAGTCCGAAGTTGGTCGACCGGTGCCGCGCCAGCTCGTCCATCTCCACGAACGAGCCCTCGTCGAAGAGGGCCTCGATCCGCTCGCGTGCGGACTTGCGGCCCTTCTTGTGCTGCTTCTCCCGCGCCTTCTCGTCGGCGATCCGGACCGCCTCGTCGAGCCGCTGCTCCTTCTGGGCCAGCTTGCCCGCCGTGGTGAGCAGGTCCGGCGCCGACGCCTTCTCGGCTGGCTGGTCGCCGTCGTGGGGTTGTGCAGTCACGCTCGAGCCTCCTCGGGCTGTCCCTCCCGGGCTGGCCTCCTCGGGCCGGCTCCGCCAATCTAGTGCTCATGACGATGGGCACGGGAGCGCGGCCCCCGTTGGATGCGGCGAGGCTGCGGGAACCGTCGACGAGCGTGCGCCCCGGTGGCCCGCCGTACGACGTGGAGCTGGTCATCGAGACCGGATCGACCAACGCCGACGTCGCCGCCCGGGCTCGGGAGGGTGCCGCGGAGGGGCTGGTCGTGGTCGCCGAGCATCAGCAGGCCGGCCGGGGCCGGCTGGACCGCACCTGGGAGGTGCCCGAGCGGGCGGCGCTGACGTTCTCCGTCCTGCTGCGTCCGGGACCCACGGCGCCGGGGTGGACCTGGCTGCCGCTGCTGGCGGGCGTCGCCGTGGCGTCGGTGGCCCGCGACCTCGGGGTCCCCGCGAAGCTCAAGTGGCCCAACGACGTGCTCGTCGACGAGCGCAAGCTCGCCGGCCTCCTCGCCGAGCGCGTGGAGACTCCCTCGGGCCCGGCGGCCGTGGTCGGGATCGGTCTCAACGTCTCCCAGACGGTGGACGAGCTGCCGATCGTCGAGGCCACCTCGCTGAGACTGCTCGGCGTCGAGGTCGACCGGACCGACCTGCTGCTCCGGGTGCTCGCCCGCCTCTCCCAGGAGTACGCCGGCTGGCTCGGGCCCGG
>CXWJ01011918.1_pt1 | contig 15412 bp, 10 predicted proteins | sample 590841 | NCBI WGS metagenome assembly CXWJ01 (sample SAMEA3498367, study PRJEB10139) | wastewater metagenome | biome: wastewater treatment plant; material: activated sludge | place: Austria | collected 2015-01-21 | reverse complement strand
GCCCCGCCCCGGAATCAAGCCGCTACCCGGAACGGGCACCGAATGACCAGCGCCGCGATTGCGGCGTTTTCTTTATGCACGCCCCCCCGCAGCGATCCGTCAGGAGATCGACGCCATGCGCATCGGAATTCCCCGCGAGACCAAGACCCTGGAAGGGCGAGTCGCCCTGGTGCCGGCCGCCTGCGCCGACCTGGTGCGGCGTGGTTACGAAGTCTGGGTCGAGGCCGGGGCAGGGCTCAAGAGCGGCTTCGGCGACGGCGACTACACGCGGGTGGGCGTGAAGATCGCGCCGGATGCCGCGGCCCTCTACGAGAAGGGCCAGCTGATCGTCAAGGTGAAGGAACCGATCGCCGGCGACCTCCAGCACCTGCGCAAGGACCACCTGCTGTTCTGTTACCTGCACCTCGCGCCGGAGCCTGAACTGACCAAGCGCCTGCTGCAGATCGGCCTCACCGGCATCGCCTTCGAGACCGTCGAGCTCGACAACGGCGACCTGCCGCTGCTCGCGCCGATGTCGATCATCGCCGGCCGCATCGCGATCCAGATCGGCACCCACCTGCTGCACCAGCCGGCCGGGGGCAAGGGCAAGCTGCTCGGCGGCCTGCCCTCGACCGAGCGCGGCAAGGTGGTGGTGCTGGGCGCCGGCGCGGCGGGCGGCAATTCGGCCGAACTGGCCGCTTCCGGCGGCGCCAACGTGGTGGTGTTCGAGAAGCGCCAGGACCGCATGGCGCAGATGATGGCGCTGGGTTCCAACGTCACCACGCTGTATCCCTACGAGGAAGCGGTGGCGCGCGAGATCGCCAGCGCCGACCTCGTGATCGGCGCGGTGCTGGTGACCGGGGCCAAGGCGCCGCACGTGATCACGCGCGCGATGGTGGCCGGGATGGAGCCGGGTTCGGTCATCGTCGACATCTCGGTCGACCAGGGCGGCTGCGCGGAGACCACGCGTCCCACGACCTATGCCGACCCGACCTACGTGGTCGATGGCGTGACCCATTTCGCGGTCACCAACATGCCGGGCGCGGTGCCACAGACTTCCTCGCATGCGATTTGCGCCGCGATCCTGCCCTTCGTGCAGAAGCTCGCCTCCGGCGACTGGCGCGACAACCGGCCGCTGGTGCGGGGCATCAACGTCGAGAATGGCCAACTGGTCCATCCGGCATTGAAGGACATGGTCTGATAAGCTAAACGCTTCATAGCGTTACGCACGGTTCAGAAGGTAAAATCTCACGGTGGGGCGCAGCGCCAAAGACGTATCAGCGGTTGCCGACGGCAACACCCTCGAAAGGCGGCTGCGCGAAGCCGCCGTGCTGCTGCTGCTGCCGTTGATCGCCTACCTGGCCCTGTGCCTGGGCAGCAACGATCCGGCCGACCCGGGTTGGTCGCACGATGCCGGCGACGCCCCGGTGCGCAACCTCGGCGGCGCGATCGGCGCCTGGGTTGCCAGCACCCTGCTGGTGTTCCTCGGTATTGCCGCCTGGCTGATCCCGCTGGTCCTGGGCGTGGTCGGATGGCGGCTGCTGCGCGGCGACCGCGGGCAGGGGCTGGCGATCGAGCCACCGCTGCGCCTGATCGGCATCGTGGCCCTGCTGGTCAGCAGCGCCGCCCTCGCGCACCTGCATTTCGGCACCAGCACCTCGACCTTGCCCGAACAGGCGGGCGGGGTGCTGGGCCAACTGGTCGCGCGGCTGCTGGTATCCGGCTTCGGCGAGGTCGGTGCAACCCTGTTCCTGCTGGCGCTGGCGCTGGTGGCGTTGACCCTGGCGGCTGGCGTGTCCTGGTTCCGGGTCATGGACCGGCTCGGCGCCCTGGCGATCGCGCTGGCCGCGGGCAGCGTGGTCGCGCTGCAGCGCCTGCGCGAGTGGAATGCGGGGCGCAAGGCCCGCGGCGAGCGCGAGGAGGTGCGCAAGGTCGACGTGGTGCGCCAGACCCGGCGCGAGCCGATCCGGATCGAGCCCAAGATCGAGCCGATCGAGAAGAGCGAGCGCGCCTCGCGCGAGCTGCAGATCCCGCTGTTCGCCGCGCTGCCGCGCGGTTCGCTGCCGCCGCTGTCGGTGCTCGATGAACCCAAGCAGCAGGTCAAGGGCTATTCGCCCGAGACCCTCGAGGCGCTGTCGCGCCAGGTCGAGCTCAAGCTCAAGGATTTCCGCATCGACGCGCAGGTGGTCGGCGTCTATCCGGGGCCGGTGATCACCCGCTTCGAGATGGAGCCGGCGGCCGGCGTGCGCGGCAGCCAGATCTCGAACCTGGACAAGGACATCGCCCGTGGCCTGTCGGTCGTCAGCGTGCGCGTGGTCGACGTGATCCCGGGCAAGACCGTGATCGGGCTGGAAATTCCCAACGCCAACCGCGAGACCGTGTACCTGTCGGAAATCCTGCGTTCGAAGGAATACGACAAGTCGAGCTCGCCGATCTCCCTGGCGCTGGGCAAGGACATCGGTGGCCGGCCGGTGGTGGTCGACCTCGCGCGCATGCCGCACCTGCTGGTCGCCGGAACCACCGGTTCGGGCAAGTCCGTGGCCCTGAACGCCATGGTCCTGAGCCTGCTGTACAAGGCCAGCGCCAACGACGTGCGCGTCCTGATGATCGATCCCAAGATGCTGGAACTGTCGGTCTACCAGGGCATTCCGCACCTGCTGGCGCCGGTGGTCACCGACATGAAGGACGCCGCCAACGCGCTGCGCTGGTGCGTGGCCGAGATGGAGCGCCGCTACAAGCTGATGTCGGCGGTAGGCGTGCGCAACCTCGCCGGCTTCAACCGCAAGGTCAAGGACGCGCAGGAAGCGGGGCAGCCGCTGCTCGACCCGCTGTTCGTGGCCCGCCCCGACCAGCCCGGCGCCAGCGCGCAGCCGCTGGAGACGCTGCCGCTGCTGGTGGTGCTGATCGACGAATTCGCCGACATGATGATGATCGTCGGCAAGAAGGTCGAGGAACTGATCGNNACATGATGATGATCGTCGGCAAGAAGGTCGAGGAACTCATCGCGCGCCTGGCGCAGAAGGCGCGCGCCGCCGGCATCCACCTGATCCTCGCCACCCAGCGGCCCTCGGTCGACGTGATCACCGGCCTGATCAAGGCCAATATCCCGACCCGCATCGCCTTCCAGGTCTCGAGCAAGATCGACTCGCGCACGATCCTCGACCAGTCGGGCGCCGAGACCCTGCTTGGCCACGGCGACATGCTCTACCTGCCGCCCGGCACCGCCACGCCCGAGCGCGTCCATGGCGCCTTCGTCAGCGACGAGGAGGTGCATCGCGTGGTGGCGCACCTCAAGTCGCACCAGGGCGGGCCCGAGTACGTCGATGGCGTGCTCGACGACGTGCAGTCGCTCGGCGACGGCACCATCGTCGGCCCGACCGGATTGCCCGAGGCCGGCGCCGAGGGCAGCGGCGGCGAGCTCGATGAACTCTACGACCAGGCCGTGCGCGTGGTGACCGAGACCCGGCGCGCGTCGATCTCCGGCGTGCAGCGGCGCCTGAAGATCGGCTACAACCGCGCCGCGCGGCTGATCGAGGAAATGGAGGCGCAGGGCGTGGTCAGCCCGCCCGAGCACAACGGCAACCGCACGGTGCTGGCGCCGCCGCCGCCGCGCGACTGAGTCGCCGCGTTGGCACGCCACTCCCGAGGTGGCCGCGTTCAGCGAACGCGCGCCATGATGGGCCCGAATCCCCGCCCCGGTAAGTCCCCGTGATCTCCCGTTGCCTCGCCATTGCCCTGCTGCTGCCGCTGTCGCTGCCGGCCGTCGCCGCCGGTCCCGCGCGTGAGCGCCTCGATGACTTCGCCCGCGGCCTCGACGGCTTGCAGGGCCGTTTCACGCAGGTCGTGCATGACGCCAACGGCATCCTGCAGGAGCGGTCGGAGGGGCAGGTCGCGTTGCGCGCGCCGCGCCAGTTCCGTTGGGAATACGAGGCCCCTTATCCGCAACTGATCGTGGCCGACGGCAGCAATGTCTGGGTCCACGACCTCGACCTCGAACAGGTGACGGTGCGCAGCCAGTCGGCCGAGGAGTCGCAGAGTCCCTTGACCGTGCTGACCGACCTGGCACTGCTGGAGCGCGACTACCGGTTGTCGGAGGCCGGCGAGTCCGAGGGCATCGCCTGGCTGCGCCTCGAGCCCCGCGCGGCTGAAGCCCCGTTCGAGCGTTGCGACCTCGGATTCGACGCGGCCCGGGGACTGGTGTCGATGCGCCTGCTCGATGGATTGGGCCAGCGCAACGAGATCCGTTTCGCCGACTGGATCCGCAACCCGGCATTCGCGGCCGACGCATTCACCTTCACCGTCCCCGAAGGTGCGGACCTGATCGGCGAGCCGGTCCAGGCCGCGCAGGCCTTCCCGATCCGGGACTGAGGTCCTGCCGGTCCCCCGGCACCGCGACTCGCCCCCGGGAGAGCGGCTTCAGCCGCGATCCGCGGTTCCCCGGGCCGCGGCTGAAGCCGCTCCCGCGATACTGCTGGCATCATGGGCGCATGAGCCGCCGCGCCGCCAAGCCTGCCAGCGCCACCCTGTTCGCGCCGCCCGCCGGCATGAGTCCGCTGGCAGAGCGCATGCGGCCGCGCGAACTCGACGAGATCGTGGGCCAGGAGCGGCTGCTGGGTCCGGGCACGGCCTTGCGCCGCGCGATCGAGGCCGGGCAAATGCACTCGATGATCCTGTGGGGGCCGCCGGGCTGTGGCAAGACCACGCTCGCGCTGCTGCTGGCGCGCTACGCCGACGCCGAGTTCGAATCGATGTCGGCGGTCCTGTGCGGCCTGCCGGAAGTGCGCGAAGCGGTGGCGCGGGCGCAGGCGCGCGCGGATGCCGGGCGCCGCACGGTGCTGTTCATCGACGAGGTCCATCGCTTCAACAAGGTGCAGCAGGACGCCTTCCTGCCCCACGTGGAGCGCGGCACCCTCATCCTGGTCGGCGCCACCACGGAGAACCCCTCGTTCGAGCTCAATTCCGCGCTGCTGTCGCGCTGCCGCGTGCACGTCATGGACGCGGTGCCGGCCGCGGCCATCGAGGCGGCACTGCGGCGGGCGCTGGACGACAGCGGGCACGGCCTCGGCGATCGCGGGCTGGTGGTCGACCAGGCCACGCTGGGCGAGATCGCGCGCGCTGCCGACGGCGACGTGCGCCGCGGCCTGACCCTGCTTGAGATCGCGGCCGACCTCGCGCGCGAGGGCCGCATCGATGCCGCCACCCTGGCGCAGGTGCTGGCCGACCGCAGCCGCCGCTTCGACAAGGGTGGCGAACAGTTCTACGACCAGATTTCCGCGCTCCACAAATCGGTGCGCAGCTCCGATCCGGATGCCGCCTTGTACTGGTTCACGCGCATGCTCGACGGCGGCTGCGACCCGCACTACCTGGCGCGGCGCCTGGTGCGCATGGCGATCGAGGACGTTGGCCTGGCTGATCCGCGCGCGCTGGCACTGGCAGTCGACGCATGGGCGGCCTGGGATCGCCTCGGCAGTCCCGAGGGCGACCTGGCCCTGGCCGAGGTGGCGATCTACCTCGCCCTGGCGCCACGCAGCAACGCCGCCTATGTCGCCTTAGGGGCGGCGCGTGGCGACGTGCGCGAGCATGGCACCCAGCCGGTGCCGATGGCGCTGCGCAACGCACCCACCCGCCTGATGAAGGAACTCGGTTATGGCCAGGGCTACCAGTACGACCATGGGATCGAGGGCGGCGTGGCGCTGACCCAACAATGCTTGCCGGAGATCCTGCGCGACCGCAGCTACTACCAGCCCGCCGAGCAGGGGCTCGAGATCCGCCTGCGCGAGAAGCTGGACGCGCTGCGCGCTGCGCGCGTCGCGGCGCGCGCTGCCGCCGGCGCGCGGCAAGGCGATCAAGGCCCGTGAGCGCTTCGAGCTGGCCGCACTTCCTCGTGGTGGGCTGCGGTGGCGCGGCGGGCGCGATGTTGCGCCATGCGACCAACCAGTTGTTCATCGCGCGCGGCTGGTACGGCATCCCCGCGGCGACCCTGCTGGTCAACGTGGCCGGTTGCCTGCTGGGGGGGCTGGTGCTGGCCTGGCTCGACACCAAGGGGCCCAGCGCGCCGTTGTGGCGCAGCCTGTTGCTGACCGGGTTACTCGGTGGACTGACGACGTTTTCCGCCTTGGGCATCGAGCTGTGGCAGTTCCTGCGCGCCGGTCGGCTGGATCTCGCCCTGTGGGGCACCGTGGTCCACGTCGGCCTCGGCCTGGTGGCCGTTGCGGCCGGCTTCGCGCTGGGGCGCGCGCTCTGGCCGGGCGTGCCTGCCTGACCAGGCGCCGCCGGGGTTGCCACCCGGCCACGACGCGACTAGCGTTGCGCGCAGTCCGGGGAGTGGAGGTGGGCCATGCGCGTGTTGATCGCCGCCCTGCTGGGTGGCCTGGTGGTTTTCCTATGGGGCTTCGTGTCGCACGTGGTGCTGCCGGTGGGCGACATGGGCATGCGCCAGCCGGCCAACGAGGACGTCGTGCTGGAGGCGATCAAGACCGGGCTGGGCGCCGAGGGCGTCTACTACCTGCCGTCGATCGCGCCGGACAAGATGGACGATGAGGCGGCGAGCAAGGCCTGGGCCGAGAAGTCCAAGGCCAGCCCGTACGTCTTCATCGTCCATCGCAGCGGCGGTTACGACCCGTCGGCCATGGGCCCGAACCTCGCCACCGAGTTCGTGACCAACGTGCTGTCCGCGCTGGTCGCGGCGCTGGTCGCGGCCAGCCTCTCGCTGGGCTTCGGCGGCCGCGTGCTGATGATCACCGGCATGGGGCTCTTCGCCTTCCTCTCGGTCAACGTGCCGCAGTGGAACTGGTACCACTTCCCGACCGACTTCACGCTGGGCCAGTTCGTCGGCCACGTGGTGGGCTGGTTGCTGGGCGGCATCGCCATCGCCTGGTGGCTGGGCCGCGGCAGCCGCTGATCCGCATTGCGGGCGCGCGCGGGGCGCGGCGATAATCCGCGCCCCGCCGCCGTTCCCCGTGTCCTGCCATGCTCGATCCCAACCTGCTGCGCGCACAACTCGCGCAGACCGCCGAACGGCTGCGCGCCACGCGCGGCCTCGAGCTCGACGTCGCCGCCATCGAGCAGCTGGAATCCGAGCGCAAGCGGATCCAGGTCCGCACCCAGGAACTGCAGAACCTGCGCAACACGCGCTCGAAGGCGATCGGCGCGGCCAAGGGCAAGGGCGAGGACGTCGCGGCGCTGATGGCCGAGGTGGCGGGGCTGGCGGACGAGCTCAAGGCCAACGAAGCCGCGCTGGCGGGCGTCCAGGCGCGCTACACCGACCTCGCGCTGGGGTTGCCCAACCTGCCGCACGAGTCGGTGCCGATCGGTCGCGACGAGACCTGCAACGTCGAGGTGCGGCGCGTCGGCACGCCCCGCAGCTTCGCCTTCGAGCCGCGCGACCACGTCGACCTCGGCGAGCGCAAGGGCTGGCTGGACGGCGAATCGGCGGCGCGCCTGTCGGGCGCGCGCTTCACCATCCTGCGCGGCGAGCTGGCGCGCCTGCATCGCGCGCTGGCCCAGTTCATGCTCGACCTGCACACCCGCGAGCACGGTTACCTCGAAGTCAACGTGCCGCTGATGGTGCTGTCCGAGACCATGCAGGGCACCGGCCAGCTGCCGAAATTCGAGGAGGACCTGTTCGCGACCACGGGCGAGCAGCGCCGCTACCTGATTCCGACCGCCGAGGTGCCGCTGACCAACCTGGTGCGCGACCGCATCCTCGAGGCGGAGGCCCTGCCGTTGCGCATGGCGGCGGACTCGATGTGTTTCCGCGCCGAGGCCGGGAGCTACGGGCGCGACGTGCGCGGCATGATCCGCCAGCACCAGTTCGAGAAGGTCGAGCTGGTGAGCATCGCGCGGCCTTCGGAGTCATATGCCGAGCATGAGCGCATGACCCGCTGCGCGGAGCGCGTGCTGGAACTGCTGGAACTGCCGTACCGGACCATGTTGCTGTGCACCGGCGACATGGGCTTCGCCGCCGCCAAGACCTACGACCTGGACGTCTGGCTGCCATCGCAGAATGCCTACCGGGAGATCAGTTCCTGTTCGAACTGCGAGGCCTTCCAGGCCCGGCGCATGCAGGCGCGCTGGCGCAACCCCGAGATCGGCAAGCCGGAGCTGGTGCATACGCTCAATGGCTCGGGGGTCGCGGTGGGCCGCGCGCTGGTCGCGGTGATGGAGAACCACCAGAACGTCGACGGCTCGATATCGATTCCCGCGGCGCTGCAACCTTATCTGGGCGGCGTGGCGCGCATCGAGTGACGCCTGCCGCGGCGTAGGCGCGCCGAGCTGGCGCTACAATCCAGGCGCCTGTACCGGAGAGGTGGCCGAGCGGTTTAAGGCAGCGGTCTTGAAAACCGCCAGGAGGGAAACCTCCTCGTGGGTTCGAATCCCACCCTCTCCGCCACGCATGGACCCAGGGCGTACCTTCACATCGCGAAAGTGCGCCGTGTACCCCGGTCTTGCTTTCGCATCGTGAAGGCGCACTGCGCAACCCGCATTCCGGACGCCGGATCCCGCCCCGGTGCCTGGTCGCGCTGCTCGGCTTGACACCGGCGCCTGCCTCGTCGACCCTCGGTGCACCCGTTCCCGGACGGGGTGGGGGGACTTCCACGATGCGCCGTCCGGGCCTTCGCCGGCAGCGACTGCCGGCGTGCCATCGTCAAACCGGAACGACCGCCACCAGCGCGGCTGCGGACGTCGTTCGATCGGGGGGTATTCATGTCTCGTACTGCCATCTTGCTGGCCGTCGTCCTGCTGCTGGTCGCCGGCGTCGCCGGCGCTGCCGTCGTGCAGCCCGCCATCGTGCAGTCGCGCGGCGCCGACCCCACGGTCGACTACGCGGCCTTCGCGCGCTTCAGCCCTTGGGACGATCGCAACTACACCCTGACGCGCGCCGACGTGGCGCTGCTGTCGCCGACCGAACACGAACTGCGCGACCCGATCCCGGTCTTCTATCGCGTCGCCCTGCGGCGCGCGAACCCGAAGCTGCGGCAGGAGGGCGTCGGCCAATATCCGCGTTCGGCGGTCAATGCCTTCAGGATGCATTACCGCGGCTATCTCTATGACGGTCGCATCTTCACCCGCATCACCCTGCTCGAGGACGGCAGCTTCGCATTCCGGGACGCGGGCCTGCCCGTGGCCGAGGCGTATGCGCCGGATGCGCTCGACGGCGAGGTCCGGATCTCGTCGCCGATCGGCGCGGCCGAGTCGGCCGTGGCCATCAACCCGGTCAACCGCGACCTCGTCATCGCCGGGACCAACGGCACCGACGCCGACTTCCGCCAGATCATGTGGCGCTCCACCGACGGCGGCGAGACCTGGAGCCTTGCCGGCAACCTGCCGGGCCCGGAGACCTGCTGCGACCCGACGGTGGACTGGTCGATCGACGGCACCATCGCCTACACCGCGTCGCTCACGACCTGCGGCTTCAGCGGTTGCGGCGTCCACGCCTACCGCTCGACCGACAACGGCGCGACCTGGGTCACGCCGGTGCAGCTGGTCGCCAGTGGCGCCGACAAGGAGTACATGCACGTCGATCGCGTCGCCGCCTCGCCGCACAGCGACAACATCTATCTGGCCTGGCACGAGGGCAACGTGCAGAAGTTCGCGCGCTCGACCGACCTCGGGCTCACGTACTCGCCGGTGCTGACGCTCGACTCGACCCGCCGCGGCATCGGCAGCGACCTCACCTCCGACACCAACGGCAACGTCTACTACTTCTATCCGACCATCGATTCGGCCAATCCGGCCCAGGTGCGGGTGCTGAAGTCCAGCGACGGCGGCGCGACCTTCGCCCCGGCCGTGGTGGTGGCGCCGCTCAACGACCGTTTCGACTTCGCGATCCCGGCGATGGACGTGCGGCGCGCCTTCATCTACGTCTCGGCCGACACCGACCTCAGCGGCGGCCCCTTCGCCAACCGCATCTATGCGACATGGACCGACACCACCGCGGCGGAAAGCGGCACGCCGGCTAACAACCACGCCCGCATCGTGGTCGCGCGTTCCGCCGATGGCGGCGCGACCTGGAACACCACGCTGGCGCATGAGAGCGACGACCTCGACACCGTCGACCGCTTCCACCCGTGGCTCAAGGTGGACGAGGTCGGCCGCGTGCACGTCATCTACTACGACACCCGCGTCAACGCCGACCGCACCGGCGTCGATCTCTTCTACAGCCGTTCCGACGACGGCGGCGTGACCTTCACCGCGCCGACGCGCCTGAGCACGGTCAAGTCGCCCAAGATCGACGACAACTTCGAGTGGGGCGACTACAACGGCCTCGACATCGTGCTCGACAACGCGATCGCGATCTACACCGACAATCGCGACGAACTCGGCGGTACAGCGCGTTCCGTCGACACCTACGGCATCGGCGGCTTCGCGCCTCCGGCCGGCGACAGCTACCTGCTGTCGCTGGACCAGGGCAGCACGGCGGTCTGTGCCGGCGACCCGTCGCCGCAGCGCACGGTGACCCTGGCGCGTTTCGGCAACTACGCCAACCCGGTGACGCTGTCCCTGCCGGGACTCGACGGGGCGGTGTTCCCGACTTCGGCCTTCGGCACCAATCCGGTGACGCCGCCGGGCACCTCGACCTTCGACCTGGCGACCGCTGCCGGCGCGCCTGCCGCGACCTACAACGTGGTCGTGCGCGGAACCGGCGCCGGCGCCGCGATGGGCGACCCGCCGATCGTGCGCGACGCGACCTATGCGGTTCGGATCGACAACCTTCTGGCGGCGGCGCCGAACCTGCTGACGCCGAACGACGGTGCGGGCGGCGTGCAGCCGCGTCCGACGCTGTCGTGGGGCGCCGTGCCGGGTGCCGCGAGCTACGTGGTCCAGGTCTCGACCACGGCGGACTTCGGCAGCATCGTCGACACGGGCAACGTCAACGCGCCCACGACTTCGTACACCACCGCTGCGAGCCTGGCGCCGAACACCCAGCACTGGTGGCGCGTGCGCGCGACCAACGGTTGCGGCGACTCGCCGCTGTCGGCCGTGCGCAGCTTCACCACCGCCAACCTGGTCTGCTCCAGCGCGCCCCTGCTGATTCCCGACAGTCCGGCCGCAGGCGTGAGCCAGCCGCTGGCCGTCAGCGCGCCGGGCTCGGTGTCGAACCTGAAGGTGACCCTGCGCGGCACCCACTCGTGGGTAGGTGACCTGCTGATCCGCCTGAGCAAGGATGGCGTCGCCAATCCCGTGCGCTTGATCGACCGTCCAGGGCGCCCCGATGGCGGGACTACCGGCAATGGCTGCTCGGCGAACGACTTCAACACCACGCTCGACGACACCGCCGCAACCGCGGCCGAGGACCAGTGCAGCGCGACGCCGCCCGCGATCGGCGGTCCGCAACGCCCGAACGACCCGCTGGCCGGATTCAACGGCGCGGCGATTGCCGGCACCTGGACCCTGTTCGTGCAGGACCTGGCCGGTTCGGACATCGGGCAGGTGACCGAATGGTGCCTGCAGCTGCCCAGCGGCGGCGGCCCGCAGCCCGTCATCCCGGGCGTGCCGGACCTGGCGGCTGCGTCCGACAGCGGCAGGTCGGCCAGCGACAACATCACCAACGCGGCGAACCCGGTGTTCACGGGCAGCTGCCAGAACGGCGACAGCATCCAGTTGCGCGAGGGTGCGGTCGACGTGGGGGCGCCGGTGCTATGCAACGGCGGCAGCTACAGCGCCACCGCGACCGGCTTGACGGAAGGCGTGCACAACATCGGCGCCCGCGCCTCGCTCGGTTCCGACACCACGGCGCCCAGTGCGGCGCNNGCCCAGTGCGGCGCTGGCCGTCACCATCGATCGCACGGCGCCGGCGGCCCCGGTGATCACCGGCCCGGCCTCGCCGCAACCGCCCGCGCTGGCGGTGGCGGGGACAGGTGGCGAGAACAACGCCGAGCTGCGCGTCCAGGAAGGCGCAACCCCAGTCTGCACGACGATCCTGGCCGCTGCCGGCAACTGGAGTTGCAACGCGACGCTGGCGGGCGGCGGCCTGCATGTCCTGTACGCCCTGCAGGCCGACGTCGCCGGCAACGCCAGCGCCAATTCTGCGAATTTCGATGTCACCGTCGCCGACGCCGTGTTCGCCAACGGCTTCGAGTAGGACGCCGGCCGCGCGGCACCCCGGGCGGGCTGGGGTGCCGCGGCTGCGGCGCACGGGGTGGCCGTCGTGATTCCGCCGGGCGAGCGCGTGGCGGAAATCGAGCGACGGCTGCGCGCGGTCTTCGCGCCGACACTGCTGCGGGTGGCCGACGACAGCCGGCACCACGCCGGCCACGCCGGGGCACGCGATGGTCGCGGGCACTTCGATGTCGTGATCGAGGCGCAGGCCTTCGCAGGGCAGGGCCTGCTGGCCCGCCATCGCATGGTCTACGCAGCGCTCGGGGAACTGATGCAGAGCGACATCCACGCGCTGGCGATCCAGGCCCGGGCGCCGGGGGAAGGGCGTTGAGGCGGGGCGGCGCGGCCTGACGGGGCCGGTGCACGGCATCGCCGGTCCGGTGTCCGTGCGATCCCCCGCGGGGCCGGGCAGGGCGCTGGAGGGGCCCGCTTCAGGGCAGGATCACCGCCGGCGGCGCCTTCCAGCCCTTCTTGCGCGACTCCGCGACCACCGTCGTGTAGATGCCGCCGCGCACGTACCACTCCGCCGTCAGGCGCAGGAATCGCGGCCGCGTGGCCCGCGACAGGTCGTCCAGGATCCGGTTGGTGACGGCCTCATGGAAGGCGCCCTGGTCGCGATAGCTCCACATGTAGAGCTTGAGGCTCTTGAGCTCAACGCACAGGCGGTCCGGCACGTACTCGAGGTGGAACGTGGCGAAGTCCGGCTGGCCGGTCTTCGGGCACAGGCAGGTGAACTCGGGAATCCGCATCCGGATGGTATAATCGCGGCCCGGCTGCGGGTTCGGAAACGTGTCCAGCGACTGCGATGGTTTGCTGGCCATGACCGCAAGCTCCTTCCTCTAGACGCACCGTACGGCGGGCGCGGAAGGTAGCGGAAGGCTCCGCTGCCGGCAATCCGCCTTGCGTCACCCCGCGACCGCGCCATAAGAATCCAGAGAATGCGTCTGACCACGATCAAGCTGTCGGGCTTCAAGTCCTTCGTCGACCCGACCACGCTCCACCTGCCCACCAACATGACCGGCATCGTCGGTCCCAATGGCTGCGGCAAGTCCAACATCATCGACGCGATCCGCTGGGTGATGGGCGAGAGCGCCGCCAGCCGCCTGCGCGGCGACAACCTCAGCGACGTGATCTTCTCCGGCTCTGGCGGGCGCAAGCCGGTCGGCACGGCGACGGTCGAGCTGGTCTTCGACAATTCCGAGGGCCTGGTCGGCGGCGAGTACGCGCGCTTCAGCGAGATCTCGGTCAAGCGCAGCGCGAGCCGCGACAACCAGTCCAGCTACTTCCTCAACGGCTCGCGCTGCCGCCGGCGCGACATCGTCGACGTGTTCCTCGGCACCGGGCTCGGCGCGCGCAGCTACTCGATCATCGAGCAGGGCATGATCTCGCAGATCGTCGAGGCGCGGCCCGAGGAACTGCGCATGCACCTCGAGGAGGCCGCCGGAATCTCCAAGTACAAGGAGCGGCGCAAGGAGACCGAGTCGCGGATCAAGGCCACGCGCGAGAACCTCGACCGCCTCAACGACGTGCGCAACGAGGTCGAGAAGACGCTCGATCACCTCAACCGCCAGGCCCGCGCCGCCGAGCGCTGGCAGAAGCTCAAGGCCGGGCACGCGCGGGTCGAGGCCGAGCTCAAGGCGCTCTCGCTCAAGGCCCACGAGGCCGAGCTGGCGGGCAAGACCGGGGCGCTCAAGGCGCTGGAAACCGAGATCGAGAAGCACGTGGCCGAGCAGCGCCACGTCGAGGCGCAGCTGGAAGGTTTCCGCGAGCGCCAGCTCGCTGCCACCGACCAGTTCAACCGGGTCCAGGCCGAGGTCTACCGCGTCGGCAGCGAGATCGCGCGGGTCGAGCAGCAGATCCAGCACAACAAGGACCTTGCCGAGCGCCTCGCCCGCGCCGGCAAGGAGACCGAGGCGCAACTGGCCGAGGTGATCGAGCACCTGCGCGCCGACCACGAGCAGGTCACCATGCTCGGCGCCGCATTGGCCGGCGACGAGCCGCGCATCGCCGCGCTGGCAGGCGAGGCCGACGCCAGGGCCGAGGCGCTCAAGGCCGCCGAGCAGGCGCTGGCCGATTGGCAGCTGCAGTGGGACGCCTATGCCAAGGCCAGCGGCGAGGCGGCGCGCGCCACCGAGGTCGAGCGCACGCGCCTGGACTACCTCGACAAGCAATCGATCGATATCTCGCGGCGGCTCGAGCAACTGGAGGCCGAGCGCCTGCAGAGCGACGTCGCCGCGATCGCGGACGCGGCCCGGGGACTGGTCGGCGACCAGGAGACGCAGCGCGCGCAACTCGATGCGCACACGGCCGAGATGGAACAGCGCAAGGGCGCACTCGAGGCCCTGCTCGAAGCGCAGAAGCACGCCCAATCCGACCTCGCCCAGCGCCGCAAGCAGCTCGAGGCCGCGCAAGGCCGCCTGTCGTCGCTCGAGGCGCTGCAGCACTCGGCCCTGGGCCACGAGGCCGGCGAGGCGCAGCAGTTCCTCGAATCTCTGGGCCTGGCCCGTGAACGTCGCGTCGGCGAGGTGCTGGAGGTCGGCGACGGCTGGGAGCGCGCGGTCGAAACCGTGCTGGCCGGCTGGCTCGACGGCGTGTTGCATGACGCCCCGCACGACTTCGCGGCGCGACTCGACGCCGTGGCCAAGGCCAACATCGCGCTGGTCGGGGCCGGAATGGTCCAGTCCGGGGCAGCGGGTACCCTGGCCAGCGTGGTGCGTGGCCCGGCGGCGATCGTCGGCCTGCTCGCGCGCGTGCGCATCGCCGAATCGCTGGACCAGGCCCGGGAGATCGCGCGGCGCCTGCCGGCTGGCGAGTCGGTGGTGACCCCGAGCGGCGAGTGGATGGGTGCCGACTGGGTGCGCGTGATCCGCGGCGGCGGCGCCCAGGTCGGCGTGCTGGCGCGCGAGCGGGAGATCCACGCGCTGGGCGCCGAACGCGAGGCCCACGAGCGCGAGGTGGCCGCGCTGATCGCGCGCCTGGAACAGATCAAGGGCCAGATCGGCGAGGCCGAGCTGGCGCGCGACGAGGCCCAGCGCAACCTGTACCTCGGGCACCGGCGCCTCTCGGAAATCGCCGGGCAGTTGCAGAACCAGCAGGGTCGGCTCGATGCGGCGGAACAGCGCCACGCGAAGATCGGGCTGGAATCCGCCGACCTGAAGGCGCGCCTGGCCGAGGTCGAGGAACAGACCCGCGGGGCGCGCGGGCAGCTCGACGCCGGCGTGACCCGGATGGGCGACCTCGAGGCCGAGCGCGTGCGCCTCGACACCCACCGGCGCGAATTGCTGGAGCGCCGCGAGGAGGCCCGCATCGAGGCCCGCGAGTCGCGCGAGCA
>CXWJ01033813.1_pt1 | contig 15414 bp, 13 predicted proteins | sample 590841 | NCBI WGS metagenome assembly CXWJ01 (sample SAMEA3498367, study PRJEB10139) | wastewater metagenome | biome: wastewater treatment plant; material: activated sludge | place: Austria | collected 2015-01-21 | reverse complement strand
AGCTCGTGGTGGAGCCGGACGAGTGCGTGATCATGACCGGCTCGCGGTACAACCTGTGCGGCTACCCGATGCCCTACCTGATCCCGTTCGTGCGCACCGAGCTCGACTACGACATCGACTTCACTGCCAAGCGCCCGCTCACCGAGAACCCGCAGGTCTCCGCGGCGAAGCAGAACAAGCGCTTCCTGACCGCGCTCGGCAAGGCGCTCTCCGCCGATCAGTTCACCGCCGACGACCGGGAGCGGCTGATCCACTCCCACGGCCAGACCACCACCGACGAGGTGTCGCGGGTGCTCTACGGCAACCTGCCGCGCACGGTCGACCTCGTGGTCTGGCCGGAGTCCGAGGCGGACTGCGTCGCGATCGTGAACCTGGCCCGCCAGCACGACGTCTGCCTGATCCCCTACGGCGGCGGGACGAACGTCTCCGACGCCCTGCAGATCCCGGCGGAGGAGACCCGGATGGTCGTCTCCCTCGACATGAAGCGGATGGACGCCATCGAGTGGGTGGACGCCGAGAACCTGACCGCCTGCGTGCAGGCGGGCATCCTGGGCGGACTGCTGGAGGAGCTTTTGGCCGAGCAGGGCTTCACCTGCGGCCATGAGCCGGACAGCATCGAGCTGTCGACCCTGGGCGGCTGGATCGCCACCAACGCCTCCGGCATGAAGCGCAACCGGTACGGCAACATCGAGGACGTCGTCGAGAACGTGACGTTGGTGACCCCGTCCGGGGTGGTCGAGAACCTGTACTCGACCCCGCGGCAGGCTGCCGGCGTGGAGGCCTTCAAGGCGGCCTTCGGCTCCGAGGGCAACCTGGGCCTGGTCACCAAGGCGGTCATCCGCATTCACAAGCTGCCCGAGGCCAAGAAGTACGGCTCGGTGATCTTCTCCGACTGGAAGAAGGGCGTGGCGTTCATGGCCGCGCTGAACCAGACCGGCGCCAAGCCGGCCTCCATCCGGCTGGTCGACAACGTCCAGTTCCGGCTGGGGCAGGCGCTGAAGCCGGCGCCGTCCGACCGGGTGCACATCCTGAAGAGCAAGGCCGAGAAGCTCCTGGTCACCAAGATCAAGGGCTTCGACCCGCACAAGATGGTGGCCGCGACCATGGTGCTGGAGGGCGACAAGGACGAGGTCGACTACCAGTTCAAGGTGGTCATGGACACCGCGAAGAAGTTCGGCGGCATCTCCGGCGGGCCGTCCAACGGCGAGCGTGGCTACATGCTCACCTACGCGATCGCGTACATCCGCGACCTGCTGGCCGACTACTACATCGTCGGCGAAACCTACGAGACCACGGTGCCGTGGAGCAAGATCCACGAGGTCTGCGACGCGGTGCGGCGGGTGGCCGAGGCTGAGCACTCCCGGCTCGGGTTCCCGGGCAGGCCGTTCGTGTCACCGCGGGTCACGCAGATGTACCACACCGGCGTCTGCATCTACTTCACCCACGGGTTGATCCATTCCGGTGTCGAGGACGGCGACCAGAAGTTCGCCGAGATGGAGAAGAACATCCGCGCCGCCATCATGGACGCGGGGGGCTCGATCTCCCACCACCACGGCATCGGCAAGCTCCGCAAGAAGTTCGTCGACCGCGTCGCCACCCCCGAGGCCCGCGCCGCCGTTCGCGCCCTCAAGGAAGGTGTGGACCCGACCAACGTCTTCGGCGTCCGCAACAACATCTTCGCCGAGTAGACCGGCTTAGCTCGTACTTTGTCGACCATGTTCGGTGCACAAAGTCCCAGTGAACCGGTAGGGCCGGCAGTGGTTCGTCCCGCGACCGCGGACGACGCGGCGGCCTGCGCGGCGATCTATGCGCCGTACGTCCGTGACACCGCGATCACCTTTGAGACCGAGGTGCCGTCGGTCGCTGACATGGCCGGACGGATCGCGGCCCACGGGGCCAGCCACGGCTGGCTCGTGCTGGAGCAGGACGGCGTGATCACCGGCTACGCCTACGCCTACGCGTTCTCGCCGCGGGCCGCCTACGACTGGTCCTGCGAGACCAGTGTCTACCTGGCTCTGGACGCTCGCGGCCGCGGCGCCGGACGAGCCCTCTACGGCGCGCTGCTTCCGCTGCTGGCCGATCGCGGCTACCGCCGCGCCTTCGCCCGGATCGCCCTGCCCAACCCCGCCAGCGTCGCCTTCCACGAACGCTTCGGCTTCACGGAGTCGGGCGTGCTCCGCCGGGTCGGCTGGAAGCACGACGCCTGGCACGACGTCGCCTACCTGCAACGCGACCTCGGCGACCCGGACGCCCCAGCCGGACCGCTCCAAGCGAGAGTTTGATTAGTTCATTTAGCTCGGCCCGAGGTATATCAACATCACCGCTGGCAGGCCCGGACGACGGCACTCCTTCGGAGGTCGTATCCTCTCAAGCGAGAGTTCCCCGCCGGGAAGCCCCATCGATCAAAGGAGTCGCCATGTCCCACGCCGCCATTCGGATCTCCGCTGAGGTTCAGGAGGCGCTGGCCGCCGGCCGGCCGGTCGTGGCACTGGAATCGACCATCTTCACCCACGGGCTCCCTCGGCCGCGCAATGTCGAGGTGGCCATGGAGGGTGAGGCGATCGCGCGCGAAGGCGGCGCGGTCCCGGCGACGATCGGCGTGGTGCACGGGCAGCCGGTGGTCGGCCTGAGCGAGGACGAGATCCGCGAGCTCGGCTACGACGACAATGCCGCGAAGGCCTCGATCCGCGACCTCTCCTACGCGGCGGTGTCGAAGAAGAACGCCGGCACCACCATCGCTGCGACCGCGCTGCTGGCCCGCGCAGCCGGCATCGACGTCTTCTCGACCGGCGGTCTCGGCGGCGTCCATCACGGCGCGGCCACCACTTTCGACGAGTCGGCGGACATCTTCGCCCTGGCCGAGATCCCGATCGTCCTGGTCAGCTCGGGCGCGAAGGCGATCCTGGACATCCCGGCCACCCTGGAGCGGCTGGAGACCCTCAGCGTGCCGGTGGTGGGCTACCGCACCAACCGCTACCCCGGCTTCTACGTGGTCGACTCTGGCTACGACCTGGCCACCCGGGTGGAGGATCCCAGCCAGATCGCCACCATGGCGCGGACGCAGCAGGCCCTCGGCCTGAAGAGCGCCGTCCTGGTCGCCAATCCGGTCCCCGCGGACCGGCAGCTCGATCCCACCGGCCTGGACGAGGTGCTGGAGCGCGCCTGGGCCGCCGCCGACGAGCAGGGCGTCCACGGCCAGGCGACCACCCCGTTCCTGCTGGACTTCATCCGGGTGGCGACCGACGGTCGCAGCCTGGACGCCAACACCGCGCTCTACTTCAACAACATCCGGCTCGCGGCCCAGATCGCGGCCGAACTGACGAAGTAGCCGTGCTCGGCGTCATCGGCGACGTCGTCCAGGACGTCGTCGTCTGGCAGCTCGAGGAGATCCGTCCGGCCACCGACACCAAGGCGGAGATCGTCATGACCCGCGGCGGGTCGGCCGCCAACGTCGCGGCTTTCGCCGCCCCGCGCCACCCCACCCGCTTCATCGGCTGCGTCGGGGACGACCTCGGCGGCTTGGTGCTCACCCAGGAGCTCAAGCAGCGCGGGGTCGACTTGCGGCTGCAGGTGCGCGGCACGACCGGCATGATCGTCGTGCTGATCGACCAGGCCGGCGAGCGGGTGATGTTCCCCAGCCGCGGCGCCTCCCTGCAGCTGGAGTCCGTAGACCCCGCCTGGCTGGACGGCCTCGACATCCTGCACGTCACCGCCTACTCCTTCGACGGCGGCAGCACCGCGGAAACCGTGCGGCAGGCCGTGCGCGAGCAGCACCGTCGCGGCGGCAAGGTGAGCCTGGACGTCTCCTCCACCGGCATGATCGACCACTTTGGGGTGATTTCCTTCCTGGAGCTGATGGACGATTTGCGGCCGGACTTCATCTCGGCAAACCGCGACGAGGCCCACCACCTCGACCTCACCAGCGGCGACGAGCCCGGCCCGCAGCTGGCGCGGTTCGGCGACGCGATCCTGCTGGCCCGGCAGGGCAAGGCGGCCACCAACATCTTCCAGGCGGGCCGGCTGGCCGCGACCGTCCCGGTCACCCCGGTCGACGGAGTCCGGGACATGACCGGTGCCGGCGACGCCTTCAACGCCGGCTTCCTGACCGCTTACCTCACCACCGGCGGCAACCTCGTCGAGTCGTGCCTGGCCGCCCACGCCTTGGCCGCCCGGGTGCTGCGCTCCCCCGGTGCCACCGAGCCGCCGCTCGAGTGAAGCCTCACCCGATGACAAAATTCTGAGCGAGCGACAGAATATTGACATATTGCTAGAATACTGGCATGGATCTCACGTCTCCGCTGCACTCGCTCATCCCGAGCCTCGACTCGGTGGTGCTGGAGGTGCTTGCCCGCACGGAAGGCGCGCTGGGCGTCAGTCGAATCCATCGGCTCGGCGGCCGCGGATCCCGAGCCGGCATCAGCCTCGTGCTCGATCGCCTCGTTGAACATGGCCTTGTTCTCGCTGAACCGTCCAATGTCGGATCGGTGTACCGGCTCAACCGGGAGCATGTTCTCTTCGAGGCGATCCTCGTGGCGTCCGACGCCCGTCAGGAGTTCCTCCGCCGGCTCGGCGAGGCGTGCAGCCGCCTACGCCCAGAGCCGATCACCGCAGCCATGTTCGGGTCCGTCGCGCGCAGAGAGTCCGGCCCAGACAGCGACATCGACCTTCTCGTCGTCGTCCCTGACACCACCGACACGCAGGCCGACGCTTGGACCGACCAGCTGGACTCGCTGCGTCGACTGGTGCTCGCGTGGACCGGCAACCGGCTGGAGCCGATCGTGGTCACCTCGGCACACCTACTGACGTTGCACGACGCGGGTGAGCCCATCACGCGCTCATGGCAGGACGAAGCAGTCACTATCTTCGGGACGGACATGGCAAAGGCCCTCGGCCGCCGCGCTGGCCGCGAGGTCGCCTGATGAGCCCCAAGAAGCACCGCACCAAGCCGGGCGGAGTCGGTGAGGCCCGCAACCGCCGCATCGTCGCCGAGAAGTACCTGGAAGCGGCGGACCTCATCGCGCTTGAGGATGGCGCAGCGATCAACGTCTGCGTCGGCCTCGCGGTCCTGGCGGGCATCGCGGCGGGTGATGCGATCTGCCTGTCAGCGACCGGCGAACGGTACGCCGGCCAGGATCACGCAGCGGCAGCCGATCTGTTGTCAGGTGTCAATGCCCAGCTTGGCAAGCGGCTTCACACCCTTGTCGGGTTCAAGCCCGCCTCTCACTACGGCGCACAGATCCTGAGCTCCGCCGACAGAACAGCGGCGTTGAGGTCAGCCCAGACGCTCGTTGAAGCCGCACGCACCCGAACCACCTGATTCAGCGCATCCCCCATCGGTCGTTCATGGCCGCGCGTCTCCGAGCGCCGGAAACGTGGATATCAGCGCAGGTCCACCGCTACGTCGAACTGCGCGCGCCGGTACCGCGGTTACCAGGCATCGCCGAGGGCTGGTAACCACCGTGGAGGCGCGCTCATCCCGTCAGTCTCAGTTCACCCCCGTCAGAACCGCGAAAACGACGCGCAAATCGCGGCGGGCGGAGGCGGAGGCGCGGCACTCACCTTTCTGTGTGTCAGCCCACGGTTGGGTCTTCTGGGTGTCAGTCCACGGTTGGGCTCGGCTCACTCGGTGACGTCCACGAAGCCGTGGGCGCCGCGTTCGGCGTCCACCATCAGGTGGGTGACGACCGGGTAGTGGCCGGGTTCGGGGAAAACGGCTTCGACGAAGCCGCCCTGGGCTGGTTGCAGGCCGAGCACCTGGGAGCCGCCGTTCTCGGTGCCGAAGGCGTCCTTGCCGCGTTTGAGCAGGTAGTGACCCTCGGCGTAGACGGTGTCGAACTGGGAGCCGACGATGTGGAAGCTGCTGGGACGGTTGGGGCCGGCGTCCAGCACCCAGAACCGGACCCGCTCCCCCACTTTCGCGGTCAACTGCTGCTGGTCGTAGGCGTTGGCGATGCCGTTGAAGACCACGTAGTCGGGCTGCTCGGCGTTCACCTTGTCGGCGTTTACCTCGGTGGCGCTCTCCGGGTCGGTGGCCATCGTGTCGAGGTAGACCTCGGACTGCACCAGCACGTACGACCGATCCACGGGAGGAAGGTCGTCGGGCTCGATGATCACAGCGCCGTGCATGCCGGCGGCGATGTGGGCGCTCATCGGCATGGTCGAGCAGTGGTACATCCAGACGCCGGCCATGGTGGCGGTGAACCGGTAGGTCAGCGATTCGCCCGGCTCGATGGTGCGCATCGGCTGGTCCGGGGCCAGCGAGCCGGCGTGGAAGTCGATCGAGTGCCCGATCGAGCCGTCGTTCACCAGGGTGATCTCGAAGACGTCGCCCACCCGTCCGTGCAGCACCGGGCCGGGCGCGGCGCCGTTGAAGGTCCAGCGCCGCTGCCACACCCCGGGCGCGACCTCCAGCGGCGCCTCCTGGACGGTCATGGTCAGCTTGCGGACCTTCTCGTCGGTGAGCGGCGGCAGCACCGGGTCTATGACGGACGAGAGAGCCGGCGCCTCCCCTTCGGGTTCGTGGCTGTGCTGGCCGGACGGCTCGGGCGCAGGTTCGGACGCGGGGGCGTCGTCCACGATCACGTGGAAGACCATGCCCATCTGGCGGTGCCCCACCACCGAGCAGAAGCCCAGGATCGATTCGCCGATCACGCCGGCGTCCAGTTCCTCGGTGGCGCCCGGGGCCAGTCGGCTGGTGCGGGCGTCGCCGATCACCAGGTCGTGGGTGGTGGTGTCGGCGTTCGTCAGTTCGACGATCAGCTGGTCGCCGCGGTTGAGCTGGACGCTGGCCGGCTCGTATCGCATGCCCACCGCCTTGACCTGCACGCGCACCACGTTGCCGGTGGGGGTGACCGACGAGGCGCCCGGCGAGGTGGGGGTTCCGACTCCGGCGGCTGCCGGGTCGATGCCGACGCCGAGCACCACCGCGGTCGCAAGGGCGGTGAGACCGGCGATCACCTGCCCGGCCGTCAGCACGCTGCGCGTCTCCATCGGAGCCGGACGAGGGACTGCATCGCCGCCCCTGCCCTTCGTCATTCCGGCGGAGCTGGGGCTGGACGGGACGGCGGGGTTCTGGTTGGGCGAGGCAGCGGCCAGGCGACCGGCTTCAGCTTCGCGGCGGGTGCGCAGGGAGGCGCGCAGACCGCCGGCCATGATCGGCAGGAACATCGCCGCGCCGATCAGGGCCAGCGCGGAGCCGGTCACCTTCACCCAGCTGGGGGTGGGCAGCAGCCAGAGCGCCACGCCGCCGTTGATGGCGATCAGGCGGAAGCCGCCGGCCTTGTTGAACCACGCCTGGCCGGCGCGGACGACGCTCGGACCGCCGCCGATCACCGAAGGCAGCAGGTAGGAGAGCGCGCCCGTCACCAACTGGACGACGCCGACGCCCAGCGCGGCGGCCGGCCAGCTGAACTGCTCGCGGACGGCGGCCCAGCTCGGCGCAGTGACCAGCAGCCAGCCGGCCCAGACCAGTCCGACCACGAACCAGAGCAGCGAAACCCCCACTGACAAGGGCGCGAACTCCCGCGGCGGACGGTTGCGGGCGGGCGCCCACAGCCCGCGTCCCCACAAGGCGAGGGCGGCGAGATAGCCGACCAGGCCCAGCGTGGCCAGCCAGGGAACTCCGACCAGCGCCCCCACGACCGCGCCCGCCACGGCAGCCAGGAAGACCGGCAGCGCGCGGCGCGTCCACAGCTCGGCGCGGTCGTCCATGCGGGTGCGCAGCATGGTGGGCCACAGCGTCAGCAAGGTGCCGGCGACGGTCAGGCCGATCCAGCCGAGCACGTTCGTGAGAGCGTGCGCGACCAGCAGCCGGCCGTGCCAGGCGTCGTCCCAGCCCCAGGCCGTGATGACGCCCAGGGTGATGCCGACCAGCAGACAGGAGGCGGAAGCCAGGTAGTACTTCACGGTGATCCGGAACCGAGCCGGCAGAGCCCGGCGCAGCATCTTCCGCAACGCCAGTCCGTGCCATCCCACCGCAACGGCGACCACAGAAGCCCCGGCCAGCGTCACCGGCCACCAGGCAGTGGGGACGCCCACCAGCACCAGCGCCGTGCCGCCCGCGAGCAGCCCGAGCCGGACGACCTGCTGCCGCGCCCCGGCCTCGGTGGCGGGCGCCCGCAGCACGGTCTGGGCGAAGTGGAAGCTCCAGACCAGAATCGCGTGGCTCGCCGCGCCGAGCAGGACGAGGTGCAGCATCAGCCAGTTGGCGTCCGGCAGCCAGCGGTGGACGCCAGCGACCACGACGGCCGCGACCAGCCACAGCACCAGCGGCAGGTCGCGCCAGATCGACGTGCCCCGAGCCAGGAACTGGGTCATCCGCGCACCACCAGGCTGAACGCCGTCACGACAAAGACCACCAGCGAGACCACGGTGACGATGCCACCTGCCTTCCAGAGTTCGTTGAAGCCGGCCAGCGCGGCCCCGAACCGCACGACGAGACCGGCATGAAGCAGAGCCAAGGGGAGATAGAGCACCGGGCGGTACGGCAGCGCTCGTCCCAGCACCGCCGGCAGGATGACCGGCGCATGCGCCATCACCATGGAGAGCGCGAAGCCCAGGAAGACCCCGTGCACCGCGACGTCATAGCCGGCCTGATCGGCCACCAGCCCACGGACGGCCAGCACTCCCCCGGCCAGCCCCAGCTGCAGATAGCCCGCCAGCAGCGCGATCGCGATGTAGCGGCGCTGCCCGTCCAGCCGCAACTGGCGGCGCACCACGTCTCGCAGCAGCAGCCAGCCGGCGGTGAACAGCAGGGTCAGCCCCAGCAGCCGGTCACCGATCGTCGGCGCCATGAGCGCCACACAGGCGCTCAGCGCGTAAGCCACGGACACCCCGAGCAGCGTGCTCACCGCCCGCGGGCCCATCCAGAGTTGGGCGAGCTCGGCGCGTTCCGAGGCGATGGTGAGGACGATGAAGCCGATCAGCCAGCTGATCGCCGAAGGGATGTCGAGCACCGTCGCCACCACGGCGCCGGCCAGCAGCAGCACCGCCGAGAGCACCTGCACCGCCACCAGCGGCAGCGGCGCCCGCCGCCACAGCGCGACGTAGACGGCCACCAGCAGGGCGGCCCCTTCGACCTGCAGGAGCTGCCCCAGCAGCAGCGGCGGCGGAGTGAGCAGCGCCAGCCCGCCCAGTCCGAGCAGCGCCGGCGCGAGGTAGCCCCAGGCCTGCCGCAGCGCCTGCGCGCGCTCCAGCGAGATCAGCGTGCCCAGGAAGCCCAGCACCATGACCAGGCCGTGCACGTCCCCGGCCCGAGGGGAGGCGACCGGCGCCCAGACCTCCAGCCGCACCAGCGCGGCGTTCAGCCCGGTGATCAGGCACGCCCCGCCAAGGGCGAGCAGAGCCAGCCGCGGAGCTGCCCTCCGCGCCGGCACGACGGCCGGTGACTCGGTCAGCACACACGCTCCTTATTTCCCAAAGACATGTAAAAAATACCTCATCGGCCTCGCCCCGCGCTGCGGGATTGTCGTATTGCCGGGAGTGCCGCAGCTTCCCATCCTGTTGCGCGACACGATGGTCGCTACCACGGCCGCGCCGGCGCTGAGAACAGCAATCTCGTCGCGCAGCACCAGGCCGGGGCCGGACGGCCACCCCCAGAACGACAATCCCGTCGCGCGGCAGGTGATCGCGGTCCCGGGCTCGAACCCGGAGTCAGGGGGCGAACCGGCGCGGCCTGTGCCATTCTGACTGCATGCGACTGCTGCTCATCCGCCATGGCGAATCCGAGAACAATCGCATCCGCTCCGAGACCGGAAGCTGGTCGGGACGCTCGCCGGATCCGGATCTGACGGAGCTGGGCCGAACCCAGGCCGGCAAGCTCGCCGGCTTCTACCTCGACCGCGGCCTGCCCAAGCCGGACGTGCTGCTCACCTCGCTGATGCGGCGGGCGATCTCCACCGCCGCCCCGCTGGCGGCGGCGCTCGACCTGCCGCTGCAGGGCCATCCGCTGCTGCACGAGGTCGGCGGGGTGTACGAGGCGGACGACGAGGGCCCGCACATCGTCGGCACCCCGCGTCCAGGCAGTCCGGCGAGCGCGCTGCTCGCGCTCAGCCCGCAGCTGGTGCTGCCGGACGAGGCGGACGAGACCGGCTGGCACCGACGTCCTTTCGAGCACCCGGCGCACGCCTGGGAGCGCGCCTGCGAGGTGGTGGCCGAGCTGCGGGCAGCCTACGGCGGCACCGAGCTCATCGTCGGCCTGGTCTCCCACGCCTGGTTCAGCCAGTACCTGATCCACGCCCTGCTGGGCTGGCAGCCCGACCCGGACGGCCGGCTCTCGGCCTGGCTGGTGATCGACAACAGCGGTCACACCCTGATCGAACTCGAACCCGGCCCGGGCTGGCCGCCGGCCCTGGTCTGGCTGAACCGCCACGACCACCTGGCCGAGCACGAGATCACGGGTTGAACGCCGCCGTCACTTCGCGTCGCGGCTGAGGAAGGCCTCGGCAGCGGCGACGGTCGGCAGGACCACCCACGCGGCCAGGGCGGCCATCGCTTCGAGATAGCCGGGGCTGTGGACGGCGGGGTCGGCGCTCGGGAGGCCGCCCTGGACGAAGCCCATGCCCAGCGTGCTGCCGAGGGAGGTCGGCAGGTAGTTCCAGACCACCTGGACCCAGGTCCAGTCGGAGACCGAGCCGACGATCTGCAGCATGGCCGGCAGCACGAAGACGATCGCGACCACGGTGGTGATGGCGCCGGCGGTGCTGCGCAGCAGCCCGGCGACGGCGAAGGCGAACAGCGCGACCGACACCAGGAAGAAGCCGGTGCCCAGCAGGCTGGTGAGGGTGGCGGTGGTCCAGAGCTCGGCGGCCGACTCGGGGATCAGAGCGACGCCGATCCCGGCGCCGGCGACCAGCACGACGGCGGCGACCGTGGCAGCGATGATCGTCAGCACCACGGCCTTGGCGGCCATCACCAGCCCGCGGCGCGGCACCGCCGTGAGGGTGGAGAGGATCATGCCGGAGGCGTACTCGCTGGAGAAGACGAAGACGCCGAGCACCCCGAAGACCAGAGAGAGGAAGCCAGCGGGGAAGCTGGTGATCGCCTTGAGGAAGTCCTGGCCGGCGGCCGGGTCCTCGCCGGTCAGCGCGCGCAGGGCGAGGCCCATCCCGTACGTCATGACGGCCCCCAGCAGGACGGAGAGGGCGATGCTCCAGCGGATCGAGCGCAGCGAGAGCGCCTTGATCCACTCCGAACGCACGGCGCCGGCAAAGCTCAGCCGGGAGGTGTGGACGGCGGGCGCGCCGGTGGAGGCGGATCGCGAGAGGGCGGCGGCGGTGGTCATGGTGATGTCCTTCTGGTGGGAGTCGGTGGGCGGGACAGAGCTGAACGGAGCTGCTTTGAGGATGATCGATCCGGGCGGCTCTCGGGTGTCAGTGCGCAACTGGGGAGTGGATTCGTTCGGACGGCGACGTCAGGCGGCCGCCGGCGCGGCCGTCCGGTACTCGAGCTCGTCGCGGGTCAGCGCGAGGTAGGCGTCCTCCAGGCTGGTGGTGACAGTGGTCAGCTGGTGCAGCTCGATCTGCTGCTGGGCGCACAGCCGTCCGATCTGACGGGCGTCCAGGCCGCGGACGAGCAGCGTCCCCGCGGTCTCGACCTCGATGCCGAGTTCGGCGCCCTGCGCGGGCTGGATTGTCCGCAGCGCCTGCACCAGGCGGGAGGCCTCGGGCGAGGTCACCCGCACCCGCGGGGCGCTGGAGCCGAGCAGTTCGGCGACCGGGGCGTCGGCGATCACTCGGCCGCGTCCCAGCACGATGATGTGGTCGGCGGTCTGGGCCATCTCGCTCATCAGGTGGCTGGAGAGCAGCACCGTGCGGCCTTCCGCGGCCTGGCTGCGGACCAGGTTGCGCACCCACAGCACGCCATCCGGGTCGAGGCCGTTGACCGGCTCGTCGAGGATCAGCACCTGCGGATCGCCGAGCAGCGCGGCGGCGATGCCGAGCCGCTGCCCCATCCCCAGCGAGAAGCCGCCGACCCGGCGGTGGGCGACCTGGGTGAGGCCGGTCAGCTCCAGCACCTGATCGACCCGGCGCGAGCCGATGCGGTGCGTGGCCGCGAGGCCGCGCAGGTGGCTGCGCGCCGTCCTTCCGGGGTGGACGCCCTTGGCGTCCAGCAGCACGCCGGCGACGGCCAGCGGNNGACGGCCAGCGGGGAACGGTGCTCAGCGAACGGCCGGCCGGCGATGGTCACCTCGCCCACGGTCGGACGGTCGAGACCGACCATCAGCCGCATCGAGGTCGACTTGCCGGCGCCGTTGGGGCCGAGGAAGCCGGTGACCCGGCCGGGCTCGATGTCGAAGCTGACATCGTCGAGCGCCTTCGTGGCGCCGTAATGCTTGCTCAGGTTGCGGGCCTTGATCATGACTGTTCCTTCGGGTCGGGGTGTTCTCCTCGAATCCCAGTCTTCTCGACGCGGCGGCGCCGCGCGTCACCCGCCGGCGCCGTCCTGAGGCGCCATCGCCCCGGCGCGTGGCGCCTGGGTACTACGCCCTACAGCCCGTGCTCCTTGGCGAAGAGGACGGCGTGGACGCGGTCGCGCAGGTCGAGCTTGAACAGCACCCTGCCGACGTGGGTCTTGACGGTCGACTCGGAGAGGCACAGCCGCTCGCTGATCTCGGCGTTGTTGCGGCCCTCGGCGATCAGCGCCAGCACCTCGCGTTCCCGGTCGGTCAGCACCTGCAGGGCGGTTCCGGTCACGGACGGCTCCGGCGCGGCGGCGGGCGCGCCGGAGCTGAGCTGCTCCCACATCCGGCGCATGGTGGCCGGGGCCATCACCGCGTCGCCGCCGGCCACCCGGCGGATCGCGTCGACGAGTTCGGTGGGGCGGGCGTCCTTGAGCAGGAAGCCGCCGGCGCCGGCCTGGATGGCGGCCTGCGCGTACTCGTCGGAGTCGAAGGTGGTCAGGACGAGGACGCGCACCGCCGGGTGGGCGGCGACGATCCGGCGGGTGGCGTCGATGCCGTTCAGCCGAGGCATCCGGACGTCCATCAGCACCACGTCACAGGCGCCGCCGAGCCGGTCGAGGGCATCCAGCGCGGCTTGGCCGTCGCCGGCCTCGCCGGCGACCACGATGTCCGGCTCGCGCAGCAGGATGAGCCGGAAGCCGGTGCGTATGAGGTCCTGGTCGTCCACCAGCAGGACGCGGATGGGGTCACTCATCTGTCGCCTTTCCGTCGGCCGCGGACGCGGGCAGCGTCGCGGTGACCTGCCAGCCGCGTCCGGCCGGGCCGAAGTCCAGCTCGCCGCCGAACACCCGCACCCGCTCGGCCAGCCCCAGCAGGCCCTGGCCGGAACCGACCCCGGCGAGCGGCGACCGTCCGGGGGCGCCGCCGTCGTCGGTCACCCGCACCCGGGTGGCGCCAGGGCGCTCGTCCACCTCGACGGTCGCGGCAGCGCCCGGCCCGGCGTGACGCAGGGTGTTGGTCAGCGCTTCCTGCACGGTGCGGTAGACGGCGAGCTCGCGTCCCTGGTCGGCGCCGCGCGCCGTCCCCCGGAAAGTGAGCTCGACGGTCAGCCCGGCGGCCCGGAAGCCCTCGATCAGCTCTGGCAGAGTCGCCGCCCCCGGGGTCGGCTGAAGCTCGGCGCCCGCCTCGGGCTCGGGGTCGCGCAGCGCCCCGAGAAGGCGGCGCATCTCGGCCAGCGCGGCGCGTCCGGTCTCGGCGGACTGCTCCATGGCCCGGGCTGCTTCCGCGGGCGCGACCTCAGCGGCCCGCGCGGCCCCCTCGGAGAGGGTCACCATCACCGAGACCGAGTGGGCGACGATGTCGTGCATCTCGCGGGCGATCCGGGAGCGCTCCTCGGCCACGGCCAGGCGGGCCAGCTGATCCCGTTCGCGGGCCAGCTGGTGGGCGCGGTCGATGATCGCGTCGGTGTAGCGACGGCGGTTCCCGGCGTTGACGCCCAGCATCAGCGGGATGAGCATCAGCAGGCAGGTGGTGACCGCGAAGGTGGCCATGCCGACCGGATCCGGGTCGGCCTGCTGGGCCAGGGGCAGCGCCATCAGGGTGGCGGCCACGGTGACGCCGTAGCCGATCCACCCCGCGGACGGCGAGCGGTACACCGGCACCGAGTAGAGCAGCACCCAGATCGCGATGCTCGCCGCTGCCACCGGCAGCATGTCCGCGGGCAGAAAGCTGCTGACTGCCACCACCGCGACCAGGCTGGTGAGCGGGAGCCGGCGGCGCAGCAACAACGCCGCGACGGTGGTGGCGACCACCAGCGCCAGCAGCAGCACCTGCGGGTAGCTCAGATAGCCAGGCGTCTCGAGCTCGGGGACCCCGTCCAGCGACGCGGGGACGATCGCGCCGAGCACCGCCAGCGCCGCCGTCCCCAGCAGGTAGAGGACGGCGATCGCCCCGTCCACCCACCAGGGGTGGCGGCGCATCAGGCGGCGGAGGGCGCCCGGATCCCGCGGCAGGCCGACCGGCTGCCCGATCGGCTCGGACGTGGCGCGCCGGCGTCCGTCCGCCGCGTCGGCTGCGTCCTCCATGCGGTCACGGTAGGCGGGGCGGCCGAGGATAGGCAAACAGCCGGTCGGCTCGGTGGAACCGCTGGTGGATTGCGCACTCCTCGCCCTTGCGCTGAGGCCCCCGCAGGGGCGATGGTCGTGCTGTGGACGCCCCCGTCCACCGGTGGGGAGGAGTGACTCGATGACCCTCGAACTGCAGGCGCTGCGCAGCGCGGCGTTGATGTCCGAGATCGCGTGGCGTCCGGCTCCCACGACCAACTCCGGCCTTTCCGAGCTGCGGGCCCGCGCCCGGCTGGGCGCCGTCCCGCCGGGCGGCCGGGCGACGCTCATCGCACGCGAGCAGACCGCGGTCGCCCGGCTGGCGATGGCCCCCGCGCTGTCCGCGGCCGCCGCGCCGCCCAAGCACGACTGGCGCAATGTCGCCGGCGCCAACTACCTGACCGCGGTCAAGGACCAGGCCGGCTGCGGCTCGTGCGTGGCCTTCGGGGCGGTCGCGGTGCTGGAGGCGATGGTGCGGATCGCGGCCAAGCAGCCGGGGCTGGCGGTCAACCTGTCGGAGTCCTTCGTCTTCAACTGCCTCGGCCCCGACCACGGCGCCTACCCCTGCCCCGACGGCGGCTGGTGGCCGCAGCAGGCGCTGAACGCGATGAAGTCCGGGGTCACCGACGAGGCCAACTTCCCCTACATCGACCAGCCGGGCTGCAAGCGGGGAGCGGACTGGAAGTCGCGGCTGACGAAGTTCGACGGCTTCACCCGCAAGACCTCGATCGGCGCCATGAAGACCTACCTGTCGACGGTCGGCCCGATGGTGGCCTGCTTCACGATCTACGAGGACTTCTTCTACTTCTACGCCGGCGGCGTCTACACCTATAAGGCCACGACCGCCGGCGACGTGATCGGCGGGCACTGCGTGGCGATCGTGGGCTACGACGACGCGAAAAAGTGCTGGAT
>CXWJ01019164.1_pt1 | contig 15433 bp, 11 predicted proteins | sample 590841 | NCBI WGS metagenome assembly CXWJ01 (sample SAMEA3498367, study PRJEB10139) | wastewater metagenome | biome: wastewater treatment plant; material: activated sludge | place: Austria | collected 2015-01-21 | reverse complement strand
ACCCAGCACGCCGCGCTGCGCGACCACGTCTCATCGTGGTCGATCCGCCACACCCGGAACGCCAAGACTGCCGTCCAGGCGGCACGCGACACCCTCGGTCTGACCTTCGCCTACGTCGAGGCCTTCGAGGTCGAGGCCGAACGCATGATCAACACCACCGTCACCGACGCACGATTCTTCGAACTCGTCGACTCCCTCTTCGGCCCGCCCGAGACAGACGCGCCGTCGCGCACCCGCAACGCGGCCCGCCGCCGGACGGCCACCCTTGCCCACCTGTGGCACGACGCTGCCACGCAGTCGGGCATCGCGGGCACCGCCTGGGCGGCATACCAGAGCGTCGTGGAGTACGTCGACCATCACGCCCCGGTCCGCGACAAGCGCGACGCCGCCACGGCCCGCGCAGTCCGCCTACTCACCACCGACGAACCCGCGCGGCTGAAGTCGGCCGCGTGGACCGCCCTGGCTCCTGCCTGATCCCACCCGCCCACCCGAAAGGAGCACCGCTCATGAGCGCTCACCCCACCACCCGTGACCTTGACCTCTGGCTCATCGACAAAGACGCCGAGGGGGTGATCAAGCCGGGGCCGGGGTCGTGTACGACCGCGCCGGGATCGGCATCGTCTTCATGGATGAACGCGGTCGAGACTTCACCTTCGTTGACGTCGGCAGCGCGCTCGAGGCGTGGGCTGGCCAAGGCGCATGACTCTCCCCCGCGCTAGCCCGTGACCTCTCCCTCGCTCTCGAGCGGTTCGCGGACTACGCCGACGGGCACACGGCCTACGTCCCGATCGAGGCCGCCGCCCCCTGACCCTGCACCACCAAGCCACAACGCCCGGCACGTGACCTCGACTCCGTGCCGGGCGTTGCCCGGCCCGTCACCACAGCGTCAGTTGCTGCCCGTACCGCGCGCTCAGCCGCGCCAGTTCGGCAGCCACCAGCGCCGGGTCACGGCGGGCCAGATCGCGCAGCTCCCGCGCCCGATACCGTGAGCCGCGAGGGTCACCGAGCGGCGACCCTGCATGCTCCCGGCGGATGACCCACTCGCGCCGGTTCTCCGCGTAGGACGAGGCCACGACGTGCCCCTCCCCTACGTGCTGACACAGTGGGTTATCGCAACGGTGGCCGAGGACGGGCACCCTCGCGGCCTCCTCGACGCCGTTGGCCAAGGCAAACCCGAACCGGTGGGCGACCACGACGCGTCCCGAGGCGAGCCAGAACCGTCCGTGGCCGCGCCCCGAGACAGCCCCGGTCCACCACGCGCACGAGGAGCCCTCGACGCGGACAATCTTCGCGCGCCAGCGCGCGACCGTCTCGGCTGACGCGCAAGCCGATGCGAGGGCGGACAGCCCCACCTCATCCAGTCGCGCCACGGTCCGACCGCACGTCCACCGCCATGCTCCCCGCATCCGGGCTGGACGCCGGCGCTGCCGTCGCCGCAGGCTCGGAGTGCTCGCCGGCGTTGGCCGGCGAGCCGCTCGGCTGCCCTGCCCCGGTCGCCTCGACCCGGCGCAACCGCGTCGCCTCCCGCAGACTCAGCTGGTCCTCCCCGCCGCACCATTCCACCGCTTCCCGCAGTGTCAGACCCTCGGTGCGCGTGAGCGTCCGCAGCGCCTCACCGGCGCGAGCCTCGCACGCCGTGACCAGCGCATCCCGCTCGGCCAGCGCAGTCACGACGGTCACAGCCAGGGCGCTACGCCTGCGCTCCCGCTCCGCCCTGGCCTGGCGCATCTTCGTCTGTGCATCCAACGCCACTCGCCGCGCCTGCTGCCTCGCCGTCTGATTCGGCATGACTGGAACCCCTTCCACTCGACACGTTCCACCCTCCTAATGCGAGCCCACGCCCTCCCGTGATCACCCTCGCCGCCACGTTCCTCGACCTCCCCGCCACCGAGCACCGACCACACACGTCCCCCCCGAGCCGCAACAGCCCCCGCGCGCCGACGGCCCGACCGCCTATTTCTGCGATTCCTACTGCCCCACACACCTCATGCATTCGCGGTAGTTGATCGCGCAACTACTGACCCGGGGGCTGCGGCTTCTCGCTTTAGGGGGTGTGACCATGACCGTCCACAAGCTCACGGCCGGGAGCGGGTACGACTACCTGACCCGGCAGGTGGCGGCTCAGGACGCGACCGAACGTGGCCACTCGGGTCTGGCCTCGTACTACAGCGCCAAGGGTGAGGCGCCCGGAGTGTGGGTCGGCAGCGGCCTTGGGCAGCTGGACGGCCTCGATGCCGGCGACCCGGTGACCGAAGAGCAGATGCGCAACCTGTTCGGCTCGGGACGCCACCCGCTGGCCGAGCAGCTACGCGCGGCGGTCGCCGACAGCGGCCTGGACGTCGCTGCTCAGGAGCGAGCCACGTGGCTCGGGACGCCGTACAAGGTGTACGCAGACGTCTCTGAGTTCCGTCGTCGGGTGGCGCAACGAGTGGCCCTCGTCAACGTCCAACGAGGGTTGTCCGCCGACGCCCCGGGCAGCCTGGAGGACCGGGCGCGAATCCGCACACAGGTCGCCGTCGAGCTGTTCCGGGACGAGTTCGGTCGAGAGCCTGCCGATGCTCGGGAGCTGGCCGCACCCATCGCCAGACACTCGCGACCCGCCACCAACGCAGTCGCCGGTTTTGACTTGACCTTCTCCCCCGTCAAGAGCGTGAGCACGCTCTGGGCGATCACCGACCGGCCGGTGGCAGCCGCCATCGAACGAGCCCACCAGATGGCGGTCCGAGATGCCCTGACGTACTTGGAAGGCAACGCCCTGTTCACCCGCGAGGGCACCAATGGAATCCGCCAGGTCGAGACGCACGGGCTGGTCGCGACGGCCTTCACCCACCGAGACTCCCGCGCTGGTGACCCGGATCTGCACACGCACGTCGCGGTCGCCAACAAGGTGCGCGCCAAGGGCAGCGGCAAGTGGCTGGCCATCGACGGCCGCCTGATCTACAAGGCCAACGTGGCGGCCTCCGAGACCTACAACACCCGCCTCGAGCACCACCTCCGGCGTGCTCTCGGGGTCCGTTTCGAGGCCCGCCCCAACCCCGACGCGCGTAAACGACCCGTTCGCGAGATCGTCGGAGTCAGCCCTGATCTCAACGCACGGTGGTCCTCCCGCCGCGAAAGCATCGAGGCCCGGCGGCGGCTGCTTGCCAAGGCATTCCAGGCCGACCATGGCCGCCCTCCCTCCCCGATCGAGTCGATCCAACTCGCCCAGCAGGCGACACTCGAAACCCGCGAGGCCAAGCACGAACCGCGCAGCCTCGACGAGCAACGCGCCCTGTGGTCCCGGCAAGCCAAGGACGTGTTGGGCGGGTCCCGCAACGTCCAGGCCATGATCGGCGCGGCCCTCTCCCCGCAGCACCGACCGAGCCGGCACGTGGACAGCGTGTGGATCCACGACACCGCAGCCGGAATCCAATCCACGCTGCAGGCCCGCCGGTCCCACTGGCAGCGTTGGCACGTCGAGGCCGAAGCGCTGCGCCAGGTCCGCAGCGTCGATCTCGACACGGCCGATATCGACCGCGTCGTGGGCCTGGTCGTCGACGAGGTCCTCACCACCCACTCGGTGCCTTTGACCCGTTCCGAGGACCCGGTCGAGGTCCCCGAGGCGCTGCGCCGAAGCGACGGGAGCAGCGTCTACACGATCGCGGGTTCCGCGCGCTTCACCTCCCCACAGATCCTGGCCGCCGAAGCCCGGATCGTCGCCCGCGCAGGTCAGTACGACGGCCGAAGCGTCCCCGCCGGGGCCGTGGACCTGGCGATGCTCGCCTCGACCGCCAACGGGCTTCCCCTCAACGCCGGACAAGCCACCCTGGTTCGGGAGATGGCCACCTCCGGGGCCCGCCTGCAGCTGGCCATCGCCCCGGCCGGCGCCGGCAAGACGACCGCCATGAGCGCCCTCGCACACGCCTGGACCGAAGGCGGCGGCACCGTGATCGGCCTGGCCCCCTCAGCGGCAGCCGCCGACGTGCTGGGCGAGAATATCAACGCCACGACTGACACGATGGCCAAGCTGACCTGGCATCTGGACCACCCAGCTCTGGGAGAGCTACCCGAGTGGGCTGCAGCCATCGGACCAGCCAGCCTGGTCGTCATCGACGAGGCCGGGATGGCCGACACCCTCAGCCTCGACAAGGTCGTCGACTTCGTCATCGCACGCGGCGGCTCGGTTCGGCTCATCGGCGACGACCAGCAGCTGTCATCCGTCGGCGCCGGCGGGGTGCTGAGGGACATCCAAGCCACCCACGGCAGCCTGCACCTGACGGAGCTCATGCGCTTCACCGACCCTGCCGAAGGGGCAGCCTCCCTCGCCCTGCGCGAAGGCCTGCCAGAGGCACTGGGTTTCTATCTGGACCGCGACCGCATCCACGTCGGCGACCTGGCCACGATGACCGACAACGTGTTCACGGCGTGGCAGACCAGTCACGCCGGTGGCGGCGACGCAATCATGCTCGCCCCCACCCGTGAGCTCGTCGCTGAGCTGAACCAGCGGGCGCGCCAGTACCGCCTCGAGACCGACCCCGGCAACCCCCAGGTCACCGTCGCCCTCGCCGACGGCAACCTCGCCTCGGTGGGAGACACCGTCATCACCCGCACCAACGACCGCACCCTGCGGATCGCGGCAACCGACTGGGTGAAGAACGGCGACCGCTGGACCGTCACAGCAGTTGGCGAGAACGGCACCGTCAGCGTCCAACACGCCAAGAACGGGCGCTTCGTGGATCTGCCCGCGTCCTACGTCGCGGTATCGCTCGAACTCGGCTATGCCTGCACGATCCACACCGCCCAAGGGGTCACTGCGGACACCAGTCACACGCTGCTGTCCGGCTCCGAACCGCGGCAACTGGCCTACACGGCGCTCACCCGGGGACGCAGCGCCAACCATCTCTATCTCGAGGTCGTCGGCGATGGCGACGAGCACAACGTGATCCGACCCGACCACACCCACCCGGCCACCGCCACCGACATCCTCGAACAGATCCTGAGCCGCGACGAATCCTCCCGCTCGGCGACCACCACCGCACGGGATGCCAGCGACCCATCCCTCCAGCTGGTCGACGAGGTGAACCGGTACGTGGACTCCCTCTATGTCGCTGCGGAGGCGCGGCTCGGACCCGCGCAGGTGGCCCGTCTCGACCTAGCTGCCGACAGGATNNGACCTGACCCGCGCGCACGCCTGGCCGACTCTGCGCGCGCACCTGTTGCTGTTGTCCGCGCACGGCCTCGACCCGGTCCGAGAACTGCACACGGCAGCCACCATGCGCGAAGTCGATACCGCCGCCGACGTTGCCTCCGTCATTGACTGGCGCCTCGACGACACTGGCCTGCGCAGCGCTGGCACTGGCCCGCTGCCGTGGCTGCCGGGCGTGCCTGAGGACCTCGCCGACGACCCCGAGTGGGGACCGTACCTGGCCGCGCGAGCCGCCCGGGTCCGTGACCTGAGCGGACAGGTCACCGCGCAGGTCACTGCGGCTAGCGCTCTGCCCGACTGGGCCCGCCAAGGGCAAGGCCGACCGGCAACCGACCTGCTCGTCGACGTCGCCGTCTGGCGCGCCGCCACCGGCGTCGACCCCGCCGATCGACGCCCCACCGGACCCACCCAGATCAGCAAAGCTCCCTACGTCTGGCAGGCCGGGCTCAAGGCCCGCCTCGCCGGCAACCGCACACCCGCGATGGCCGAATGGCGAGACATCTTCGAGCGCGTCCTGACCCACCCCAACCGCGACCCGTTCACGCCACTGTTGGCCGAACGACTCTCCGCGATCTCCCGGGCCGGCATTGACACCCCCACCATGGTCCGCCGCGCCCTCGCCGAGGGCCCACTCCCGGACGACCACAACGCCGCCGCCCTGTGGTGGCGGATCACCGGCCACCTCTCCCCCGCCGTCGCAGCCCAGGCCGCCGGAGACCACCACTTGCGCACCGACTGGGCGGACCAGCTCCCAAGCCTCCTCGGACCAGACCTCGCTGCACACGTGCGCGAGTCCAGCTGGTGGCCCACGCTGGTCACCGTCGTCGACCAAGCCATCGCCCGCGGCGGGCGCCTCGAGGATCTCCTTGCTCACACTCCCCTCGACGCCGAAGACCTTGATCCATGCCAAGCGCTGGTCTGGCGGATCTCCGTCCTCAACGACCCACCCCCCACCGAGCAGGACCGCGCCTCCTGGCCCGATCTGGACGAGGTCCTCGACAACGAGGACAACCCGTTCTGGAACGACGATCCGTCGCACGCGTGGGCACCCACGGAGCTCGAGTGGGACTCCCTGCGGCCGCTCGATGTCGACGAGGCTCCCCACCCCACCGAGAACGAGGCACAGACCGAGCTCGGGGATCTCGATGACGATCGCCTCGACACAGACGAGAGCGTCCACGGATACCTCTCTTGGGCAGCCCGCATCCGGGATTTCACCGGCCCGCTGCCGCCCACCGACCGGGAGATCGACGCCCAGCTCACTCGGGCCTACGACGCTGACACCGCACCGGTTGGCCCCGAACGGATCCTTGAACTCAACCGGCTCGCGCTGGCCTTCTACACCAGCCGTTTCCCCGGGTCGTGGGCACAGGACTATCTGCTCGAACGCTTGGGGATCGACCTGTGCGGCGACCCGCACGTCCAACCTGGGTACGCCCCCGCTGGATGGACCAATCTCGTCAACCACCTGCGTCGACATGGAGTCAGCGACCTCGAGCTCACCGAGTCCGGACTGGCTACCACCACTCGCAGCGGACGGATCATCGACCGCTTCCGCGACCGTGTCGTGTTCCCCATCACTGCCGCGACGGGCTCCGGCGACCTCGACCCGCTGGGCTTCGTCGGGCGTCGCAATCCCCACCTCGAGGACAAGGACGCCGGCCCCAAGTACCTCAACACTCCCGAAACTTCACTGTTCCACAAGGGCGCCCAGCTGCACATCGTGCGCGAGGACCTCCTAGCCCTCGGGGCCACACCGGTACTGGTCGAAGGGCCCATGGACGCTCTCGCGGTCTCCGTCGCCGGCCGCGGTGCCTTTGTCGGGGTTTCCCCGCTGGGAACTGCCCTTACCGAAGAGCAGGCCGCTCAGCTCGCGCGCCTGTCTCATAGCCACCAGCGTCCACCTGTGGTCGCCACCGACGCTGACCTCGCTGGCCGCGTTGCCGCGCAACGGGACTACTGGCTGCTCAGTCAGCACGCCCTACACCCTCAGACCATCGCATTGCGTCCCGGCAGCGACCCCGCTGACCTGCTCGCCCTGCAAGGTCCTGACGCACTCCGCCGGATCCTGGATGCACAGAGCCCTCTTGGCGAGACGCTGCTGGCCGAGCGCCTCGCTCATCTCGACGGAGTGACAGCCACCCGGCAAGCCGTCACGATCATCGCCAGCGGCGACCCAGCAACCTGGGAGGACGGCATCGACCGGGTGTCCCAGAGCACCGGAGTACCTGCCGGGCGAGTCCGCCGCGAACTTGCCGAGGCGGTGCGCCGCTGGGACAACGACCCGCGAGGCCTGGTCGCCGAGCAGATCAACGACCTGTCCGCTGTCCGTGCCCGCCTGACCGAAGAGGCGCCGGTAGAACGCGGCACCACTTCGCGGACGGCCGCCAAGCGGCCGCTGCCGGATCGGACACCCTCCCGCGGGCCGGCAGCAGCGCCTCGGGGCCGCTGACTGCCAAGTGTCGCCAGCCGCGGGTTCACTAGAGCATGTGGTTGACCTTCTTCCCATGGCCGCACTGGCGGTCCTCGGCGCCGTAATCGGCGAGGGCATGCGGCGAGGTCTACGGCTGCTGACCTACCGGCGCGGCGAAGCAGAACTATCTCGACCGGACCCGGGCTCACGCCGGTGGGTCACCGCGGGCACCGGCGTGGCCTTCGCAGCGCTGGGCTGGACCTTCCTTCCGGGGCAATGGCCGCTCCTGCTGATCACAGCCCCCGTAGCCGCCGGAGCGGCCTGGATGAGCGCAGTCGATCTCGACGTTCACCGCCTTCCTGACGCGGTCGCCCTTCCACTTCTTGCATGGTCCAGCACCGGCGTCGCGGTCGGTTCGGTGCTGCTCCCGAACGTCTCATTCCTCTGCGCGCTAGCCGGTGCCGCTGCGCTGGGCGGATTCTTGTGGATACTCAACCTCGCATCTGCAGGCTCACTAGGGTTCGGAGACGTCAAAGCCGGTGCTCTGGTTGGCCTGCTCACCGGGGCACTTTCTCTCGGATCTGTGTGGCTACTGGGGATGCTCGCGTTCCTTGCTGCGCTGGTCGCGGCCTTCATCCCTCGACGGCGCAAGCAGATTCCGCTGGGCCCGTTTCTCTTCGGTGCGTGGTTAGTCGTCACTCTGGCCCTGGGCTGGCCGTGATCGCTGAGGGCGACCGGCTATGCCCTTCCCCAGCGCGCCTGCTCCGGAGACTGCCTGGAGCAGGTGTCGTCTGCCTCCAATCTGGCCTCGCGGTCGTCGTGGTTGCGACACGCAAGGATCAAGCCTTCTCGGGCGAGAACCACCCATGCGCGACCGGGCTCCGCAGGCCTGGCATCGACGACCTCCGGGTAGCAGGGCCGAGCCGACGGTACGACGCCAGGCGCCGGCCTGGTGCCCCATCTAGGATTCTGGTGTGATTACCCAGCCCGAGCCGGTCCGCCCCGAGAGCGGGCTGCACATGCACTGGCATGGGCGACGCTCCTACCGCAGTCGAGTGCCGGCTCCTCGCGTTCTTGAGTCTGTCCCGGAGCTGTCCCACGGTCCCGCGTCGGGGAACATGGTAATCGAGGGTGACAACCTGCAGGTAATGCTGTCGCTGCGGTCGCAGTACAGCGACAGCTTCGACGTGGTGTACATCGACCCGCCCTACAACCGCGGTGGCAATGATTTCCGCTACAGCGACGCGAGGTTCCACGACCCCGATGCCGACCCTGACGACGCCGAGTACGTGAGCAACGAGGACGGGGAGAAGCATACGAAGTGGCTCAACTACATGGCGCCCCGGCTGGTCGCGATCTGGAACCTGATGGCCGAGAGTGGAGTCATCTTCATCTCGATCAATGACATCGAACTCGGCCGGCTCATGATGCTGGCTGACGAGATCTTCGACGAGACCAACCGCATCGGCGTGATTGCGTGGAAGGGCTCGTCTGACAATAACCCTTCGCGCATCGTCATTGAGCACGAGTACGTCCTTTGCTACGCCAAGAACATCAAGAAAGTTCCGCAGCGCTGGCGCACCCCCGAAGACGAGGTGAAGGAGGCTCTCCTTGAGCAGTACAACGAACTGAGCAAGGAGACACCCGATCTCGCGGCGCGAGCCGCCCGTTGGAGCGCGCTGCTGCGTGCCAACGAGCAGTCCTTGGGACGGCTGAAAGCCTACAACCTGCTCGACGAGAAGGGGCCGTACCAAAGCGCACGACGGGTCCACAACCCGAAACCCGGGGGCTACCGGTATGGCGTGAGCAAGCGCGGCGTCGTCAAGGCGACAGCCAAGACCGCCTACGCCATGCCGCTCAACGGCTACCGGTTCCCGCCAGCCACCATGCAGCGCCACATCGACGAGGGCCGCATCGTCTTTCCAGCCAAGCTGACCCAGATCGTCCAGATGAAGGACTACCTGGTCGACTACAAGAGCTCACTTCGCAGTGTCATCGACATCGACGCGCGGGCTGGCGCCTACCGACTCAAGGCCCTCTTCGGGTCCGACTTCGAGGGCTTCCGATTTCCCAAGCCCATGGAGTTGATCGAGCTCCTGGTCGGTGCCGCTGGAAGCAAAGACGCCCTGGTCCTGGACGCCTTCGCCGGGAGCGGCACAACCGGCGACGCGATCCTGCAACTGAACAAGAAGGACGGCGGCAACCGCCGGTTCGCCCTCATCGAAGAAGGTAACGGTAAAGACCAGTACGCCCGAACTTTGGTCGCCGAACGCCTGAAGCGTGCCATTGAGATCGACTCACTCAATACAGGCTTCACGTTCATGCGAACCGGCGCGCAACTGGACCGCAGGGCAATCCTAAGTCTCGAGCGGGAGAAGATTGCGGCCGTGATCTGTCAAACCGATCGTTCCGGTGCGCGCTCCGGAATCCGGGCGGTCACCGGCAGCAAGTTCGTCATAGGTAGCAACCAACGAGGCGAGGCGATCGCGCTGCACTGGCTTGGTCCAGTCGACAGCGAGGTCAACGTCGAGGTCATCAACGCCGCGATCGATGAGGCCAAGGCACTCGGCTTGAAGACGCCTGTGCGGATCTACGGCACCACGTGTCGGCGCAGCGAGACCAAGTCGTTTGTCTTCTGCCAGATACCTGACGAAATCTTGGCACAGCTCCACCTCGAGGAAGAGGAGGTCATCGAGGTGGTCGAGGCGTGAGCACCACAATCCGGCTCTTCGACTTCCAAGAGCAGGCCGCCAGTCAACTCTCCGACGCGATCGAGGAGTGGGTACAAGTCTGCGCCGAGCACGGGCCCCCGACCCTCGGCAGGACACCAATCCCGTTCGTAGGCCACTTGAAGGCGGTCACGGGCGCCGGCAAGACACCGATCCTGTCCACCGTCGTCGGCGACTTGAAGCACGGCCTAGTCCTGTGGACCTCCAAGTCCAGCGCCGTCGTCGACCAGACCGCCCGCAACCTCCTCGGTAAGTACCGCCACCTTCTGCCCCGTGACACCGTCGTGCTCCGTGAGCGCCCCAGCAAGAGCGAGTGGGAACAGCTCATCGAGAGCAAGCGTGGCCTCACTATCTGGGTCACCACCGTTGGATCGTGGAACGAGGCCGAAGCCGCAGAAGCCGGTGGCAGTGCGGACGCTCGCCTCAACATGCACCGTCCACAGCGAGACTGGGGAGGCGACCTGTCGCCCTGGGAACAATTGCGCACCAAGTTGCAGCGGCCGCTCTACGTGGTCTACGACGAGAGCCACAACCAGACCCCTGCCCAACTCGACCAGCTGATTGGACTTAACCCTGTCGGCTTCCTCATGGCGTCTGCCACACCCCCAGAGGGCCGCTTCGAACAGTTCGCCGACATCGTCCGCAGGGATGAGCTGCTCGCAAGCGTCGCCGAACGGGGCAACGTCCGAGTGCAAACCCGCGATGTCGTCGAGGCGCAACTCCTCAAGCACACAATCTCGGTGGAAAACTTCGACTCCGACGCCGAGACTCTTCTCACGGAGACCGTCGAGTTGCACCGCCAACTGGTGGCAAAGGCCGAGGCCGAGCGGCTGGACGTGAACCCGAAGGCCCTATACGTGGTGGAGCGGTCCAACCCCTCGGCCGCTAGGGGCGAAGTTGTCGCCCGCCCTGAGGCGATCTGGCAGTTTCTCCGCGATCACGGTGTGCCCGCCGAGGAGATCGCCGTTTACACCCAGACCAAGGTCTTGCCGGATGACGCCGTGCGCGTCAGTTCACTGGCTCAACTACAGCCACGCCATCGTCACATCATCTGCAACCGCGCCCTGCAGGAGGGTTGGGACGACCCCGAGGCCTACATCGAGTACTTCGACGACGAGTCGAACTCCTTCGTTCGAATCTCCCAGGTCATCGGCCGGGCACTGCGCCAGCCGGGCGCTGCCCACTTCGACGACGACGACCTCAACACCGCGACTCTGTTCGTCCGGGTCGCCAACGTCCAATTCGAAAGCATCGTCGAGGGCCTCAAACGCGAACTTGCCCTCTACGCCGTCGACGACGAGAACGGCGGTACCACTCCCGCTATCAGGCTCCGCACACGCAAGGAGCCACTCGACCCCATCCCCGTGAAGGCAAACCTCGCCGACAAGCTCTCCCTCCCGGAGTATCAGCTCGGCGACGCCTCGCTCGACGACGAGCTCGCAGAGATTGGAATGATCTCGCGCCGAACCTATGCCGATATCGACCTCGAAGCTCCAGGCGCCCGCACCACTCGCGTGATCTCACTGCGCGGCGACGACGACGTCACCCGCTATAGGGAGCTCGCCGCGAGTATGCGTCGACCCAACGGCGAGTACCTCCGCCGACGGATCGTTATCGGGAGCAGACACTGCGCCCACCTCATCGAGCCAACCACATTTACGGGCCCAGCGTTCGAGCAATGGGCTTGCGCGGGATCCAACGCCCAACGCCAACTGGCTGCCCTTGCCGACAGAGTCGTCCGCCAGTTCGAAGCCACAGTGGACCTGGTCCCCAATGAGATCATCGGGGAAGAGACCTGGCACCCACGACCTCACGTCCCCACCAACAACAAGATGGAGCCGTTTTCCAACGCGATCCATCCGGCGTACAGCCGCGCTGCATTTAACGCCGAGGAGCTTGAGTTCGCTAAGACGCTGGACGCCCTAGACGTGGGTACCTGGATGCGCAACCCTGTCCGTGGCGAGGGCTACGGTATCCCCCTACCGATGAAGGTCGGAGGCTCAAGTACGTTCTACCCCGACTTCCTCTGGTGGACAGGAGACACCTGCTTCGCACTCGATCCCACCGGCAAGCACATCCTTGACGAGAAGATTCGAGGGAAACTTCTCAGCATCGACCTGCCCAAAGTCGCGCTCATCATCAAAGGCCGACTGAGCGCCGACCTGGTCACCCATGAGAAGTCCAACAACGTCACGGTCGTGCGGCCCAGGACTGGCCGCGCACCGGCACCGGAGGTCTACCCCGACCTTGCCACCGCCTTGAAACGCATCGCCGGCGTCGCCTAAGACTGGGCGCAGTCGTCGTGGAGTCACGACGACATGTAGACCCGGCGCCTGCTGCTCAGCAGCGTCGCCACGGTTGCCGTCGTACCCACTTGGCCGGCGCCGAGGCCGCGGAGTTACTCGTGACAGACAGCCACCAAGCGGTGGGCAGCGAAGCCCCTCCACCTTCAGTCGTGCACCTCGCCAGTACCCAGGTCAATGCGAAGGCCGTCCACCACGTGCAGTCGAGGTGGCCGGGGTGACGGGACAACGTGAACCGGTGTTGTCGTAGCAGCGCGGTCTCGCTCAAAGACCATGCCACGCTCGTGAGCGGCGCCGGCGCTGATGTGGCGGGCGTTGCGGCCGTGAGCCGGCCATGCCTGGTGGTCCTTGTCCTCGCAGTGAGACCTCATCCGCTGTCGCATCCGCTCCCCGAATGCCGGCAGCGCGTACCTGTGCCACTCCTCCAACGCGTCGGAGCTGAGGGCATGGCCGGCTCGTCGCCGCAGATCGGCCAGCACGGCGATCTCGTGGACGAGGTGGGGGTGCTTTGGCCAGCAGTGCGGAATCATTCCGGAGACGTCCCAGACGTACTCGTGATTGAGCCAGATCACGAACGCCTCGAGCCACTGCCACACTTCGGCTCTGAGGTCGGGGTCAGTGCAGGTGGGTGGGTCCCAGGGGCGGGCCAGCGCACGAGGACTGCCTAGTACCTTCTTCTCTTCCTCGCTGCCGTACAGGGCGATGTCGAGTTCACGGTAGGCCTGCTCTACTCGACGACCCGCTGCGGGAAAGCGCAACACGAGAGGTCGCGGCTGCTCCGGCGAGCTGGTTTGGCTGTGCTCGGTCACTTCAGGATGTCCTCGTGGTCGTGGGAAAGTCCGTGGCGACGAGCCTCGACGAGGGCGGCCATGGCGCGGGCCTCGGGCGTCAAGGACCTACGGCGGTCCACCCCCACGCCGTCGCGCAGCCTCGCCTGGTCACTCAAGAGCTGCTTGCCGACCTTGCCCTCGATGCAGCGGTGCAGCTTGGCGATGATGGGGGCACCGTTCTCCGAGAGCACCAGCGCGTGCCGCTCCTTGAGTTGGCGGATCTCGGCAGGGGTCATGATCGGAATGTCTTCGGCGGAGACCTGCCGCCCACTCATGTGCCCGGTCTGCCAGCCGACGCGGGAGACGCGAACCTGCCCGAGAAGGTCGGAGATCTCCCGATTGAATGCAACGTCCTTAGAGCCGCCGAAGATGACCAGGTTGTTCGTCAGCCCGACCAAGGTCCGGGCTTCCTGTTCACCAAAGATCGCCGAGAGTTGTGGCCATGCCTGCGCAGCCCACACGAAAGAGATCCCAAGGGCTCGCTCGTTAGCCATCCGGGTACGCAGGGTCGGTAGCGGTGCGGTGGACGGCAGCTCGTCGAGGATCGCGTGGAACGGCGGGCAGAGTCGTCCCCACGTGGAGGTGTTGGCCGCCTCCAGCGCGCTGTCGAGGGCATGTTCGGCGAAAGCCGTCATGAGTGGCGAGGCGGATGCATAGGGGTCTTCTCGACCCAGGAGGTAGATGGTGCCGCCGCGCGCGATGACCTCACCTATATCGGTGGCGGGGCGGTTAGACCTGGGGACGCAGCGCCGGCGGATGTCCTCTTGGAAGAACAGCGACATGGCCTGCTGCACTGTCGTGATGGTGTTGCCAGCGGTCCGATCGTCACCGTGCAGGGCGCCATAGAGCAGGCCGTCCCAGAAGGATGCGGCGTGCGGGTGCTCGCGCAGGATCTCGGTGGGGTCGGAGGCCGCCAGAGGCTTGGCGACCCAGGCCAGGACGTGCTCGAGGCTGCGGCCGGTGAGCGCGGCCGCGTGGAAGTAGCCCTGAAGGACCTTGGCGGCCTCTGCGGCGTAGAAGCGGGCCGCGTCATCGGCGTGACCACCGGCGACTGCTCCCTTGACCGTGCCGGCGGTGAATGCCTTCGCTCGACGTTCGGCCACCAGCGGGTCGACACATCCGCGGATCGGGTCCCAGATCACTTCTGGCAATCCGGGGACCAGTCCGAAGGGATCCAGCACGACGCAGGGTCGCTGATGCTGGGAGCGTGCCGTGAAGGTGAGCAGCAGGTCGTCGACCTTCGTCAGTGTGGTCAGCGCGGCGCCGGGCGCGTCGATCAACGCAGGCGCGAGCAGGTCGAGGGTTTTGCCGGAGCCTTGTGGTCCGATCACTCCGGCGGTCCGGTCCCAGGGCACCCACAACTCACCGCCGCGCGGTTCCCGTGCGTCACCCAGGCGCCAGCCGACCTCGCTGGCCCGCAGTCGCCTCACTTTGCGCCCCTCTCGGCGCCGTAGAGGTCGGGGCGGATCACCTTGGCGTGCTTACGCAGCCGGGTCCGGCCCAACAACGCCTCCGCCTCGGCGCGAGTGGCCATGCCGTGAAGGCGTCCGGGCCCCCACCGATCCAAGCTCATTTTGAGCGCGATCACGCTACCGATGACGACCACGAGCTCCACGACAGCGATGCTGGCCCACATCAGGCCGCTGCTGGCTGGGCTGGTCAAGGGTGGGAGACCGGCCCCGGGGTGGCCCGCGAAGATTCCGCCAAGGCTGGTGAACAGTTGCGGGCGGTCGACGAACACCCAGCCGCTGCCGGCAAGAAGGTTGGCAATCGAGCGGCCAGCCTGGACGCCGGTCAAGAGCAGGAAGAGCATCCCGACAGCTAGCGCGAGTGGGATCTCCCACGTAAACGGGTAAGGGTTGTTGCGTCGCGATCGCTGCTGCATGGTCGCTCCCTGTCGTGGTCCTGCCCCCTAATGCGGCTGGGACGGGTGGGAGGGTCACCGCTACGTGCTGAGTTGTCGGAATTGGGGC